>PPYF01000032.1_pt1 | contig 85148 bp, 77 predicted proteins | sample 1559871 | NCBI WGS metagenome assembly PPYF01 (sample SAMN08240021, study PRJNA423297) | Human gut metagenome, whole genome shotgun sequencing project.
TTACTGCAACGGAATTTCGTTACGGCAAAGCCAATTAATTTTTATTATTTAGTGTGTAAACTTGACAGGGTACAGTACCTCTTGAGCTGGGGTGCTTTTAAAATATTGGTTTTATAAAGTATTTTTTATATATCCAGGTCACCAATAACTTGCACTGGTGCATCAAACTGGACATCTTCGAAGCCCTTAGCTTTGTATGCTTGTCGTCCTGCAAAGATACGATTTCGTTCCTCATCCCGTAATTTACTCATTTCTACGTTGGACTTAGTATCAATAACAAAATAAAGTCGCTCAGCCCCATTTGTTTCAGCAAGTATTGCCCAATCAGGTATATAGTTTCCAAATGGCGTCGGTATTTTAAACCAGTTTGGTAGTTTTAAGAAATACTTGATCTTTTCTTCATTTACTAAGGATTTAGCAAATTTATTCTCTTCTTCAGATTGGGTAGCAATCCTGTCGAATAACGTCTTTTGAAGACCTCGTTTAGGCACTTCCCATAAAGTATCCTTATTTGCACTGAAAGGTTTCAATAAATGCTTAGACCATGATTCACCACTTTGGACATATACAAGCGATCTATTAAGAAGTTTCTGCTCATGAGCTTGTATATTTTTAACGGCTCTCTGTACAAATAATGATGGATTCATCTTGATCTTGTTTAAGAAATCATCATCTTTTTCTTCGGCTTGAAGAATTATCTTTATAACTGCTTGGCGCGTTAGCCCAACTCTGTCGGCAATTTGTTTAGTAATATCTATAATTGGTAGCTCAGGCCAGATTAAATGCTCTGTATCTTGCATTACTATTTCGCTATCAATCTTATTCTCAAGCATCTCCATGCGGGCTCTTGTTTGAATGGCCGTCATCTTCTTAAACCGAATATCAGTAATTGCGTTATCTCCATTAACTATCTCTTCAATCAAACGATTTTCGTTGAACCTTACATGATAGTGAACTTTATAAGCAATTTTATTCCAAAGGTCGTTTAAGTATGGATTCCCTGTATCGGTCAAATTAACGTTCATACGTTGCCTTCTATTAGTTGGCTTAGGAATATCAAACTTAATTAGAACATTGTCAATCATTGCGTTGACCGGCTGTTTATCTAGTCCCTCTTTTAAAGCTTGATTAATTATATTCTGTTTCTTGCTACCGTTATTTAATTTACGAAGTCCTTTTATTAAAGGTTTTCCATTGTCTTGTATGATATTGTTCTTCTTCAAGATACTGACAAACGTTTGTGACTCTTCTTTAGAGATTGGTCGATTATCACTATGGTTTTGATCACCCTCTGAAGCGTCTACTGATTGTAATTGGCTGTTATCAGTGTCATATTCTGTAGAATTATCTAATGCGTTACTGAATCTTTGCTTCTTTACAATTAGATTGGTAAAGAAGTTTGCATCAATTTTATTTTCGAATAGACCACTATGTAGATACTCATTTTGTAAGCCTTCAGCAAATTGACTAAATGTTTCATTGGCATAAATAGTAACCACATTTTGTTTGTCGTTATATACCCGCTTGCCTTGTTGATTTACAGGAATACGTAAACCTCGCCCGATCTTTTGCCGACGAGTTAAATCATTTTTTGGAGTAGTAATGGATAAGATCTGGAATACATTAGGATTGTCCCACCCTTCTTTTAAGGCAGAATGGGTGAAAATAAATCTCAATTTAGCCGCCTTAGTATCAGTTTCTGGCTTGCCAGGAATATATTGAGTCAAAAGCCCCTCTTTATCTTGCATGATTGCCTCGTAGGCTGTTTCATCCTTTTTTGTGTCTCCTTTAGTATCACGATACATAGCTGGCTTTTTTCTTGTCGCCTTATCTTGCGCAAAATAACCATCATGAACTTCTTCTACCGGAACACTGTAGTTATATAATTTTTTGTACTTAGGATTACTATGAAGGACTCTCTCATAGATTCTTTCAAACAAATCAGCATATTGTCCTTTTTTAGGTCCATCTTCAGTATAGATACGATAATTCTTAACTTCATCAAGAAAGATTAAGGATAATACTTTGATACCTTGATCCTGCATTGCTAATTCGCGATTCAGGTGGTCTTTTATCAGAGCTTTCATTTGAGACTGAATCCAAATTTGGCTTTCGCCTTCGTGTTCACCTAAAATGGCTTGTCTCCCATTTTCAAATTCAACGAAATCATCTGCACGGTTAATTTCGACAACACGACCCCAAGATTGATACTGAGGATTCTTTGTTTTTTCAAAAAGACTATCATTCTGATGTAAGGTAATAGTCTTTTTCTCGTAGTCATCACTCACTTGCTTGTAAGCAATGACTTTAGCTTGAAGAGAATCACCAACGAGTGTGGGCTTATCCTTTAGCTGAACAAAGCCAACATTACCATTGGTATTTATTTCAGTACCTAAAGTCTCAATATGTTTAACCATGTGAACTTTATACGCTTGTGCTGGCCCGAATTCATACAGGAGAGGGTATTGTCGTTCCCTATGGGTAGCTGAATAACGCAGAGCAACCTTAGGATTTAGTGAAGCAATGGCTTTTTTACCAGCTTTAGCACTATCTACAGACTGGGGCTCATCAATTATAACAATTGGACGCGCGTTTCTAATCTGGTCCAGTGGTTTACCACCAAAAAATCCCTCACTATATTCTTGATTGATAACGTTAGTAGACTTATTAAAAGACTGAACTGTTGTTAGCATAATCTCAAAATTACTTCCAACAAAGTTATGTAACTCTGAAATCTGTTTAGAGTCGTAAACGAAGTGGTGATATTTATCAGTATTATAAATATCACTTAAGTAGTCTCTTAAGTTATTAAGATTATCTTCCACCCCAGCCTTAATTGCTCTACTAGGGACAACAATAACAAACTTGTTTTCATGAAACCGCTTATGCAAAGCCATAATAGTTTGCAGGTAAACCATTGTTTTCCCCGTTCCAGTTTCCATTTCAATATTAAATTGAGGAAAAGGTTTTAAGTAATTTGTACCATGATATTTTTGACCATTATTTAATAGGGTAATTTGTACTGAATCATCCAATAGGTCAGGTTTAAGAACTATTTTGTTAGTGAGGTCATCATGACCCGACAAAGTATCTACAACTGCTTTAACGGCCTTGTGTTGATAAGGTAGTTTTTCGTAATTAATTTTCATATTTATAGCCATTCCAAATTAAAATGATCATTAAGCTTTGGTTCCTGTTTTAATTTCTCAATTAAGTTAAACTTGGTCTCTGACCCTTCATCCATCTCGCGTAGGACAACAGTAGCATTAGGAAGTTTTCGCTGCTTATTTAAGGATTCCAGTAAATCTTCATCATAATCACCCAAAATTACAAATACTTCCTTGTCATCCGTTACGAAATGGTAATTATTACTATCAATTTCTGGGGAAATATCTAAAGTAACACCGCTTTTAATTGCTATTTCTAATGCTCTTTGGTCATTTGTAGATTCTCTGGTGAATGGACTTTGAAACAGTTCTAATTGTTTTTGGAAATTATCTGGATTATCGTCCCACTGTTTTATTGTTGTAGCAGCTAATTTATAAGAACGAAAGCCTACATCCAAATTATTTTCTCCTTTTATTAATTCGCCAGCTCTTCTAATTCTTTCCTTTCCTATTTCAGAAATTGTCTTATAGCCGTCTTCATATGCAATTGAATTCGGTTTGATTTTTTCTGGTAATTGAATTAAGACAAACCGTCTTTTCCCTTCATCTTCAACATTCTGTTCCATAACTGCTTGGGCTGTTGTGCTACTACCACCAAATAGATCCAATATCAAATCTTCTTGTCTGGTTGACAATTCAATACACCTTTTTAGTGTACCAACTGGCTTAGGCTTTGCAAAATCTTCTTTCTTAAAGCCTAATTTCTTAAATGATTCTGTACCTCTTTCAGAATTAACATCTTTAAAAGCCCAAGAAGAAGTGGGCTTTACCAAAGCTCTATTCTTTAAATAGTCTTTTTGCATTACGCCCCATATCTTCCTAGCAGGCATATACTTTGGAAATAGTTCACCAAGATTTTTAACAGCGGTATCGAACCCCCATCTCCATCTTCCCTCTTGTTGATCCTCTCTCAAAGGCTTAATCTGAATATACCCATTAATTTTTTGGTCTTCTTTGCTCGGATAGAAATCTTTAGTTTCGGGATTGTAATAAAAATAGTAGAACATTTTAGGCCGATCCTGCCTTAAATCTTTTTCTCCCGTTTTTCTTAAATCTATCTCTCTATATTTATCTCCATTTTTATCTATTTTGTTATATCTTTTAATAATTTTTTCTGTTGGCTGAAAACCATACCAACTAGTTTTGTTACTATTTTTAGCATAAACAACTAAATATTCATGAGCTGTAGCAATAAATTTATCATCAGATCTTCCCTTAGGATTGTTGATATCGCTAATGATACCTAGTTGATTATTTTCCCCAAATGTTTCGTTCATAAGTCTTATTATATTTTCGATTTCATTATTATCAATAGAAACGAAAATAACACCGTCCTCAGATAATAACTTCCTAGCTAATCTTAGACGAGGAAACATCATGTTGAGCCAGTCTGTATGAAAACGTCCGTTGCTCTCTCTGTTAGTGGTTGTAATGTTTCCTTCTTCGTCTAGTTGTCCTGTTTCTTTTAGATAATTTTTGTAGGGTTCGTGGTATCTATCTTTATAAACGAAATCATGACCTGTATTATAAGGAGGATCAACGTATATCATTTTAACCTTTTCACTGTATGCTTTTTGCATGAGTTTTAAGACTTCAAGATTATCGCCCTCAATATAAACATTTTTTGTATTGTTCCAATCTTTTGAATCATCTTTATCAGCAATTAAAGTAGTATTCCGGGCTGGCGCATCAGCGATTCTCTTAGAGTTTCTTTTACCCCGCCATGTAAATTCATACTTTTCATTTGATTCTTCATCTTCTAAGTCGGGATCAAGCAATTCTTCTAAAGCATCAATATCAATTTGTCCATCAGCAACAACTTCTGGAAATAGTTCTGCTAACTTCTTAGCTGCCTCTGTTCTAAAATTTTTTGTTACTGAATTAAATCTCGTATTCTCATTCATCTTTGTTCACCTTATAAAATACTTGTTTTACTTATTTTTTCTCGGATCTTTCATACCCGTTATTGCTTCCATTCCTTTAGTGGTAACAACCCATGCTTGACCAAATTTGCGGATTGAACCTTCTGGAAACTTTTCTGGTGATTTTTTATATGCTGTTCTTACATATCCTTCATTTTTATCCCATATTTTAGCTGCTTCTTTTGCATCCATAATATTGGGATTATTTAAATCTATTTCATTCATTTCTTTCCCCTTATTATTGATATATTAAGTATATAATAGACACGCTTACGTGTAAATGAGTATAAAAAAGAAGTCCAGGACTGGGAAGATGTCCTGGAGCTCCAATGAAGATGAAAATAGTTACTATTTAGAGTAACTAGGTATATTATACCCTATTAGTCATACTTGATCATAGTATTATTTAATAAGTATTACGCCACCAGTCAACTGTAGATTTCTCATTATATATTCTATTTCCGAATTTCTTCATAAACCATTTAACCTGGTCTGGAGTATACCCTCTAAAAACCATGGGTAACTTATTCCATTTATTATAAATAGAAAATAGAAATAAAATATATTCTTTACTATCTATATCTTTAGCAGGAATTTCGCTTATCATAACAGGGGAAATTGCAGTTCCTAAGGCGGCAAAAGTATCTAAACTTATTTTATAGGTAAGATGATAGCCGTCAAGATTAGTAGTGAACACGAATAGAGCTTGTTTCTTTCGTGGATTGTATATTTCTTCTATTTTTCTATTTGCTCTTCGTAATAATTTTTTAGTAGGATTTAAAATTGGTCCTTTCAATTGTAAACATCTCCTAAAAGAAAGCGTGCATATAAATATACTTATGACTTGGTGTACTTTTGTCATAATCAAAGTAGTCATGGTAACGACGAATACGTTCCCATTGTGCATTTCTAAATGCTTGTTCTTTAGAAATATTCTTTGCTTTTGCTGATTCTAAAGCCATAGCTATCTCTTCTAATGATAATTTTACATCTTCTAGCACTATTTCTATAATAGCAAGAGTTTGATTTCGAAGACTTTCTTCAAGCTTTTCTGGTATGTCGCTATCACCATTTAGCATTTTATCTCTTGTTTCGTTCATCAATCTAACAATTTGAGTTGCTTGTTGCTTGTTATAAACATAGGCAGAATCAACTTTGTTGTATTCTTCTGATCTTAAGAAACCAGCAACCTTACTAATATATGCGCCGGAGTTTTCATCTAAAACACGGTATATCTTTTTGCTCATAATAGTCACCCTTTAACATTTAATCGAACGTTCGTTTGTATGTTCAGTATATCATGCGTACATATGTTCGTAAAGAAGATAATAGAAAAGCCATCCTAAAATGCTTAGGGTGGCTAAAGACTATAAAAAAACATATTTATACTAAATTTTTTGGAGAAAACTTTAGTATATGAATATTGGGGTGAGATATTTGTGGGGAAATATCTACTTCTTTATTTTACCGAAGTTTTTCTTGCAACTCAACATTAAAAACAAGCTCTCAGCGCAATCTAAATGATTAACTATATGTTAATTGATTTTTCATTTCGTCTGAGATGGAATCATTGGCTATTTTTGTAGTTTTGAGCAATTATTCGCGTTCGTTCTATTAAGTCTGTCGGTATATCTTCAATTTTAACCTCAAAAGCCTGGTTGGTTCGTGGGCTAAAAAGAACTAATGCCTGAGTGTTTTGGAAATCAGCGTACTGTTTTTCATCGCATCCAAGTATATAGTTAATAAGAATTTTGCGACGTTCTTTAGGTATGTCTATTTGATTTTTCTTACCGTATCTCACATCTACAACATAATCCTCACCAAGAAAATCTCCCTCATTATAAACATTCTTATTCTTATTAAGAACAATATAGTTACTAGCTATAGGAAATCCTTCTGTATCAAAAAAACTTTTGCAGCGCTTAAGCATAATCTTAAGATGCTGTTTTGTAACATCATTAAAATCATGGGGTTCAAGATTTGCATCTACAATTGGATTGTCTCTAAATAAGGTTAAAAATGTTGCGCCAGCAAGACCATTAAAATCATCATCGTTTAAACTATCTATATCTTTTTGTGCACTTCCTTGGAGCAAAAAGAATGCGTATTGTAGCAATTTTGTTCCAACATCTTCTTCTGATTCTCTTACTATTCCTATAGAATAAGCTTTATCCATATTTTTTGCTCCAGCAATCAAATCGTTAAGATAAAGCTCATCTCCGAGAATAAAATGTCTTATTGCAATGTTCATCGCTATCTTAAGAACTTGTCGCGAAACATTTTCGTTGCTGCTATCCAATGTTCCGAAGTTATCGGTGGGTAACACCACTTCGTAAAATGCTCCTTTAGGAATCACATCATTCCTATCCCACATGCCAGGTGTGCTTGCTAATTTGTTTACAGTTATAAGGTTCTTCATGCTAAATCATTCCTTTTTGAACGAGTTTCTTCCTATTATATAGTGTTAATTTTCGAACTGTTTAAGTGTCTTCCAAAATATACGAATTAAAGCACATTGAATAATGAATGTAAGCACTACTGGAAAGTTAACGCGCCCAATAACAAATAGCTCTGTAGAGACAAGAGCTAAAACAACAACACTTAAACTCATCTGTGCAATAGCAATCCAATGCTTTTTCTTCCTATTAAAAAGTGAAGTAGCTATTATTTGAAATAGAATAATGAGACTTATAAGTCCCTGTAAAATATATAATGGCTGCATATTATCTCCTTATCCGAAATTAATCTTATCTAACAGCTTTTCTCGAGACACTTGATCCAGTCCTAAATATCTCAAAGTCATTTCTTCTGATGAATGATTAAGTAATGACATAACCAATCCGATGTTATAGTTACTTTGTACATAGACACGATATGCTCCTGTCTTTCTCATAGTGTGTGTTCCAAGATATGGAATATCCAAGAGATCTCCAACTTTATGCATAATCGTATAATATCTTCTTTCATCGATGTGTTTATTTGGTCTGGTAGTCGATGGAAATAACCATGGCGTAGTTTGATAATAATTATTTTCTTCTAACCATTTTTTGTAATTCTCTAAATCTTCACGGACAGGTTTTAAATACAACGTATTTTGCTTGCCCGTTTTCTTATCTTTGATAAATGCGTTTCTTTTTACCTCACCATATTTATCATAGACATCTTCCTGTTTCAATCTGAGTACGTCACTTACTCGAAGTAAGGTTGCCTTTCCGACTTGGAAAATAGTGTAATTTCTAACACCAGATTTAAAGTTATTTAATAACGTATCTTGTACTTCAGATAACACATAAGAGTCTTTTATAGGCAAGACTAACTGTTTCATAAAACCACCTAATACTAGTGTTATTTTTTGATATATAGAATTATAACACCTCTTTATTCTATCATAAAAATAGGTGCTAAAATAGCGATAATTAGGAAGTGTTATTACGAACAAATAACACTTCTTTACTAAAAATAAGCAAAAAGAAAAAGCCCCACATAAAGTGGAGCCATCTTAGGAAGGTAAGAATCCATATTTGGATTTCCTTAATGTTATTGTATCACATTTGTAAATTAGTGGGGCCAAAATTTGTCAAGGGTTATTTTGAATGCTGTGGCAGTATTATTCTATAGCCTAACTGTTTTATTATAAACCTATGATATAATGAAACAGTCAAAAAGATTTAATGGCGGTGGCGCGAATCCATGGAAGGATGGTGATCACTATGAGCGTAAGTTCGTGGTGTCTCCCTGTCCGCAAGAGGGGAGTGCGCCGTGAAGTTTGTCCTTAATTGGACCTTTGCAATCAAGTTGCCCTTGGGCAGTTTGGACAATTGTAACGATACTAGGCTTGGTCGGAATATTTCTGGCCATACGCCTATTGTTGCTCAGTATTGCTTACTGTATTGATGCAGTAGGAATCGTTGTCCGAGCTACAAAAAGGGTCGTGTTGACGTGGAAATCTCCACCAGACAGCACAGAATTAGACAGAGATGCAAAAGAAAAACACCGCCTATTGGACGTGGGACGATGTTTTCTGAAGTCTTTGTTTAAATAAAATAAATGATGCTCAGTAACTTGCCACCGCTAAAATCCGATGACACAGAAAGAGTCATGTTGCCGCATGGCTCTTTTTGTTTACAAAATTATAATAACATACTTAGTAATTAAGTACAATGAAATTCATTTTAGTGCCAATCACTAGTAGAATGAATTTTGTTGCCAAAATAATTTGGCCGCAGTCCACGAACCGTATCTTTGTGCTACATATCGGTCAGCTGTAGCTTCCTGATTTTCAGGGCTTAGATCTCCGTTAAGGTATGAGACGTCAAGCTGAAATTTACCATAGTACCGCGAATTTGTAGCAGTATAACTACCACCAGATTCACGTTGTGCAATCCAAGCCTTTGCCTCAGCCTCAGAACCAGTAGTAGAGTTACCTGATACACCGCTCTCCACAGGCGTTTGTTGAGTAACTGGTGTGGTATTAGTTGTAGTATTTTGTTGGTCGGTAGTTGGTGTAGTTACAGGGTTCGTTACATGATTATCGGTATCTTGCCCGTTTACATCGGTGTTCTTTACACCAGGCATAACAACCAACTTATCTCCTACGTGAATTAAATGTTTGTTTGCAATATGATTATCACGCACAAGAGTATCAACGTCCGTTCCGTGCTTTTGAGCGATGGCAGATAATGTGTCACCCGCTTCTACTTGCACGTGGTTGCTGTCAATAGTTGTGTCGGCATTTGCTGTTGTTCCTGTTGCTACAAGACTGAGTGCCAATGCTCCAGCTGTTAATGCAATCTTTACGCCGTTGTTATTCTTAGTGTTTAAAATAGTATCATACTTCCTTTTCTTTTTTATTTTTAGCTACCTTAATTACTGGATTTGTGTAGTGGTAGCGGCAAACCGAAATATATTCCTGGTCGCCAATTTGAATTTGGTTGCCATCATAGACCGGGGAGCCATCTACCATCCTTAAATTCATTGTTGCTTTATGGTCACACCATTGGCATACTGTTTTGATTTCCTCTAACTTGTCGGCCACTTCAAACAATGTTTTTGACCCTTCAAATAAGTTACATTGAAAGTCGGTTCGTAAACCATAACAGATGGTTGGAATATTATATGTGTCAACAATATTAGCTAAATCAACAACTTGCTGTGCCGTTAAAAATTCAGCTTCGTCGATTAAAATACAGTGCGGCCAAACAGTTCTTCCTTCTGTATCTAACTTCAATAGCTTTGTAATCAATTCAATTACGCTATCTTCTGGTTTAATTGGTTGTGCTTCACAACTTAATCCTACTCGACTTGAAACCTTTCCAACGCCATAGCGATCATCTATGGCACTGGTCATGATCAAAACATCTTTATCTTGTTCTTGGTAATTGTGTGCTGTGGTCAGCAAGGACAATGATTTGCCTCGCATTCATAGCCCCATACTTAAAAAATAATTGTGCCATAATTAAATCACATTCAATTCGTCAAATAGATCTTCGGCTGTGAACGTACGGAAAGATGGGTTATTGCGCATAAAGTCTCGCAAATCTGCCGCATTCATCGTAATGCAGTCATAATGTTCGCTATCGCCACCTTCGGTAAATACAATTAATTCAAGATCCGACGGGTCAAAGTCTTCGTCGTCAAAATCGTATTGTTCTGGATTTTGAATTACTACTGGATACATGTGGAAAGCTTTCCAGTAAAATAATGGTCGTTTACGCTTGTCGTCTTGTTCTTCTGAATAGCCTTGAGTGGTGAAAATATAGCTATAAATATTGTCCCGGCTCAAGTCCATATTAATGTTTTCTTGTACTTCATTATTCATTAGCATCATCCTTTCTGCCATTGTAATGTTCGTATGTGCTTAATACTTCTGATACCGTTTGAAGAAGCTCCAGTACTAAATCACCGTGAGTATCTTCATTATTAGTCTGATTGATAGATTCGTTTTCTTCTAAATCATCACTGTCCTCTGGATATGGATAAAGACCGTGTTCAAATACGAATTGAGCAATCATTTGCGCTGTATCAACAAACTCACTAGGCGGATCAACTTCGAGATATACGTAGTCAAGGAAGTGTTCTAAATCGATAAGGACTACATCAACTAATTTCATCTTGTTATCAAGTAATTCGATTACTAGTTGCCAAGAAAACTCGTCGTCCATGTCTACACTCAAGTTGACATAATAGTCATGATTGAATTCTTCTTCTAAGCTATCAGCGAGTTCCCGTGAATTATTAATTGCTTCTCCTAAATCATTTGCAAACTTATTTAGATCCCAATTAGGTAATTTACGATCACTCTTAATAGGCTTTGCAAAATAACGTAGATCGCCTTGGGGTTCAACTTCTTTACCGTTTACCACAAACTTGAGTTCTTTAAATTCATCATTAATTTGTTTATCTTCTACAGTCTTGTCATCAAGTTCCAGCTTGGAACCATGACCACAGCGACCAATTACTGCTGACGCAAGAGCAGAAACAATATCGTCTGAAAATACAGTAATACTGTCCTCCTCATCAAGTCGTCTTGCAATTCCTACTTTATTTTTGTCAAGGTATCCGTAATTCGTAATCGCAAGCATGCCGAATAATTGTGCCAAGGATGAAGCTAAAATTTCATCAATCTGCCAGAAGCCAGCATCATTTTCAATAATATTTTGAATTGGTTCACTAAATGCGCCTTTATTAGCAAGATTGTCCAATTCAAAGGCGAACGCAAGAAGGTTTAGTACTTCTCGTTTCTTTAGAACTTCGTTAAACTGTTCGGCGAAATCACTAATTTCATAATCTGGTAAATATTCATGTTGCATTTCGTATGCAATTTCGCCAATCGAATATGCTGTGATACCATGTTTACGTAATTCTTTTTGTACAAATTCATATATTTCTTTGTCTGGATAATTAAACTGCTTGTTTGTTGCCAAATTGATGTTCCTCCTTATAACTCTACCTTAGGCTTAAACCCTTGAATGCCTTGTGTAATTGAGTCAATGTTCCCAAATGGGTTTTTAATTGTTGGAATGTCATTTGCATCCAAGTCTGGGACATTAGCACTGTGGATTTCAGTATCGTTTAATTTTTTAACCAACTCATAGGAATTTGTCATAAATTCTAACAAGTTGTCATTAATCTTAAATGTTGATCTATCTGTAGAATAAATCCCACCAGGACGAATAGTTAAGATATGCCGTAGAGAATCTGCGCCCCAACTATCTATAATCATTACAATATCTGTATTGTCTGCGTGTTTACCAACGGCTACATACTTACATTGACTTTCATTAAATTTTTTAATTGTTTTCTTTAATTTCTTTCGTAATTTATTAATTTTATTTTCTGCCATTAAATCAACCTTTCGTTATTCTATGAAGCTCGTGTAAACAGCCCACCACAATGCCCCAAACACCATCACTAATATAAAAATCCCCGCTGGAATTTCTAGCCATGGAATATCTGAAGACATGGCGCACGCTAGAAAAACTGTAAATAGAAAGAATCCTACTGTTATTAAGAATGATAAAATCATTATTTTATTGACCCCCTAATCCACCCAAACAATAGAAATGACTGGCAAAATAATACCCAACATAACTCCACATAAGAAGTTTGGACTAACCGTAACTGCTAAAGTTATGCTAATAGGGACGAGAAGTAACGATAATGTGAATCCAATCTTTATTAATAAATCGTTCCAGTCTATGCCCTCTTTTCCATCTAGGCGACGGCCACAGTGATAACAATAATTAAGTGTGTCAGGAATCTTGTATGCGAAACTATAATCTCCATCAACTCCGTCATAACAGTTAAGAATAGCTTCAAATGTTCGATCAGGCTTTATAAATAGTTCTACGTCGTTATCTGAACTGATAATAGTGTCTAATGGATCGCTATCGGGATCAGTAGCATCAACAAAATGACAGTATGGACATTTTTCTTTACTCATTTAATCTCTCCTACCCTTTCCAAGCACTATAAATTGAACAAACTAATCCAACTAAGAAAAATGATGCTAGAGCAAATCGCCAACCAGGATGTTCAGATAACACCCATTCCGCTTTAGTAATTAATACCAGAGTAAAATCACCAAACACTGATATAAATAACGCATAAGCATTGACCGCCGCACAAAATCCTGAAGCGAATATTCCCCATTTATTCATTATTGTCACTCCACTTTCCTCTAGGTGTTGATTTAATACGAGTGGCGTGAAGATATAGGTAAGAGAAAATATTCATATGACATTCTCTCCTTAATTGACGCCATCGAGTTCTTGAATGATATGAGCGAATCATGAAGTGCTTAACGTATCTTCTATGAGAGTGTTTGAAATGCTGGGCTTCCCATACTAAATCTTGATGATTTCTCGCTCTGCTACTACTCATTAATCACACCTCTTGTAAGTTCTACGAAATTTTTCATCACTCATAGTTCTCCAATCGGTGAATGTCACATCAAACACGGTAATCTTTCCAAGATTAATAATCCACCAGCCACGCTTTAGCGGTAGACAATTATTATCTTTCCGAAAAGTGAACGTTTCTCCCCAGCCATCATCAGTAATACAATATTTATTCATCATTTCATCAGAACCATCAAACTGCTCAGCTTCAATAGCCGTTGTCTTTGTGTATTTATGTAGCATTAAGCGATCACCGTCTCTTCGAAGTAATTGTCGGGGTCAATCGGGCCGCTAACTGCAAAGTCACTATCTTTATAGAAAATAGCGGTCTGTGTTGTATTAAGCATATCTGCAACTAATCTTTTTGCATTTTCCTCGTTCTTAGCTATCACAATATGGCTACCAAAACGTAATCCTTTACTTAACATTACTTCGTAAATGTGCATTTATTCTTCCTCCTCAAATTTTTCTCCGCACATAGGACAAAAATGTATTTCTTGACTAGCGCAAAGATTATACAAGAACCCCACATCTTCCGAGTCGCCATTAGGTACTACATTTAAGTAATGCAAACCATCGGCATGTTCAATTTGCAAATAGAGTAAGCCGTCAAATAGCCACATTTTCCTGTACGGTTCCTGGCAATATTCGCAATCAGGTTTTACTCCAATCGCAGCGTTACTCCTAGACATTCGTAAGCTGTCTACTAACGCTTGGGCCTCTATTTCGCCAAAGAAATTATCTTTAATACCAAACATCACTCTCTTCTCCCGTGAGTAATACCGTCATGAGTGGTCCACTTACAAAAATGGCTAAAATAATACCAAGCACTATGTTCCCATGAAAAATTACCCATATTGGCAACGCAATTAACACTGATATTAATGCAAATAAACCAACAGAAGCAATTAGAACTATGTATATTTGCAGCCACTTTGGAAATAAAGCTGTTTTTTCAGCCATCCATTCTACTATGTTAAAAACCATGCTTTACTGCTACCTTGAGTAAATCTTGTGTCTTTGCATTACCCAAACGAATTGAACGACCTTGATCGTTAGTAATCATGTTGATTCCGTTACTACGTAAATACTTCTTAATTTGTGCTTTTAATCCTGTCATTTAATTCATTCTCCTTTATTCTTTAACCATTGGTTTCCCATCACTATTTAAGCGTGGCGAAATACCATAAACATTAATGCCCCGTTTAACAACAATGTATTCAACGCTTGTTTCCTTATCTACAACAATTTTAGAGGTAAAACTAGCATCATCGAGAATATCCTGACTATCTGCCTTTGTTTCACCATTAGTGCAACCACCAACGAAGATCCCAACTAATAAAACCGCAGGTAAAATGATAATTTTATACTTGTTGTTCTTTAACCAATCTTTCAATAAAATCCACCTTTTATAAATCTTGCTTCAATAGATTTGTGACTTCTTTGTCATAGTCTATATTTACGTAATCTGGATACCGTCCTTTTGCAAGAAGATTATGAAAAAACTTTAACCAAGCGGATGATCGACTTGTAAGAATTGTTCTATGAATCGTATTGATTCCATATGGTAGAATCTGGAGAGATAATTGGATATTATCGTCCCCATCTGCAAAAGTAAGAAGTAATATCGAATCTTCACCAGTGATCATTCCAGAGTTTTGCGCCGAAAGCCTTTGTTCAAATGATCCTATTTCAAATTTGTCCCCCTTGAGAAAAATAGCCATACGAACTGAAGACATTGACCGATTATAAATTTTGATAGCCTTATATAGTCCCGGATATTTCTCATCCATATATTCCTTGTAATTATCCATACATTCCTCCTAATCACTAAACTCATGCCAAAGCCAGACTTGAATGATCATCACTATTATCATTAGAATCAGATCCGTCTTCATATTTATCCTGTTCAGTAATGGCTCTTATAACAGCCACATCAAGTACATTTAATTCCTTGGCGTTTCTCCATACTGCGTAAATTGGAGCTGCGTGATCCATATCTTTAGCAAATTCGTATGAATTACCTACTTGAACCACTGCTTCTGTAATTGTTTCGTAGCCATAAGCATTTTTGTATTCAATAATCTTTTCAGACAATTCGCGGGTAACGTTTCTCTTAGCATTTCGTTTACCGAATGTCTTTTCCCAAATCGAAGCCAAGTTGTTTCATCCTTTCTGTGAATTGTTGTTGAAAGTAATTGATATTTCCAACATTATTCATGTCCACATCGTATGATTTTTGTAACTCTTTCATAAGTGGAATCTTTATAGCTTCCTGTGATATAAGTCCTTCGATAATAAGATCATGATAATCACGCATAACGCCATTGCCCACCAAATCATCGAAGTAGTGATCTATCGCTGTTCTTTCCATGTCCTCTTCGGGATCTTTCCAAATGTTGTAAACCATAATTAACTCAATCCTTCAAATTCGAAAAAGCTTCCTTTACTAATTCAGATGTGTCATACGTCAAATCTTCTCTAATAAGTGGGTTAAATTTCTTCGTAGTCCCCATGATCTTCACTCGAAAGTCATGAACTCTTGGAACAATAACTTCAACAGGGACTTTGTATTTATCCGCAAATAATTTGAATCTTAATGCTGCGGCAGAATCAATGGCAAATTGAGTGAATCCTGATTTAATATCAATTACATGCTTCATTCCACCGTCTTTGTTGTAAAGAACAAAGTCTGGTGTATAAATACTAGACCTAAGTCTTAAATCACCATTTTGTAATTCGATAATAGGATGTAACTTAAATCCTTTATGTACTTCGAACTTTAATCCAGATGGCTTAACAAAATTTTCGTAAAAGTTATATTCCTTAATTGAATCAAACTTATAGCCATCTTTTTCTATTTTTTGTCCAAACCATGTTCCTGCTTTATTCTTCGCTATGTAAGACATTCCTTTCGTTCTATGTATTAATTTTCAGGTCACAATTAATTTATTTTAGTATTTTTGTTGTGACTAAACATAAAATAAAGAGCATTAAGAATTCATATCTCAATGCTCAGTCATTATATAAAATTCAAGATAGGCAAGTCACAGATTTGCATCTATCAGTAACGTTTTTTTGAAAAAGTTTTTTTGTTTCTTCTAAACCTCATATGAAATATCGGCAGGTGTCTTGTCAAATCTTACTGAGAGAAATGTGGGAAAACGAAGACTGATATCGTCGTTCTTCTGGTTATGTGTTTCTTCAAAATAGCTAATATCAACTATCTTGCCAATAATCTCATCTGGATTATTCCAATAGCATTCTCTATCAGCATCCGTAAATCCAGACCCGACACGAATATCATATCCTTTGTAATCAACAATAATTCCGCCAAGGGTTCCTTTAAACTTGCCGGTCCCCTCGAATATATCCTTCACCAAAACGTCAGCATCAAAGAACTCCTTAATTTTAAGCAATCCACTTGTTCGCTTGGTTACATAATATTCATTATTAAGATTTAGCATAAGCCCCTCCCAGCCGTTTGGCTCTACTAGGTTTTGTTGCAAATCTTTAATCGCTGAAATATCAGAACCCACATATAAATCTCTAACAAGATGAATGTGATCAATTGATTGTGGTTCATTGTAATCAAAGTCACTAAAAGCCATCGTCAAGAAGCTTTTACGATCGTCAAACGTATTTTCAGACTTACCTTCCTCAAACTCCTTAGTAGGCAGCGCGTCAAAGACATTATATTGAATATCACTCTTATCGGCAGTCTCACTACGTAATATACGTGAGGTGGCACGGAATAAATCTTTTGTTTCCATATTCTCATCATTAGATAACAATAGCTCTCCGTCTAATACATAGTCTTCAGCACCATGATTTCCAAGCAAATCAGCAAGTTTTAACGCTTGTTCTGTTTGTGTCTCTAGTCCATTAATAGGTAATCCCTTACGCGTATAGAATTGCCCCTTGCCATTCTTAACAATGAATACAGATCTATGACCGTCTAATTTTTGAGTTAAGGTAAATTCGTTGCCTGGAACCTTTTCTGTATACTTATGATACGGATGCGCTAATTGAACATTAAATTCACGGATAAATCCCTTGCCTAGCGCTTTATTAATAGTTTTGGCCGTGATACCGATCTTTAATTCTTTACCAAAAATTTGATAGATAAACTGCTTGGTATCATCATTAAATAATGAAGCAAAGTCTTGAATCAAGTATACAGTAGATAGGGTCCCAGTATTATGTTCCCTTACGTAATTCATCAAACCTTCGAGAGTATATTCGCCAGTATAATCTGTAGTCGCAACACTTGATCTCGGTGTTTCGTTCAACGTCTTTACTGATAACCCTGTACGAATAAAGTCGTCATAGACAAACTTTAATAGTTTTTTGAATTCTTCATTATCCGCATTTTTCTTTAAGATAGTAATTTTGTTGTTGTTAGAGCTCTCTGCACTAATTTCATCAATAATTGCTTTTAAGTCATTAATGATTGTTTCTATCATATTTATTAAAGTCCACCTTATTATTTAAATTCGTCCACTAATTCTTCGATGAAACCTTCTTCGTCATTATCTTCTAGTTCTTCATCTAGGCGAACTACTGTAATATTTTCTCCCTTGAGAGTATCTAAGCCTTCTTCGTTTAATTCTTCCATAGACGGCCAACCATAGATTTCAATTGGAGAATCGCCATCTTCAAGATAATCAAGTTCTAAGATCCAACAGATGCCACGTTCAACCTTACATAGCATCACATTAGCTGTTTCAGTCTTAGTTATCTTGCGCAATAGGGCGTTCATCTTAGCGTAGCAATTACAGTAAGCTTTGTAGCCCTCCAATGATTTTGTTTTAAGTAAAGCTGTACGTAAATCATATAGCTGTTGTACAACCGCAATTAATTCTTCGCTTGCGTTAAACCATTCATTAGTAATAGTAACCTGGAAAGTCTTCATTATAAATTGCCTCTCTTGGGAAGACATAGCATTTTTATACTATGGAAGAGAGGCGCTCCTGTTTTTATTATTTGGGATTCATGTGTTTAGCAGCTTCCATCCGCACACCAATAAGAACTAATTAACCTCCCACAGTATTAATTAGCCTTGTTAACATGTTCGAAACCGTCGATCCGTGAACCACCCAGGAATAAACTACTGGGTTTCTGGGAACACGAAGTAGTATTTAGGATGTTATATCAGTATTCTAAATACCTAACTTACAGAACTTCGCTTTTTACCATGGCTAGTCCCTAGCCTACGGCTTTCAATCCTTTATTCAAGATATTAACTGCCGCATTAATATCTCGGTCGTGATGAGTTCCACACTTAGGGCACGTCCATTCACGTATTTCTAGTGGTTTAGACCCGCTGTGATACCCACACTTATTACAAATTTGACTAGTGTAATTTGGTCTAACAACAACTAGTTGTTTGCCGTACCAGTTGCACTTATATTCCAACATCGTTCTAAATTGATACCAACTAGCACTAGCAATTGATTTAGCTAAATGATGATTCTTTTGAAGATTTTTGATTTTCAAATCTTCAATTACAATCACGTCATAGCGTTTAACTAAGTCAGTTGTTATCTTATGCAGATAATCTTTTCGTTTATCTACTATTTTCTTTTGATAGCGGGCTTTTTGAATTCTCGCACGTTGCCAATTCTGATAGTCGTTCAACTCCATCTGAGAATCTTTATGATTATGATTCCATTGACGTACCGCTACCATCGCGCGATACTTACGCTTACTAAACTTTGATTGCCATATTTGTGCTTGTTTTTCTGCCCAAGAAGCATCGAAAGCACTATATTTTTGACCATCAGAAGTAATCGCTAAGTCCGCAAGCCCAACATCTATACCAACTGCACTGCCCGTTTTCGGCAACTGTTCAACAGACGTCTCTACTTGCAATGATAAATAGTAGCGCCCTGTGGCGTCGTAGCTGACCGTATAGCGTTTGATGTTATAACCAATGAGATGTGTAGTCTTACTAGTACGTATACTTCCAATTTTAGGTAATTTCATCCGTCTTTTTGCCTCTGTACGGCAACCATTGCGACCCGTATATGATTGTTTAATCATCTTACGACTCTTAAAATGAGGATAACCACCTTTATGCCGAAATAACATTTTAAAGGCTTGTGCCAAATTATGATTAACCACCTGTAGACTTGTGGCGTCACTATTTTTTAGAAACGGATATTCAAGTTTTAATGTAGGTAACAAGTTATTCATTCCATATTCATCAACAAATTGTGAACTTGGATTATTCTCGTATCGTTGTTTTGCCATACCCAACATTTGATTCCACACAAATCGATTATTGCCAAACATTTGCCACAATTGATTCTCTTGCCGTGTATTAGGGTATAGTCGCAGTTTTATGCCCTTTATAACCGTTGCTATTTGAAGCTCACCCTTTCTTTTACAAACACACTGCATAATTCATCTATATTTTTGTAATAGAATCGATCCATAAGTCCTTGTCGGTCCTACTCTTTACCCATTTACCGTCTTGCATAATGGTCTTCGGTCGAGCTGAAGTATCACCAACTTTGATGAGATCTCCTTTTGCGATACTACTTGAGTTATAAAGTCTTTTAGAGACAAACGCTTTGACTTCTTTCCCATGTTTAATTGAGTACAGTCCTACAATGACTTTATTACTTCTTACTATTAGACTGGTAATAAAAGCATAATTAGATGGAATATTACTATTAGTAGTTAGGCATCTACCTAGTAAATCATATTCGTTTTGTAGCGTAGTAATTAATGGGAAGTCATCATCGTCTAACGACTTTTCATATTCTAAGCATTCGTGATATTTTTGGCTTTTACCAACGAATCTCTTATTTTTAGGCTTGTAAGTTTTATGAAACTTTTCATAAACAGATTTTAACTTCTTCGGCGAACCAAAATCAGAGAAGAAATTCAGCAATATTAAGTTTAACAAGTCACGTTGTGTAACTGCAAACGCCTGATTGTATCTAGTGGTTACTGTATCCGACTTGACTTTCACTAACTTATCCAATTGTTTTAATTCATCTTCATTGAACGAATTGTAAAGCTCTTTTATATCATATGTTCCGGGCTTTAAGTTTCCGTCAATACTTTTAATACTTACTTGTGAATTATCATAGATATCCATTAATAAATCCGTAAAAGTTTTATTTTGCTTATCATGCAATAGGTATAGTTGATCTCCCGCATCGCTTGATACGCCTTTAACGGAAGTCGTTCCTTCGTAAATAGTTTTCGAGTTCTTCTCTAGGTAATATCCACTTTTTGACTTGCCAAACTTAAATGGTTTTAATTGAATATTATGTTCTTTAGCAAAACTAATTACGCGATTAAGTTTATCTTGCTTACCTTCCCAAATCTGGAATGCTGCCGTACACCATTCTAGTGGGTAATAATAACGTAACCAAGTTGAGATATAACCTATATAGGAATATGCCATGGAGTGATTAATTGAGAAACCATAATTGGCTGCGTCCATGAAAACTTGAATGAAATCATCGGCTATTTTTTCGGCATGTTCTTGTGAATCATTGTATATTGTAACCATAGTATTAATAAAGTTTTTATGAATCTTTGGTATCTCTTCATCAATAACAGATTTAATTTTGTGACCTATGCCTCTACGAATTACGTCAGCCCTTCCTGCGCTATATCCACAAAATTCAACTAAGAAATTTAAAATCTGTTCCTGATAAATCAACCTACCAAGCGTTGGAGCTAAGAACCTATTTAGTGCTGGATGACCATTATCTTTAAATCGTCCATGAGTAACGGCGTCAACATGACTTGCACCTGACGGCCTTTGAGCAGCATTAACCAAACTTAATAAGTCCATATACCTAACATCTTTACTAGCTTCATTAGAACGAATATTTTGAATAGTTTCTGGAGATAACATATCACGTAGTAATTTACCAGCACGATCACCTTCCATTTGGAATACACCAATGTTGTTTTCTCTCATTGAATTCCATACGGCTTCGTCTTCAAAATCAATAAAATCACTATCTGGTGTTGGGAATGGGATTCCTGCTAATTCAGCGGTACGTGCAATAAGACCCACATTATCTAGGCCCAAAATATCATACTTAATATTCTTTAAATATTCGATTTCTCCCATGTCTATCTGGGTTACTGGATAATCCCAGCCAGAAATAGTCTGTACTCCAAGCGTATCGTCAATAGTGTTTGTATCAATAAGTATACCTGCGGCATGACGCCCAAACGAATCGATTACACCCACTACTTTTTTAGCGTCATCAATCAATTGTTGATGTTCTTCGTACAATTCAGTTGGAATAAAACCATCATCACCAATTTGATTGCGAATTGATTGGATATATGCCGGTTTACCAGCATAACGATCCATACCATCCGCGACTGCTTTAATGGCGGCTTTAAGTCCATAGGTGTTAGCGGTCATAATTGACGCAGCATGCCATTTAGGATTAGTTAAAATCCATTGTTGTACCCACTTTTGGTCCTTGCTAAATGCGTCCACATCAATATCGGGAAGGCTAACACGTTCTGGATTCATAAATCGTTCAAAATTCAATCCCAATTTTAGAGAATCCATTTCTGTTTGACCACATAGATAGGCAATCAAAGACCCACCAACACTACCACGTCCAGGGCCAAAATGAATGCCATGCTCCTTAGCCGCATTAATAATATCTTGGTGCGATAACATATAATCAATTGCACCATTATGCTTGTAAACACTATACTCATGATTAACACGATCAATATACGCTTGGCGTTCATCTGTAGGAAGCTTATCAATACCTCGTTTTAACAGCCCATGTTTAATTCTTTTTTGAAATTCTTGTTCTGGATTATCATATAATCGTGGGTACTTAGGATTTCTATCTAATTCGAAATTTTCAACGGAATTAACAATATCAACAGTGGCGTCCAATGCCTTTTGGATGTTCTCTGGCGTTAATACTCCTTGTTTACTGAATTCATCAACCATCTCAGAACGAGTTTTACACCACAATTCGAATTGATCATCATTATCATAGCCATTTTGTTTGCCCTTTTTAATAATTTTACGTAAGCGATCATGATCTTGATCTAAAGCATGAATATCGTTAGAGGCAATAAGTTTTAAATTATACCGATTAGCATAATCTTGTAAAACACTGTTTAATTTCGCCTGCTCCACGTTGTCATGAGGTTGAACTTCAAGATAAACGTTGCCACGATTATTCCGGGCCAATTCTATCCATTGTTGTAATACATTATTACGACTCGTTCTCTCTTCATCGCTCATATCAGAAGAGACTAAGTTTTGAGCAATTGGTCCAGCAAGACAAGCAGTGGTTATAATAATATTTCCATTTGAGACAACTTGTCGAAGTTCATCAAAAGCGATTCTTCCGTGATAATAAAAATGTCCATCTTCACGATTAAATGACTTTGAGGATAAACGATTGATCTCTTTAACGCCATCATAATTTTTGGCAATCATAATAGTATGATATCCACGATTTTTATCTTCTAAATCCATCGTGGTATATCCTTCCATACCATGAATGTACTTTAATCCCGTTGCCTCAATGTCTCGTTTTCTTTGAACCCATCCGCTGACATTTCCATGATTAGTAATACATACTGCCGGCAAATTATATTTCTTTGCGTATTTAATATAGTCCTTAGTACCCGTCACAATTTCAAAATACGAATTGTTGCTATAAAAATCGTGCGAATGAAGAGAAACCCAATAGTTATGCGACATCCGTTTCTCCTCCTAAAATATTAACCGGCGCAAAGTCCGCCTTTTTCAGCGTGTGTCCATCAGCAATTTTACCGCTCTTTCGCGCAATTACGTTGATACGATCCGTACTTACATGAAAGAACTCGGCCAAATTGTAATTAAAGTCTCTAAACATAAATTCACCCTCCGCAGAATAGACGTCGATTGGTTTGTTCTTCATTTTTTGATACTTCTGTTGTAAATTTGTCATGAAATTACTGTTGCCTCGCGCAAATACATACCGCTTAGTGCCGTTAGCTTCATGGTTTAGTCCGTTCTTAATTTTATGATGCGGAATACCCGTTTTTTCAGAGGCATCTCTGACAGAAGTAAACTCACTTATGTAGCCGGAGAGTGAGTCATAGCAAATTACTCTCCATTGATCCGCTATTAAACCTTCGCCGTTTCCTTTCCGGGGTACACGTGCAAGCCTAGGCTTTAATGCCACGGGAATCTTCGTCAGCAGAATCTCGTCCTCTTTACGGTCGTCTTCATAGTCATACTTCATTGTAAGTACTGGATTTTGTCTACTGCCATTTGCATAACATGTAATGGTGGTACGTGCGAGACCTAAGACGGAGGCTAATTGATATGCAAAGCCACTTCCATAATAGATCCCTGTTTCTTTGTCGTAGACATTAATCAATTTACTTCTGGATACGGCCGCTTTCTTATAACTTTCTTTGGTTCTTTTACTGGTAACACTTTTATAGTCAGTATGAGCTACCATACGAGCAATCTTGGTTCCATAAATACTATTATATACGTGATCGCACCATTCCAGATTTACTATATTATTATTGGATTTAACCTCGTCCTTATGATTAATCTCTGGGTAATTGTACGGGTTGTCGAGAAACGCGTCACCCACAAGCCTATGAATATATCGCACCTTTGGGACATTGTTTTTCCTTAATGTCACAACTATATAGCCATGACCGTTATTGCGAGTCTTCATCGATCCTCCCTTGATAGTTTTGTGTCCTCCATTCTTCATAGAGACAACCCTACTCAAACTGCGCACATTACCAAATGAAGATACTTGGTAAAGACCCTCGTACCCCTTAATATCTCTCCAGACTTCATGTGTAGACAAATATTCAATTGTTTCTTCGACTTTATTCTTCAAACTAGCACCTCTAATCTAAGCAAATAACTCTTTCATAAGGGTCTTGTCATTTCGTTCCTTATTGTCAGATTTAAATAAATCCAGAATATTATTACCCTTATCTTCAATCTTAAATTCTGACTGTGGTTTACCAATTAACGTCTTCTCTTGTTCCAAGAACTTAGCAGAAGTGTGATATGCACATAATTTTTTATCATAATAATCATCTGGATTATAATGATGATTTACATCGGCAAAACTATCTTGCGCATCTGGTGATAATTGTTCTAACTCAATGATTTCATCACATTGTTTTTCAATCTTTTCCAATAAAGCATTGCAGTCTTTTTCATTAATATCTAACTCAATGTAATAGTTAGTCACATAAAATTGGTCTTGAACCTCTTTGGGAAGGTTGTCCATATTATTTGCAAGTGAAGCAATTTGAATCAATTTTCTTGCTTCTTCTTTATCTATACCTAATTTCTTTAACTTGGTCTCCAATTTCTTTTGCATTTTTAAAACCCAAATTGAACGTTCTTGCACACTAGTATTCCACTTACCATTTTCTTGCCTATAATGGACAGTTACATATTTCATCATGTCAAAGCGTGCCTTGATTTTTTCATACGGAATATTCTCCTGTTGATGAATACCAATGGAATATAGCATTAATTGCATAGACTTTTCTGGCAGCTTTGATTTCGAGAAGCTAGATTTACTAGAAGACTTATAATCTACTAAGACTACATTACCTTCTTTGTCGATGTATTCAGTATCAATATATCCGACAAATACATAATGAGGCTTTTCTTTTGTCCCACCAACTTTAGTCATAACTGGTAATTCTGTGTGAAATTTACTTCCTTCCGGAATATTTGTATGAGTAAAGTAATGACCGAGATTTCCAATATAACCTTGTTTAATCTTCTCGGTATCAAATCTTAATCCATCGGGGTCATTCTCCCAACGTTTTACGAAGTTGTCCCATAAAGATTTAGCTGAAGTTAAATCAAATTCTTTTTTAGTCAGTCCTTCAGTAATGTCATGGACTTCACTACCAAAAATCGTGTAAACATTATCTGTTCGTGGTACATCATGACGAAGGTAGATGTGAATATATTCTTGAGGACATGATAAATACATTGAAAGCCTTGAGAAGCTCCAAACTCGATCGACCCCATATTTATTAGCTAAATTATTTGTTTGTTCTTTGGTCAGGCGCATAATTTATTTTCCCTTCTCATTAGTTCACTTTTTGAGCAGCCGTATTTTTCTTTAAAAAAACGCTCTACCGAAGTCTGAGACGTCTGATATCGCCCACAAGTATCAGACATAGTATGAGTTAAGTAGTATTCGGCCGCTGCGTCTTTCTTTTTCTCTTGTTCTTCCCTCTTTTTATCGGCCAACGTTTTCCCATATACCAATTTAATATAATCTGACACACTTTTTTCTGATAGTGAAAATTTTTTCATCGCTGCCTTTCGACCATGGTCCCATGCGTACTCAGCTACCTCTTTTTTACTTCTTACTAATTGCGCATAATCATAATCGTCGATAAAATCACATGGTACGTTATTATCATTTAATATTTTTATCATTTGTCGTGGATAAAAATCGAGATAATTAATTTCTAGTAATTTTAGATTTAATTTTTTAGCTATTTGGCGCTTTTCTTCATCCCAAATTGCTCGATTAGGGTCATACCAAAGATCACCTTTGGGTCTCGCACCATCGCCGTGTTGACTTCCTTGTAGCTCAATTAACATCCTATAGTCGGGGAGATAAAAATCAAAAAAATGACGATGGTTTTCTGTGGTATATTTCCATTGGTAGGTGTATTTAATATGATTAGACAACAGTATATTGTTCATAATTCTTTCTGCTGTCGAACTGACGCGACAGTATGGACAACTTTTTGTCACAAGCAGCCTATGAAAAGTTTTTTCAAACACCTTCCCACAGCCGGCGACATGGCAGAATTTGGCCAAATTATTAGTCCCTGTATATTCTGATGTCATTTCAAATTCACCATTTGTTTCGCTGTATACCTGTTCCTTTGCTTGTTTTGTAGTTTTTCTTAAGACAGGGTACAACTTATTGTCTACCACACGATAGTTATAAGCACATTCTCTGCACAGCATTGTACCGCGCCTAATATATATCGGATCAATACGCTTATCGCCATGCTCGCTACAAATAATCTTAACTCTCCCACAGTATGGCTGTCTTGGGATTTGGACGTTAGGGTTACGGCTATCACATTGGTAATAGAAGGCAATTAATTTATCCATTTTCTGAATTTTAATACAATTTTGGCATCCGTGGAACCTCTTAGATAGTAAGTGCATTACTTCACCGTCCCATTGCCGTCCGCACTGTAGACATTTTAACTTGCAGTATGGCCGCTTTTCTCTCTTTAGTTGAACTCTATATATTTCTAAAACATCAAATTGTCCCGCAAATCTCTCCTCAATTTCCTTTTTATACGAATCATTTGTATGCGTCACTATATAACTTTCCTCCATTTCAATAAGTGATCCCAAATCACTTTACCCTTATCTATTGGCGAGTCTTTTTCACCCAAAATATTGTAACTATCAAATATATAACTTGTTTTGCGGAACGGAGAGAACTTCTTAGCTTGACTCAAAATATATTCTTCTCCCTCTTGTTCCTTAGTCATTACGTCATGATCAAATGCAATAATTACTTCCCCATCGATGGGTAACTTGCGTAAAACAAAATCAACTTGCTGTTCGCTGATTGAGTGTCCACCCAAGGCAACTGACACACCATCTCCTCGGCTCAAAGTAAACTCCTTTAATACTGACTTTTCAGCCTCAAATAAGATTATCCGTTTATGATCATTAATATTTTGACAAGACTGATTATATCCATACAGATTTAATAGCTTGTAATAATCCTTAATGTAATTCAGATACTTTGGTGTCCCTGTTAATTCAAGTTCGGCTTTAGACATAGTTGATCGCCCTTGAATACCCACAACTTTGTTAAATTCATTCCAGTCATAATGTGGGAAAACAACTCGATCTAAGTGTGGATCGTACATAACATCAAAACGCCTAGCAATATCCGGGGAAATCCCCTCTTCAATTACCGATGCATGAATTCCGTTGACAAATTTATTTAAAACCCCTTTGTCGTATAACTTATTATTTGTTATCCGACGATGTTGAGTATTAGATTTTTTCGACAACTTCTTTAAAGTCGCCAATGGATCAAATGAGTTGGCAACATGATTGCTAGACAGTCCCAATAAGCTATGGATATAACTCATCACTTCATAAAATTGCTTTTCAAGAACAACGCCTAGGGCTCCAAAGATATCCCCGGAATACCCCAATTCAAATAGCGATGTATTTAATGAATTATTTAGTTTAATCATGACACCCGTAGGATTAGTGTAGTTAGGCAAGGCGCACCTAATTTCTTCGGCTCGCTCCCGGAAATCATGAAATCCAGCATTGCGTAAAATTATGTAAAGTCTTTCTGTATCAGCTAGTATGTATTCCTTTAATTCCTTTGCCTGCAAGCTTCTAACCCCTTTCACTTGCGTTACTATATCAAAAACGGCATAGGCGAGTCACAGAATTGCATCTGTTGGTAACAATTTTTTGTTTAATTTTTCAAACAAAAAACGCCCAGAATTTCTTCTGAGCGTTTTATAAAACTAAGATTTTATCTATTCAATTATTTTTTAGGAACGCCTAAAATAAATCCATAATATCTTAGTGAAGAAATATTAACTACCCCATCTCCCCCTACATTTAATTTTTGAGGTTCTAAATTACTTAGGTCAAAATAGTACCAGTCATGATTAGTTACCTCTTTACTTAGATTAGCCTTAACATTGCCAATTATATACTTTGGGTAATAGCATTACCTACAGTAGATTAAGAAAGTTTGATAACAGCAAATACCCAATTTGTAATAGTGACAAAGCTACTAGAAACTTGATTAGTTGGTAAGCTACCTTCATTAGAAACGATTATAGTTTTGCCTGTCAAATCTAGCGTCTCATATAACTGACCACCTTGACCAATTGTGATCGAATTACCACTAGAATTTAATACGACTAAATATTTGGTCGAACCCGATGTTAATTCTTCTGTGATCACTCCATTTGACGCATATGTGACATTTTCTATACCTTTATCGGTAGGAGTAAAAGCAAGTGGGTTATAATCATTAGGCCAGAATTGTGGATTTGATTTTTTAAATTTAATTAAATTACGAATCAAATCAACATCATGTTGATTGTCCCTAACATTATCCCAATTTATGCCATTAACTACATCCCCTGCAAATATTGTGGTGCCAAGATTATCACCCGGCCAATAATTGCCATGGTAATTACCATTGCTATCAAGACAAAAAAGTCCATTGTATGAATTTTTAGCTGTATCCCATGACGCAGTATACCATGCAGGTTTTGTCATACTACCCGATTGATAAGCCTGTACCTGTGTAGGTGATAGTGGTGTCATATTTGACGGATTAATTAATTTAGATCGGCTAAACTCCTGTCCTGCTTCCATAAATGTCACACCATTTGCAAGAATATTAATAGCATTTGCAAACACCACTCGTGCATGGTGTGTTGCCATAGAATCATTCGGATTAGCTGACCATAGTGCATCATTTAAGGTGTAGCTATCATGACATTCAATATAATTAACAGACTGACCCGGCGTCCAAAAGGCTTGTAGTGCGTCATTTCCGTTCCAACCTGCGGAACCTAAAAGTGATCTTGCAACATTTACGGTATTTGCCTTATTTCCTGATACGAATCCATCTGCGGAACCCCCATTATTAACAATGGCGTCACGTTCACTAGGATTAAAGAATCCAATACCTGAAAAGTTTTTGGCGTTATTAATAGACGTTTCATAAATATGATTTAGATTAGAATCCCACCAGCCTTCGCCATACATGATAATATTTGGGTCAATTGCTGTTAATTCAGCACGCAATTTCTTCATAACCGTGCCGTCTAAAAGTGTCATTAGATCAAAACGGAATCCGTCAATATCATAATTTTTAGCCCAGTAAGTAACGGAGTCAATAACGAATTTACCAAACATTTCGTGGTCACTCGCCGTATCATTGCCACACCCAGATTGCGTATATCTGCGGAAATAATATCCCGGCTGTGATTTTTCAAAAGCACTATCTGACTGGCTAAAGACGTGGTTAAAAACCATATCCATAATCACACCAATCCCATTTTCATGTAGCCCTTGTACCATTTTTTTCATTTCATTAATACGTGTGACAGGATTGATAGAATCACTGGCGTATTCGCCCTCTGGTACCATTTCATTCTGTGGGTCATATCCCCAGCCGTAGTTATTCGAGTGATAAGTAGTACGATTTCCTGACTCGTCGACCGACGAATACTGACTAACTGGCATGAGTTGAATATAATTAAAACCCTCATTTTTAAGATAATCAATCCCAGTCGCTGTACCCGTATTTGGATCCTTTGTTCCTGATTCAATTAACCCAAGGAACTTACCACGATTACCTTCTGAAACACCAGATGTTGGAGATATTGTAAAATCACGAACATGTAATTCGTCAACGATGGCTTGTGTTGGACTTGCTACCCGCCAAGTTGCAGATTTACCTTGCGCAAGTACCAGATTTGACTTAATGCTTGCAGGCGATACGACAACTGAACGATACCCACCTTGTGTCGTCGCAATAGAATAAGGATCATTGGTTGTATTAATGACAAGGTTTGTATAAAGTGTTCCATAAGTTGACCCTGCATAATCAATGACAATTCCATTACCAAAGGTTAGTTCGTAAGCATAAACCATACCATTTTGATCGCCGGGAACAGTCAAAGACCAAACCCCAATCGTATTGGTTGCGTGATTATTTGGTGTCGCTGATGTTCCACGTGTCATTGGTGTCTTTGATACTGGTGCTACTGTCGGATCGGTATTCTTCCCATAACTTATCAGTTTCACACCTGTCGCAGTTGGTGACCAGATTTTAAAGGTGGTACTAGTTGGTGAATAGTTAAATCCTAAATCTGTTCCTGAATAGGCCCATTTTTTATCGAAAGATGTAAAATTATTGTTTTGTGCGGCATTTTTCTCGTCTTCCAGAGCTTGTGTAGCGTATTCTGATGAAGTTTCGATTGCGTCTACCAACGTTCCCCCTAGTGCTACAATAGAATCTTGTATTTTTTTATAATCCGATTTTGTCAAAATTTCTGATGGGTTAGGACACCAATCAGTAACTACTCTACCTTTTTCTAGTTTAAACTCTTTATAGTCAACTTGTGTCGTATCATTTGCTACTGTATTAAACACTGCTGTTACATAGCTCAATGTTCCTCCAGCTGGTATGGTAACTGTACAGGTTGAATATCCAAATGAACCAGCAGTAATATAGTCTGAACTACTATAATGCTGTACATTATTTGCGTCTAACCAAACTATCTGAACTGCTATTGGATAAGAATAGGGATGCAACCAAGCACTAGCGGTAAATGTTGTATCTGTTGAGCAAACCATGTCCACTTTGTATTTAGGAAACCCTGAATTATAGTAAATTACTTGTGCCGTACCCAGATTGTCCGTTGTACCTGTTAATAAATTAATCCCTATATCACCTTTATCTCCTTTAGGACCTTGAGGTCCAGTATCGCCCTTGTCGCCTTTTGGTCCTTGGATACCTTGCGGACCTTGCTTACCAGTTGCACCAGTATCACCTTTATCTCCTTGCGGACCTTGGGGTCCCCTATCTCCCGTACTACCTTTAGCTCCAGTAGCTCCTTGAGGACCAGTTAATCCAGCATCACCCTTAGAACCTTGTGGACCACGGATATTAAATAAATAACCATCTATAGACCATAAACCACCACCAGTATTAATATCAGAAGAAGTTACTGACTTTGTAATTATAGAAACATTTCCATCAGTCTGTAAAACTAAATCACCAACCTGTGGACCAAAGCCAACCTTTGTACCATTCAAATCAGACCAATACTGGTCATTCAATTTAGCACCACGAGCATATTTAGAAGCCCAGATACTTATACCTCTAGCACCTGTATCCCCCTTTGCACCATTAGCACCATCACTACCTTTAGCTCCAGTATCACCTTTAGGACCAGCAGGACCTTGAGGACCTTGAGGACCAACATTGCCTGTAGCTCCAGTAGCTCCTGTATCACCTTTAATACTAAAGAGTGCAGCCCCAAGATCAAAAGTACCACCGCCGTCAGCAGCTCCAGAAGTAGTATCCTTAGTTACACTAGTAATACTAAACACATTACCATCTGGTTGAACTACTAAATCATTAACAGCAGGTAAATTAGTTGCCGAAGCATTATATAAATCAGTGATATAACGACCATTTACATTACCACCAGCGGCCATTTTCATGGTCCAAATATTACTGCCACGATCACCTTGTATTCCTGTATCACCCTTATCGCCCTTTGGACCTTGAGGACCAATCGGGCCTCTGTCTCCTGTATCACCTTTGGGACCCCTTTCCCCGGGCTCTCCCTTTTCACCTTTGACTCCATCTTTTCCTTTCAGGGATGCGAGCCATTGGGGCTTATTACCCTTAAATCCCTCTTCAACAGCTATTTCATACGCCGACTCACCCGGAATTCCTGGCGCAACTGGTTTTTCACCAGGCAAATTTATGCTGCCGGACTGGTCACTTGCTGGCCCATCGGCACTAGAGCTTCTTACTTTCCCAATTGTTATTTTTGGATTCATTTTTACACCTCATTACTAAAAATGGAGTAAGGCTATTCATCTTACCCCATTTTGCATTTATTAAGCAGTTATTCTTTGGCCAACATAGATCAAATTAATGTTACGAATACCATTTACAGCTTGTAAGTGACTTACGGAAGTACCAAGTTGTGCAGCTATACCGCTCAAAGTTTCGCCTGAGCGTACGTAGTGTACATGACTGGCAGAAGCTTGTGCCCGACCACTTACTCTTAACCGTTGGCCAGGGTAGATAGTTGAATTAATACTCAAACCATTGTTAGCAGCAAGTGTGTACATATTCATTCCATACTTGTTTGCAATAGACCAGAATGAATCACCATATCTAACAGTGTAGTATTGAGTATTATTTGCTGGTTGCGCTGGCTTTGGCTGTGCAGGGGTAGTGTTAACCTTGCTTGAAACAGATTGACCTTCTCCCTTATCAGCAACACGAATAATTTGACCTGGGTGAATTACATCATTGATGGTCTTACCATTTAATTGTGCTAAGGCGTTCATTTCCATTCCATAGCGATTTGCGATTCCCCACCAACTATCACCTGATTTTACAGTGTAATTATGAGTATCCTTATGAATTTTCTTACCTTGTTCAGTTGCCGGAGTTTCAGTCTTTGGCTTTTGTGCATTACCATTAGTGTAACCATTATCGGTAATACCGGTAAGGTCAATATTCCGATCAAGGCCACCGGCAATTGCAGTTGAGGTGTATTGGAAAAGCCCAATATTCTCAAAGCTAGGGAAGAAGTTATAGTTTGGTTCTCTGGTTACGGCGTAGTTTGGATACTCTGCCAGCCACAGTTGATACTTACTTGCTAAATAATGAAGATCTGTGTTATTCACAAGATAATTCTTGTAACCGTAAACCATCGGTGTAAAACCTGCGTCTTTAATTCGTTGACAAGCGTGATCAATTGCCTGGGTGTTCTGGTACCCTGACTCAACGTCCAGAGCAATAATTGAGCCTCTCGGTGTCTGTACCTTAGGTAGGAAGTAATTTAATACTTGGTCTGCCTGTTGATTAGTAGTAACGTTTTGCCACCAAATATAATTGTGAGCCCGTTTTCCTTGTGCAATTGCACTAGAAACTTGTGAGCTATAAGTCCATTGGTCATAAAGGTTCCGTCCAGTAGTGGTACCACCCATTTGGATGATAGCAAATTTGTCATCTGGATAGCCGAAAATGCCATTAGCACCTTGATATTTAGACCAATCAACGCCATGGTCTCCCTTAGCAGCATATGCCACATTATCATGATTTGTTATATTAACAACACCTGTCGTCACAGGTACAGTTAATCCTAATACTGCTACTGTTAAAGCAGCTTTCTTTAGAAACTTCTTGAACAAAATAAATTGCTCCTTTCGAGTGTTTTATTTTGTCCTCCTTAACGAAGTTTCCTCCTTAGACATTCGCAAGCGCTTACACTTTTATGTTAAAAAATAAACATCTAATTATTTAATTATTACTTCCAATAGGTAATACGTAATTTAGGAGCTTTCCAACCATCATTAGTCCCTGCATACACAATATATTGCCATAGTGAAGCGTTCTCCCCATTAGTTGTAATGCCTGTAATAAGATTATCTCTTAAGTTATCACCAACCCAATTTGGAAGTGTTATCCATTGTCCTTGGTTGCGTCCATAAAATCGTGTTCTAGCGATACTATGATTTACCTCCTGAAAGACATCTGACCAACCGCCCCTAAAATTATGAGTTCCAACGACACATTCTCCACCGCTGTAATATGCACTATGGACTGCGTACAAAAACAATTCGGTCTTTTCAATTTTTGCTCCCGCCAGTCGGTTTCTTATATCCTGGTCATTAAAATAGATCATTCCATGCTGCCCATTGTTATTGAAACTGTCATGGTATGGTCTATAGTTTCCCTGTAAAGGATGATTTGGTGCCCACAAAGAATTAAAGTGATTATGTGATACGTTCCCGTGATCGGAACCCCAATATCCACCTGAATTTACAGCGTTGAATACGTCTACATGTCTTTCCTCAAGTAGGTTCAAATAATTATGACCGTCCCAAATCCGAGCTCTTGGAGGCATGAAATCCCGTCCATTAGACACACGAACATTTCCGCCACCAAGTTTAATCCATTCCCCATTAGCAGCTTTATATTTCACAAATGGCATTCCCAATCACCTCCTAAATACCAATCCAGACAGATCCAACTGGTACGTCACCGGTTGGCTGTTCATCTTGTAAGAATAATCTTCTATTATGGTCACCGATGTAAGGAGAATGATTCAACTTAACTGCTTCATGATTGGTCCCGACGGCAAATTGAGCAACGACTTCAGAAGTATTCCAATTCCCAACTGCTAAAGAACCTTGATCCCAAGTTGGCTTAAAGAATCCTACCCCTTTATCAAAGTTTCCAGTCTTTTCATCATATGTCTGGAAATTGAGTTGAGGTTCGTTAGCCCTAATCCAATGACCGCCTCCATATTGGACAAAATTTCGATCTTGGTTAAAGGTAAATGGTGGTAATTTATACTCTTTGCCACCTGTTTGAATATGAACATCACCAATATCGGTTGCAACAACTTTAGCAGTCCAGTTATTATTCTTATCAAAAACCAATCCTGTTTCTGTATTTTCGCCATCTTTGATATTGAAATGAATGTTCCGTTTATCCATGCGAAGACCACTATATTTAGTATCATCGCTATTCGTCTTTAAGAAGCCAGAGCTGTCAATCCCATCAAGCTTATCGGCGTCAAGTCCAGATCCACTACCTACATTGGCTTCAGTAAATATCTTTTTACCATTAAAAGTAGGATTATCATTACCCCAAAAATGTAAGTTAGTGTCTGCATCGCCAATATGGATATTATTATTGTCGTCAATAGAAGCTAAATTGTAGTCATGACCATTCTTACCTCGAAGTTTGTATTTCGCTCCAAACCTAATTGAAAGATCACCATTAACCGTATCTCCCCACTTGAACAAATATCTATTGTCACTATCTTTTTTTAAGTTTTCCAACCCACTTTGTGAGTTGTCAGATACATTATTTATTTTGGAATTTAACTCATTAATTGCCCCAGTCATATTCTTTGAATCTGTTTGGAGTTTTGAAATATCACCAAGAATATTGTTAATATTCGTAATGGTATTTCGCAAATCAACACCGCCAGATCCCCATCCAGACTGATTACTTCGTGAGACAGTATTTTCTAAAATTACTCCGTTAGGACTTATTACTTTATAGAAAGTCAATTCTGGATTGTTCTGATCACCAATTGATGTAACTGTCAGAATAGATTCCTTATCTCCTGGAATGTTTCCGGGCAAACCTCCTACTCCTTTAATTCGGTACACCCCAGTATGTTTTATGTCTCTATAATCACCGCTTGTGATTAGCTTTCCCTCAAAGCCTAATTCTCTAAAAGTTCCAATTTCATTATTATTTAAATCTAGGACTCTAAGAGCCTTGTCGTCCGTTACGAAATGATATTCATCATCTGCAACTAAATATTTTGCTCTTTTTACAGCCATTTAATACCCTCTCTCTACTCTAGTGTTAGTGTATTATCGGTTAAATTTCCACTATCATCTGCAAATTTAGTAACGCCACCAGTTAACTTATCTTTATCTTCATCGTTAACAACCAATGTTTTTTTTCTTGTCGATCCAGAAGATCCAGTGACAATTAGCTCAGCACCATTCCCATACATATCGCAAATTTGAACTATATCGTCTTTACTTACCCAATCATGTAAGTGTTCTGGCAATGTACATGTTTTTTCAGTGTCATTCACTCTAACAATACATTTATATCCGGCAGGGTCTTCCACCACAACACCAGTTTGAAATTGAGGTCCTGAATTACGTTGCGCTTCATGCTGAGCTATTGTTCGCATGGCTTCTAATAATCCTTTTTGTTGTTCGCTAACTTCCATTCTTCCACCCCTAATCAACTATTTGAATTCGATGAATATCTGGATGAAATTTATAGTTAGCATATTCTTTAGGAACAACAATTAAATTATGATATGGGAACCAATAATCACTTGCAGCACCTATAGTTGGCTTTTGACCTTGATTATCTTTTTTAGCAATAAACACTAAATCTAACGGGCGCCAACTTTGACCTTCACGAACGGACACGGCATCACCAGCCTTATAGCTAGTAGCTCCATTCCATTCACCCTTAAAAATAGCATTTAATCCTATATCACCCTTGTCACCCTTACTAGATGCTCTTCTATAATGATCGGAATCATTATCTGGTGTATGTTGCCTATCCGCTACCACATCTTTTGTAACAATATATAGCGCACCTTGATATGTTATAAGATTGTGTTTCTTAAACTTCTTCGTTGCGTCCCATTCACCTACATAATCAAAATCGTTAACGTAGGTATCCCATTCTTTCTGCTTTTCAAGAATATACTTTCTTACATTCCCATCAAAGAATGTCTCAATTTCTACAATTGCGTCCTGAAGTTTATTCATGGTTTCAGGTGTAATCATATAATCTTGTAGTTGGGCACTTAATGCGGAAATTTGATTTTGTTCATCATTTGTTAGTGTTGTCTTTTGTTTTAATCTCTGCAATTCTAGTGCATTTGCAACTTGATTTGCCGGAAGATCAAATAATTCTCTAAATACATCTATCTTTTGCGGAAAAGTAGATCTCGACATTTAATACAACTTCCTCTCATATGTATTAATGTCCTCCTCAATAAAATCTACTCGTCGAACTTAATTTTAAATCCTAATGAATCAGTTGTTGCCGTCTGATTGTTAAACACATCTTCTGGACTAAGTGGTCTGTCATATAGATTAAGCATATGATTTCCACCAATAGAACATGTGTCTACATCTGTAGGATCATTTAAGAAATCCCAAATTGGCATCTTTTGCATTTCATCAATTACCTTATCGAAGATTTGACCTGCCGATTCAGTAATAGGTAATGCTTTGTATAGAAAGTTCAAATTTAAGTTACTTTCTTTTTCTAGTCGCTGAAACATGTCATGAATACCTTTTAAGTCTCCAGCCAAATAATACATAGCACAAGCAATAAGATACGCAGCTACATAGTCATCTGATGTACTCTCCCATGTTCCGTTTAGCTGGTTTCTAGCTCGCTTAATTAATGCTTGCTTCTTAGCTTCCTTGCTTTCAAATCCCGTTATCGTTACATAACGATCTTTTCCACCATGAAGTAATTCTGCAAATCCTTCTTTGAACCACACAGGCATATCCATCGTCTTAACAGCACCATAGAAATCATTACAAACTGCATGAAACATTTCATGTCCGAGTACACGATCTGCATAATCACCTTTAGATCTACCAACGTCACCATTTTCATCCTTAAGATTAAGCTTTTCAAAATCTCGAAGGTCGATTTCTAGTGTTTGATTTCTGGAAGTGTTATATGCGGTTGTCTCTGCTTGCCAACCACCTTCTTCGTCAACAACAAATCGGATACTCAAGTAATTCTTTCCATCGGCGGAAATACCATATGCATCTTTAATTCTTTCTTCGGGAAGTGACAGCCATCCTAATTTATTGATACCATTCTTGATAGCTGCAACAATTGGCATATCTGCCTCACCATAATCTGGCTTAACAAAGTACATTTTATGAGCATCAATTGACATGATCCCATCGACATCTAAGTCAATTTGGATAGTATCAATCATATATTGATATACTTTTTTTGTTACAGGATTGGTGACCAGAATAACATCATTAGGTTGTAAGAAGTAAACTGGAGCAACATCAATACTTACTTTTTCTTGAAAATGTGCCGCCTTCCACATTTCATAGCGTGCTTGAGACACACACTGTAAATCATTGGTAAGATCACTATTTTGAATAACTTTTGTTCTAGTTCCGATAGCATCTATATTAAACTCGCTATTTGTATCAGTAATTTTTACTGAACCTTTAGGTGTATAGCCTGTTTTGGTTGATGTGGACCCAATAACAACAAATCTGTTCTTAACGTTCTTTAAGTCGTAACTTTCTTGAAATGATAAGGTGAGATCTGCTCTATCTTGTGAAGTTGCATCAAATTCCCATTTAGGCTTAGGAATTTCTTCTTCCTTTTGAATGGGCAACTTACGATATTCAAATTGACCAAGAGAATTATAGCCACAGATAAAATCCATGTACATATCACGAAAGTCTTCAATGATATCATTGATTGAAGTTCCCGGTTCCTTTTCGTAATCGTACTGAAGGATTTCTTCACCATTACTGGTGTACATATACCCAAAATCTGTTTCTCCCACTAATTCCATGATTCCTCTAATAGCATCACTCATAGGTGTTCCACGCTTTATTTTGAGTTTATTTTCTAGCCCTTGGCCGTCCCATAAGGTCATTTTGTCAGCTAACGTAACTGATATTTCACGTGTTGTTTTATCAAAACGTAGAGAGGATTCGTTAACCCAAAACGTTCCTAGTAAAAAGTTAACTGCCTCCCTGGGGAAACGAGATAAATCAACAACTCCTTGATAGACTCTAAACTTCTTATCGAACCAAAAAACACTTTTGTTATTTGGCATATATGAAGGATCAACAACCATCTTCAAAGTTCCCGTTCGTCGTATCAATGAGGTTGCATCATAATTAATAGTTCCACCAGTTGTTTTTCCAGTAATAGTATCAATTATGGAGCCATCATTATCCAACACTTGAATAGTTGTTTGAAGGTTGCGAATTGGTTGTCGTAAAACACTTGCTGCTCGACCACTTACTTTTTCTTCAAGCCCATTTACAATATTCGATAACGTTTCATTGTAATTGGGCTTTTTGTATTTCAGTGGCATACTTTATCCCTCTTACTTCAAATTATCTCGTTCATACAAGAATGAATTTCTATATCTAGTTCTAGATTGAATAGAACCATCTTCAGCAATATATTCCTGATTCCACTTAATATTCCCATCTTCATCGTATGTGTAGACAGATTTACCTGCATCAGCAATTAATCCCGCTTTTTCCATGGTGTTGTAATCTAATTTACCTATTTCAGTGAAATCAAATGTTACCGTAGAAATAGCTTCAAGACTTTCATCTTTCGGAGTAGTTTTAATATTATGTGTTGCACAAACAATAATATCTCCATCTTCACGACGAATTACCTTTGTTTGTCCATCATTAAGGAAGTCAATAACATTAGTTCTATTAATGTATTCGGCGTGTGGATCAATTTCGTTTTCATAACCAAATTCTTGTTGCGGAGTAAGTGGTAAGAACGAAACTGTACCAGTTCGATAGTTTGCATTTCCAAACGTCACTATTGGATATTGACCATTAAGCGGCACACTGGTACTCGTGTTAGAATTCCAAACTAAATCCGAGAACTTGAAGTCGATGTTCATTGAATAATTCGAACCTAGATTAGAAATAAAGGAGCCATAAAACTTGCTATCAATTGGTGGGCCAACTTGTAAGTCACCTTGAATTTCATTGGCTAATGGAACAACTGCATATTCATATGTTTTGCCATTTTCAATGAATCTATCAACTACCGTATAAAGGTTATAATGGTCATCATAATCAAATTGCGCTACTAATTGCCAATCTGTATTCGTGCTCATGTATTCTCGACGATAACATTGTATTTTGGTGACAATATGACCAGCTCCGTCAATACTCCCAGCTTCAAGAGAATTATTAAACTTAGCGTCCATAATAGTTTTCAGATTCCATTGAGCTGGTTTGGTTTGTGAATCATCTAACGTTGTATCCACACTAATAAACATTTCATCATACATTCCAGCCCCCATCATAACCTCGTCAATCTCAGAGGTTGGAATAGGGGTGTCATAAAATTGTTGGTCAAATCCATAGTTAAAATAATCGACACCTATAATCAAAAGACCCTCACCTCTTCACTATTTATATTTTTGTAAATAATCATTGTAAAGCTCTTGAAGACCATCTAATGTCAGTTTACTATCATTAAAATCAATTACTTCACGTAAAATAAAACTATATACAAGGCTGTATTGGGTTAGTTTCAATCGACCATCATCAAGCGTCATAGCACCACTTTTAATCTCCGATAAGGTATCATTAATTCTTTGCTCATATTCGGTACGATAGATTTCATACCTAGCTTCAGACTCACGTTCTGCCTTTGCTAATTCCTTCCAGTAGTTAATCATTTCAGTATTTTCAAAGTAGTCCCAATATTGGTCGTCAATTTCCATCACTCGATCGCGTAGTTCATTTTGTCCTAAAATACGTGCTCTGGCATCAGATATTGCTTGCTCTACCTTAGTGATGTATTGTTGCCAATGTTCATCGTGGATTTGTTGGAGCCTTTGTCTTGCAGCGTTAATTTTTGCTTCTGCTGCGTCTATCATTTGTTGAGTTTCTTTAGTTATTTCACCGTACTGAGACAATTCTTCTCTGGATAACTCTTCATTCCAATCATCATCTTTGAATGTCTGATCAGGAACTATCTTTATTTCAACTCGATATTCCTTAACATATACAAACATATAGAAAGGACGCAGTTTTAAATCCTTAATTACATTAGAACGTGTCCTGGATTTAATCTGTCCAAATTCTTTTTCACAGGTAATATAATCATCATGTTTATAGAACTTTATATGCTGTCCTCTATCTTCGGCTGGCGAGAAGTCTAGGAATAATCCATTCTGAACATTCATTACCCAGAACTTTCCGATCCAGTCACTCGCTTTTGCCATTGCTAACTTGGTATAAATTAAAGGATTTTCTTTTGGCACAAAAACATAGTCATCTTTCCAATACGTATAATTGTCAGCATTATCATTCTTCCGTTTAGGAATGTAGGCACGAGCTGACGTTCCCAACAATTGTTTTAGGAAAAGGTCAACAACTATTTGTCCGTCATCTTTATTCATTGTTGGCTGAATAATACCCGATACAGATGGCGTGATATATTGAGCGGTAAACTCTTGAAGTTGCTCATAAATAATTCCGTGCTCTGTTACTACCTTCAATCCAATGTAATATAATTTACCTTTTTTTATATTTGAAACACGTTCTGAAAATCTTGTTGGAGAATTTCTTTCCGGCTTCCGAATTGGATATTTAACTAAAGCAACATGTCTTTGATCGTAAAGAGTATATTGATATGACGTAACAGGCTCATTTTGTGCTTGCGTATAAATAGCCGACATTAATACATCATTCGTATAGATAAATTGATGTTGGTCAATCGTATCAAATAGAATTCGTGGTGTTGTATAACACGTAAATTTAATCTCTGGTGACCACTCAGAATAGCCATCTTTGAGTTTAACGCGAACTTTTGCTAGATATGCCGTGCCATTGTTCAGAGTTGTTGCTGGTAAAATGTGGTTTTTATCTAGCGACACTTGATCCTTTTCGTAGACAGGTTTTGTTCCTGGACCATCTTCACGAATTGATAATGTATTCGTTGTCGTATGCTCTGCGCCCAAATACGTAAACGTGAATGTATATGAATTCTTCGCATCGTAATTAGACGCCTGATTTAGTATTGGTTGCGTCAATCAATTCAGCTCCTTTCTTTTTATTTTTGATATGTACAACCAAGAAGTAAATCTTGGTTAAATTGACTACATTTTCTTTGTTGCGTATTGTTTTGCCACTTGAGGTAATGTCTTAAGAGCTTCTGCAAAATCATTAGCATCCTTTACATTAGGTAATTCAAGATTGATAGTATCGATATGAATCGATTTATCATTTCCATCGCCATATGCATTCCGAATACCGTTTGGCAGATTAAGAACTTCTCTTAACTGCTTTCCAAAAATCTCGCCTAGATCTTTTGATACCGCTTTAAACTGATCTCCAAATCCTTTAACGATTGTTTCATAGCCTTGTGTTACCTCTGGCTTAACGCTTCGTTTGTAATCATTAATTATGTCGCTATTCTTCTTTTCATAGTCATTGTAGGCTTTGATGATATCCTCAACCTTTGCAATATCAAAAGTAGGAATATCTTTAAGAATAAACTTATATGAATCATTTAACTGTTCGAGCCGTTTTCTCGCTTCTTCCTGATTAATCGAACCGTCTTTGATACTATTAATAGCTTCACTGACTTTTTGAATGTAATCATTTCGATTGGAAATCTTTGACTCTTCAAGAGCTTGTTTTGCGGAGTTGACAGCTCTTTGTGCCTCTTCTACATTTGCTTGGTCAGCAATGTATGTCCAGTTAAACTTACCGTCCTTATCTTTTTCAAGGTAACGGACGTCTTTTTTATTTATAGTGTTATCAAGTTTTTGTTGAGCAAGCGCCAAATCAAGTTGCTTATCAACGTAATCAGCTTCCGCTTTAGACATTCTCTCTTGGGCGTCGAGAGCAGCTATACGTTTTTCAACCGTTTTATCTTCTAACTCAACAATCTTTAACCGCATTTCCTCAAGGCGAAGTTCTTTTTGCATGGGGTTATACCATACATCTTGGTCGAACTTAGCCTGATCAGCGGTCATTCCCTTGTTAACGCTCTTTTCAAATTCCTTTTGAATGGACTCAAGAGTTTGGCCAAACTCATTTTTACTTATATCCATAAGCGAAGACATTGTGCTATCAAGCGAAGTTTGATATTCATCAATCATTGCCTTCAATTGGTTGTATTCATATGAATTCTTTTCATATCCAGATAATTCGTTCCGAAGTCTTTGGAGCAAATCAAGGTAGTTATTGTACTCACGGTAAGTGGAAGCATATTGCTGATTTATAATAGCGGCTTGAGTAGAGCCTTCTAAATGGAGGGTGTCTGCAATACTTACTAAAGTACTTATTGTGTCACTGGCACGTTTATACTCATCAATTTGCTTATCAATAAGAGATTTCTCATACTCGAAACGATTCTTGACAGCGTCCTTAATGCTATTTTGGGCATCAATAACATTCTTTTCGTACTCTGTAATTTGGTCAGTTATCGTTTTAAGCTGTTCAGTAGTCATATCTGGATTCTTAGCTTGTTCACGTAAATCATTGATCGCCTTTTGATCAGCTTCAATCATGGACTTGTAAACTTTTTCCTGGAGTTCTAATTGCTTATAAATCATCTCAGAATTAATTACTTCTTTTTGTTCAGCGGTATTAGCTTCGCCCATTAAACGGTTGTACTCAGCCTTTAATCCATTCATTTCTTTCTGATAAGCAATTGAGGACTGTACATACTCTTGGTTGTGAGTAAGGTTAGGAACTTCAATCTTGTCAGATTCAACAGATACATTGTATTTAACATCAATAGCTCCAACTTCATTACGCGCACCTCTAGCATAGTTAATTGCCATCGAAAGCATATCGTTATACTTCTGTGCTTCAATTTGAAGTTGATCATTGGCTACTTGCGCCGTTCGATCAATGTTCTTTCTAGCGAATTGATCTAGAGCACTGTCCAATTGACGTTCTAATGAAATCTTATCGGCCACACTCTTCTCGTAAGCAGATTTTTGATTAAGGTTAACAACATCAAAATTACTACTCATAAGGTCGTTATAAGATGTCCCGCTCAGTAAACCATCTTGAAGATTTGTTACATTATTCTTTAGCCGGTCAATACTATTGCTAAGGTTGTCGGTATATTTAGACAAACTTTCAATAATAGAATTGAGTTGAATGTCACGAATACTCTTCTTTAATTCATCAATGGAATCAAGGTTTTCCATTATGGCATCACGAATTTGACTTAGGGAATCAGCTAAATTCTTTGCGTTATCGGCATCTTTTGTACCTACAAAATTAGCAATACTTAATTGATTGAATTCTGCCAACAATTGTTGAACTGCCTCGGACTTAGCATAGATCTGATCAGAATTATTCTTTAACTTCATACGATAATCACTATCTTCTAGTGAGTTACCTTCACGCTCAAGAATATTTTTCTGGTTATCAATAGCAGTAGTCACAAGTTCTAATTCACGTTGTAACTTTTCAACCATCTTTTGATCTTTAGTATTGTTATAATCTTGTTGATTCTTACCTTGCTGCCAAATATCTGTTTGCAACTCATCAATCTTCTTTGTAGCTTCAGAGAAGTTTTGATAAGCAGTTTGATATTTTCCAAGTAATTCATCAACTTTACTTGCATTATCACCTGTAATATCCTTTGCATGGTTCAAATTAGTAATCTGATTACCATTTGTTTGGAAACCATATTTATGCAATTCATTAAGTACATCAGTAATTTGTTGTTGGTAGGCGCCCTGCATAGTTCTTTGATATGCGATTTGCTTATTGTCTAAGTCAATTCTCTGCTTTGATAGATTAATAAGCTTGTCCATATCTTCGTCAGCTTGGGTTACTGCATTTTCAAGGTTCTGAACTTTTTCATCAAGTGGCAAGCCCGTGTAAAGTTCATTTCCCATATAACGCCAATAATCTTCACTAACTTTTTGGGTAGAATCAGAACGATCTGTTGTAGCAATTCCGCTTACCTTATCGCCATTAGTTGCAGAATTCGTATCAACACCCATGTTAGTAGCTCCACTATTTACGGCCATATTCATAGCGGGATTTCCTGCAACGACAGACATAGAAGTCATAGGGCTAACTGGCTGTGAATTCTCTGGGGTAATAGCCATTGATTTAGACTTATGCTCTGTTGTGATGGTGTGAGTCTCGTTCTTATTAACATTAATAGTAACTGTCTTACTACTTGGAATACTATTTATAGCGGCTGCTACACTATGTGCTTTTGCTATAGCTTGTCCGTCTCCGGTAACACTAATATGAGTGTTATGTTTCTTGGGAATGTTCTCAATTGCCGATTTAGCTGCATTTGCCTTAGGAGAAGCCCCGTCATGAGCAGTTATATTCGTCTGATGACTAGCCGGAATACTATTAATTGCTGAAGAGGCTCTTTGTGCCATCGATGCAGCATTTCCAGAAGCACTAATAGTCACATGCTTATTATGGATTCCCGCAAGTGATGATTTGACCTTAGAAGCAAAAGAAGCTGCGTTTCCAGACGCATTAATCGAGATATTCTTAGAACCTTTAATACCATTTAACGAAGACTTAATTCTGTTAATCTGACTAACTGCATTTCCTCTTACGTTAATAGAAATATTCTTGCTTTTACCACTAAGACTATTCAAGGAGGATTTAATCTTACTTATCTTGTTCGAGGCGTTACCAGAAATATTAATCTTAATGTTTTGTGACTTCTTAAGACCTTTGAGACTCTTTAGTGATTTGTCTAATCCCTTAGTATCGGCTTGAAGCTTTACTTTTACTCCTTTACCTTTACCAAGATTAGATAAACTCTTTGTTAGAGACTTAGTATCAGCCTGAAGCTTTACTTTCGCTCCATTCTTGCCCCCAAGATTCTTGAGACTCTTAGTAAGTCCTTTGGTATCTGCCTGTAATTTAACTTTAGTACCTTTTTTACCGCCAAGGTTCTTAAGATCTTTTGTTAGACCTTTGGTGTCAGCTTGAAGCTTTACTTTGGTGCCCTTTTTACCGCCAAGATTTTTTAAGTCCTTAGTTAATCCCTTTGTGTCAGCCTGTAGTTTAACCTTGGTACCCTTCTTGCCGCCTAAATTTTTGAGCTGTTTATTGATACCTTTTGTATCAATTTTCGGTGATAACTTACTTTTGCCTTTACCACCGAATAGCTTATCGAAACTACTCTTAATACCCTTAAATGGATTATTTTTACCACTAAATAAGTTCCCCATACTCTTTTTAAGACTATTAATAGGGTTGTTTTTGCCTGAGAACATCTTTCCAAAGTCTTTTTGGAGACCCTTGAGTGGATTGTTCTTGCCGCTAAACATTTTGCCTAGATTTGTACCCTTAAATCCATTCTTTCCAAAGAGTAATTTATCGAGACCACCAGCAGCACCTTTAAATAAGCTTTGGAGGCCTTGATTCTTCATCTTCTGTAGGTTACCAAGCCCACCAAAAAGTCCATTTTTTGTAAAACCTTTCTGAATACCTTTAACCTGCTTGCTAAACCAGTCTGAACCAGCTCTGTTTCCTTTTGTTGATGCGTGCGCTGTCATTACCGGATTAAAGAAATCCTTAAGTCTTTGTCCCCAAGGCGTCTTCACTTGATTTTTACGATTAAGATCATACTGGAGTTGTTTTCGTTCTTTGTCACTCTTTAGATTTTTCTGTAATGCCTTTAGATCCGATTGAGATATCTTTTTATTTCCAAGTTGTTTTTCTGCTTCTTTGGCAGTTTTTGGAGTCTTTTTGCTAGATTTTCGACTAGTACCCTTAGCAAAGTCTTTAGTCAAATCATTGTATGCATTCTTGCTTATCTGATCATTTTTCTTTAACTGGTCAGCTAACTGTTTTCGGGCATTTTTATCGAGATTCTTTGCATAATTCTTAAAAGCATTTTCTGTTAATTGCTTATCTCCAATTTGGTCCATGGCTGCTTTATAATTTTTAGCGTATCCATCTCTAGTATAGTTTTTGCTACGCTGTTTTGTTGCCCTCTCACCTTGTTCTTTGGTAATTAAACCATCGGCCACCATATCATCAATCGTCGAGTCAAAACTTTGCTTTTTTAAATTACCTCTACCTTTAGACGCCTCTGCAACTGCCTGAACCAATTGTTTTGCGGTTGCGCCGCTACCCTTAACGACGTTATTGTTTTTGTCGTATTTCTTTCGATTATTGTTGGCAACCGCCATAATCTGCCGAGAGGTAGCTTTACCATCAGTAATATCATTCAGCGTAGTAATGGCATCTCCATCTAGCCCCATTGTAGCTTTTCCAATATCAATAGCGCTTAATGGATCTTTTGAATTATACTTTAACCCTGTACTCTTCAGCCGTCTGCGTCCTTCACCGTAAGTCGCACGACCACTATTAAATTTAGCTATACGATCGTAATCTATAAAGCCAGTATTTTGGTTTATAAGACTCTCAAGATTAGTGGCGCCCTTATTTCCCTTTTTGCTACTAAACGAATCAAAATCAGATTGATCTTCTGCTGCTTTTTGAATCCAATTTTTGCCATATCGACTTGAATATTGTTGTTGCGCCTGTGCACCAATTCCAGCCATGGATGCTAACATTTCGGTTTGAATTCCAGCTTTAGAAAGGGCCCCAAGCAACTTACCATTGCTATTTTCTTTATCAGCATATTTTGCTATTGCTTGAATTTGTTTTTGGCTCGCATTCATTAAAACAGAACTAAGCTGTTTGGTTATATCATCTTTCTTCCCTTGGTCGGATGATCCTCTTAATCCTTGTAAATTTTTAACTAAAGCTAAAGCCCCCGCCTGACGTCCTCTATCATTCATAGACTTAAGGTTATCAACAGAAAGGGTCCCATCATTTAGGGCAGAAGCCATTCCATCTATCGCGTCACGAACACTTCTTTGAGCCTTATGGACATTAGATAGTATCTTTTTACCTTGTTTTGAATCCCAAATAGCTCCATTATTCTTTCCCCATGATATGGATTCATCTAGTTTCCTCTTTCGCTGTTGGAAACCATCGTTATATCCTAAAAATTCACCATGAGATCCTCTCCGCTGATATTGTGCCTTCAATGCGTCAAGCTGTTTATTATATTCCCTATTAGAGTCTCTAAGTTTATCTAAGTTCTTGTCACTTAATAACTTATTAACATTATCAACATTCTTTGAAACGTTTTTCCCTAGATCTAATGCTGATTCTTTCTTGGCGACATCCATGTTTTTATTAAGTGCTTCTACCTTATTATTAACTGCATCTACACTTTCTCCACCACGAATTCTTAATTCTAGACCATTATGCTTCGCAATTTCATTGAAGTTTTTCTTTAATTGTTCAAAATTATCCCCAGCATACTTTCCATCCTTAACTTGTAAGGAGCCCAGAGCCGCTTTCATATCTCCGACCGATTTAAGATCGGCCGTAAGTTGACCAGTAACAAGTCCGTTACTCTCTATGGCAGAACTCGTTTTTTCTACAGACTTGCCGACTTTTCCAATATATTTGTCTAACTGCTTGGCGCTTTCTCCAACAGGGTCCATGGCGGCTTTAAGCATTTTTATAGGATGAATTCCCATTGCCTCCATAGTGGCTCCAGCAATAGTAATTGCATCAAGTGCTAATCCAACATAGCCAAGACTAGCACTCAATACACCTGCTCCGGCTTTTAATACGCCCCAGCCTTTTGAAACTTTGGTCATCACTTTCCCATGGGTCTTTGCTTTGTCCGTTGCCATCTCAATAGCAGCCCCTTGGGTTGTATATAAATCCCCAACCTTTCTTGCACCCTTGGAAAGTTCTGTGTCTACTTCAGCATTCTTTCTTTTAGCTGTAGTATTTTCTTTAATTTTCAGGGTATTATCACTAACATTCGCAGGAATAATAATTCCATTTACATCGCTACTCTTTTTAGAGGACTTAGGAGACATTTCGTCAAGTGCTTCGCCAGGTAATTTTTTGCTAGACTTACTCTTGCCTAATAAATCATTCCAAGCGTTTTTTAATTCTTTCCCACTATCTTTTACAGCATCTGTCTTTTTCTTGATTCCCGTAAGCCGTTCAATAAAACTGTCGCCTTTTTTGCCTTGAGAAATCATTTCCCCAAAACTACCAGCAACAGCAGCAAAACCTTTACGTGCCATTATTAACCCAGCAGATAAGATTCCCCACCTTGCCGTCGAAGACAAAAGCTTATTTTCAGCCAATCCGTCTAGTACTTTCCCAAATCCAGTAGCAATTGAAAGCATTTGCCCAATACCCTCTCTACCGCCAGATAGATTTTGCAAGAAGGACATCCAAGTATCCTGCAAACCTTTTAATTTGAACTCGATAGATTGCTTTTGTTTCTCCATTTCTTGATAAGCTGATCCAGAGGTCCCCAATCCTTTCTGGTCTTCAGCCTCTCTCATGGCCTCTTTGGCAGTGCCCCAATTATCCATTGTAGCTGAGAAAATATTGGCATGGTTTTTCCCGGCTGCATAAAGTGACGCCGTGTTCTTATCTTGCTTACTCATGGTTTTCCACTTTTTACTAAGTTGATCCATGATTTGATAAGTTGATTTAAGATTTCCCTTACTATCTTTTAGCTGAACCCCTAAGCTATCAAAGAAATCTCGTTTATTTTGAGCTTGCTTAGTAATTCCAGACCCAACTTGTGCAAGGTTAGCAGAAATTGTCTTAAAGGCTGTACCAATGGCGTCACCACCGGCGCGAGTACCTTCTTGAGCGGCAGTTATAATACCAGTCATTTGAGCGAATGTTGTACCTGTAGCACCCATAGTTGCACTAGCCTTTTGATATGCTTGACCCAAGTCATCCATTTCGATAGCGTGTTTGTTAGATACCTGGTTCATTGCATTAACAATATCAACCGACTTAAGCCCTTCTTTTTGGAAAGCTTTCATTGGCACTGACATATAGCGAACCATATCATTAACAGGAATTTCACCAACAAACGATCCCATAACAGATGTCTTAGCTAATCTATTTGATTGCTTTAAGTTGTATCCGGCAGTAGCCCATTGTTCAACGGCCGATGCAAATTCAGGAGCGGTCTTTCCTACTTCAGCCGCATCACGATAAATATTCTTCTTCCATCGGTTAACTGCTCGTTGGCTATCAGGGACAACTTTAGTAACTTTGGTAATAGCTTTATCAACTTCATTAACGCCCGAAATAACTCCAGCAACGGCCATAGCACCAGTTTGAAGTACGTCCCACGTATTAAGTGTGTTCATGATGCCCGTTCCACTAGATTTAGCTCTTCGCACTCTACGATATTCGCCGTCAGCTCGTTTTGCTTCGGCCATACGAACTTTGGATTCGGCAGCTGCTCTATAGTCTGCCGCCTCTTCTGCACGTGATGTGCTCCTTAACGCTCTAGCATATTTTTGAACCTTTTGCGCAGCCCTCTCATACTCATTCCCAAGTTCACGAATCTGATTATCGCCAATATTTCCACGACCTTTAACCATAGAAACTTGTGCGCGCGTAGCCTCATCAACTGCACGTTTATAATTACGTAAAGCCGCCTCTTCTTGTTTAATTTGTTGTTGAATTTCACTGTTCCGAACAGCCATTCTAGCTTTAGGTTGTTCTCTAAAGCCAAGAACATTCCTGCTTATTTCTGAATCACTTAATCCAGCTCTTCTAGCAGCTGTAGCGTACTGTCTTTCTGCCTCTTCCTGTTGTTTGGCAACCTGACTAGCATAATGTTGCATATTCTGTTTAATACGCTCGTCACTAGCTTTTACTGCTTGATTTTGGGCTCTTAAGTATTCTTTCTGTGCTTTTTCAATTGCACGTTGTTGCGCTCGCATTTCTTTTTGAGCAGTAAGCATTGCACTTGAAGAATGAGGACTAATATTCTCTAACTCTTTATTAGCTTTTCGCCGTGCCTCTTCGATGGACTTATCAAAGTCATGTCCACCCATATCAACGTTTAACTTAATTGGTTCATTTGCTAAACGTCTAATTTCTTTTAATTTACTGGACACCCGATTTAATTCGGACATTCCATGTACTTTAACATTTGCGTTTACTCTAAAGTTTTCTTTACCAAGAGCATTTCTTAGTTGGCGTTTGAGATTGCCAAGTTTGCCAACTTTTAATTTTACATTTGCGTCAACCTTAATATCCTTTAACCCACGAAGAGAACGTTGAATCTGATTTTCAATTTCCCCTGCTGTTGGGAGGTTAACTTTAACTTTTATTGACAGTTCTTTACTTGCCAATATATTTCACCCGCCTAAAAGAAATGATTTTGCGTTTGTACCATTCTTCTGCGGTTTAAATTATAAATTTGTTAATTATAACTTTATAAAATGGATATTTTATTCTGAAAGCAATGCATCGATTTCTTTCAATGTTGCTGTTTCACTCTTCTTTTCCATATAGAAGCGTGCTGTTGTATCCATTGATTCGTGGTGTGCTAATTGCTTGGCTAATTCAATATTCTTTTGTCCAACTTGGTTTAATCGACTCTTACGAATACTGTGAGCTCTGAAATCACCGACACCAACAATTTCTCCTATTTTGCGAATACGGATTGACATGGCCTGTTTACTCATATGACCACCTAGGCGATTAACAAAGAACGCATCTGTATCAATTCCATTATCTTCACGCCACTTAAGGAACTTCTTAATTAATTCCTTGGTTTCATTTGTGAATGGAACTTCCACTCGCTTTCCGCGCTTTTCTCTGATATCAACGAATTTATTTTCATCAAGTTTCAGATTAGACAAACTTAAGTTATATAATGCCCCGATACGACAAGCACTATAAAAAGCAATCTCCCAAATCAATCTATCTTGATAATCATATCTTGCTCCCTCAGGTTCTGCTTCTTCTTCAAGAGTTTTATAGATTTGATTAATCTTGTCTTCGTGTAAAAAGTGAACTGAAATCTTCTTTTCATCTTGAGCATTCTTAATACGGTCTAATTTCCCATCAAAAGGATGACTTCGAATCATTCCTCGCTTAGTTGCCCATAGGTAGAAACTGGATACAGCACTTAATTTAGTGTTAATGACTTTTTTACCATTACCACATTCATCGGCAAGGAAAGCCATATAGCCTTCCATTACATCGATCATTTCATCTTCTAACATATCTTCATCCAAAAGATAAAAATTGTCCCATTCTTCTGCAATATAACACATGAAGATATTCATATAAGAGTGATAAACCTTATATGTAGTATCTTTAACGTCAGAATTGTGAATGATTCGACTCTTAAGATAGCGCTCGTAAATCTTAATGTTTTTAGGATTTACTTTCGCCATTCTTGCTTTCGTAGCATATCTGACGATTTTTCTATCGCTTTTTGTTTGATACGTTAATCCTTCTTTTCGTTTCAAATGTATCCCCTCTTATGCGCCAGATACTTCAAACCCAGCAGCACGCAGAGCATCAGCAAGGAGTTTAGGAATTATTTCTACATATTTAGAAAAAGCATTATCAAAATAGTGAGTACCTTGATGTGGAACAAGTCCGCCACCACCATAGTTAAGGTATGCTGGCATTTCGTCATTGAATGGCTGAGACTGTACACCCATATGTATTCCCCAGCTTTCAATTCCACCCCAGTCTCCATTTGCACTATTTCCTGTGCTAGGAGGACTCATACTCATGCGAGAACCATCCATTTCAATAGATAAACTAGTCCCACCACCCGTTACATTGATGGCATCTACTAACTCACCAGTTGAAACGTATCCTGGGGAAGCTCGACCTGCCGGCCAATCTTTCTCAACTAATTCTCTTAATATTTGATCTGCTACTTTTCTTATTTCACCCTGAAGCGCCTTAATACTTACAGAGCGAATTTCTCCTGCCAATCCTTCTAGGCCACTTATGTCTACGGTTAAAGTACCTTCAATAACAAAACTAGACATAATAACCTCCTTGTTTAAAATCAAAAATAGCGTAAGCAAAAAGATGGACTATCTCCTGTCCATTTCATTACTTGCGCTATTTTTATGTACCATTTTATTTTTATTAACCAGCTTGTTTTTCGGAAGTTTGCGACTCTTCCTCTGGTTTTGCGTTTGCGTTTTCTTTTTCTTCAGCTTGTTTAATAGCCGTTTCCATCTTAACGATCTTATCTGATTGCTTATTGATCTCTTCGATTTGCTTACGTCCTTCATCGGTCTTAGATTGCTTAGAAATAAACATAGCTAAAGCACTATCAGAAATCTCTTCAGTTTGATCCACCATGTTACGCAATTCTAGATTATTCTTAAAGTTCATAATCATTAACGTATAGATATTCGTTACTACACTTGAAAGGACTGACGTAATTAAGCTTAATTCCACTGTAGGATTTTCAATGATTTGAGCCATTTCTTCATCAGTCATATCTGGATCAATTTCCAAATCTGTAAGAAGAGGAATTAATTCCTTTAAAATTGTAGTCCCATTAATATCTAGTAAATTTTCATCGGCATTTTCTTGGTTAAATGCATCTACCATTTCTTTGAGCTGCATTATCTTATTAACATCGTCTTTTGACGGTTCAAAGATTGTAACAGCACCCGTAGGTGTATTAATAACCTCAAGAATTTGTCGATTATTTGGATCATTATAAAAACTATTAAATTGTACCAATTGTGTACTCTCCGTTTCCCGTTCGTACCACACCGATTATTCTACCAAATTATGCAAGCGCTGTCACAAAACTGCATCTATCGGTAACATTTTTTATTTATTTTCCGCTTTAACAGGAACTTCCACAGGCGTTGGATCGCTTAATACTCCAACCAATCCAAGAATAGTTAAGGCTGTATTAGCAAGTCCAACAAAAGCAGTCACATCACCTTTGGGTTGAACTCCAAAGCAGGCAAAGATTTGTTGTACAAATACAATGATTAGTGCTACCAAACCACTAATGATCTTCCCATTAAGTGTTCCATCTGGCTTAACTACCTTATTTTTAATTAAATTCAATACTTTTTTCATTTTATTTACCCCTTTAGAATGGCGGGTGAATCCAAGATAAAACTGCAATTGCGGCACTGATAATGGCACCAATGGCAGTTCTTTGGGTCCACTTTCGACCTTCCTTAAGTTCTTCAACTGCTGCGGAAAGCTCAATAATTTTTTCTTCATTCTTTTCACTTAAACGAATCGCCTCTTCCGCTTTGCGATCTGTATCTTCAACTTTTTTAAGTCTCTCGTCAATTCGACCGACTTTTTCTTGAATATCCATTAGTAGTTCAAGCTCTTTATCTTTATCCATGCTATCACCACCGATCATGGCCGCCCCTCAATTAAGGAACTGTGTATTTCTTAGGCGACGAAATATCCAGTATATTAGGCGTTCTCGAAAACCAAATATGCTGGTAAAAGCCTTGTTTTATTTAGCTTCTTTCTTTTCAGAATCGGCAGCTTCCTTATCAGCTTCAAGTTCTGCATCAATAGCATCTTGTTGCTCATATACATATTCTTGAAATGCAGAGATATCCTTACGCACGTCTCGCTTGTTTGCGTTATATAAGTCTACATTTTGGACATACTGATTTACTGAATCTGAACCACCGCTCGTTGATAAACTAGCAGTCATGCGTACAACGGTAGTTCCATTAATTACTGATTCACCAGTTAATGATGTTGATTTAGTTTTGCGTAAAGCCATGTCAATATTCTCCTTTTCTTCTTACTCTTCTGTTTTAGTTTCTTGTGCACTTTTGAGTTGTTGATTTTCAGCAGAAAGTTGTTGATTAGCTTGAGTTAATTGTTGAATTTTTTCATTAAGTTCATCAATATCAACTTCACGATTAGCTAACTCCAGTTCTGTGAATGCTAATTTATTAATTAATTTACTTGCTACTTTTTCACCTTTTCCGGGTGCTTGTTGCTGATTATTCATTATTTACCTTCTTCTCTGCATTTAAGATGTTGACCAGATCTGGATCAACGCCATTCTCAATGCATAACTTTTTCTGTTCTTTTATAGCTTCTGCCATAAATTTTTGTTCTTCGTCTTTAATACGTTGTTTAAATTCCATATCATATATCGGCGATCCATCATCATTAAAACCGATAATCTGCCCATATCCATAAATTGCAGTTAAAGGATCTGGTGTTGATCCGTCCCCAGTCAAGTCTACTTGAATTGTGGCTATGTCATTTCCTTTATTGTCCTTAACAATTTTAATAAGTCTTACTATCTTGTTCATATTAGTCTTCTATAACATTCCTCGATTCTTAAGATTTATCATGGCCTGAGTTATATTCCAAGCACCAGAACCTACGTCCCATGTTGACCCCGGGGCAAATGCGATTCCAGATGTCACTGAACCATCGTCCCCAACTCGATAGAATGCAGGTTGCTGTTGGTTGTTAAACATTGCTCCGTGATGAACCCATGCGAATCTAAATTTAATACCGTTGAACCATATATCTCCTACATCAGAAATATCCCAACTGCCGTATGGTTTCATTTGGTCCCATAAGAAACCTATTCCAGCTTTACTTACGTTTCCGCCAGCATATCCTAACGAAATAACAGGCTGATATTTATCTGGTTGCGCCGATGCTGAGAATTTTGTAGTTCCTATCATGAGTGGGTCATATGCTGAATTACCATTTCCACGTACACCACCAACGTAAATGTTTTGTCCTTCGCCAGTTAAATAGCTTTTTTCGTACCACATAAAGCCACCTTGATGCAATTGCCCACTGGCATCGTAATCCATAGCTCTGTTCCAAGAGCGATTGTCATCATTCACAATTGATGTGGTATTCCCAATAGAGAAAAAGTCTCCCCCATATGGATAGCCTAATTTTTGCTGTGTATCTAGAACGATCGAAATACCATTTAAATTCCCATTATTCGTACTGAAACCAGTTGTTATTCCACCCATAATTTCTTTTTGCCCATTAGTTGTAGTAAGAAAGTCCATTCCAAACTTAGTAACTCGCGTCTGGAACAGTGTGTCAGCACTTGAAATAATAATACCTTTATTGCCATCAAGTCCTATCATTCCGCTCTTGCCTTGTAGCCTAACTTCTGGGACTCTTAACACCCCATGGATATCAGTATTACCGTCAATCACAATCTTGTTCGACGCAATTTTAATTTGATCGGGCGTAATATTAATTGAAGAAATGATACTCTTCGGCGCCAAATCATCTGGGGCCGGAGCCCAGACTGGATTTTCAACATGACCATGTTGAAGCATATACGAAGCAACATGTATTGTTCCAGATGCTTGATTTAATTCGGGGCGAATAGATAATTTCCCACCTTGAGTCACAGTTAAGTATGTTTTAACTAATATCCATCTATTTTGTGGTTGTGATGCCGAGTAACTATATCCACTATAATTCACCTTGGCCGTTCCACCATATTGACTATCACCCACATAAATGTTCATCGATTCATTACCAGATAAGGTGGGCCACATCCACATACTAAATGTATATTCACCTGTGTTTAATTCTACTGTCTGTCCAAGTCCGTCCCACGCATGACCGCTATCTTGATATACCACGTTATTATTTCTTTCACTTTTGTTCTCGCTTGTAGGCGGTTGCCATTCTCCATTACATGACCACCCTTTACCATTTTTATTAAACCAGGGTCCACTAAAATCAGCCGTCCCCTTTAAAAGATTAATACCCGTTTGAGTATTAAATTGATTTTGTAATCCATTAATTTGATTTCTTGTATCATTTACTTGATTCTGAATTCCATTAGTAATATTATTCCGAACAGCCTGTAAAGTAATTGCATCACTTTTCATTTGGAACATAGTCTGCGCCCATGACTGTGTAGCATATCCTTTACCATTAATAATGTTATTTACATCCGTGGCCGTTACTTTACCTTGGATTTGTCCGTTAGCAACGTCCCATTTAGTGTTAACTTCTTTAATTGCTTCTACAAAGTCATCGGGATTGGCACTATATCCCACATTAATATTTCCTTCTTTTAAGCTAACTTCGTTAAAGAAGAATAATGACTTCTGCCCATCAGTTGACCCATTATTGTCAAAACGAACATAAGCAACGTAATTATTCCAAAAATTAGGAACAGTAAAAGTTTTAGTAACTATACAGTTCTTAGAAGGGCTTAGCCGTTGACCAGTAATGATCTGGTATGCATCACTCCAGCCACCATCTTCATCTGCTGGCTTTCCTAAAAGAAAAACATCATAAGATGAAACATTATTAGACATAAAGCCGTTAAAGTAGAGGGTATATTGTTGTCCAGCCTTAACAGGGAACCAATTACTGCCCGAAGTTAATTCTGTTTTAGCAGATGTGGCAATTACAAACATATTCTTAGTACCATTGTAGTAAAACTCGTGCTTACCAAAATGCGTATTTTCCCAAGGCGTTGCGTTATACGCATTCGCATCGCCATTTCGGATTAAGTTATCCCCACCTGCTTTTAGATTGTCTACTTTGTTAGTAACTCTGGTCTCAACTGAGTTAACTTCAGTAGTAACCCTATCGCCAAGATTCTTAACTGATGCTGTAACCTCTGTTTTTACATTATTAACATCACTTATATAAGCACCTTGTTCCCAACCAGACCATGAATTACCGAATAATCTCCGATACATATGCTTAGTTCCATTGTCCTGGTATACATCTTGACGAATCCGATCATTATTGTTACCTGTAACATCAACATAGACCCATCCGCCGATAGGATTTCCTGTAAGATTTTTTACAAAGTAATGGCCTTGAGTTTTCATCTGATCAATATTGGCCGAATCAAGAGTTTGAGTATCAATCTTTTTATTGGTATTGGTAATCTGTTGGTTAATATCGTCTGGATTGGGGGACCAGCTACTCGAAACCGTTCCCTCAACTAAGCGCTCATCTTTTACCTGAATAGAAATTTGTGGAGTGTTTCCCTGTAGTGTTTCTATATTTGTTCTTATCCACCACGTATCAGTATCCATAACAGTCGTTACATTTACCCTTGCATTGGGCTGATTTGCGCTAACTGGGGCCCCCAGAATTGTTTTTAGTTTTTTGCTTTTACTTTTATCGTAGCAATAGATAACTAAACGAACTGGATAATTAGATGGATTAGTAATCGTCGCTGCATATGTAAACTGGTTACCACCGTGGTAATTAGCCACAGATGTATAAATATCATTTGCTGTACTTTTAGCAAACCAATCGCTACCAGTTAATGTTCGATATTGGTCGCTAGTATTATGAAGAAGATTCCTCGAACCAACACCATTCACAGTATCGCCTAATCTGTCAACATCACCTTTAACATTTTTAATCTTAGTTACAACTTGCTCAATCCCATCAGAAGTAAACTTCTCACTGGCTGTCTTCTGTTCATTAATACGTTTATTTAATTTGTCATCAAATGAGGTAGTTAATTCATTGACGTGAATATTAATTTGATCGCTTGCCACTTTAATTGCAGCGTCCTTAGCAGATTTAATCTCTTCAGAGACATCTTCTGGGGCAGGGGACCAATCCGTGGCTTTATTTCCTTTTTCTATTTTAATTTTCCATGCTTTAATCTGATTAGTCGAGCCAGGATGATAAGTATTCACTCGTAACACATATTTCTTTGTCGGATGATTCCAGGTAAATGTTGTACCTTTTGCAGTGTTTTCATCAGATACAATCTGATTGATTCCGGCATCATCTACAAGCCATAAAACACATTTATCGGATTCTTGACTTGGATTATGCTCCTGAGAAAATACTCCATTGGTTGTCCCCGATATGGTGTATTGTTCCCCATTAACTAATTCAACTACTGAGTCGTGGTACTCACTATAATTGTCAAGCCGATTATCTGTATGTGGCTGAAATGGCCCCACTGAATTTTTAAGTAGGTTTGTTCCACCAACTTGAACATTATCTACTGCACTCTTAATGTCTCTAGTTACATCAACAGAATTAGCCTTAATCGCAACTTCTTTAGCGTTCTGTTCGATCTTTGTATTCTGCTTAAGGATTTGTTGGTTAATATCATCTGGATTGGGCTCATAAGCTCCATCGTCAATTGAAGATAATCTTGCAGAGAAATTAGTGAAGTACAAATCACCATTTTTTACTAATTTAGCTTTGACTGTCATATATTTAGCATCATTGCGATCAATACCTAATCTATACAGTCCTCTGTGAACCTTGTGGTCGCCAAGCAATTCTTTGCTTAATCCCAATTGTGATAAAGAAACATCGTAGAAGTCCACACGTTTTTTTACATCGTTGTAAAGTTCTAGCGAAAGAACCGAATCATTCTCTAAACTCGCTTTGTCACCACTCTTAATATCGACGGCAACAGTAACCTTCCCTTGTTTGATATTAAAGTAGTTACTCGTAATTCCTTCAGGATTATTAGTTGTTAATCCTGATTGAGTTAGTTCAACCCAACGTAGCCCATTCTCATCTGAGCGAACATTAGCTTTAGCACTTATATTTTGCCATTGATCAAAGTCACTATCTTTATTTTGGAACGAACTATTTCTAATAAGATTTAATGTACTATCACTAATTTGCCCAACGGCGTCATTAGTATATTTCTCGTATTCAGTCTTTAATCCTCGTGCCGTGCTTTCTAATTGGCCCCTAAATTCGGTAATCTTTCCATTAGCATCTTGAAGATCTTTAGAGGTCTGCTTTAATCCTTCAGCAGTCTCGGTGATTCTCGTGTCTAATTGACGCTCGGTATCCCCCATCTTTTCCTGCTTTTTGACAATACCAGCAATCTGATCACTATAAACATTAAACTGCGATTCAGTATGTTCAATATTTTCTGCGACATCGGCTTCGTTTGGTTCCCAAGGAGTATTATTCTGTCCGTATTGAAGCTTAAAGCCCGCAAGATGAAGTATATTGTTGTTTGCTTCTGGTCCTTGGATAATTTGAATTGAAATGTCACAATCTTGATCTGCTGAGAACGTAACAGCAAATCTTTGCCACTCAGTTGTGATATGAACCGGCTGTTCCGCATTATCAATATTAATATTTGGAGCATCAATAGGCTTGATAATCAAAGTTGCCTTGGGATTATCCTTATCTTCTTTACCAAAGAAACTAAAGGTATAGGCGGTGTTCGCTTTAACGTGATATGGCTGGTAAATACTCCTATCAGTTACCTGTACCGCTACAGATTTAAGTCCTTTATAATATCCAGGTTCAATTGTTACAGCGTCACGGTTTTTCCAATTATCTTCCCCAGAGAAATTTCTAGTGCCTAGTAAAAGGTTCGTTTTATCATTCAGTAATCTGGCGACATCTCCACTGAGTTCATCTTTCTTAACGCTGATTTCTACGCCTTTAGCGGTTTCTTTCAGTTGCGTATCAAGTTTAGAAACAGCATTAGTTACCGTATCTAAGTCTTCGCGACTTGCCTTTCCAAGTAACTCATCTTTGGTCTGTTGGACGCTGGTTTCAGCTCTGTCGATCTGTTCCTTTAACGGGTCCAAATCTGTTTGCCAAACTTTGTGTTCAAATTTCCCATTAATATTAGTTAGCTCGTCATGAATTCTCCCATTATCTAGTTGGGCATTTTGCAGATCTGTACGAACCTTAGTTAAATCAGATTTTGTATCAATCAATTCTTGATTCATGCGATCTGCTTCTTTTTGAAGCTGTTCATGCATATTTTGAATTGATGTATCAAGATCACTAAAGGTCTTGGTGATTTGTTCGTCTAATTTAGTTGTCTTATCATCAAGAGCTGCCGCATCTGCCTTAGCCTTATCAATGGCCCCTTGCATTTCTTTCATTGCTTGAAGATAAGCTTGTTTTCGTTCTTCCGTTAATTGAGCTTCTTCGTTTTGCCACTCAATCCATTGTTGACTGATTTCTTGTTGATTTTTTACAGCATCAGCAACATCTTGAACTAATTGGTCATAGCCTTCTGGTTTTGGTGCTTTACTTGGATCAGCATTACCTCCACCATTCCAGAGCTCGTTGATGGCTTCGACAAGTGTTTCCTTTGAATCAGTCTTTAATTGTGCCAAATCACCAACAGAGCGAACTGTAGCGTAATGGTATTCTCCGTTTTCTAAATACTTAATCGTTTTCTCCATCAACGATTCCCCTTTTTGTAAAATCTATAAATTCTTGAAAAAATAAAGCCCGAGGTTTCGGACTTTCTGTCCATTCATAACCGTATAAATGGATTAATTTAATCTACTTAGTTGAAAGATGAATGGGGAGTCGAACCCCATCCAGCTAATTGCTATTCGATGTATTCGTAAATAGCTTGGTCGTTATTTTCATCAGCCAACAAGTCAAATTCCAATGAAAGGGAAGTTACTTGTTCTGAGTTTTGGTTGAATGTTACATTTGCAGCAGGCTTTACATTAGTAAAGTGAATTTGCGCAAACTTATCTTCACCGTCTTGGGAACGAATTACGGCATCGGCGTAAATTTCGTAGTTAGTTGCAAACTTAAGTGCATTGATAGTGTAGGAAGATACACCGTCTTGCTTTACAACGTAGTACACTGCGTAAGCAGCACCGACAACGGCTTCATCAGAAAGTTGAATTCCGTTTCCACCATCAGTCATCTTGAAGTACAAGCCATTTAAGTTAGCCCCACTAGCATTTTCTTGTGCCTTCTTGATTGCATCTCCAGTTGCCTTAACAGCAGCGCCGGCTTCTTCAGTACCTGATGTAGCAGTAGTAATAACTACTTCAGCAGATTGAACTGATTGTCCTGCTTCATTCTTAGCAACAACTGTGTACTTGTATTCCGTTTCAGGAGTTAAGTTTGAGTCGTTAAATGAAGTACCAACAGGGTATCCAGTAGCTACTCCATTTCGGTAAACAACATAACTAGTTGCATTGGCTGTAGAACTCCAAGTAATTGTTGCAGTTGTGTCCTTAGCAGAAACAGCAACATCAGTTACCATTTGTGGAACTGAACCAGCGTCTCCAGAAACTAACATAGGGATTTCAGTAATGTGTTCACGCTTATCCTTGTCGTCTACACGGAATACAGATACAGAACCTTCAACTGGCTTTGCGCCTAAATCAATTAAGCGATCTCCTCGTAATTGGAATACTTTTCGCTTAAAGATAGTATTTGTTCCCTTATGTAAATCATCGTCACCGGCCATCATTGCCAAGAGCCGAAGATCAAACATTTCAGTTTGAATGGTTAACTTACCAGTCCGTGCAGAGTCCCATGCAATTGCTTGTGTACCCTTCTTCTTGGCATATACACGGTTAGATTGCCATTGCGTATTTGTTTGGTTTGCGTAATCAATGTATAAAACGGGAGTAGTAGTACCACGCTTTACAAATGTGATATTTGACGCATCCTTCAAACCATAAGTAGACATATAATCAATGTCTCCTTTCGTATTTAGTCTTTATTTTTTTCATCAAATTTGATTAGTTTTATTTCTTCATTTAGATCAGGCATTTTCATATCTTTCGTATCGAACTTTTCTGATGTATAAATCTGATACTGTTTTTCTGATGAATACTTAGCGGTATAAGCAGATAAAAGATTTGAAAACTGGTAATAGGTCATACCTTGAATATCAGCAAAGCTAATGTATCCAGGCGCAAATACTTCTAGCTGAAGGATTTGATCTCCTAATTCCGTTCCTTTTCTTTTCATGGCTTGTTGTAATCGACCTTTGTATGTGTTTTTCCACATTTGAATCTTTCTTGGATTACTTCCCACACCCTTGGGTGCAATCAAGTCCCTATTGGGCTTTGACAAAGTAACTGCTTTGATTAGGTTAGATAGGTCAATGTATGTTTCCCTGTCGATAATCCAATCCAGTTCTTCGCTTACGATCTTTTTATTACTCAAGATTTTGTACTGTTCTTCTTTCGTCCTAGTCCAGTACGAAAGCGCTTTCAAAAATTGCCGTAATAAAGTAGCGCCTTTACCAAACATGGCCTCTCCAACAAGGTCATTCATTTCATCGTCAAAAGCCATATCCCATAGAGACGGGAATCTTTCTTCTATCAGATCAACCTGCTCAGGAACACCACTAAATTGTTCCCGAACCCCTGTTACAAAAACACGAGTACAATCACTAAAGTCATTGTTTTCTGCTTCTGCTAATTCACCAATTGTGGGAATATGAAAAGTTACCTTATCGTTTATAGGTATATCTTTCCCGAGAATCACATAAGAATAGTTAATTCTCATAGCAGACGTCCTTTACTTAAAGTCGTATACTCTCATCATTAGTTGGTAGCCGCCAAACTTATTGTTTTGCTCCCATAATTCAGAAAGTTGACCAATTTTTACAGTCCCGATTCCGTATCTTCTAGAATCGGAGAATAAGTCATAAATTCTAGCGAGTATTTGATCTTGCCTTTGTCCTTCATCGATATCCATAATTTTGTTATCAACAAGGATAAAGAAGTATAAGTACCCCATCACGAAATCACTATCTACGTGATAATGAATTTCTGGAAATGAGAAATTAGAAATCGCCATACCAATAAATGATTGCTGGTCCATAACTACCCCAGGCTTATATCTTGTTGGATAAATCCGACGCTTTTCTTCTCCCTCTGTTACCAGTTCATATTTTTGCTCCTCGGTTAAATCAGGACGGCTTAATGCATCAGATGAGTCATAATAAAGTAATTTTGCTAAATCATCATCCATTGCCATTGTTTCCATCATTTGCTGTTTCCACTCACTAATCTTCATAACTGAAGACACATGTTTTGGAGCCTCATTTGTAATTTCCTTTGCGGGCACTCTCTCATTCACTCCCTAGAACTTCTTTATAATTTTTATTGCAATATTTTTTATTTCGTCATTGGCTTTTGCTGTGATTGTTACTGTTTGTCCAACTAGCTTATAGATGTCTTTCACAGTCACAGTAATGCTATGATTATCTTTTTCTTTTACATAAAATGGAGAGTCTTCAAGGGTTCCAATCATCCATTCGGAGACATCTGCCTTAGTTCCATCAGAATTCATCGCTGTATAGACATAGGTATGCCCTAGGCGAGCTTTAATTGTTCCTTCGATATTCCATTCAACTTTTGGCTTTTCGTCCTCAGAATGGCTGTCAGAGCCGTCTGTAGGCATAGTCAACTTAGATACATCTTTTGTGGAATCGTCTTCGTCTTTACCTCCAGAATCCCAATAATCAGCTATTTCCAAATCAGAATTATCGGTTTCCGGATTCTTTGTATCTTCGTCTAGTAACCAGTTAACTAACCCCGGTCTTGATACGTAGTCAGCGAATTCAATTTTATAGACTTGACCAGCAATCCAAAGTCTTGTCCCAACTTTTACCGCTCTTGTTTCTGGAACATCTTTGATGTAAACAGACATTTTCGCATTTGCTAATGCGATATTTTGTCCTGAGAATGACACCCCTAAGGTATATAATGTCTGGTTCTGTACATAAGCAGGCCAGCCTTTCCCAAAGTTGCAAATCAGCTTACTGTTCTTGTTCATCAACCATTTAAGCCGTCTGTTCGTATGCTTTATCTTTAATTGTTGATGAGAAGGAATCGTTTTATACTCTTCAGTAAAAACCATCCATGTTTCGTCCGCCCATTCAATATATGAGCCCACACCAACTTCAACTGAATTTGGGACAACAACGTACTTGTCATCAGATAAATCTTTATTGTTGCTTTGCGAATGATCTTGAAAGACTGCCTGCGTTGGAACACCATCAATAATACAATCATGCTTAGTTAGAGTATCTTTGTAGTAAAGATTAAAGCCCTCAAGCTGCCGATTATAATTTCTATTAACTCTGTTGTCCCCAATGACTCGTTGCTTTCTGCGGTATGATGTTGCAAAACTACTCATTTCATTTCACCATACAGTTCTGGATTCGAGTATTCTAATCGATTGATTTGAGCGGTAATCTCCCTACTCAATTGTTTCTCCATAGTCTGGAGACGGTCCAAGTATTGATATCCCTGAACCGTATTAAAGTCTCGATCACCAATCGCTTTTCGCATTAACTCTTCCGAATTCAGATGTTCACGAACCCACTCAAGTTTCATTGCCTGTGCAAGTAAAGCAATTTCTACTCTTGTCATCTTGAAGTTAAATCTCTTATTTTCAGGATCGTCATCCATGAAATCTTTAGCTATATAAGTACTGAAAAGTAATCGACCTGAATCCATATATCCATATAAGACGCTTTCTAATTCGTCATCATCCATTTGAGCGAAGTCATATGAATCTACTGTATTCAAGAAAACCTTGTAGACTTCTTCGTAATATGTATATTTAGGGTCATTACTTCCATTTGCCATGAAAGACTCCCCTTTCAAATAATATTTAGTGACCTTCTACCGCTTTAACGGACACATCTACATCCGCCCAGAAATCCTCATCTCTGTTATTAACAAGGTCTTGTTTGTCACGATTTGTTAAGCGTCGTTGTTTATACATCTCAACCGTTGTCATAACGATCGCATTTCTTAGTGGAGTTTTAAGTGCTTCCTTAAATTCGTCTATATCTGAATCAACTACAAAGTCAGCAAGAGCATCTGAATACAATGCTTCCACCTCATCAAATTCGTCTTCATTAAAACCTTCTACAAATTTAAGGTATGAACTATAAACATCTGTTAATCGCAATCCGCGAACAACATCCATAATTGAAATATCTTCGTCAGAGTTAACGTCAATTATTAACAGAGACATATTTTCAAAATACTTTTTTAGCTTTCTTGCTTCAGAGTATGTGATGTATTCTTCATCACCGTTCTCTTCTAAAACAATTGAAAGTACCCCATTCTTTGATTCGTAAGCAAAAGTACCATAAGTATTATTTGCAACTACTATTTCAGTTGAGGGGTCAATAATTTTGCGCTTCCGGCGCTTTACTTCACGTGACATTCTCAAAACCTCTCTCTCATATGTTGTCACTATAACTAGATGAGGAGTCGAACCCCACCCAGCTTACGATTAGCCTAATTCAGCCATACCGTATACTTTCATTTGAAGAGCCATGATTCCCATACGTTCGATGGTCTTAAAGCCCATTTGTAAATCATTCCGTCCTGTGTAGTCTGGTTCAACAGTGATAGCGTCACCTTCCATTACCACACCAACGATCTTTTCACCTTCTGGAAGAATCAAAAGCTTGTTATCATCAAGGGCGAATTCATCTTTGTTAACCTTAAATGCTTGTGGAATTTCGTTTAACTTCAATCCACGAACAACACCAAGGAAGCCCTTTTCATTTAATTCGTTCTTCATATCACCTGAGTAGAGATTTACGTTTGCCATTTCTGCTAACTTGCTTAAAGCAGCCTTGGTTCCATAAATTTCTACATTACGGTTAGCTTTAACTTGAATACGTTCTGCAAGCTTAACAACTTGATCAAGAGTTGCTTGACCAGTTACCTTGTCAGTAGCATTAAGTAATGAGTAACTGTCATTCAATGCTCCTGCAATAGTAGATTGAATGTGATTTGTAAATGCTTGCGCCACACGATCAATCAAGTTACTCCAGTCAATAGTTCCAGTCATAAATTGGTGGAGTTCTGTGTATACAGATGCGCCAAAGTCTTCTGTTTCAATTGAGTAATGAGTGTCCTTGATAGTTTGCCGACGAATATCTTGGTCACCGGCTGCTACGCGACCTACCCGAATAGCCTTTGGATCTTGTACTTGGAAAATCGGTTTTTCACCAATAGCAACAGTACGAATGTCAGCAATATTAGCAAATTGGTCCGTTAATAAACGTGGAACAACTGCGTCAACCGCTTCAGAAATTAATTCGAAAACATCATACTTGTTTTTACCCCAAGAAGTAGGAGTAAATTCTCCACCAAGTGCGTCTAAAATAGCGTTACGCATTGCTTCTTGACCTGATACACCGTTCTTGCTAAATTCACGCTTGAAGTATAGGTCGCGAGCAAAATTCATAAAATCGTTTCTTTCCATTTGAATATTTACCTCGTTTCCTTATTAGCGAATAGCGATTACAAACATGTCGCCGTAAAATCCTTGATTTTCTTCGCCAATAATTTGTGCGATACCGCGACCTTCTGTTTTCTTGAACCCTAAACCATCGTCACCAATGGTTAATCCGTCACCCTTCTTTGCGCCAGCTACTAAGTCTTTAGTCACTGAAATAACATCGCCCTTTTCCATATGGAAAGCACGACCAGTTTGTCCTGCCTTAGTAACATAGTCTGCAAAATCAGTATTTGGATCATATCTGGTAAAACTTGTAACAAGAAGAACATCAGCTGTATCTTCTGCCTTTGCCTTTTCCGCTAAACGACGTTCACCGTCTGCGTCAAGAAGGCCTAAAGTTAACCATTGACCGTTCTTTAGATCTTCTTTGGCTACAACGCTGTCAATATGCGCAGTAGATTTAATCTTGTCTAAAATAACTTCAGCCATAGATTTATAAACCTCTTTCTCTCTATCTAATTATTTGTGGAATAAAGCATCTGCTGTGCCATATCCGTATTCGCTCTCTTTTTTCGCAGAGAAGTTTGTTGTTGGAACTCCTCCACGCTTTGGAGTAGAAAACTCATTCTTGTTCTTTGAATAAATTGCGTAGGCAATTTCCTTTTCAACATCTTCGACAGACATTTCTGAGAACTTGCCACGAATATCTTTCATTTGTTCTGCCGATAACGAAGTCTTAACATCGTTTAATGCCTTTTCCTTTTTAGACATTTCAATGCTGTTCTTGTATTCCGTTAATTCCGCAATTTGTGCTTCTAAATTAGCTAATTTATTGCGATCTGACTCAATCTTGTTTTTCTCTTCTTGAGTGACATACATTGAGAAAATCTCTGTTTTATCCCCCAACTTGATTGAGTCGTCTGCATTCACGCTGTAATCAATCCGATACAGCTTACTGTCATCAGAACTCCAGTTAACTGACTTGAAGATTCCGTAACCCTCAAAGACTTCAACTGGATAAATATCGGTATTTCCACCAGCGTTAAATTTGTTACGTACCGCTTGTGATAATGCATATTCGCGATCATTAAGATTTAGTTCGAATTGTGCCTTCTTCTTGTTTTTTTCTGAGCCACAAGCGAACTTGTCTTTATCCTTTTTGTCGTCCCCATCTTCCGTATCGTCTTCGGAATCATCATTACCATCGTCTTTTTTGTAAGCGCTTTCATTTTTATTTAAAGAAATACCGTCTTTATCGTCCTTATCACTAGACATTTCTGCATTGTCGTCATGCTCTTCTGTATTATCTCCGCTAGCCGGTTCGGCACCCGATGCATTAGCTGGCGCAGCCTTATCGGACGTAGAAGCACTAGTTGACGTTGCAGAACTAGCCTTTGAACTATCTTCGCTTGCACTTGATGCAGGCATTTCGGCTGGTTTAGAAGCGCTACTGGTTGACGCAGATGAAGCAGGTGTAGCTGACTTTGCGGTCTCACTAACAGCACTTGATTTTGGTTCCGTAGCCGTTGAAGCATCAGACTTTGGTTCTTCAACTACCGTTGCTCCGTTTTCTTGTTTTTTCTTAGTCGCCAAAGCTTTTTCTCCTTTCTCAGCCGAAAACTCGGCTAACATTTCTTTAAAAGTTGACTTAAAGTCTTCTTTACTAAATACTGTTGAAATCGCTGAACCAGTCATTGCTGGCGGTACATCATCACCAAGAATACATAATCCAGTGAACATAGCACTTGTAAATACTAATCGCCCTCTGTTGTCTGTATATCCTTCAACGTTTCCCACTTCCATTGATTGCCCTTTAGAACCACTTGCGTCGTTAAATAGTTCTATAGCGTCAATGAATCTTGTCCAGAGATAGCCATCGGTCACTAGCCATTCTTTGCCACCAGTAACTTCGAAATGAGCATTATTATCTTCTGGAACAAACCCATACGCATGAGTATTAAACTTGATCTTGAATTTTCCATCAGTAATGTCCAATGTCTTTTCATGACCCCTAAAGTCGCTTTCTCCATTAGAATTTTCACTAATCAGACCCAATATAGGAATATTCGAAAGTGAGGGAATCATATTCTCCAGAACATCTTTGGAAAATACAGAATTATTTAAATTCTCACCTGTATGAGCTATATAAATCTTCACTTTTTGGAAGCGAGAATCCGTATTAGATTCAAGCTCTTCAAAGTGAGTTGGTAACTTTACTGTCGTTACTTCAATCATTTGTTTGACCCCACCTATTGAGCGTCATTGAGCCGGTCAGTGTCATCCGTTGGATTATCTGTTTCTGGTCGGCCAACGTTACCCTTATTTGGATTGTTTATATTGCTATTAGGCGCTTTAGGCGCTTTAGGTGTCGCCTTTCCACTGCTATTCGCAGCTTCTTTGCTTGAAATGGTATTAGACGTTGGTTTAACTACCATAATTGAGTCAATGTCCAATGCCTGTTGTTCAAAACTTAATTGTGAAATTACCTGATCTGGAGTAAATCCAACAGATGCTAAGTAATCAAGTCTTGAACCACCGTAAGATAATTGATCTTTATAGTTAGCAATATCTTCTTTTAAGGTGAAGTTCGATTCTCTAATGAACTTCAAATTCCAAGGAATCTTGTTCTGAGTCTTAACTTGGCTAAGTTCAAAGTTGTAATATGCTTCAAGCATTGGGAATAAGTTTGTATAAATCCAGTTTGAGTCCTTTTTTACTGATTCCTTTACAATATTTGAACTAGTAGTTTTTCCACCAAATAGTGAGGAACTAATACCCAAGTCGTAAAATAACTGCTCCAGTCCATTATTTACAGTGTCGTACACACCTTCGTTACCAGACCCTTTTAATGGGACATTATCTAACGAAGATGGACTCGTAATAGAGACAACACCATCTGGTAATCTTGACCTCATTTGATCGTCAAAATTCCGAGCAGTTTTAAGATCCAGTGTTGGCGCTCCGTTACTATCAGTTGGTAGTTTGGAGTGAATAATTCGGATCGTATCAAGCTTATCTTTAATATCAATATTATCTTTAGCAGCATCTAGTGAAAGACTATCTGCTAAAACACTTGCGAATGGTGAAATCGCAACTCCACCGTTACTTATTGCGTTATGGTCAAATGTAAAAGCAAATCCATCATCTGAGACCATATACCACTTACGGTCATACCAATCTTGATCATCATCGCTAATACTATTGTCATGATATTTATCAAAAGCTTGCTGAAGTTCATTAGGTAATTCGTCATATTGTTCTTGCTTTAGTTTGGAAACATCGACTCTAAAACGATATACACCATTTTCTAAGTTAGAAATACGACACCACTCTGGAGGAAGCTTCATGTAAGCTATACCCGTAGAATCTTCAATCTTCACATAGAACGTAACCCCATCAATCAATGTGTCCTTGAAGAACTTAGGAGCCCAATAGTTGACATTTAACATATTGAGCTGGTAGGCCATATCTATGTAATCTTGTTGCATATTACCTGCAATAGCATATTGTTTATTACCAAGTACAGGATATATTGAATAATTGTATGTCGGGTGTGCTACGTAATAATCTATGACACCGCTTACAATTCCGCTGTTTAAATATGCCTGTCGTAACGTTGCTGCTATTGTGGCAAAATTATCGGCAGGTCTCTGTAAATAGCTCTTTATATTTTTCTTTTCGGTAGCTGCGTTAGTACTTGGCTTAAACCGACTCTTGGGATCCGCTAAAACAGAAGCATATTCAGCGTTTCTTCTACGAATGCTTGCTATATTTCGCTCATAGGTGCGTCGTCTCCCTCGCATATTTCTGCGTTTATTTTTCAAAACTCCACCGCCTATTTAGAGCATGAAGTAAGCATAATTATTAGATGCTTCTTCTTTTAATTCTTTTTCTAATTCATTTGCATAGTAATTACAGTAAGCAATCGAACTGTACCTATCCTTAGTCGTTGTTCCGACTTCGTAAATCTTGATATATCCAGTTCTAACGGTATATTCAAGGTTTACCAATTCGTTGACCAATGCAGTCGCTTGAACATATGGATATAAGACCTTAATTTGTTCTTCAGCAGGTAACTTACGGTACTCCTTATCTTCCTGTAATTCTTCTCGCTTTTGAATGTCATTCATAGGGAGTTGTAGCTTCCCACTTTCAATAACATTCTTAAGGGATACTGCTATTTCATGGTTAAATGCTGCATTTGCCTTAACAGTAAATACGCACTTTAATCCCTTTGTTTTTGTTCTATCATTTGTTTCGTCGTCATTTATACAAGCCCAAGCAGGATATTCAATATCTCGCTCCTTATCGGTGAGAACAGTCGTACAGGCGTCAAAAACACCAAGACCATTCCCGTTAGCATCCATAACAACATAATCGGCCTCAAAGTCGTAATATAGTTGCTTTAAGCGGATTGCCAGGTTTTCAGATGAGATAGAATCTTGAATACTTTCAAGATAAACAACTTGTCGCTTGTATTCGTCACCCTCACGCAATAACCTCATCAACGTAAACGCCGACGTATCGTTCTTGACAAGTTTATTACCACCCATCAATGCAATATCAAGGGCTACTATTCTTATTTCGTTTACTTTATCAACACGCTTAAAGTTAGATAATGTTTTAGGCTTAGACCTATTTTTATTCTCAACAAACTCTTGGTTCGTTGGCGGTCTAAATGTTTTACTAACTGTCCGAGTCTTATTTAATGGGTCTAATTTGAAATATGCTTTATCATTTTCACCGACAAAAACAGCCTCATATTCCATATCAAACGTGGTTTGATCGAATGTGTCACTTGTCCTTTCTGCATCAATAGCGCTCTGAGATAACAGCCCAGAAGCTATTGACAACTGATAAGGTAGTGCAACTGCAAAATACTTACTGTCCAGTGAGGACATTTTCGTTATGTAATCCTTAAATTCCTGATAAATCCAATGAGATTTATACCACGCAGAAGACATATAAATTTGTTTATTCTCTTCTTTTGGATAATCTTTGTATTCAGGCAATGATAGATATGGTGGCTGCCTATAAACACTAAGCATAGGTTTCAAAATCTTATCTAACGTATCTTTTTTGATAAGTCTGTGTTCATCACAAATTAAAATATTACAGCGTAATCCCCGAGAGCTTTCACCAGAAGTGGCCGCATATATATGAGAACCACCTTTGAAATCTACTCTCGCTTCATTAACTGATGTTTTGATATTATCTTTTTTATTTCCTATTTCATATCTAACAGCCGGAGACTGATCGTAAAAATCAACTATTTTTTGTGTGATAATATTTGCTGCCTGGCCTTTAGTCCCAGACGCTATTACTATCTTTGTTCCCGGGTATAAGATACAACGTACTATACAGTACAACGCCACGAGGAAACTTTTTCCCTGTAGAGTTGTTATCGTAGAAGTTTTTTATCATCTACTTCTCATAGTTTCCCATGAGCTCGGCATAACTTTTCACCTACAACATGACTTGTTTAGGTGTTGCGGCCTCGTGGATAACATTATTTCAGTCAATCTATGCTCTGCCCCTGACTAGACTATATCTAGCCTTCGGTTCTGATTACCATATCTTTCGACTTAGGCTCCCAGCTTAATTCCGCAATTACAACTAATTATTTCTAACTAGTTAGGCCAATACTTAACCTCTCGCAGCTATATACATAAAGAAATCAGACTTATTCATCATATAAAATAATATCTTCTGATAAAGTTTTAGGTTAATACCAAGATAATCTCTTACAAAGAGTTGTGGGTTTCGACGCCAATAGCCAACCCATTTCATTAAATTACGTTCTCTTTTTTGAAAATAACTAGATTGATTGCTACTCATTAAGGATTTCCACCTCTTTTTCGCTCGCCAACCCTAGTGTCTTTTTCATTGAAAGGAAGAACCATTTTTTTATATACTTCTCTAACCCTTCTGCATCTTTATACCTGTCATCGTCGGGAACTGGCTCGGTAAGTTCACATTTCTGAATTCTTTCAGTAAGTGACTTTCCGCTATCGTCATTTCCACTAAGAACAGCATCGAATCCTAAATCCTTAGAATCATCAGAATACGCTTTTCTTAAAGCTGCAATAGCTTTTGGGTCTCCTTCTTTGAGTGCTGTGTCAAAGGCATCTTTTAGCTTTACATTGGCGACATATCTCTGAATTTCAAACGCCGTTGTCGCTGGCTTAATTGCCATGAGACCCTGCAATACACTCTCAAAATATGCGTATTCTTCTTCGGTATAATCCTTTCCCCATCTTCGTTCTAATTCAGGGGTTATATCAACTGTTTCCGTGGCATTATCTGTAGTAAATACAGAATCAGAGAACGTTTCAAATTTCTTGTAAGGAGCTAATTTCTTAAGATATTTTCCAAAGTCAGGGTTCTTACTATTTCGCTTAACATCAATATATAAGTTCTTAACGAATGGAAGGTTTGCTAATTGCGCCATTTCAATAACCGATTCTTCTTTATCGAAATCAGCAACCTCATTAGCACAATCTCGGCAGATAGAAAATTTATCATCGAGTAATAAGTTTTTGTGTCTCAAAAGTTGATTAGACCTTTTCTCTTTTCCGCAAATAACACATATTTTCCCAGCCATTGACTCACCTCTCTACTTCATAATTGCTTCGTGAGTTTGTGCTAGATTTCTTAATATGTGTGCATACCGGTCAAGGTCTGCCATGTTATGAATTGATAGTTCTTCGCACGCTTCAATTTCGTCCATTTTTCTAAGCACGAACTCAACATGCTTCTTGAGGGCGACATCAATATCTAAATTCATATGATTGTCCCCTTCGTCACATAACTTACGCTCGTGTAGTTTTCACAACAGACAATAATCTCAGTTTCATTTTTTATTTGTTATTAAGGAGGTTTTCACTGGTTATTATCTGCTTTGAAAATCACACGAGCGCTTCCGTGTGACATTATTTAGTTCGGACTGCTTAACCAACCCAACAGCCCATTCGATCGTGGGTTTTTATAGCTCCATGGACTAACGGATGAACTGTTAACTTAATTATTCGGCAATCTTCTTTGATAAAGTTGCCTTGTGTACGTGATGTGCCGGGACTTCAATTAATTCACCAGTTACACCAAATACACGCTTGTAAGCTTCTTTGTACTTACTTTCAAACTTTGCAAAGCCTGTAATATTTACTGACTTGTTGTCCTTCATAATTGACTTGATACCATCAGTAAAAGCGTCCACAATCTTCTTTGCTTCAACCTTTGTAGTTTCTTGTTGCTTTGCAATAATTTCAATTAAATCTTTCTTGTTTAACATATTTTTCTCTCTCGCTCTCTTGTTAAAATGTTTATTTTATACGGTGAGGATATGTCAGAGTCGAACTGACTAATACCCTTAATCCTCATAACTCCGCGGTTCGCAACAACCGCGGAGAAAAATGGTACAAACGCAAGTATTTTACGACTAAGCAGATAATTTATTATCTACTTCCTCATTAAGACAAGCGCACCCTTTATGTGCGCGCAACTTTTTTAAGGCATTTTTGCAAATTCTTGTTAATTTTTTTGAAACATTCTGATGAGTAACACCATAAATAACGCTTATTTCATTAATTGATCTTTTTCCATCAAAATAATTCAGAAATATTTGATCAGTGTTTTTTGTACAGCCCATCCAAACAATTTTTTGCAATTCTTGCAAATTTTGTAATAAATCAAAAGAATAATCTTCAAAATTTAACTTTTTCAGATCCTTGTGAAGCCCAAATTTAATAAAATTTCTTAAGTCATTAACTTCTAAATTATTTGTGTCAAATAAGCGTTCAATATATTCTTTTTTATTTTCCTGATTTTTTATTTCATAATCCCTTGACATAATCGGATTAACCCAATCATCAATCTGCGCAGTTAGCAATGTGGCTTTAGCCATTCTTGTTCTGTAATAATCATAATCACTCGCATAAAATGGATAATCTGTTTCCTTGGGATTATCTATATTGCGCCCGTGTACTAAATATTGAACAATTCGATCATTGAACCAGCCCGAATAGCTTTCTGCCATTGTCTTACCCTTATCGATATCATCACGATTAAACTCCTCAAAGAAGTTGGGGTTCAATTCTTTATCAATATTCTCTTTTCTCTCTTTGTACGTCATTAATTCAGTTTTAAATAGTGTTTTGTTCACCTTGTCTTTGTATCCCCTCTCTTTATATCAAATAAATTTATTTTAGTATTTTCGTTGTGATTATTTTCAAAAAAATAAAAACCGTGTTCGATGGTGTTATTGTACCAAGAACACGGTGGGCAGGTCACAGATCTGCATCTACCGGTAACGTTTTTTGAAAAGTTAAGCGATCATTTATATTAGTCGCCAAAGAAAATATGCTCCGCCTCTGCGCGGGGCATATAGTTATTCTTATATATTATTCTTATATATTATTCTTATAATGTGTAAACTTTTGAGTGAACTAAATACACCCAAATCTTCAATGCTACCCTGAACTTTCTTCACCCAAATCTTTACGTCCCACTTTATTTTGAGTGGAGAAAATGCACCCATATCTTTCCATGCGTAAGAACGGCGTTTGTAACATTCAACTATTCGATAATCTCTTTGATGAAGCCACGATCGTATTGAGCTTTGACGTTTATAACCAACCTGTCATATTGGACAATATCTGAATAGTATTGTTTCCATGAGTCATTCATACTTGCTCGTTTACATTTGAAATAGGCTAATACATAATTTTCTCTTAGCCATTTAAGGTGATTGTTCATGGATACTTTGCTAAGACCTAACATTTTACTTAAAATCATTGGCGCCCTCTCGATAACGAACGTGCCTGTGCTGCCCTCAAATATTAGTGTCCTAAATGCTGCATAAACCGCTAACTTTCGCAGCATCTTCTTACCTGTGAGGTTTCTTAGTATCACTTTTATGCCAGGGGCATAAAGCTTTGCGAATCCACTGTCCAAGTCATTTTGTGGTATCTTAATAGCTTGTTCGCCAATGGTGTTTACTATTCTTTCAATAAAACCATGGTCCTCTAAGCGGTTTATCCTTTCCTCAATGTCACCAACGATCTCTCTATACTTGCCTTGGAGTTTTTGGGGTCGGTATACCATTTTGTAAATAGATAGTGAATCAATCCTATCTACGATCCCAATTCCATCATTCTCTAAGGATTGTCGTGATCTAGTGACGAGAAAAACATATAAGCCAATGTCATCTATATCAAGATCATTATCATTGAAAATTTTTTTCCCTACAGTTGCAAATGTTTGTGTGTACAATGCTTTATTTTTCAGTCCATTGTATTTATTAATTACTGTGTCGTATTCCATGTATTCCTCCTTACAATTAATGATTTACGAGACTATTCAATAACCCTTTTTACATACCCTTTACGTAGTCGGTATTCAACATTCTCTCTCAACGTCTTATGATCATATATATCCGAATAGACACATCTCATTGGTTTATCCACTTGGGGTAAAACGACTTTAAAATATGCTAAGACATAATTAGTCCGCAACCATTGTAAATATCGATTAACCGTTCTTGGATCACTATTAACATAATTCGCCACATGCCCTAATGGCATATCAAACACTTTTTTACCGGTATCCACTTTAGATCTTTTTCTTCTTTCAGATATACATAATCTTAATGCGGCATAGGTAGCAAGTAACTTTAATGTTTGTCTGCTCGATGTTCCGTTTGTTATTATTTTTGCGTTAACTACATTTATTAATATAGACGATTGTTTATCTTCGATTTCTGACATAGCTATAATTGGATAGCCCATTGATGTGAATCTTTTGATATAGCCCAATTTTTCTAGATGTTGGAGCATTTTTTCAATATTATCGACTGTTTTTCTATACGATCCACTTAGGCCTTTAGGTTTATATATTCGCTTATATAGATCGAGAGCTTTGTAATTAGTTACAACCCTTTTCCCATTGTACTCTCCAACTCTTCCACTTATGAAAGCTAGATAGATATACAATCCAATCTCATCAATACTAACGTTTTTATCGTTAAAGATTCTCTTATCGATTGCCAATGTCATATTGGTTTTAGGAAGGTCCGTCAATTTATCATCGTTATTGTACTTGTCTAAGATATCCATTTGATTTCCTCCGCAGCATTATTTACGTCGATACAATAAGCACTGCATACCGGAGTTAGTAAGATCTAATAGCGGAATTTGCGAGCTAGTATTCTATCAACGTTCTGGAGGCACTATATCAAATTTTGCATATGCAAGTCACAAAATCGCACCTATCGGTAACACTTTTTTTGAAAAATTTGGTACAAACTAATAACCCAGTTTGTAAATTGGAATTACAGGCTTTCTTTTTGCCTTTTCTGCACTACGACGTTTGATTTCTTGTAGACGAGCGTAGAACTCTGGATCGTTTTTACGCATTTCTTCTTCGTCTTTTTTAATCATAGCATTTACTTCTTCTTCAGACATAAAGCGTTTTGATAGAGATTTCTTGTAACCAGTAAACGCATTTTTTACGTTATTGTTGTAGAAGTTAATCATATCTTGGGCGCACTTGTCCCCTCGTTTAAGAGCATTGGTAATGGCAGCTTTGATATATGCGATAGCATTAGTGATTTTGTGTCCTTTGCTACTAGTGATAACGTAGTTAACCATGTCTTCGTTAGATTGGCTGATTAGAGAATGTAGTTCAATAGCCATAGGCTTTGTGATAAAGCCAAATACATCAACAAATGAACTCTTTATTTTTTCTGGTAAAGAGTGATATGGATTCTTGTTTGATTGATTGGCTTGGATTTCATTTTCTTTACGCGCACGCGCGTTATTATCCAAACCATTATTATTTAAAAATACATGAGATAAACTAGAGTGAGATAAACTAGTATCGGTTTTTGAGGAGCACGTGGATTCAGAAATCCGACTCACGCTAATATCAACGTTTTGAGTAGATAATTTAAGGTTTTTGCAGAATTCAATTTTAGATAAAATAGTCCAATCAGAAGTTACTTTTTGAACAGTAACAGTGTGATTTTTCCATGGCAAAAGAAGCTCAACATTACTTGGTGTTTGTTGAACTGGATAAACATAGATTTTGTAACCCTTTAAACCTTCACGAACGACCTTGATCAAGTCTAAGTCAGATAATTCTTTTCGAAAATCTGTCACTTTCTGTTTTGATACGTGAAGTACCTTAGCAGCTAATTCATTAGTAAAACGAATAAAGACTCCCATGTCATCAACGAATGCTGTGTTCCCTAAACGAGCGTTATTCATAGAAGCAGAATAGCGATCAGCGTAAAGAGCGTACAACATCATTGCACGGGAGTCTAGATTCTTATATTTTGGGTTTTCGAGTAAATCTAGGTTGATACCTAGAAACGCTTTTTGGTTATTCATAATAATTGGCCTCATTTCATATTTTTTTGAAATTGAGTACACCAAATAAGCCGAAAAGCCTTGAAATCTTTAGAGTATGAGTTATAATAGATACATAAACATTAAACCGAACACACTATTAATGCCTAAATTTCACTATTAATTTTGGTTTAATTCATAATCTAAATGCTTATTTGGAAGAACTAATCAACTGCCTAATTTCGATTAGTTCTTTTTTTGTACTCTTTATTCAGTTGTAATAGCTATCAAAGGGTGCCTAATCCTTCTCAAACTTGGTTCGCCTAAAATACCACTTATTGTGGTATGTAATATAAGATACCATACCCAGATTTAAATAGCAACATAACAATAATGTTCAATATATTTTGCGTGGTACCATTAAATCACTTTTAAAGAACGCTATCTTGTAAATAAATACATTGATAGTGATTTATTTTCGGGTAGATATAAAATTGTTTTGTGTTGTAGATTTAGATTGTTTAATCATTAACTTACGATTTAAAGATACAACAATGTGTTGAAAAAGTAAACGATTATTTTTTCTTGTCATTACCCGTAGATGGGTTAATTATTATATTTTGCATTAAACATATAGCAAATAATGCAAAGCAGATAAGAATTATGAATAATGCTAATAATGCAGTGGTGAAAACATAAAAAAGCCTTAACAGTGGGCTTTGTTTAGGATATAATATTTGTATACATGTAATGCAAAAAATGCAATTAATACTAATATTACTAAAAATAATGAGGAAATGAGGGAGACGAATGCCTGTTCTAGTTTATGCTAATTTTAAAGGTGGCGTCGGTAAAACAACCAATTCTGTCATGACTGCATATCAATTAGCCAAGAAAGGTTATAAGACTTTAGTGTGTGATTTAGACCCACAATCGAATGCAACACATTTATTAACGCGAACATATGCACGTCAAAATAATCAAAGTGAGAAAGAGTTTGTCAAAGAACTTAATAAGAAATCAAAAGATAAACTTTCGAAGGCAGATATAGATAAAGAAGTTGAAGAGGTTTTTAAGGAAAGAGAAAGAAAACAGCTTCGAATAAAAGAAACAATGATGTTAGCTCTTAGTGAAGGAGATATAAAGAATGCTATCGTTAAGGTGATGGACAATTTATATTTACTTCCTTCTTCTGATGACTTTACAGAATACCCCGATTTTTTGGAAATGACATTTATGCCCAATGAAGAAAACTATAAAGAAAAAAGAATTTCCTACTTTGCAAAACAATTAGATAAAGTCAAAGAAAATTATGATTTTGTTATAGTAGATGTTCCACCGACTCTATCAGTTTTCACTGACTCCGCAGTTTATGCAGCAGATGATATTATTATTGTTTTACAAACACAACAAGATTCGCTAGATGGCGCTGAGGCATTTTTCGTGTACTTACAAAAAATGTTTAATAACTACCCTGCTATTAGTTTCAATATTCTTGGAGTGCTTCCTGTCTTACTTGAAAATAGAGCAGGATTGGATACGCAAATTTTGAAAGACGCAAAAGAGTCATTTGGTAAAGATGGAGTCTTTAAGAACATAATTAAACATATGGAGCGTCTTAAGCGATTTGGTCGTATGGGAATAGCCGATAAAGATGCTGAATATGGGAAGGGTGACTTCCACGATATAAAGGTACATTATGTTTACAATCGGCTAACAGATGAAATATTAGAACGGTTAAAGAAATTGGAGGGATAAACTTTGTCTGATCTATTTAGTGACTTTAATAAAGAGAACAAGAATAGAAGAAAGAAAAATGCTACTCCAGGAGTGGCAGAAACAAAACCCTCAACTCCAGAAAAGAGATATGATGCTTCTGTTCATCAGAAAAAAACCACCGAAATGAAACCAGAAGTTAAAAAGAGAGGTAAAGGTAGACCAAGAAAAAATAAGTCTACTAAGATGATTAGGATTAGCGATCAAGCGGTAGATATAATTAATGCCTATAAACAAGTGGCAAATTGTGAATCACAGGATGATGCTATTATTGATGTATTTAGAAAATATATAGAGAGTGGCGCAATGAGTGATAGCGATGAAAAAGTATTTAGATTACTTCTCGAACTTAAAAAAGTAGATAGTTTGATATACGATAAAGAAGAATTGAATTAATAAAAAGAACACTTTCGTCATAAAGATGATAGAGAGTGTTCTTTTTATTTGCATTAAATGTCTCACATAGATTATTTGCAATATGTGAATTATAAAGACTATAAATAATACTAGCATTATTTATAATGCAAAAAATATTGAAACTGTGAAAAACAATGGTATAATTTGTTTATGTCAAAAGCAATATTAGTATTATTTGCTATATATTTAATGCTAGTTAAATATACATTACTTGCAATATAAAGAATATTTGCATTAAAAAGGAATGGGATTAACAAATAGTAAATTTGTTAAGTTTCTTAAAGACTAGCTCAAGTTGGTAAATAATGTCATAGAAAAACTTAAAATATCATATTTGATTGTTTCTATATAATATTAAGTATGATATAATATGATTATGTTATAAAACGGAGGTAAAAATGATGGTTGAGAAGATTATGAAGGTTGCAAATGATTTGGGGTATGGTTCTGTAAAAGCAAATGTTGATGGTGAAAATATTAAGTTTCCGTCAGTTATAGCAGCAGAACGTCCACAAGATGTACAAGCTCCTATGGAATTTGATTCTAAACAAGATCAAGATATATATATGAAGAACTTTCTTAATAATATGGATGTTAGTGTGTCAAGTAATGCAGTAAAAACCTCTGGAAGGTTTTTGATTGGTAATGCAGCTATTGACAGTGGTCTATCTATGAGAGCTTTTGATGTTAATGACTTTACTGGTAAATCAGAAACAGATTTAGCAATTATTCTTACTTTAAGTTTGATAGCTGGAAAGAAAGTAAAAGAAGCATATGAAGCTGGACAAGACTTAAAGGAGACTCTAAAGGTAAAAGTTAATATGGCGACTGCGTTACCTATTTCAGAAGGTAAGGTTAATAATGCAAAAGATCGTTACAAAGAACGTTACATGGGTAGTACGCATACAGTGACTTTCCATAACTTTAAGGACCCAATTAATGTAACTATCGAATTTAATAAGGTATATGTTGCATTAGAAGGTGAAACAGCCCAAATGCTTATTGCCTCCGATTATGATGGATTAACAGATAAAATTAAGGAAGACTTTGATAAGAACTATTCAGAAATGAAGGATGAAGTTGAAGCTGACGACCTTATTAATTCACGAAATGTACTTGGAATTGATATCGGAGAAGGGACTACTGATGTAGTAGCAATCATTAACGGTAAGGCTAATCCAGCAGCATCAGCTTCATTACCACAAGGATACGGAAATGTATTACAAGATGCAGTACGTGTTCTTCAAGATCAACAAATGAACTTTGAGGAACGTTCACAATTACAGAGTTTCTTATCTGAAAAGGTCAGTCCATTGCGTCGAGCTCGCCAAGATAAAGTACGTCAAGTTGTTTACGATCAATTAGAACCATTGGCTGATAAGATTATCGATACAGTTAGTCAAACAATGCGTATCGCTAAGGATACTGAACTTGTTTACGTATATGGTGGTGGTTCCATTCCAATGCTAGATGAGAGTAATCTTCGCGAAGTATTGAATGAAAAACTTAAGAGCTTCAGTGGTGGATATGACGTTCCAGTAATTTGGATTGATAAGGAATATGCACAATATTTAAATGAATTAGGATTACAAGTAATTGTTGAAGCCTTATAGAGAGTGTGATTTTTATGGCGAAAATGATTAGAAAAACTATCCTTATTCCCGAGGATTCAAAAGTTGCAGAATGGGCTAAAAATCAGTCACAATTTTCTCCGGCTGCTATTAGGGCATTAGAAATGGTAGTTAGGAAATATGGAACTGGTGATCTTATCCAAGCTATTTTAGATAGTGCAAGCTTAGATGGACAGTTAGGTACTATTAACTCAGTTTCAAAACTAGAAGAAAAGACGTCGGTAGAAGAGAATGATGATGTCGATGTTGAAGAAAAGCCCAAGCGCAAATTAAGGACAAGAATTGGAAATAAGAAAAACGATAATGACTCTAAAACTGATGACAGTTCTTTGAGTTCTAAATTGAAAAACAGGCCTAATTTAGATATGTTATCGTAATACTTAGTCTGATTATATATGATTTAAGCGGAATTAAACATATAAAGTAATATAAAATGTGAAAAGCCACAGTAACAGATAAACTAGTTGCTGTGGCTTTTATTTTAAATAAAAAAAGGATACCTTTTCAGGTACCCTCACGTTATACCGGTATGGTTTAAGTAGTCAACTGAAACCGACTAGTACTAGGTATATCTTTCTTATCTTGATATATGTATTATAACACATTTTAAATAAAAAAAGGACGCCTATCAGACGCCCCACGTTAAACCGATTCGTGAGCTAGAAAGCACTCACGAGCACACGGCCTAATAATTATCCTATGTATATTATAACATATTAATTCTATGATACAATTGTTAAGCACATTTGTGCGGGCGTAGAAAACCCGATTAGTGCAGAAAGGAGGTAACTCCTGATGTTGCATTGGTGCCTAGTAATTATCCTTGTGCCTAATAAGCACGTTAAACATTTAATTAAAAAGATTAGTAAGTGGTTACGTAGGTAATCCGTAATTATTTCAGCGGTGGTATTTATTTGCTATCGCTGTTTTTGTTTAAAAGGCTTGTAGAATAGCTATTTCGATAATTTAACTACATAATTGTTGCTCATAAACAATCAAAACGAACAATGAATAATGGGGTTAAGAGCTGATTTAGATAAATTAATGTAATTTTGATTTATGCCCCGTCAACTCCATTCTACGTTGGTGTTTGGCTGTGTTTGAAGAGAAAAATAAGGCGAGGATAGTTACATAAAAATGAAACAGCATTTTTTGATGACTTCACAAGCGACAATAAAAGCAGTGATAGAAAATAGAGTTTTTTTCCTATTACAATGGATAAATGGCGGCGGAATTATGAAAAATAGTCTGAGTGAAAATAATGAACCAATACGAAACATATAATTATAGGTTCTTAGAGTAAAAATACCCCGCACCCTTTTTAAGTTTGTGAAATTTTCTGGAATTAGATGTTCGAAACCCCTTGTATTATCGAAGATGTACTAATAAATGTCTCAAGTGAATAATAATTATAAAAAAGTACTACTAGATCCTATTAAATAGGATTTGGTATTAGTTCATTTTGGGGTAAAAAAATTCAGTGATTTGAGTAAAAATATCAAAATGAAAAATAGGGAGTTTCGATAGGGTTAGTTACATGAGTAGTAGGGTGCGAAATATTACGATTGATGAATTTTTAGTTTTGTACAATAAGACAGATTGTTTCGTAAATAAGTTAGGTGTGCATAAAACGATGTTTTCATAACAATTTTTACTCATATTTTAGTTATTTGGAATTGAATTCTTGAATTAGTGAAGAAGAATTCACAAAGTATAATTAAATTCAGTAATGTTGCTTGTGTAGAAGTCGAAAGTTTGTGAATTTATGAGTTCCTCATAGGGAGTTTCGAAGATTATTTTGGCTGCAAATTGGGGTGGTTTTGAGTAATTTTATGAAAATAATTGCCATGAAAGCGAGAGGGTAATTTTCTTTGTTTCAAAAAATGGCTATTTTGGGTGCGTAATATTTTCATAATTTAGAATAATTGGGTATATGGCATTAAGAACATAAATATAAAAATGTACTACAAAGCGATATATGTATCTATTTACTGATAATACTTGATAAAGAACATTCGTTTGTGTATTATAACAAGGGAACATACGTTTAATATAAGAATGGGGAAACGACAGTGGAGATTATTAAACTAGATACTATAATTAAGGAACTATGGGATATATCCAGTTTAGAAAATAGGGACGATAATATTATTTGGACAGCATATTATATATTTGAGAATAAATATATGAATGATGGTTATGATGAGCAGTATTACTATTTGATGAGATTAATGCAGCGATTATTAAAGTGTCCAGATGGTCTATACGAAGGGTATATATTGTATGTAATCAGTAGTATTAACAAGAGTAATGTGAGTAAATATAGGGAGTATATTGCTAATTTGGATGATGATATCAGGGTTGGCTTGGAAGAGTATATTAATAATGAGATGAACTAGAGTCTAGGGTAATTCCTAGGCTCTTTATTTATAGTTGAATGGGAAAGGTGAGAGAAGGGGGTAGGGGTATTGTGTTGAAAGATTATGAAAGATATTTTCATAGTTTTGAAAAGGGTGAATTTGGTATTAATTTATTGGGATATTTGAGGGGTGATAGGGTGCGAGAAATGGGGTGAATGGAGAAAATTTTGTGGTGTGTGAGTGAAGCAACTAGTCTAAAAATTCCCCTAAAAATTAAGGCGTTTTGAGTAAAATAACCCCCGCCTATTTGCAAATTTAAGACACAATAATAATTGTTATCATGTGTAAACGATTACAAGAATATTTTAGTATCGAAAAATAAAGCCCCTATCTTTTGATAAGGGCGATTATTATTTATGAGGGTTACAGTTGTAAACTTAATATATTTATTTCAGTTGAGAGGTAGGGTGCTTTTTCACTAATTTAAATATATCGAATTCGGTATATAGTAATCAGCTATCACACAATCAAACACACTTCACACTCAATAACACCCATCCACACATATCACACCAAACACCTAATTAATACACACCACTTCACGCCTTAACAACCTAACACCACCTAATAAAACACACGTCACACCCCCTAATAAATAAAATCTAACTAATTAATCACACCATACCACTCACCAAACAAACACACCGCCCAATAAATTCACTCACTTAATAACTCAATCCATACCCTAATATAATAAATAACCGTTTACCTAACTAACATACATATAAACCAAACTCACTCACTCAATACATATCAATACTATATTACTCACTTGATCCATCATCACAATAACATATGAAAGCATTATCATATATCAAACATACTAATCACCCATACAACGCTATACATTAGCACACTTGACAATCTAATATCTATAAATGTAAACCAGTTACTCACTCAATACATCAATACACTATCACATCACTATACTATATATATCACTATGTAACGCTACTCACTCACTAACCTATACATCTATACATGGACACGCATAACACTATATAACAACATCATATACACACTATATACATCATCATATCACTGTACTACCTATACACTACTTCGCTATATACATGACTATGTAGCCGCTAATATATAACCACAATCGAGTAGGAGATAATTGATTAGTTCAATTATCGACCTCTCACACCACCGTACGTACGGTTCCGTATACGGCGGT
>PPYF01638267.1_pt1 | contig 85059 bp, 71 predicted proteins | sample 1559871 | NCBI WGS metagenome assembly PPYF01 (sample SAMN08240021, study PRJNA423297) | Human gut metagenome, whole genome shotgun sequencing project.
CGGCGGCCTTTGAGACCGTCCGGCCGCGGGGTTCGCGCTGCGGCCGCGGTGACGGTCGTTCCGCCGGGCGGCCGTGAAACGGCGGCTGGGGGGCCGGGCGCGTGGACGTGTCCCGGTCCGGCGGAGGAAAAAATGGAAAATTCGGTTATTTCTATGAACGATACGATTTTACGGAAACAGTTCCTGGCTCGTGTGGCCCAGACTTCGCCTTCGCCGATGCTGGTGGAGGTGGCCCGGGCCGAGGGTTCGTTTTTCTATACGCCCGAAGGAAAGCGGTATTACGATCTGGTGGCGGGCGTCTCGGTGAGCAACGTGGGCCATGCCAATCCGGCCGTGGTGCGGGCCGTGCAGGAGCAGGCCGCACGCTACATGCACGTGATGGTTTACGGCGAGCTGATCGAAACCCCGCAGGTGGAGTACGCCGCGAAGATCGCGTCGCTGCTGCCTGCGCCGCTCGAGAGCGTCTATTTCGTCAATTCGGGCGCCGAGGCGGTCGAGGGGGCGCTGAAGCTGGCCAAGCGGTTCACGGGGCGCACGGAGATGATCTCGATGCGGAGGGCCTATCACGGTTCGACGCACGGCGCGATGACGATGATGGGCGCGCCCGAGGGCGAGGAGTGGAAAGGGGCGTTCCGGCCCCTGCTGCCCGACGTGCAGGCCATCGAGTTCAACGACTTCGCGCAGTTGGAGCGCATCACGCGCCGCACGGCCTGCGTGCTGGCCGAGCCGGTGCAGGGCGAAGCGGGGGTGCGGCCGCCGCGGCCGGGCTACCTCGAGGCGCTGCGCAGGCGCTGCGACGAGGTGGGGGCGCTGCTCGTCTTCGACGAGATACAGACCGGCATGGGCCGCACGGGCGAGCTGTTCGCCATGCTCAAGTACGGCGTCACGCCCGACATCGTCTGTCTGGCGAAAGCCTTCGGCGGCGGCATGCCGCTCGGGGCCTTCGTCTCGCGGCACGAGATCATGGACACGTTGCAGTCGAATCCCGTGCTGGGGCATATCACCACTTTCGGCGGCCATCCGGTCTGCTGCGCCGCGGGGCTGGCGGCCCTCGAATACCTCCTGGAAAACGACGTCGTGCGGCAGGTCGAGGCGAAGGGGGCGTTGTACGAGGAGCTGCTGGGCGGCCATGCGGCCGTGCGGGAGATTCGCCGCAGCGGCCTGCTGCTGGCCGTCGAACTGGGCGATTCGGCCCGGCTTTACCGCATGATGGAACTGTTCCGGGAGGAGGGCATCCTGAGCGACTGGTTCCTCTTCTGCGACACGGCGTTCCGCATTTCGCCGCCGCTGACGATCTCCGAAGAGGAGGTACGCGGCAGCGCGGCGGTCATCCGGCGGTGTCTGGACCGGCTGTGAGGGCGTCCCGTATGCGAAAACCGCCCCTGCGACACGTGCGGTCGCAGGGGCGGCGGTTTTCGCTCGCCGGCGGTCCCCCGGGGTTACGCCTCCCCGGCGAATGCCTTCAGCCGCGCGATTTCCTCGCTCCAGCGGGCTTCGTCGGGGGTTTCGAGAATCAGCGGAATGCCGTCGAACCGCTTGTCGCGGGCGATGTAGCGGAAGCATTCGATGCCGATTTGTCCGTCGCCCAGCGGCGTGTGGCGGTCCACGCGGCTGTCGAGGGGCTTCATCGCATCGTTCAGATGCATCCCCCTGAGGTAGCGGAATCCCACGACGCGCTCCAGCTCGGCGAACGTGGCGTCGCACGCCTCGGCCGTGCGCAGGTCGTATCCCGCGGCGAAGGCGTGGCAGGTGTCGATGCAGACGCCCACGCGCGACTTGTCCTCCACGCGGTCGATCAGGTAGGCGAGGTGCTCGAACCGGAATCCGAGATTCGAACCCTGCCCGGCCGTATTCTCGATGACGGCCGTGACGCCGTGCGTGCGGTCCAGCGCGAGGTTGATCGACTCGGCGATCCGGTCGAGGCTCTCCTCCTCGGCGATCTTCTGCAGGTGGCTCCCCGGGTGGAAGTTCAGCCGGTCGAGTCCCAGTTGCTCGCAGCGCCGCATCTCGTCGAAAAAGGCGGTCCGTGATTTTTCGAGCGCCTCGCGCTCGGGGTGTCCGAGATTTATCAGGTACGAGTCGTGCGGCAGGATCTGCGCCGGAGCGTATCCCAGCTCGTCGCACGCCTTGCGGAAGGCCGCTATCTGTTCCGCGCGGAGCGGGGCGGCGACCCATTGCCGCTGGTTCTTGGTGAAGAGCGCGAAGGCGGTGGCGCCGATCGCGTGCGCATTGGCGGGGGCGTTCTCCACGCCGCCCGAGGCGCTTACGTGTGCTCCGAAATATTTCATCTGTCGTGTCAATCGGTTTAAGTTCCCGACAAATGTAAATATTTTGTAAATAAATTCATAACTTTGCTACTTGAAAATACAATCGCTTCATTATGAAACATTTTTACCTGCTGCTCGCCTTGTCGTCGTTTCTGGTCTCCGCTCTCCCGGCCGCGGCGCAGATTTCGATCGACGAAGTGAATGCGGAACAGGAGGGCGTGACTTTCCGCGACCGGCTGAAATCGACTCCCGTGGATGTCGATTATTTCAGCCTGGCCCGTTACAAGGCCGAACGGGCGGCGATCCGGAAGGAGCGCAATTACCTGGAGATAAAGGCCGACTTGCAGGGATCGCTCACCTCGTACAACGATTCGTGGATCGCCGTGTCGGGCGGTGACAACTCCATCGCGCTGACGGCGACGCTTTTCCTGAAGCATACCTTCACGAAGAATCTCTTCACGGTAGAGACGATTTTCAACGCCAAGATGGGCTACAACCGGATGCGGGTCGAGACGACCAACGACGACGGTTCGACCGACAGCAACGGCGTCTGGTTCAAGAATCTGGACGAATTCGACATTTCGGTCTCCCCGGCCTTCAAGATGTCGAAGAACTGGTCCTACGGTTCGATCTTCAAATTCCGCAGCCAGTTCGTGAACGGCTATGTATCGCGTACGGAGCAGGAGCGCAAGCATCTGAAGAGCACCTTCATGACCCCGGGTTATCTGGATATTTCGTTCGGTTTCACCTACAACTGTCCGGTCAAGAAGTTTCCCATCGTCATCAACCTCTCGCCGTTGTCGCTCAACGCCACCTTCGCCGAGAGCGACTGGATTCGCCGGCGGCAGGTCGATAAGGACGGCAACGAGATCAAGCCCGCCTACTCCTACGGTATCGAGGACCCCGACAAGACGTCGAAATACGAGGGCGGCTCGTCCATTCAGATCGACTTCGACCGGACCTTCGGCAAGTCGAACTACCTGCACTACAAGACCCGTATCTCGGGATTCTACGGCTGGATGACCGACCTGGGACAGAAGAACAAGATCCGCGACTACACGGAGTACCGTCTCGCCTACGAGAAGTGGCTGAGCGGCGGCCAGAATATCAAGGACAAACCCCGCCTGCCGATCCATCCGACGGTACGCTGGGAGAACACGCTCGAAATCTACGCCACGAAGTATATCAAGACGACGCTCAACTTCCAGCTCTACTACAACCGGGCGCAGAATCTCGACGTGCAGACCAATACGCAACTGCTGGTGGGTCTGACCTATACCTTCAAGAACAAGTAATTCCGTAGCGGCCGCGGGCCGCGTCATGCGATGTACAGAAATTCGAAACATACGGTGATTTTCCCGCTGATCCTGTCGGCGGGCGTCGTGCTGGGCATCCTGCTCGGCCAATATCTCGGACGGCACGACACGGCGTCGCAGATCCGGGGGATGCTGAGCCACATGTCCGTGCCGTCCAACAAACTGACCTATACGCTGTCGCTCATCGAGAACCGCTACGTCGATTCGGTGTCGATGGATTCGCTCGCCGAGCACGTCATTCCGCTGCTCGTGCGGGAGCTGGACCCCCATTCGGTCTATATCCCCGCGTCGGAGATGGCCGCGCTGAACGAGCCGCTCGAAGGCGAGTTCGACGGGATCGGCGTGGTGTTCAACATGGCCACCGATACGGTGATCGTGCTGAACGTCATCCCTCACGGCCCGAGCGACAAGGCCGGCGTCAAGGCCGGGGACCGGATCGTCGAGATCGGCGATTCGCTCGTCGCCGGGCGGAAAATTCCTCAGAACGAGGTGGTGAAGATGCTGCGCGGGCCGCGCGGCTCGAAGGTCCGTCTGGGGCTCGGCCGGCAGGGGATCGACGGACTGGTGGAGGTGGAGGTCGAACGCGGCATCATTCCGATCCGGAGCGTCGAGTCGGCCTTCCGCATCGTGGACGGCATCGGCTATGTCAAGCTGGGGCAGTTCGCACGGACGACCGCCGGGGAGTTCCGTGCGGCGCTGGACACGCTGCGGGCGCAGGGGGTGTCGAAGCTCATCTTCGACCTGCGCGGCAACTCGGGCGGATTCCTCGACCAGGCCATCGCCGTGGCCAACGAATTTCTGCACGAGGGGCAGTTGATCGTCTATACGGAGGACCGCCGCCACGAGCAGTTGCGCGAATACGCCGACGGTACGGGATCGGCTCAGGAGATGGAAGTGGCGGTGCTCATCGACGAGGCCAGCGCTTCGTCGAGCGAGATTTTGGCCGGCGCCCTGCAGGACAACGACCGCGGCACGATCGTCGGCCGCCGTTCGTTCGGCAAGGGGCTCGTGCAGCAGCAGATTCCCTATGCCGACGGATCGGCCCTGCGGCTGACGACGGCCCGCTACTACACGCCGACGGGGCGTTCGATCCAGAAACCCTACACGATCGGCGACGACGAGAGCTACGAGGAGGATCTCTGGAACCGCTACCGGAACAACGAGTTCTTCTCGGCGGACAGCATCCGCTTCGCCGATTCGCTCAAGCGCACGACACCCGGCGGGAAGGTGGTCTATGGCGGGGGCGGCATCATGCCCGACGTCTTCGTGCCGGCCGACACGACCGACGTGACGAAGTATTTTATCGAGGTGGCGGGACGCAATATCCTCTACCGCTATACGATCGAATATGCCGACCGGCGTCGCGACGCGCTGAACGCCGTGCGGACGATCGGCGGACTGGACTCGCTGCTCGACGGCGACCGGAGGCTTTTCGATGATTTCATCGCCTATGCGGCCCGCAAGGGCGTCGCGCCGCGTTACGACGATATCGCCCGCTCGCACAAACTCATCGAGGCGCAACTGAGGGCCTACATCGGGCGCAACACGTCGCTCGAGGACGACGGATTCTATGCGCAAATCTACCCCGTGGACGACGTGATCGTGCGGGCCATCGGGATTCTGAACGGAAAGCGGGATGATTAAGCGACTGATCGGCTGGATCGCCGCATTGGCGACGCTCTTCGCGGTCGCGGCGGCCGCGCTTCGGTGCGGCGAATACCGTTCGATGCTCTCGCTGCGTGCGAAGCGGACCGAAGCCTCCGCCGGCGTTCCGGGCGGGACGCCCCGTTCCGGCGCGGGGGAAACCTCCGCCCGGGAGGCGGAGAGCGGGAGCCGCGGCGCAGTCGCTGCGGACTCCGTGTCCTCCCGCTGAGCCGGGAGTGGTTCCGCGCCTGCCGGTGCGGTTCTTTTTCGTTCCCGGACCGGTTCCGGGAAATCAAAAGCCCTGCAATGAAATTACCCTTGCGGCATTCGCTGCCGCAAGGGTAATTCGGTTCGTTTTCGGTTTTCTCCGAATCCGTTCGTATGTTCTGCCGCCTCTCTTTCGGACCGGACCGGGCGGATTGCCGGAAGGATTTCTCCGAGGCCCTGCGGAGGGCGGTCGCCGGATCAGTAATATTTCACGGGTTTGCCTTCGATGGCCGAGAGCAGGTTGTTCGCGGCCGACGAGGCGCCGATGCGGAACAGGTCGGTCGTGAGCCATTCCCGGCCCAGAATCTCCTCGACGATCGTGTAGTACAGCGCCGCGTCCTCGGGCGTGCGGACCCCTCCGGCTGCCTTGAAGCCGACCTTGCGGCCCGTCTTTTCGTAATAGTCGCGGATCGCCTGACACATGACGACGGCCGCTTCGGGCGTCGCCGCCACGTCGATCTTGCCGGTCGAGGTCTTCACGAAATCCGCCCCTGCGAACATGGAGAGCAGCGAAGCCCGTCGGATCAACTCCGGCGTTTTCAGCGCTCCCGACTCGATGATGACCTTCAGCACGACGTCTTCGTCCAACTCCGAGCGGATCACCTCCACTTCGTTGGCCGCCTCGTCGTATTCGCCCGTGAGCATCCGTCCCACGTTGAGTACGATGTCTATTTCGTCGGCTCCGTTCTCCACGGCCATCGCCACTTCGAGAGCCTTCACTTCGAGGTAGGTCTGCGATGCGGGGAATCCGCCGCCGACGCTCGTGATGCGCATCGGCGTGCCGTCCACGGCCACACCGACGGTCTCGACGAACGAGGGGTAGATGCAGATCGACGCCACGTTGGGAATATGCGGGTATTTCTCGTAAAACTCCGCGGCCTTGCGGGCGAACTCCGTGACGGAGGCCACCGAGTCGTTGCACGAGAGTGTCGTGAGGTCGATGGCCGAGTAGCAGAATTTGTAAACTTCCGCGTTGCGGTTGCGCTCCCCGGCGGCCTTGCGGATGCGGGCTACCTCTTCCTCCACGCGTTCCGCGCTCCATGCCGGGGCGTATTCCTTCAGGTGATTGGCGTATTCCATGGTATCGCTGTTTTCGACAAAATTAGAAAAATTATTCGATCTCCGCCCCTCTCCGGCCGGATTTATTTTCTGTTCCGGAGGCCTCTTCGGGCTTCCCTGCTTTCGGGAACGGCGTCCGGAATCCTTTTCCGAAGAGGCCGGGCTGTTTCGGGGACGCTTCGGAATGGTATCCGCGGCCGTCCCCGGAGTCGTTGTGCGAGTCGTGTCGGACATGGCGTCCGGGCGATACGTCCGGGATTGTTTCGGAATGGCCCCGCGAAGTCATGTCCGGGACCGCTCGATCCATATCCGTGTCGGCGGGCGTGTGCTTCTGCGCAACCGCCTGCCTCCGCACATTGCCCTCTCCTCTTATTTCCGTCTGTTTCTGCGTTTGGGGTTCCCCGCGGACGGCCGTCCCGTTGCTTTGCATTCCTGCCGCCATCCCTTTCCTGCGGCGCTCTCTCTTTTCCTTCGTATGCGTTTTCCCTGCAAAAAGAGAGCCCGGACCGCGATGGTTTGGGATTAAAGTGATGTAACGACTTGATTTATCGGGTCGTTACATTTTTGTATAAGAGAGTAGGTAACGAAAAGGTAACGGTTTATTTTCAGCTTGTTGCGCTCAAATACCGCATTTCAAATAACCTACTGCAAGATACGAAAAATTTTCCGACCGGGCAATTTCGGGACAGCCTTTGCCAATGTCAAGTCCCGGAGTGATTTGCTTCGGTATCTGATAAAATTTTTTTTTGAATTTGTCCTCCGCATCAGACCTTGATGAAACCGCGTTGCAGTGACTTGTAACGCGGTTTTCTTTTTTGTTTGTCATACATTTGTAATACCTACACGATAAATTCATTCAACTCTTCTTTCAGCTGCTTCCAATTGGGAAAATAGCGGTTCAGTAAAGTTGTAAATTCTTCATTGTGCAATCGCACCCTGATATGCAGCAACTCATGGACAACGATATACTCGATACAATGCAACGGCTTTTTGATAAGCTCCAGATTAAAGATGATATTTCGTGTCCGGTGATTGCAACTTCCCCACAGGGTTTTCATCTGTTTTACCTCCCATTTATTTGCCCGAACATCCAGAATTTTTTCCCATTTGGCAATTAAAGCAGGCAACAGTTTTTTCAACTCTGCACGATACCACTCTTTAAGTATCTCGGCTCTGCGTTCCAACGGGCAGTTTTCGCGAACATGCAAAACAAGATATTCGTTCCCTTGCACTTCGACTTTTGCAGGAATATGGTCGTAAACGACTTTCAAACGATACCGTTGTCCTTTGTAATAGTGATTTTCTCCCGAAACATATTCGCGAGGCGTCTGGCGGTTTTGATCGAGAATCTGCGACACACGTTGCCGAATCCACGGAAGTTTAGTTATTAGAAATAACCTGATAGCATCTTCTGTCATGGCAAGGGGAGCAGAGACATGTATTCGCGCATCGGGCGGATAGATGGTCAAATGCACGTTTTTGATAGCCTTCCACTCAATCTCGGCAGACAGATCGGATAGGGTGATAACAGTCATCAATACTCTTTTTGTGAGATGATAATTTGCATAATATCATCAATCTTGTCTTCTGTCGTGTCTGGTAAAGCATTGCGGACGGCTTTGCGCACTGCTTTCATCTTCAATCCGCTGCCGCTTACATCCCTGAAGCCATCTCGGGCATTAGCTTTTACGGCATTGTGTACGCGAATTGCGAGTTCTTCGTTATGATCCAGATTATCGTATAGGGCACGTTTTCCTTTGGTATCGAGCGTTGTCGGATATTTCGTACGTGTTTCCGAACGCATTTCTTTGAGCTTTTCGATAAGCTGTTCGATCAACTCTTTATATTGCAATTTCCCATCGTGCTGTTTCTGTAATAATTGATTCAGCAAATCTGACATTCTGTCGAAATAAGCGGGATTGTTCGGTCGCTCGCTGATAATCATCTTACGCATGTTGGCAGCCAACACTTCGGCAACAGAGCGCTCGTTTTGCCGAATATTCTTAGGAAGAGCTTCGATGGCTTGTACGCCGTCAATATCGAGCAAATCAAGAAAAGAAACATCAGCCAACTCGACCAGTTTCTCGCTGTCGTCGGCCCGCACGTAGTTGTCGATTAACTGGCGCATGGCCGGATCATACAATTTCAAATCAAGTGCATCGCCACTTTTGAGTTTTATTTCATCTTTCAGGTTGTTGAAATAATCGACCTGCTGTTTGATATGCTTGGCCTCTTCTTTCGTGTATCCCGCCGCCGCCATTTCGTTGGCAATATCAATATATCGACGGACGAGAACCGACACCTGTTTATAGAATGTTTCGCGCTTCGCGGCATTCGCTTTGCATTCATCCTGCTGTTCCTTGATTGGCGTTGTTTCCGAATAAACGAAATAGGCGAAATATCCGGCTTGCGTTTGCGGATTTACGGGTTCGCACAATGTATATACTGCTTGTATGGCTTCTTCTAACCCTTTGCGTCCCTCGGTCAGACGATTGGTCAGTAAGCCTTGAATATCTGCAGCGTCATATTGATCGAACGCCCCGTTCGTATAATCTTCAATTGCATTTTTGATAGCACCAAACAAATCTTGATAATCAATGATATAACCGAAATCCTTTTCGTCGCTGTCCACTCTGTTCACGCGACAAATCGCCTGAAACAGGTTGTGGTCACGCATCTTTTTGTCGATATACAGGTAGGTAGCCGACGGCGCATCGAATCCGGTGAGCAATTTATCCACGACGATCAGCAGTTTCATATCTGCTGGATGTTCTATGAATTCCTTCTTCGCCCATGCTTCGAACTGTTCGGGCGTGCGGTCGCCGATCATTCTTTTGTAGATTTCGTATTTGGTAAAATCTTCCGTTTCGCCTTCGCCGACGTATTCGTCCTTTACCGACGAACTGTTCGCATCGTAGCTCGTCACAACGGCGCAATGCCTTTTCAATTCAGTAGATTGGAACACCTCCCAATAGCGACAGGCCTGATAAATAGAATCGGCTACAAGCATTGCATTGCCGTATCCGCCCGACAGGGCCCGTTTCGTATCCATATCTTGGCATATATCCGCCACGATGCGATGGATACGTTCCTTGCTGCTGAACAATTTTTCCATCTTCGCCCAGCGCGCTTTCAGTAGCGACCGGGCGACCTTGCTCAACCCTGCTGTCTTGGAATCGAACCACTCGTCGATCTTTTCGCGCTTGCCGAGGAATTGCTCCACATTCCGGGCTTCGTAGCGTAGGTCGAGGATAACCTTGTCTCGAACGGCTTCGTGGAATTTATAGCTGTGTATGTATGAACCGAATGTCTCGATGGATTTCTTCTTGTCCGTATGCAATAATGGGGTTCCGGTAAAGCCGATTAACATGACACGTTCACCCATGATATGCTTCATCGCTTCGTGCAGCATACCGCCCTGCGAGCGATGACACTCGTCGATAAAGACATAGATATTGCCTTTGGCCTGAAACCCCTGCGGAAGCTTCTTTGCAACCTCCTCCAAATAGAAATCGAGCGATTTTACCGCTTTTTTCCCTCCGACTGATATGCCGTCGTTATCGTTTCGGTTGCCGAATTTATGGATGAGGGTGCAAATCAGCCACGGTTCGGCTTCATTGAGCATCGAGACCAATTGTGCTCCGCTTCGGGCGCGTCGGATTTTCTCACCCGCATCCTTGAATCCGGTTTCGATCTGTTTGTCCAGTTCGTCACGATCGGTGATGACGACCACTCGGGCATCCACAACATTTTCGCGAATCCACTGTGCCAACCAAACCATCGTAAGACTTTTCCCTGCACCTTGCGAATGCCAGATAATGCCGCTTTCTTTATTACGCACACGTGGTTGCGCCGCCTTGATTGCGAAATATTGATTCGGTCGGGCTGTCTTTTTGCGGCCGCCGTCGAAAATAATAAAATCGTGTATGTATTCCAACAGTCGATGCGGTTCGAAAAATTGCAAAACGCTGCGATCCAGTTCATTCGGATGACGATCTGGTGTAAACAGAGAAGGTTCACACGGTTCGCCGCACGGTTCTTTCCAACGAAGCCAGAACTTTTCGGGTGTTTTGATTACTCCGTAATGCAGCCCCTCGGTATCATTACCTGCGAACAGCAATTGTACGGTCGTAAAGAATCGGGGAATATATTCGTCTTCTTGATTGCGGATGTTCTGACGAATCCCTTCATGAACGGACACCTTGCTGCGTTTGAGCTCGATGACGGCTACGGCGATTCCGTTGACATAAATGACCAGATCGGGGCGGCGGTCGCTTTTGCCTTGTACAGTCACCTCTTCGGCAATCTGAAAATCATTCTCCATCGGGTTCGCCCAGTCGATAAGGTGTACCATCTTTTTGTGCTCCGATACTTCCGACTGCACGTTTACGCCATAACGCAGCAACGTATAGACCTCATGGTTGGCGTTGTACAAACCTATGCCGATATTGGCCGCTGCTTGTTTGAGTTTCGCAACGGCCTTGTCGATCTCCTTATCGGCATAACTCCGTCTCTTCAAATAACGATGCAACAACGCCTCCTCTACATTCGCATTGCCTTCGCGGTATTCCCAATTACCGAGATAATCGTATTGCAATATGTTTTGAAACAGCCCGACAAGCCGTTCCTGCGAGATTCGTTCCTTTGCCCCGATGTTTGTGTCCATGTTCTTATTTCTTGCCAATATATTTTCCCCAGCCTGTCGGAATAATTCCCTCCTTGCGCATATAAATTAATCCTTGCAATACAAGGTCTCGACTGAAATCCGATTTGTGCTTACTCCAAGCATAGAAATCTTCCAGTAACAGATCGTCGGATATCGGTTCCTCTTTTATGATTCGGTTGTTCCATACGGCATATAGCGTCGAAACAATCTCCGCACGGGCCAAATCCATCTTTTTAATTTTGTTTATCAAAGAATCGACTGCGTGGCGAATTGTTTGAGGATATGTTTCATACACCTGTTCCAATTCGTCGATCATTGTAGTAGGAATATAATTATATCGTGTCTTGCCATTCTCTTTTTTTGCCTCTATTTTGACATGACGATATTGCTTGAACTTACTGTCGATGTGATTCATCATCACCTGATCGTCTGGTCCTGCCGTATTGCGAATATAGTCGTTTCCGAAATCGAGTTGGCAATGATACCCGACCAAATGCAACGTTTTTTGCAATTTGGTACGTCCCCATCCTGATGATTGATATAATGCATTTACGATATGTCCGGCAACTACATGTGTTTGCAGAGGAATTTCACGAATTTGAGCATCTGGAGTTTCAAGCGGAATAATCGGCGCTAACGGCTTAACTAAACGTATTTGTCCGGTTAATAATTTCTGCATCATACCGCTTTTGATAAGTTTGTACTTATCGCGACATACTTCCAAATCTGCAATCTCCTTGTCTATGTCGGAAAGGATTGTTGCTATTGCTTGTTGTTCTTCTATGTTATTTGGTAAAGCTATGCTAAATTCTTCAAAAGTTGGAAGTCTCAAAGAATCAACGGTAGCCTTTACAGACAAAGACAGTGCATACTCGCCAAAATATCTTTGCATATAGTAATATACATATTTCCCGTATATTGCATCGGCAAAGTCGCTAATTTTATAGACCCGTTGATGATAGTCAAACTTTCCATTAACATAATGGAATATAGCTCCGATTCCACCTTCGCCGGGGACTAAAATAGCTTCACCGTCAAATGAATAAGAATCAATACGAGCAATAACATTTGACCTAACGAAAAATGGATATTTACCATTCTTGACTTGTTCATCTCCATTCCGTTTACCTGTTTTTATGCGAGATATTTCTCCCAATTTTTTAGAAACCCATTTCTCTGAGAAATTAGGAAGTCGTTTTTTGCCGGTTAGAAGTTGTTGCATTGCGCCTTGTTTAATAAGGCGTTTTTTTGCGATTTTCTTGTCGAGTGCCGCAATTAGCGCATCCACATTGCTCAATGCTTCGGCAATATTTTTTTGTTCTTCAATTAGCGGAATGACAAAGAGTGTTTCTTGAATGGAATTTCTTGAAATAGAGGCAACCTTAATTCCTGTAATATATGGTAATAATTGACGGTGATATTGGTTTGAATTAATGAAATACCCCAACCATCCCGAAGCAAATGATGTTCTCGGACGGCAAAAGAATGTATGCAACCCTGCGACAATAGCTGAATTATTAGCGTTTTTAACCTCAATACATTTACCCACGGTTTCATCTTCCGCAGTATCGGCAATGATGACGTCGCCAGATCGCACCGTCTTATGGGATTTGATTTTTATCTCGTTATTAAGAAATGGAATATGGCTATTTTTTACATCAACGACGGTCGGATATTTTATCAATACATCTCCATAATGAATATTCCGAAATTGTCCTTGAACATCATTCATGCATTCCCGAGGATATGTATTATTGGGATATATATCGAATATTTGGGAAAAGGTTGTTATTTCCCAATCCTCTGGAATAATTCCCAGTTCAGTCTGTTTATATCCTTGAGGTATTTTCATTTATGCGTTGTCTTTTTGTCTTTGGGGGCTGGAAATACGTGGCTGAAAAACTTGTTGTATTCCGATAGTGCATCTGTGTATTTGTCTTTGATAAGAGCAAATTTAGGCGATTTTCGAATCGCCTCATCTGCTGCAACCATCATATCACGCTCGGATTGATAACAATGTTCCCGTTGTGAATTTACTGCAAAGACTTTCAGATTGGCGAGTAACACATCCAATTCTTCGTAAGCATCTTCCAAAGCTAATCCATATTTTATCGCTTCCAATGTACATGCAAAGGCTTTGTGATGAGAGCCGAGTTTATGCATCGTATAGCTCTGATTTACATTAGAATCGAATTTACTTCGAGAGACCAACCTGTTAATTTCGGTTCGTTGCTCGGTAATTTCATCTTTCAACTTTTCAATTTCGGCAAGTTTGCTTTTAATATCCAACGCATTGATAACCTGCCAGCCGATTGCAAATGTTACCAGTAGACCTATCGTTGCGGCCATTACACCGATAAAAGTATCGAGTGATATGGCTGATAACGACATCGAACGGCAACACCATAGCATTGCCAATATGATAACTCCTACAAGAGCAATAAGTGATAAAATTATATCGATATCTCTCTTCATTTTTATTATTCATTCAATTTATTTTCATCGCGCAAACGTTGCTCGATATAATCTTTTGCCGCATCTGCCATTTTAGAGAACAACCGTTTGCGTTTTTCTTTTTGCTCTGTGGTGAGCGTGTTATTGTTATCGACATCACGGTTATGCGAGTATTTGCAACTCTCTATTGTCGTATGCAGTTCATCTTTGTTAATGTTTTGGCCTTGATTATATCTTTGGTTCAAATTCAACAACATTTCGAAAGATATCCATTGTCCTAAATTTCCCATTTCATTATTTATTAAAATCCCATTTGTTTCAAGTGTGCGGCGACTTTGACTTCGAGATCAGTGATTTTGGCGTCGATTTCCGGAAGCGTTTGTGCATAGCGTTCGGCAAGTGCCGAAACTTTCGAGGTCAGCTGTTGACCGATGCGATGCATTTCACTGTTGAGCCGAGCCGAAAGAGTAGCAAACCATTTCTTTTCGATAACCAAGCGTTTGATATCGTCTTCTGTAAGCCCAGCATATTTGACGATCAAAGCCGTAAGTAAATCGTATTTCAAAGTTTTCAGCGTTTTCTTCGTCAGCGAAATATCCTCTTTCAATTTGAGATATTGCGTAAGAATGGCTATTTCATCGGCATCCGATTTTTTGTCGAGTGCTTTAATTCGTTTTTTGACGTTGCTGTCGGAGAGCTTTCCATCGGCAAAATTATCTTCGTCTAATACGCCTTCCGAGTGCTCTTCCAGCATTTCATTTAATTGGTTTTCTTTGTCGCTCAATAACTCTTCGGAAGCCGTAATAAGATGCTTCTCCTTCGCGAAATACTCGTCGATCACAATCGAAACGGGCAATAAGTCGCACACGACATCCTCCGGTGCGGAAGCCTTCTTCTCTTTCGGCTTTGCATCTCTCTTTTTAGCCGCCGGCTGCGGCGTATATAGCCCCGCTTTCCATCCGTTGGCAGCGATCAGATAACAATCATCCTGCATGGTTTCGCTCCAATAGTTCATCAGGCAGTCATACACATCATAGGCATCAACCAGTGATTCATCCCGCTTGAAAATAGAGAGCAGCGAATCGCTCAATTCTTCGATAAGATGTTTCGGCGCAAATCCCGTAGTAAGGGCGTAAAGGTTTGCGCGGTGTCGATCGCACCATTCGGTATAACTTCGATAAAAAATTTCGGTCTGATTAAGGAAATCGGTGTTGGCCATAATTGTATCGTGCACGGCTGACGATTTGCATTTCAACGTGAAATATCCCGTGCGAGAGACATGCGGTCGGAAAAGATCTTCGCGTAAAGAGGGACAGACCAGCCAATAGTCGGAAAGTTGTTCAATATCATGCGCAGGCAGCCCACCGCGCAAATGCGCGTCGATGTCTTGCAAAATTTCGGTGTCGGGAGCTGAAATATAACGCGGAATATTCAGATTGTAATCATTACGTTCGATCTCTTCCATCGGAACGAATCGGGCGAAATGTGGGACATCGCGTTGGGTCTGCCAAACGTCTACGATACGACGGATATCCTGTTCGCGCAGCCGGTTTTTCGCTCCGTCTTTCATGAAGCCGAATTTTGCATCGATCATAAAAACACCTTTGCGGTTGGAGGCTTCGGATTTTTCGATAAGGATAATGCAGGCCGGTATTCCGGTCCCGAAGAAAAGGTTGGCAGGCAAACCGATAATGCCTTTGATATATCGTTTTTCGGCTACAAGATATTTACGGATTTGCGCTTCGGCATTGCCTCTGAATAGCACGCCGTGCGGAAGGATACAAGCACCGCATCCTGTTTGTTTGATTGACCGAACGATATGGAGCAGAAAGGCGTAGTCGCCGTTTTTCTCTGGAGGAATGCCGATTGACGATCCCCAGCGCTTATATTGATCCTCTTCTTTTGCTCCTTTCAACCATGATTTGGTAGAAAAAGGAGGATTGGCAACCACAAAATCGAATGTCTGCAAATTTCCCGAATCGTCTTTATATTGAGGGTCGTTGAGCGTGTCGCCCTGTTTGATCGTTGCATAGGGGTCGTTGTGAAGAATCATGTTCATTTTCGCCAGCCCGACTGTGGCATTGTCTTTTTCCTGTCCGTATAAGGTCGCATCCGTGGGAGTTTCGGCTTTGGCGCGAAGAAGCAATGAACCGGAACCGCATGTCGGGTCATAGATGGTGGTACGGATGCTGTTCACCTTGTCGAGCCCCAAAACCTTTGCAATGACGCGGCTAACCTCCGCAGGAGTATAGAATTGACCTTTGCTTTTTCCGCTTTCAGTTGCAAAATTCTTCATCAAATACTCATAGGCATCGCCTATAAGATCGTCATCAGCCGCACGGTTTTTGCTGAAATCGAGATCTGATGTTTGGAATATACCGATAAGTCCGCTTAATGTTTCAACCTTATCCTTGCCCTTGCCGAGTTTGGTTTCATCATCGAAATCCGCGATAAACACTCCGTCCAACTGATTAGCTTCGGACAAAGCCGCCATTTTCTTGTTCATCTCTTCGCCGATATTGGCATGGCCTTTCAAAGCGACAAAATCCTCGAAGTGGCAGCCGGCGGGAATATCTATCATGAAATTAAGGTCGTTGCGGCTTTTGTCGCTGATATATTTCACGAACAGAATCACCAATACATAATCCTTGTATTGGCTTGCATCCATACCTCCGCGTAACTCATCGCAACATTTCCAAAGGGTACTATATAATTCCGATTTCTTGATTGCCATATTATATTATTTGCTACTGATTAAATCATTAGGTTGACTTGAAGAATGCGTGCAATTTCAAAGAGCAATTCCAGATTAGGTTGACGACGATTGCAGGCATAGGCATTTATCATACTGAAACTCTTACCGAATTGTTCGGTCAGTCATATCTGTTTAACACACTTTTATTCAAGCACTTCCTTAATCCTATTCATATATTTTGTGGACAAAACGAAACATATTTCGCATAAAGATATGAAATTGTTAGCTATAACTCCAAAAGACCTAATGCTCTCTTTTTAATCGAGAAGCTTTTTTGTTAAGTTTTTCGACTTCCCGTTCTTTCAGTCTCGCCTGTTCTTCAAGTTCGATTTTCTGGCGGATAGTGTGTTCATATTCTTCAACGTCTTTTTTCATCTGACGGATTTTTGCGTTGTCGCGGTTTAATTCGAATAGCTCTTCCAGTTCGGCGATGCGTTCGGGTGTCGCTTCGCCTTTCATCTTTATATAGCGGTATTTCAGGTCGTTGTCGATGCGGTCATGGTTCGGTCGGGTAGCGAAATAGAGTGCCGACGACAAGATCATGCAGCTTATGAAAAGAAATAGCACTAAATAAATGACGAATGGGGATTTGGAGCTGAAAATCACTCGGTGTTGGGATATTCTCGGCGGCAGTTCGGCTGGGATTTTGATTGCCTCGACAGATGCTTGCAGATTATCGATACCGGTTTGCGTTTTGGTATAGTTCTGCTCTATGCTCTCCAATCGTCCGACAAGCTGGATTATTATCGCCTGATGCCGCTCTTGTTCTGTATATACGATTTGCTCCAATCGTTGCGACAAGTCATTGTCACTTGATTGATTATTGTTTGCTGTTTTTGCCGATAGTTCGGTCTTGATGGTTTTGACCATCGTCTTTTTGAAGTCCTCATACATTTCGTAGGACATCATATTATTCTCTTTCATGGTTGTATCGCTTCCTGTTTACAATTTCTGTTTGGGTTTGGTCATGCGTTCTCGCAAGCGACGTTTCCGCTCCATTACGGCAATCGCCATCGCTTCGGCGACGGTATTGAGCAATGCCGTGATGCGGGCGAGGTGCTCTTCGGGACTCTCGCCGGGTTTGCGTTGCAATTGAGCGAAGGATAATTCGACCGGCGAACTATTCGGTGGCAACGGAAGTTCGCCGATATTACCGCCGAAATTGACCGTCGGCCTATCCGTGTCAGTCTTTCCGCCACCCGTTCCGAACAGACCGGAGAAGGCCGAACGGTAGGTGCCTGCTGCCGCATGGAAGTCTTTGACAATAGCGCTTCGATGTCGGGTTTGCTGTTGCGCGTACGCAAAATGCCGATTCAGTTTCGAGAAGCTGAATTGCCGGTCGATCTTCGACCCCGAAAACTCGAAGTCGTTTTTTGAAAATAGAACGCCTTGTTTTCGGTCGGTATTTCCGCAATACTTGTAGCGGATGTTGATACCTTGCTCTTTTAATCTATCTTCCAGATCGTTCCAACTCTTACACTTGGGCAGCCACCCTTTGATCGCATCATATATTTCGTATTTGGTCTTGTCCGGTTCGCGCAATCGCTTCCGCTGCACGCTGTCCTTTCCCTGCGCAAGATGCAACCCGTATTTCTCGGTCAGTTCCCGGCAGACTTTCGTATTGCGTATTTTGATATTCTTGTCCGACATAGTCTGCCCCTTGTTCCCGACCCGGTTGTAGACCAGATGGCAGTGAGGATGGGACTGGTCGAGGTGATGTACCAGCAGATATTGCGTGTCGGTAATACCCATTTTCTGCATATATTCTTTGGCGATCTGCGTCATCAGCGCATCGGTCATGGGCGGTGCATCTTTCGGCGAAAACGAGAGGGAGATATGCCTGACCGTGTTTTTCAACCGAGGGTTCAGTCGGGTCTGATCCTTAAAATCCTCGATTATGTTCTTTACCTCCGGCGGGGTTACGCCTTCGGCATCGAGGACGCGCGACAGTTCCTTCATCACATAGCCGACAGTCTCGGCAAAGGATGAACCGGCAATGATTTTACCGATCATCACGGATCTGTTTTAGCAGGGCTTCGAGGCTTGCCATGATGGTCGCGTGACGGGATACGACACTTGAAAATCCTTTCGCATGGGCAAGCCGTGTCAGTAGATTCAAGTTGCGAGCTATGCCTTTGAGCTGGGTTATGAAATCCAGATGCTCGCGACGCAGGCGTTCTCGTACCTCTCCCGTCTGAAGCAGTTGTCGGACGATTTCCGCCGAACGCTGTCCCGAAGTACGGGCCAATGACTGAAGACGTAAATAATGCTCCGTATCGAGCCGCGTACTGACGATATATTGGCGAACACGACCTTTATTCAATTCCGGCCGCCCTTGTTCTGTGTTTGTTTCATCGGTTTGTTTGCAGGAGTTAGACCAACGGGATGTTCGGCGCAGGTAGGTTTTCGTTTACGAAAACACAAACTTACTCGCCTCATGTGAGGCGAAGAATCCGCACCGGAGAATCTCTTCCCGAAGTTTTCGGAATCCTCCGCCGCAACTCCCGATGCCGGGGCTGTTCCGGGTGCAATATTACGATTGTCCCGTCCTGAAAAAGGTTTACAGAGATTGATAATTAAAGATAAGCATTTGGGTTCAAAAAATATTGACCTGATATAAGTTTACATATGCCTTCCGAACAACCGTCTTTCGGCCCCAATGATGTTTGAGTTTTCCGGTTCTAAGTTCCGCTTCCAAGGGCGTAAGCCAATCGCAACTGGCATGAGGTCTGAGTGAATTGTAAAGGATAACGATCTCATCGATGCGTTCTTTTGCTGCCTGAAAACTTTCAAAACATTCCTCGTCGATCCATTCGCTCTTCAGAATACCGTTCACCCGTTCGGCAACGGCATTCTCATACGGATCGCCCTTTTCAGTCATGCTGATGCGAATCCCATTATCGGTCAGCAATTTCACATATTCTTTCGAACAATATTGGCATCCTCTGTCCGAATGATGGATTAACCCTTGCCGTTTTTGCTGCGGAGTCTGATCTATGGCCATCCTCAGTGCACGGAGCGCTCCGTCCCGTTCCAATGTCGTATTCAGATCATAGCCTACGATCCGTTTGGAATAGGCATCCGTTATCAAAGCCAGATATGCAAATCCTTCTTTCAAAGAAATGTACGTAATATCTCCGACCCATAAACGATGCGGCCGCTCGAGGTCGAAACCCCGGATCAGATTCGGATATTTACGCATCCAGTGCTGCGAGCAGGTCGTAACGCTGTATTTCTTCCGACGTTTGACCAGAAGATTGTTTTCCGAAAGCAGCGTAAATAACCGATCTCGGCTGACCGGAAATCCGTCTTGTTGCAGCAAATGCCACAGTTTACGACCGCCGAGCCTGGGCATCAGTTTCCGGTAGTAACCCACCCGCTCCAAAAGAAGGGTGTCGGACAAGGATCCTTCCCTATTACGCCGTAAATGTTTATAATAGGCCTGACGGGTATAACCGAACAACCCGCACAGAAACGGCAGGCATTTCAGTGTGGGATTAAAGAGATGTAACGACTTGATTTATCGGGTCGTTACATTTTTGCAAAGAGAGTAGGCAACGAAAAGGCAACGGTTTATTTTCAGCTAGTTGCGCTCAAATACCGCATTTCAAATAACCTATTGCAAGATACGAAAAATTTTTGGAATTGGCAAATCAAACAATGCATCGAAAAGATTTTGGATAAAACGATAATGTCGGATTTGGAGAATACCCTGAATCAACAATACGATAATGTGATTTCCAATTTCAAGTCCGAATATCCGAAAATCAAGCCATGTTTTGTGGAATTGCTGTGCCTGCTCTATGCCGGATTTTCACCGCAACAGATAAGCGTCATAACCAATGAAACGCTAAAAACAATCTACATACGGAAGTTCCATCAAAAGCTTATATCCAAAATCGCTTTTTATTAGCCCTTGCTTGAACGTCCAGTCGAAACCTTATAAATAAACTCTATGCTGAATAACGCCGGTATTTTCCGCCAATTGATTATGGGTATGTCCAAATGCGTTGAACTTGTAAATAAAAGTCGTTCAGCCGAGTGATGAATTACGTCTTTGAGATAGTTTATCCGACGAAAACACAATTTGCTGTTCTCTGACGAGAACAAAAATCCGACCGAATAATTTCTAACAAAAGTTGCGGAAGTTCTCCTTGAGGGATCTTGTGGCTGGGCTTTTTCTTGTTATATCACCCTCGGCTCATTCAAAAAACGGCAATATTTAAGTTTTTTAATAATAAATCTTTCTGAGTTTCCGTTATCAGTCCGGACGACCGACAAATAAAGCCGGTGATTCCTTTCCCAAATAAAGGATGTAGGCTGACAGAAATCCTGTATGAGGAACGAAATATGCCGATCGGGCGCATGTCACTCGTGTCCGCAACAGAACCCGTAGCGATTCTGCGATTATTTTTTCAACTTTACAGACTTACCTTCCATCGTTACGGATGATTCGGCGCAACACTGTCTGCCATCATTATCATGGCCTTATATTTGTCGGTTATATCCCGAAAGATAATACCGGAAAAGCAATGGCAAAAAGAAAATACAAAACCGACAATACCCCGATCTGTCAATACTTTAATCATGCGTTTGAAAATGCCAACTTTACGGTTTATTATCTTACCAGTTAAAAAGGCATTATGGATGGAAATAACCAGAAAAAACGACTGAATATGAGCATCAAGCCGATGCTCAATATTCGTCGCGGAAGTCCCGACGGTCGCTACACGCTCGTCATACAACTGATCCGGGAACGCCGCCGAGGCGTCATATTCACCCCCTACCGGTTACTGCCCGGAGAGTTCGACCGACAGCGCGGAAAAGCAGCTCCCACCTCCCGGAGCAAAGCCCATATGGCCTTTATCCGCGAGGTCAACATCTTTCTGGAAAAACAAAAGGAGGAGATACAGCGTGTCCTGACCGAGTTGCAACACGAAGGAAAACCCTTCTCTGTCCGGGATGTCACGCAAGCTTACCACCAGCGCTACGACAACCGCTATGTGCATACCTTCTTCACCCGGCAGATCGAGGAGTTGCGCAAAGAGGGAGCGCAGGGCACAGCCAACAAGTACAATGCGACGCTGGTCGCCTTCGAAAAATTCATCGGAAACCGCCGTATCCATTTCGACAACGTGGACGAGAATCTGCTGCTCGATTTCGAACAGCACCTCCGGCAGGTTCCCCTGCAACCCAATACGGTCTCTTTCTACATGAGTAATTTTCGGGCTCTCTACAACAAGGCTCAGAAACGCGGGTATGTGACCCGGGGCAAGTCGCCTTTCGATGTCGTGCCCATCCGGATCGAAAAAACTCGCAAACTGGCTGTAAGTGCCGATGTGATTCGACGTGTCGCACAGTCCGAGTTTCCGGACTCCTACAAACTGAATTGTGCCCGCGATATGTTCATGTTCAGTTTCTACTGCCGCGGGATGTCGTTCGTGGATATGGCCTATCTGCGGCAGGAGGATATTCGGGACGGAATACTCCATTACCGCCGCCGTAAGACCGGACAGGTATATTCGGTGCGAATCATTCCCGAAGTACAGGCGATACTCGACCGTTACCGAGAAGGGTGTTCGCCATGGGCATTGCCCGTAATGCTCGATTTTGAGGACGACGGACTCCTGCACCCGCTCGTATACAACGGGACAACGCCGGACGAACGCAAACAATTCGAGACAAAGCTCTACTTGCGCTATAAATACAGTCTGTCCCATTACCTGCGGTTTTTCCGGGACATCCGCAAGCGTTTGGCACTGCCGGTCGCACTCTCCTTCAACGTGGCTCGCCACAGTTGGGCAAGCCTTGCCCGCAAACAAGGTATTCCAGTCTCAGTGATCAGCGTCGGACTGGGGCATACTTCAGAAAAGACCACCCGGATTTACCTCGACGAACTTGATAACAAAACGGTGGACGAAGCCAACGAAATCGTTGCAGGACTTTTGAAGAAAGCACATTCAAGCCCGGAAAAAATAAATCGGGAGAAGACCCGAAACGGAAAAAAATAATATCTTTGCCTTAAACGGGGCGCTTTGTATAAAAGCGCGGGATATACAGAAAAAATACGGTCTTTTTAGAAAAGACTTTTACGTCCTTTTTTCGTTCTTTCAAAAGAGATGTTCGTATACCGTTTCTGGGGGCAAAATTAACGAAAAATTTAATATTCTCAATAGCCCCCCCCCTCACGAAAATCAGTCAAAAACATATCTTTTTTTGGTCATCCGACTGCCCCCAGAGTGCTCTCTTGCCGTCATATTTGGCTTTCAGGGCCGTCGGCGAACAATGTAAATAACGCTGGCAGAAACGATAAAAAGCCAGGTAACTTTTGAAGCCGAACGTGTGGATCAGTTCGCCGTTATCGCGGATCCCGTTTTGGACTGCACGTTCTATATCTGCGGCTTTTTGTTTCACCAGCCAAGTGTGGTAGGGTTCGCGGAACGTCTCGCGGAACCTGCGAATAAAGGAGCTTTCGCTCATGTGCCCCATCCGTGCCAATTCGGCAAGGTTCTCGGCCTGCAGGTAGGAGCATTGTACGAATGTCCGGAAGTCATCTTTGGGACAGGCAATATCACGGAAAAAACCTTTGAGTTTCGCATCCCCGTAGAAGTGTCTCATCATCAGGAAGAGTTCGTGCTCCTTGATAACGTGGTAACAGGGAAGATGCGGCCCTTCGGGATCGAGGGCCGGCCCCAACCCGTCGAAGAATGTTTCGAGTGCAGGCACGACAGGCAAGATGGGTGAGCCCGTTACGGACGTTTCTTTCATCATGATTTCGGCAAGCATATCGTGCCGGCAGAGAGTTATCCGGTTGTTGAAAGCGAGCGTTACCACCTCGCTGTTCCGCAGCGCTGAGACCTCGGTTTCTTGTTTCCGAGCAAGGAAAATACATTGAAGTTCCGTGAGTTGGTGGCAATCGTTCCTGCCTATGCGGATATGAAGGTGTCCCGAAAGCAGGAAGAGGATGCGGTGCGAACGACACTCCGCATGGGGAAGAAGATGTGCCTCGGGAAGCAGCATCCGGGTGAATCTTGTATCGAGATGTTCTTTCTCGGCGGAACAGCTCGTACAACCGGCCGGACAATTGACCGCACGGAATGTTTCCCCGGCGTGAGCGGTGGCTTTTACTTGATGTTTCATCACTTATCCTATTTGTTTGGCTATTATATGATTGAAAAACACAGAATTACATTTTCAGTTTCACAGTTTCGCAAATCGAATTTCATGGTTAAACATTTTTCCGGTTTCGTAGCAATATAATTTATTGGTTATCAATTATTATTTCTTCGGGAATGTAACACGGCAGTCTTTTCTAAAAAGACTTCCGTATTTCAGCTATGTGGGACAAGCAGTTAAAAGATAAGTAGATGAGAAAAATTCTTGCCATAGTATTTCTATGTTGCTTCAGTTCGGTCGGGTCTGCTCATGCGCAGGATCTCGGCCTCAAGACCAATTTGCTTCATTGGGCAGCAGGCGGTACGATGAACCTTGGCCTCGAAATAGGTCTGGGTGCTCAAACCACTTTGGAAGTGATGGGCGGTTACAATCCATGGACGCTCAACGCAGAAACGAACAAGAAACTCAAACACTGGATGGTGATGCCGGAGTTCCGTTATTGGTTGTGCGAACGTTTCAACGGCCATTTTTTCGGCCTGCATACCGGTTACGGTGAGTACAACATCAGCGGCGTGCGCATTCCGTTTTTGAAAAAGCACGTGAAGGATTACCGTTATCAGGGGTGGGCCACCGGTCTCGGCATCTCCTACGGATACCAGTGGATTCTGGGCAAACGCTGGAATCTGGAAGCTACCGTCGGCGTGGGTTATGTCTATACGAACTACGACCGTTACGACTGCGCTACCTGCGGCAAATTCCGCGGAAGCAACGACAAACACTACTTCGGCCCGACGAAAGCGGGTATCTCGCTGATCTATATTATCAAATAACGAATACCGAGAAACGATGAAAAAACATATATCCCTGCTTATACTTATCTTACTGGCATACGCTCCCGGCGTTTCACATGCAGGGAACGAGCCGGATTATCTTTCCCAGATCGCACTCCGCGACCGTGAGGTGGTCAAGAACAACCGCGAAGTCGAACTTTCGATGCTCTTCGACCTGAGTAGCTTGCGCCTGCGGACGCAGCACACGCTCGCGCTAACTCCCGTGCTGGTTTCAAAAGACGGGAATCGCGAATGGGCCTTCCCTCCGCTCGTCGTAGACGGCAGGATCCGCAACAAGGTCTACCTGCGGGCTCAGCGGCTGGAAAGCGTGGCGTTGCCGCCATACCACGATGCAACGGCACAAGTGGTCATCCGCCGCCGTAACGGCAAGGAACAGAGCTACGATTACAGCGCAAAGGTTCCCTACGAGCGATGGATGCTCGACGGCAGGATCGAATTGCGCGAGGAAGTACATGGCTGTGTGAACCGTGACAAGAAAGAAACTGCTCAGCCGCTTGGCAACGTGCTGCCGGCTTTCGTACCCGAATACCGTCTGGATACCATCGCTCCCGAACCCGAACCCGTAAAAGTGCGGGCCGAAACCCGTACGGCACGTCTACAGTTCCGGCAGGACAGTTACAAGATCCTGCCTGATTTCAAGGATAACCGCGCCGAACTGGATACGGTTTCCAACTCGATCCTTTTGGTGCGAAACAACCCCGACGTGAAGATCACGGGGATCTATATCACCGGTTACGCTTCGCCCGAAGGATCGGTTGCCTACAACCAGACGCTCTCGGAGAACCGCGCCAAGGCTCTGCTCGATTATATCGTCCGTTACGAGCATCTCGACCGTTCGCTGCTGCACGTCAATCCCTGCGGTGAGGACTGGGAAGGCTTCATAAAGCGTCTCGACGAGTTCCCCGGTCTGTTGGGCCTCGACCGCATCAGGGAAATTATTGCCCAATACCCCGACGACCACGATCGTGCCGAAGCGGAGTTCCGGCAGCTAATACCCCCGACCATCTACCAGCGCCTGCTCAACGAGATTTATCCTCTGTTACGGCGCAACGAGTATAAAATCGAGTACAACGTGCGCAATTTCAACCTCGAAGAGGCCCGGCGCATGGTGAACGAACGTCCCGACCTGCTGAGTCTGACGGAGATGTATAAGGTCGCCGGGTCGTATGGAAAAGGCTCGCCCGAATACGACAAGGTAATGCGAACCGCCGCACGTTGTTTTCCCGAAGCTGCGGCTGTCCTGAACGATCTGGCGATGGAGGCCATCTCGCGCGATGAATACGGCAAGGCCGTGGAACTGCTGGAGAAGGCCCGTGTCACGGCTACGCACCCCACGCTGCTCAATACCCTCGGCGTGGCCTATGCCGAAGCAGGCGAATACCGCAAGGCCGAAGAGGCATTCGCCAAGGCCACAGAAGCGGGAGCTGCCAAGGCACGGCATAACCTCGAACAGGTACGCGGCGTGATCGACCAGTTGTAAATCCAAGAAACAAGTAAAGTAACAATTTACTACTCATCACTATTCACAATCCAACACAATTCCAAACACTTAGTTGCGTATGAAAAAAAATTATTTCGCATTTGCAGCGCTCGCCGCTGCGATGGTGCTCGCCTCCTGCAACAAGGATGAGGGCAATGACAATCCGAAGTTTGACGGTATCGGAGCCGTCAGCATCAAGATCCAGAATCCGGGAATCTTAACCCGTGCCACTGTGGATCCAACGTCCGGTTCCGGAAATGTCGAGATCGACGGTACGTTGACCGTAACCCTGACACATAACGGTGGCGAAACTATGTCGATCTCGATCGACCCAAATCAGATTAACAACACGCCGCTGATTTTCTGGAATGTTACAAATCCCACAAAGATCACAGCATCCATCAACGGCGGCGTAGCCGATTACAGCAATGTGGCCATCATAGACGGAACTCCGGAATTACAGGTTCTCCCCGCGAATATTCCTGCTTACGGCGAAGTTGACGCGGCCGGCATCAGGTTGACTGACCAATCGGCTTCTCCTGATCTGAATAACTCGACAACCCAGACGGGAGCCGGGGCAGGCGATGATGATAAGACTTACCAGATGTACGAAGCATCGATCCAAATGTCGATTCCTGTCGCACGTCTGGAAGTTTCGGGTATCACTCACGTAACACACCCTGACGAAGAAGATGATGAATGCAAATATTCTGCGCTGACCATCAACGGAGTCTACATGGATGGCCTGAAAGCTACGGGCGGAGCGACTGGTCTGACCGATTACTGCTGGGATGGAACATCTAATACCGGAACCGGCGCTACAGCAATTCTGAAAGATGTGATAAACGGCGTGACCGGCGATAGTTTCCTCACGCAGGGCGGAACTTGGCCCGAGGAGGGTAAAACCTTCGCTTACAATTTCTACACCGGAGCAGGCAACCCGACGTTCAAGATTTATTTCGGACATGCAGAAGCTGCTGAGGGTGCGGATCCCGTTCTCTCGCCGCGCTATGCCATGATCGAGCAGTATACCGACCAAAACGGTGACCCGGTAACAATGCAGGCAGGTCGCATCTACCGCATTACCAAGGCAGAGTTGAAAGACAAGCATATCCTCGGCGACGAAGGCGGTGAAACCGTATATGGCGTCACTGTTACTGTCACGGAAGCCACTTGGACGGTTGTCGACATCGATGCCGACTGGAAGGAATAACACCGCTTTTCGCATGCCCCGCGATCCCTTCTTGGTGAGGGAGGCGAGGCCGACACAAAACTTACTTTGAAAACGGCCGGGCATTTCCGACATGTTATTCCGAGTGTTGCCGGATGAAATGCCCGGCCGTTCTCAGAGAAAGTTTGCAGAATAGCAATTTTCACCCAATAAAAACCGATCGATTCCATCGACATCTTAAAAACAATGAATTTTATCAAGAAAATAGTGTGGTTACTGCTGGTTGCCTTCCTGATCGCCGGCTGTATCAGAGAAGACATGGACGACTGTAAGAATGTCGCCGTATTCTTTCGATACGATGCTGATGGACAGGTCGATGTACTGAAACAGTATATCGACAAGATCGACCTGTATATCTTCGACGAAAGCCGCCGGCTGGTGAGGATCATCGCCTTCGATCAGGATGATTTCGCGGAAGGCACCGACATCGCTCCCCAGTTCCGGCTCTCCGCAGGCAAATATACCTTGGTGGCCGTGGGTAACGCTTACGACCGTACCACAGTGGAAGGTCTGAATACAGCCGACTTCAGCCGTATGTTCATCCAGCATCCCCAATGGGGCAATGAGGGACTGATATCGGGGCACGACCACAACTACATGGGACAGCGCGAGATCGTAGTCCCGTCCAACAACGAATACCTGTATGAAACGGTTCGCCTTTACAGTTCGCACATCGACGTGGATGTCGAAATACATGGATTACCCACCGCCGAAGTGGATGGGCAACGGGGCGTATTGCCCTGCACGCTGAGTTTCGAGGACTCGAATGCGCAGACCGACTTCAACAATGAAATCAACGCCGGGCAGACATGCTGCGTCGTTCCCGACTTGCACTACGACGCTACGACGGATACATGGCACACCCGGGACTTCACCCTCTTCCGCATGGATAGGCAGGGCACGCTGGATGCCGGACTATGCTGCCATCGGCTCCGCCTCGAAGATGCCGAAGGAAACCCGCTGGCTGAATTCGACATGGCCGGCTATCTGGAACAACACCGCGACGTGATAGACGTCACCCGTCAGGAGGCCCGCCTCCCCATCAGCATCGTATTCACGCCTCTGGGTGTGACCATCAAAATCCCTGCATGGTATATCGAAGACATCACCCCGGGATGGCAATAACCCAGAGACAGAAAGGAGTATCCATATGATGAACAGATTTTTACAGCATATTCTATCCGCCCGCCGTGCCGCCTTGTTGCCGGCAGTACTGCTCGCTCTGTCCGCCGGCTGCAATAAGGAGGCTGCCCCGGCAATGGACAAGGCTACGGTTCAGATGACCTTTACGACACAAGCAATCGCAGCCGGTGCGAACGATGGAAGCCTTACGGAAGGCGAACACATGCGAACACTGCGGATCATCATGGCCAATACGCAGACAACAGATATTCTGTATAATGTCTACTACGATGATCTGGACGACGCTCTGACGGAAAAGACCGTCACCTTCAACGATATCCCTGCAGATATCGAGAATGGCACGGAATACGATTTCTACGCCATCGCCAATGAAGAGGCGTTTTTATCCGAGGGTGAAAATCTGGAAGGGAAAAACGTGAATTTAGGCGTGTTGGAAGAGCGCATTATTTCGAATGACTTTAACGCCTCGCTCACCAACAGCCTTCCGCAGGCCGCGAAAGAAACGTTCAGAATAGAGGCGAAAGAGGGCATACAAGATTATACTATACCTTTGGTTTTTCCCGTAGCCAAAGTATGCCTTACATTCGAGAACAAGTCCGGCAGGACACAGTATTTCGGGAACATCGGGTTGCAGGAGGCCAATCCGGGGCGCGGATATCTGTTCCCGCATGATGCGCCGATAAGCAATATTCCCGCAGTATCTTATACAGATGTGATGCTGTACTCATACAATCAGAGCGATGGTTCCCCATCTAACTCATTCAGCGTACCCGCTGGTACGGAAAGCGCTCCGGGCAGTTCGCAGCCCCTCGTCCGCTATCTCTATCCCGGTACCAGGAATGAGGGCTATGTCCTTACTGCCTTGTGGCTGGGAACGGAAGAACAACCAAAGAGTCTTTCCCTTAAGAACGGTAACGATCTCCTGACCCAGATCGAGGGCGGCCAGCAGTTGAATGTTATCGTCACGCTGCTACCGGGAGATAAGCAAGATGTCGAGTTGAAATATAGCCTCGCCGACTGGAAGAAAGAAGAGATAGATGTTCCATTTGATTGACAAAAGGAAAAGCCATGACAGAAAAATTTATAAGATGCAGTTTGCTGCCGTTACTGGCCGGGGTTTTGTTGCTGGGGTCATGTGTGAATGACGATACACTGGAAGGTACGGGACAGTACCGGGTGGAACCCGATATCCCGGTGACACTTCCGCTGAAGGTGATGCTCTCCGGCAATAAGATTGCTACGCGAGCGGCACAGAGCGATGAGGCGGAAAGAACCATCAACAACATCTACGTGATTGCCTTCAAACCGGAAAAAAATCAAGACGGTACGGAGAACGGGAATGCCGCAGATGACCAGTGGGTCGTAGATAACGCAAAGAACTTCGAGGTAGGAGAGGCAATTACCTACGATAACGAGCACACGTTGGAAGGGGGTTTTCCGATGACTACCGGTATCCGCAAGATTTACGCTATAGGCAATCCGCAGTCCGGGTCGGGTTCACTGAGCGAAGAGGATCTGGCTAAAATAAAGACGTTAGCCGACCTGAAAAATCTGGGCTCAGCTCTGCGCGACAAGCAGAGCATCGAGCGAATGGATTTCAAGATGACCGGGCAGGTATTGAAAACTTCCGAAACAGGAGATAAAGAGCTCGTAACGGTGCGTGCAGCATCCGGCGGTAGCGGTGAAATCGTAGAGGCCTACGAATTGGAATTGAAACGGGTGGACGCCCGTATCACGTTCAAGATCAAGGGAACCGGCGGATACGAATTCACGCCGGAATATTACCGTGTGATGAACATTCCGGGTGGGACGTATGTTCTTCCGCGAGAGAAAGGTAGTGCGACGGAAAATACATGGGATTTCCAAACCGGCGGCTATGCCGAAGGTTTCCGTACGAGCGATTTCTCGACGGACAATGAAGGGGCTTCCCTCTTCGAGTTCTACCTGTGCGAGAACAGGCAGAACCCCAAAAAGCAAATAACAGAAGAAGCCTTGCTAGACGTAACCAGAGAAGATAAATACACACTATATTCACTCCGTTCAAAACAAGAAAAGTCAACTCCAGATGAAAATGGTAATGTCGAAAATGGTGATTTTGTTTATTCGAATGCCCACTCGACCTATGTCATTCTGGGAGGAACTGTGACGGGAGAAAAAGACGGTGAGAAAGTTTATGCAAAAGTAAGTTATAAGATTTTTTTAGGTGATACGGGTAATAAATCTACCTCAGACTGGCAAAACGATGTGAGTTTAGTAAACAATTACAGCATCGAACGCAATACGCACTACACTTATAATGTTACCATTGCAGGTGTAGACAAGATAATCGTTGAAGCGGAAAGCAATAATCCGGACGAAGAACCGGATCCCGGTGCCGAAGGCGATGTGATTCTCACAAAAGGCGATTACGTTACGTTGGATTCCCACTATTCCCGTTATGTGATGACTCTGAAGAAAAGTGAAATCATGGACGGACTTTCATGGTCGATAACCACACCCTTCCAGCGCGGATTGCAAGTATTCGACACAGACTTACCTATAGTGGATGATGCTTACCTAAGTACCGATAACACCAAGGCTGAAGCAAAATTCGGTCTTCCCCAAAACACATTATCACTCAATGATTACAAATGGGTAAAGTTTGCTATTAACAAGGAGTGTATAACGGTAAATGGAGATGAGTTTCCTATTGGGCAGGTAATAAAATTCCCCGGAGAACAAGCATACGATGGCGGATCGCCCTTACTACCTGCCCCTATTGCTGGAGGGAAGTATCAAGAGACGGCTTATTATCGACAAGTGAGACTCTACGATGTCAATCAGTTGTTGAATTTCCTGCATTACAAAGTGCATGAAGATAGCAGCTCTGATGATATTTTTGAAAAGAATGATGCAGGCGAGGATATTGTTTATATCACGGTATTTGTAGACGAATACATCTATATTTACGACCCGACGCGATACTTTTATCGTAGACCGACAGGTGTGGATACAGACGATAATATCAATGATGGTGTTATAGACTTGAGCTTGTGGAAAAAAACGGTAAATACCGAAAACCGATTGCTCAACATCTGCGTGGAAGGTTCCAAGTATAGCCCGGATGGGCAGAGTTCCGTGTCTCGTAGTGTATATACCATTTCGCAGAATCCTGTTTACACGTTTTATAATCCCAATGGTATTTCCGGTGATTTCAATACGGCTTGGGGAGTGGAAGCGAGTGTGGAAACGAAATTCCTGCCTATTGTGCCTGACGGAGTAGATAATGATACTTTTACAAGCAAATTTGATAATGAGATAAATACACCGGATAACGGACGTAGCAACACGCTGAATATACTCAGCTCCGAGAGAGAATTACGCTGGGATGAGGTAATCAATACAGATATAACAAGTATTGATGATATCTTATTAGATGACTATAAGAGCATTTGGTATGCATGTTTGCTGAGAAACAGGGACTTGAACGGTGATGACATCGTTCAGGCATCGGAAATACGCTGGTATTTGGCTTCAATCGACCAATTGACTGATATGTTTGTTGGAGAAGCCGGTATACCTACTGCCAAACTTTATCAGGCAGAAGTCAATAATGACTGGAGTGCTGGAACCTTGGTTGAAGGAGAAACACGTGTACACATTGCGAGTAGCAGCTACTATACTGGAGAACAATGGGGCGGCGAACCTCTTGATTCACCGAGAAATCCTTATGTGATATGGGGTGAGGAGGGCGTTTCAAAAGGTAGTGCTTACTATTCTAGTATTGCTGCAATTAGAGACGGTCTTTTTTCTTACCGATGTGTACGCAATTTGGGTATAAGTCTGGATAACAGAGAGGCCATGCCGGATGATTATGTCACCAAAGGAACATCTTCCTACACGGCAGAGGATGGAACAACTTATCAAGAGTTGACCATTGACGTTTCGAGAATGGTTGACAACTGCATTCGCCCATCTACAGGAGATAATGCCGTATTACCCAATCATACGGAACGGGAAGCCAACAATCGTCCTCCGCTCACGTTGGCTATTCTCAGCGACACCGAGGGGGCGACAACCAATTGGATATACCCTCAATCCAACGGTAGTCCTTCTTCAATAGATTGGACCCGGATTGAAAATGAAATATCAAACCGTGTGTGCCCTATGGGTTATCGAATACCGAATTTGCGGGAAATTGCACTGATGTACACCACCTATCCAGAACTCATGAACTCGATTACTGGTAGTAGTTATTATGTGACTAAAACAGGTTATGGTTATGGAGCAGAAGGAGAGGGTTTTGGATATCTTACTACCAAGGGAAATTTGGTAAAGTATAATGTAGGGGGTGTAGTACGTTGCGTCCGCGATGCTACCGACAATCCCGGGGGAAACTGATTCACAATCAAATCCCGATCTAACATTCCCCTCACCGTGCGCCCCCTGTTCCGAAAACGACTACGGAACAGGGGGCAGGCAATGGAAGGGACGGAAGAAGCTGTCCGGACAAAGTTCCGTGCCCCGGAAGCGGTCATTCCGGATGTTTTCGCACCCGGAGTTTTTGAGGAATAATTGCGACATGGCATGAAAAACCTTTTACCTACTTTCATCACATCCCTTTTCACCTTGGGGATCATATTCAACTCTTGTGCCCAGAATCGGAAAGAGACCAAGGCTTTCCGACTGCCAGAAATACCGTCCGTTCTGATCGTACCCCAGGAACGAGCAGCCTATCTGGCCATACATTACTGGGATCATTTCGATTTCACAGATACCGCGCTGATCGACATGCCGGAGATCACAGAACAGGCGTTCGCCGATTTTCTCGGGATACTGCCCTATACCGACAGGGCACAGGAGGCTGTAGATACGCTTTTCCGGCGTGCCGCGGCAGAAAAGGAGATGCTTTACCATTTCATTTCGCTTTCCGACAAATACCTCTACGAGCCCAATTCGCCGATGCGCAACGAAGATCTGTACATCCTCGTGCTGCGAACCCTCGTCGCCCAGCCCACGATGGACGATACGGATAAAATCAGGCCCCGTCACCTGCTGAAGATGGTTCTGAGGAACCGTCCGGGAGATACGGCAGCCGATTTCGACTATCTGCTCCGTAACGGCAGCCGGGGACGGCTCTCGAAGATCGAGGCGGAATACACGTTGCTGTATTTCAACGATCCCGACTGCGGGGACTGCCGCCGCGTAAAGGAGTTTCTCACAGCGTCGGAAACGATAAATTCATTGTTGAAAACCGGACAGTTGGCGCTCCTGTCCGTCTGCGTGGAAGGCAGAACGCCCTCGTGGCAGAGTTCGACACTTCCCGATGGTTGGATTAACGGCTGCGACGAGGGGCAACGCCTCACGCGCGAAGAGGTTTACGACTTGAAGGCCATGCCGACGCTCTATCTGCTCGATGCAGACAAGAAAGTTATTCTCAAGGACGCTTTTCCCAAACAGATCGAAGCATGGCTTGCAGAACAATGTAACTGACATGGGAAAAACCGAAAGACTTGTGCGTATAACGAGCGATCGCTATCGACGGCCGAAACAGTTCCGATATTTTTTCTATCTCCGGAGATAATGTCGAGAAACGGCCATGATGACCGACGGGATTCGTGCCGCCAAATATTTTGAGTGGAAATCTTATAGCGTTCGTCATCGAGTGCTTCTTCCAGCTCCTTCGCAAGTCGGAAAGTTGTGTCTTTATATCGGGTCATAACTGGAATACTTTGAGAAATTGAATTATTCGTAGTCCGCCAGGAAGTCCCGGACAATCTATCCGAAAATGCATGAATCCTGTTCGACGGTCATTCTGAACGTCAGGCAGAGGGATGCCAGCTCGGAGAGCATCAGATACCCTACTCCCATTTGAAAATGTGACAATAGCCGACAGACGCTAATTGTCGCCGTCGTGTTCGGCCTCGCCTTTATCTATCTTCTCCTTGTTATAGCGCAAAGCACCGCCGGGCGAGGAACCCGATCTTATATTCGCAACCATTCCTTAGCTTGTTTTGCGAGGTTGAGAATCTCGATACTAAGAGCCTTCAGCTCGCGGGTTCGCTGCTCCAGCATAGCGATCTGATGCGGGATCGCGACGTTGGAGAAGTGCGCATTGATGACCTTTACAACTTGATTATAATTCGCAGCTACACGCTGAAATTGGAAATAAAAGTCGTTCAGCCGGGCAATAAACTGTGTCTTCGAGGGGTCGCGTTTAACGACAACGAACTCCTCGCCGAAGATTCTTTTGACAATAAACCGACTCCGGTTATGCTCCAATCCGGCTTTGCAAAGCAGTTCATTGAAGCGAATGTTCTGCTCTTCATTAAGCCGGAAAGAGTATTTATAACTCGCAGTTCTCGGCTGCTTTCCGGTCATGTCATTCTGTTTTCGGTTGGTATCCATAGATAGCTTAAAAAAGGGCCGCGACTGGGGAGCGACCCCGGCCTCGCAGAGCGAGCACCTTTGTCGGACAAATGCCAATTTGTCGGACAAAGGTACAGCTCGCTACCATCTGACGATGGTAAAAATCCGCGGCGGAAAATTTTTTGTAAAAACTTTGAAAAGCCTCCGCTACGGCCTCCGAGGGCGGGTCTTTCCCGGTGCAATATTACAACCGTGCGGGCGCCAAAACAAACCCTCGGTGCGGACTGGAGCGGACTGGAGCGGACATCGGAACTGAGGTATTTCAGTCGGTTGTATCTTGCAGCATGAAAGGTCGGTTTTCTTATTCCGTTCATTATCCCGATATAAACCGCATGAAATAGAAAACGGTATTTTGAATGGTTTAAAACATAAAACCAAACATACATGCTTTACGACTGCAAAACGAACAATCAATCTCAAAAACGTTGTACCATGGATTCATTCAAAGAAAAAGACAAACCTTCGCCTAATCTTTCGAAGCGTCCCCGTATCGAAGCCGCCGAGGAACTGATGCGTCAGATGATCGCCGGACAAGCTCCTTTGGATTCGAAAGTCGTCCGCCGGATTCCCGAACCGGAAGAGAAAAATACGGACGCTACCGAGGAAAACACCTCGGAAACGGTATCCGGAGCATCGGCACCGACGACTGAAAAAACAGATGTCGACACCCAAACGACTACTGTAAAGGAGCCTGCCGGATTCCGGCGTAAAAAGCTCTCGCTGCCGGACTTCGAACGCACCTTCTTCGCATCGGTGGATTGTCGTAACCGCTCGGCGATCTATGTCAGCGCCCAAACCAAGCGCAAAGTGTCGGCCATCCTCCACCTGCTGGGAAACGATAATATAAGATTAACGGCCTTGGTCGACAATATGCTGCGGTTCGTCATGGACATTTACAGCGACGAGCTGAATTATCTCCACGAAAAGAAGAATAGCAGACGACTGTTCTGATGCGATGCAACCGGGACGGGATGAATATGCCGGTTCCGCAGTCCGTAGCTCAGAGAATCCTCACCGGATTGCCCGGTACACCCTTTTCACGAAGCATATTCATTCTATGTGGAGATCGTTGCCCGGAAATTGCATATGCGGAATAAAATGCGTACATTTGTATTAGTTATTTCCTTTCCATTATGATTCTCTTCAACAGATACGAACAGAACAAGGGCAAATACCATATTTCTCCGACGTTGCTTTGGGAATACGACCTGCGGCATTTCGACTGGCAGCAGGCCCGCAGCATCGTCGTACAGCGTGTGATCGAGCGCGGCTGTGCAGAGGACTATTTCGCGGCATTCGACCTGTACGGGGGCATTGCGGGCTTCCGCGAGATTCTCCGTGAGGTTTCCACACTCTCGGACAAAGACATGAATTTCGTATGCACATTTTTCAATCTTAAAAAAGAAGAACTTCGATGCTATACACGCAGACTGTTGCGCCGGAAACTCTTGAGCTGCTGAAACGGCTGGAATCCGAGCCGTTTATGGACTCTTTCAGTCTGGCCGGCGGAACGGCTTTAGCCCTTTATTTAGGCCATCGGGTCAGTGTCGACCTCGATTTGTTCACCCCCGAATCTTTCGATGAAAAGCAGTTGGAGTTTTCCTTACGGCACAAATATGGCTTCCAAACCAAATTTACAGCGCAACATACTCTGAAAGGTACAATCGGCGGGGTGAAGATCGACTGTATCGCACATCGGTATAAATCTCTGAGACCTCCCCATATGGAATCGGGATTGCGGCTCTATGACATGGAAGACATTATCGCCATGAAACTCGCGGCTATCTCCGATGACGGCTCCCGGTTAAAGGATTTCATAGATATGGCATTCCTTTCGACCCGTTTTTCGCTGGACTCCATGCTCCGTTGTTTCGAACGCAAATTCCCCTTTTCGAATGTATTGGGCCCGGTGAAAGGCCTCTTATATTTCGATGACATCAACTTCGGGGAGAAGGTCTTCATTCCCGCTTACGAATATTCCTGGGAGAATATCGCGCTAAGACTCCGGGATATGTCTTTGCAGCAAGACCATGTTTTCGACACTGCACCTCTGGCCCGGCACAAAGATTGCCGGGAGGAAAAAGTGCCCGAAGACAATGATACGCCGGGTCAGAAACACGGACGCCGAAGGTAGCGTACCTTGGCGGGCAGTCATTTCTTCGCGGCGTTTCTGGGCATGCCGGGAATCGGGTTGGCGGTAAGAATTTTGTAATATTTCACACCGTCGACCACGACGGGTTCTTTTGCGACGAGGTAGCGCACGGAGAAACACTCCGCTTTTGCCAGCGCGAGGAGCTTCGAGGCCAGACATACGTTCGAGAACTCCACGCCCCCGGTCAGCCGCTTCGTCGCGGCGTTTTTCCCAGGACGGTCTCCGCGGAGCCGGAATCCCTCCTCTTGCTGCGTCCTGCACAGGTACCAATCCTTGGGGTTCTGCTCGTCGTTGGCCAGATTGAGCCTGCAGCCGTCGCGCAGTTCCATCTCTGCGGTCAGCGCTCCCGAAAGATAGATATACCCGTGGCGGTTTACGCGGATCGTCCTGCGCTGGGCGTACGTCGCGGGCGAACAGCTGTTCGCCTTGTTCCAGATAATGAGTTTCATTGCAAATAAGATTTTTAGATTGAACATTCGGTTTTCGCCGTGATACCCGGCTCCGTCACACGCTATGCGTCACGCTGACGGGCGGCTTCGTTTTCCGCGGAGCCTTCGGCGAAAGAAAGGGCTCCGGGTGTTCGTGTACCCACGAAAAATCGAAAGGGCTAAAAGGCTCTGTTTTAGCTGACTCGGAAAGCGTTCTGCCTGTCCGGCAAGATTCTCTTTCCGCGGCCTTCTTCGCTTTTTCCGGGTTTATCCGGCATAGGGAGATTCGGCCGCGGCGGGCCTATGGCTTCGCCGTGCGAAACGTCGGTTTGTGCGCACGGCCTTCACGACGGCCTTCACCTCGCGGGCGGCCCGCGAGGGTGTCGTCCCGGCATACTGCGCCAGCAGGCGATAACTGCACGGACGAGGGGACTCGTAATAGCGCAGCAGGAAGAGGCGGCAGACCTCGTGCGGGAAGTTGCGGCGTATGAACGCCAGAATGTCCAGCACCAGCCGCTCGCAGGCTCCGAGCTCTTCTTCCGGAACCGTAGGGCCTTCGTCGCACAGCCGCAGAAAGAAACCCGTGCCGGGATGGACATCGCGCCGCGGGGTGCGGTGCCTGTGCAGTACGGCATGGCGGTAACAGGCGCGGAAATAGGCTTCGAAGTCGGCGATGCCCCCGACGGAGCATAAAGCCTTCTCCCGCACCAGCAGGTAGGTGTCGTGGAAGGCGTCCTCGTCGAGGCCGTAATAGGAAAGACGTTCCCGGAGCCGCATGTAGCAGGCCGAGAACCAGACGTTGAAATACACTGCATCCTGTGACATAAGCAGAAGAATTTTGAAGATTGAACATTTATTTTGTTTTCAGGGGTTATCCATGTAATCCCTATAACTCATATGCCCCCGCAGGCCGGCTGTGTCGCTTCGGACAGTCCGGCCGGGAATACGGAGGCAGACCCGGAAGACGGGGCATGCGGCGCCGCTGTCGGGGCATCCGCACGCCGGGGTGTATCGGGCTACTTTGAGGGTGAGCGTTTCGACAGTCGGTGCGGTGCCGGAATACAAGGCCATATCGACCCGGATGTTTGGAGCAGCAAGTCGTATTCGACCGGAGATTCCGTAAATGCCCCTTTCGGCGATGGATAGCGTCACGACATATCCGGATTCGTAAAGCCGGAAGTTCCTGTCGGTTATGTGGAAGCAGACCGGGACGAACAGACCTCGGCCGTACATCTTTCGGCTGCCGGAGAAAAGCGCAAATTCCGGACGAAACGGCGACAACCGATCGTTTGCTGGCATATGCCTGATCGCTTAACTGCGGACGTTATCCGGCACGGGATTGCGAATCGGCTTTTTGCGGGTTCTTTGCAGATGCCACTTCCCGTCGTGGCAGACAGCAATGTATTCCTGCCGGGGAGAGGAGCCTCGGTATGTGCAGAGCATGGCGTTCGTGCCGGGCCGTCCGGCGGCCGACGGGGCGTTCAAAATGTCGATGGCAGCACGGATGCTGGCGGACTGTCCCAGACTGCGGGAACAGGAAGAATCGAAGATTTCAATCATAACGACAGGTTTCAGAGCGTACGTTTGTACAAGGTGAAAAGGATGATTGTGTGAGTCCGGCCGGCATGGGCGACGGATATAAAGCTGTTATAGTCCGTATATGTCTTCGGGGCGGATGCATATCCCTGAAATTGAAAATCACCCCTGTCAGAGTTTGTTCTGACAGGGGTGAAATCGTAAAATTCGGACTTGTTTAATCCGTTCGGGGATTGTTACTCGGCTATGCCGCGGATTTCAGCAGCTCCGGCACTCGGGTATCGGGTTCGATATCCGGATCTGCGGGGATGGACTGCGGCTGGGGCATTTGCTCCGGATCGTAAGGAATCGAATCCGGAATCTCCGCGGTGCTCCGTATCGGTACCGTTCCTTGCGAAGATGCGGGCGTCGGAGCCGGCAGTGCCGTCATCCGTGCCGGGTGTCGGTGTGATGTCCTTCGAACTTTCGACATGACCTGAATACAGTTTTTACCGTGTGTCTCACGTTTCTGTGCCTGCCGATCTCTATCGTATGATCGTACAGGCGGATGAATAATAAACTGGCGAGGCTTTCTGTCCCGAAGGTGTCGGTTGCCTCGGGAAGTGTCACAATCCCGCGACGCCGGCCCCGGGGCGGAAAAATACCGCAGACTCCGGCGAGGACGATTTTTCCGACACGCGGACGGCGGGGAAGGCTCTGCCGACCCTTCGCGGGATTAACTTAACCGGGGCAACCGACGCGGGATGAAATTTTCCTTTTCGCTCTTATACCATATGAAGTCCTGAGAGGAATCTCACGTCCTCGTCCAAGATAAGATACTGACTAAGCGAACGGTTTTCGACGGGTTTCGCCCCGATCTCCACATTGCCGTAAATTCGTACGATGGGATTTGGAGTTGTGGATGCTCGCAGAGGCAGAGATTACGGAGAGAAAACCATACGAAACGTATCGTTCCGGAGCAGATGCCAATCAATGGAAACGGGCACCGTTTCACAACGAGGCCCGCTCCGAAAAATTCCAAATTGAAATCTGTAGTTGAGTTTAGGGAGTTTCGGGAATAACACTCGAAGATAACTCTTTTTCCCGAATCGGCAAACTTGGCTCCTATGCGTTCGCACAATTTCTGCCGATCGCTTCCGGGTTATGGGAACCCGGTGCTGCCCACCGGCCTACTGTGCGACCCTGAAGATACCGTTCAGTTTCTCGCTCAAAGCCGCCATATCCCGGCCGATCTTGTCGTTAGTGATGCGCGCATAGATTTGAGTCGTGGTGATCCGTTTGTGCCCCAGCATCTTGCTGACCGTTTCCAGAGGTACGCCTTGCGAGAGCGTGACCGTCGTGGCGAAGGTGTGCCGGGCCATGTGGATCGTCGGGTTGAACGACAGACCGGCATGTCTGGCAACATGCCTCAGCGACATGTTCAGCGTCTTATGGGTACCTTTGAGCGGGAAGACCCGGTCGCCCGAGAGGTGCATCTCCTTATAACGCTCGTAGAGCATTTCGGCAACGGGAAGAAGTTTGACACGGAACTGCGTACCCGTTTTCTGGCGCCTGTCGATAATCCACCGCTCTCCGTTGTCGTCCGTATGGATGTCCGCGTGGGTGAGTTTCACTACGTCCGCATGGCTCAAACCCGTAAAGGCGCAGAAGACGAAGGCGTCACGGTTGATGCCCGTTCGGTAGTTGGGTAATTCTACGTCCATCACGGCCTGCAATTCCGAGGCCGAGAGGTAGCGACGTTCCGAGTATTCCGCTTTGACATAGAACCCCGCGAAAGGATCGGCGGGAATCCAGCCGTTCTTATACGCCGTGTAGGTCATCAGCTTCAGTTTCTTGATGGTCGAATGGATCGTCCCGGAACGCATCCCTTGTACCGAGGAGAGGTAGACCACGAACTTTTCGATAAAGTCCCGCTTCAATTCTTTGAAAGGAATATCCTTGACATGATATTCGTATTCGAGGAAGGAGGCCAGACGGCGGCGGCGTTTGCAGTAGTCCTCATAGCTGGAATAGGCCCGGTCTTTGCCCACGCGTTTGAGAAACCCTGCGAGGTATTCGTCGAAGGTCTGTAACAGCAGGCGGCAGTCGTCACCCATACCGAGGAAAGCGTTGCGAACCTTTTCGGCCGTAACGTATGAATCACGGTCGCAGAGACGTTGGTACTGCTTGCCGATATTGGTCTTGATATTTTCCAGCTTCTCGTTGATGCGCTGCGATTCGAGGCTTTTGCCGGAGGCTTTGTTCGCTTTGGCATCCCAGAGGGAAGAACGGACGGAGAGTTTGCAGCTGAACTGCGACATCGTACCGTTGATCGTAATACGGCCCATAATGGGAACCTGACCGTGTTTTTCCGACTGCCTTTTCACATAGAAAAGGACTTTGAAAGTGCTGCGTTGCATAATAACTTGAACTTTGTGGATGGGTTAAACGTTTAGTCAAGTTATTTGTTATGCGGTAATTCGATGCAACACACTGAAAACAACTGTCTTAAATGCAAATTAAAGCATTTCGGGCAGGTAACGGATAAGTAACGAAACTCACCGTTAAACCTGCCCGATTTTGCAATTCTATTGCTCGGAGCATATGCAGAACAGAGAATCAAATATCTGAAAACATGATATTTACTCTTTTCTACACTTTCGTTTTCCTACAAATACCGAACCCATGCGGGTCCGGGCTCTTTCGCAGCGGAGATTCTCCGCCTCTTCCGAATTATTTCTTCAGTGCCTTCAGGTTCACGTCCTTGGCGGCCTTCTTGGCCAGCTCGGGATTCTTCGACGTAGCGCTCTTGAGCTGAGCCTCGGCGCTCTTCATGTCGCCTTCCTTTACGGCGATCACGGCGCGCAGGTAGTCGGCGTCGGCCGAATTGTCCTTGGCGATGGCCTTCTTGGCGCCGGCCAGGTCGTTCGACTGTACCAGTGCGATGGCGGCGTTGTAACCCTCGAGGTTCCGGGCAGCGGTCTTGTAGTCGCCCTCGGCGGCAGCCATGGCGGCCTTTGCCTGAGCGTCGGCGGCTGCGGCGTACTTCTTGGCCTCAGCGGTGTTGTTGTTGGCGAGGTTGGCCAGCAGGAGGTTCTTGTTCAGCTCCTTCGACGAATCCATCTTGGCGGCCTTCTCGAACGACTTCAGGGCGGCAGCCTTGTCGCCGACCTTCGTCTGGGCCTCGCCGAGGTTGTTGTAAACGCGGGCGTCGTTGTACTTCTTCGAAGCGGCGGTCAGGATGGCTACCTGCTCCTTCGGGCAGTCGGTCAGCTCCTGAGCGGCGAAGAGGTACTCCTCGACGGTCAGCTCTCCGCCGTTGCGGTAAGCGGCCATGATCTCGGCGTCGGTCTTGCCCTGCAGGTCGGTGGTGTTCACGATCTGCGAGCGGCGCAACTCGGGCAGGATCTCCTCCTTCAGCTCGTTGAATACGGCCGACATGTTCTTGATTTCGCTCTCACGCTCGGCGGGCGAGTTGTAGAGGCTCAGCACCTGGAGAATGAGGTTCTTGTCCTTGATGTTCGACTTCTCGACCAGCTCCTTGAAACCGTCCCAGTCCTCGCCGTAGGCTGCGGCGTCGATATCGAGGCCCGAATCCTTGAGCAGCTTGGCGATCACCTTGTGACCCGATTCGCTGCGGGCTTTCGACAGCTTGTCGTTGAACTTCTCGGGACCGTCGGGCGAAGCGTAACCCTTCACGGCGATGTTCTGCGTTGCGCGGTCGTTCGTGAGGTTCTTGTCCACGTTCTCCTTGAATGCGCCGAGGTTGGCGGCCTTCTCGTGCTTCTTCGTCACGACCGACGAGTTGATCGTATAGAGCAGGTCGGTCTTGTCCACTACGGTGGTGATGCGCTTGAAGTTGTTGTCCATCTGCTCCATCAGGTCGCCGTATTTGATGTCCTTCTGCAGCGTGTTCAGACCGTAGGCGACCGTCAGGCCGAACTCCTTGGCCAGAGCGGCTGCGGCAGCGTCGTTGCCGGCCAGCACGGCGGCCTCCTCCTTCGTGGGGATGGCGCCGGTGTTCAGGTTCACGAGCGTGAACTCCTTGCACTTGCCGCCCGGGCACTTGATCTCGGCGCGGAGCTGCAGGGCGCACTCGTCCATGCGGGGATCGTACGGGAACTCGACGTGCATCGTCACGTTGCCGCCGTTCTTCTTATCGACCACCGTGTAGTTGTCGTCCACCTTCGAACCCTGGTAGAAGTGAGCCGTGCCGGCCACTTCGCCGCCCTCGAACACGATGACGGGGGTTACCTTGACGACGGCCTTCGCGTTGAAGTACTTGACCGGGAAGGTTACGTTGATGTCGGCGGCCACGATGCCGTTGTTGAGCGTCAGAATCTCGGGAGCCACCGTCAGTTGGACGTCGTCCCGGTTCTTGGCCATTTTCTTGAAGCAGTTGCAGCTCGTGAATGCCAGCGCGGCCACGGCGAGCACCATGCTCAATTTCATTAGCTTTTTCATAATGGGTAAATTTTAATGTGATTTTTGGTTGTTTGCCTAATTTTTTTCTCCCCTGTTGTTCTCTCTCACTTCGGTTTTTCTTTTCCCGTCCCGTTCCGTCGGATGCATTTACGGTGACGGACAATGCAAATATAGAAAAACTTCCGTGAATTATGCAATTATTTCGGGCAGAAAAACTTTCAGGAAGTTTCCGCCCGAAATAATCGCTTTCCGTCCGGTCGGGCTACTCCTCCTTGCGCTCGTGGCGTTCGCGGCGCTCGGGACGCGGGCGGCGCTCCCGCTCCACGTAACCCTCGGGCTTGGGCAGCAGGGCCTTGCGCGAGAGTTTGAGTTTGCCCGTCTTGGGGTCTATGCCGATCAGCTTGACGTCAATCTCGTCGCCCTCCTTCAGGCCGGTCTCCTCCATCGTCTCGAACCGCTTGTAGTCGATCTCCGAGATGTGGAGCAGGGCGTCCTTGCCGGGCATGATCTCGACGAACGCGCCGAAGGCCACGATCGAGCGGATCCGGCCGTGGTACGTCTCGCCCACCTCGGGGATGGCCACGATGGCCTTGATGCGGGCCAGCGCGCCGTCGAGGGCGGCTTTGTCGATGCCGAAGATGTCCACGATGCCCTTGTTGTCCTCCTCGGTGATGGTGATGGTGGTGTTCGTGGTCTTCTGGATGTCCTGGATCACCTTGCCGCCCGGGCCGATCACCGAACCGATCATGTCCTGCGGGATGGTGATCTGCACGATGCGCGGCACGCACGGCTTGTAGTCGGCGCGCGGCTCGGCGATGCACTCCGTGATCTTGTCGAGGATGTGCATGCGTCCCTTGCGGGCCTGTTCGAGCGCTGCGGCGAGCACCTCGTAGGAGAGGCCGTCCACCTTGATGTCCATCTGCGTGGCGGTGATGCCGTCGCGCGTTCCCGTCACCTTGAAGTCCATGTCTCCCAGGTGGTCCTCATCGCCCAGAATGTCCGACAGCACGGCCCATTTGCCCGTCTGCGAGTCGGAGATCAGGCCCATGGCGATACCCGACACGGGTTTCTTGAGCTTCACGCCGGCGTCCATCAGGGCGAGCGTTCCGGCGCAGACGGTGGCCATCGACGACGAGCCGTTCGACTCGAGGATGTCCGACACGACGCGCACGGCGTAGGGGTTCTCCTCGCCCAGCGGAACCATCGGCTTCAGGGCGCGCCATGCCAGGTGGCCGTGGCCGATCTCGCGGCGCGAAAGACCGCGTGCGGCCTTCGCCTCGCCCGTCGAGAAGGGCGGGAAGTTATAGTGCAGCACGAACTGCTCGGTTCCCTGTACGAGCACTTCGTCCTTGACCTTTTCGTCGAGCTTCGTGCCCAGCGTCACGGTGGTCAGCGACTGCGTTTCGCCGCGCGTGAAGATCGCCGAGCCGTGGGCCGCGGGCAGGTAGCCCACCTCGCACCAGATCGGGCGGATTTCGTCCGTGCGGCGGCCGTCGAGGCGCTTGCCCTCGTCGAGGATCATGTTGCGCATGGCCTTCTTCTGCACGTCGTCGTGGAAATACTTGTGGATCAGCGGAGCCTTCTCCACGAGCTCCTCCTCCGTGTAGCGCGACGCGAATTCGGCCTCGAGGGCGTTGAACAGATCCTCGCGCTCGTGCTTCATCGTGCCGCTCGTGGCGATGGCGTAGGCCTTGTCGTAGAGCTCGCGGACGATCGTCTGGCGCAGCTCCTCGTCGTTCACCTCGTGGCAGTAGGTGCGCTTGACGTCCTTGCCCAGCTCCTTCGAGAGCTCGATCTGTACGGCGCAGTGCTTCTTGATCTCCTCGTGCGCGAACTTGATGGCGCCGAGCATCACCTCCTCCGAGACCTCCTTCATTTCGCCCTCGACCATCAGGATGTTGTCGATCGTGCCGCCGACCATGATGTCCAGGTCGCATTCGGGCATCTCCGAGAAGTTGGGGTTGATGGCGTACTCGCCGTTGCGGCGCACGACGCGCACCTCCGAAATGGGACCGCCGAAGGGGATGTCCGAGACGGCCAGCGCGGCCGAAGCGGCCAGACCGGCCAGCGCGTCGGGCTGAATATCCTTGTCCGCCGAGATCAGCGTGACGGTCACATAGACTTCGGCGTGGTAATCCGAGGGGAACAGGGGGCGGAGCGCGCGGTCGATCAGCCGGGCCACGAGCACTTCGCTGTCATTGGCCTTGCCTTCGCGTTTCATGAAGCCTCCGGGGTAGCGGCCGCAGGCGGCGTACTTCTCCTTGTATTCGACCTGGAGGGGCATGAAATCGGTGTCGGGTTTTGCATCCTTGGCGGCCACCACCGTACCGAGCAGCATCGTGTCGCCCATCTTGACGACCACCGAGCCGTCGGCCTGCTTGGCCAGCTTGCCCGTTTCGATCTCGATCCGGCGTCCGTCGGCCAGCGTGATCGTTTTACGGACTGCGTTGTACAGCTTCTTTTCTTCCATAAAAATTTTAAACCTATGTGTGTTTCGATTGTTCGTCTTCAATGAAAATGAAGGCAACCCCTCTCGGGAATTGCCCTCATTTCTGCCTCGGGATTACTTGCGGAGGTTGAGTGTCTTGACGATCGCGCGGTAGCGCTCGATGTCCACCTCCTTGAGGTACTCCAGCAACTGGCGGCGCTTACCTACCAGGCGCAGCAGCGCGCGCTGGGTTCCGAAGTCGTGCTTGTTGCTCTTGAGGTGTTCAGTAAGGTGGCTGATACGGTAGGAAAACAACGCGATCTGGCTCTCGGGCGAACCCGTGTCGGTGTTAGACTTGCCGTACTTGCCGAAAAGCTCCTGCTTTTTCTCTGCTGTTAAATAAGCCATTGTGTGAAAGTTTATTTAAGTTCCACTCTACGACGCATCCCCCTTACCGTGGATAACGCCAGAGCGTTTTGCAAAGGTACGAAATAAATGGGAATTGCGCATGAAATGTGAAAAATTATTTCTCTTTTCGGGAGGAAAAGTAGCCGGATCGGCGGGAAAATCGTACTTTTGCGGCTAAACGGGTGAAAATTATGCTGAAAAAGAACCTTTGCGGCCTTTTCGCGGCGCTCTTCGCCGCGGGGTTCGCGGGCTGCGGCGGAGGGCCGCGTACCTATACGGTGGTGGACGGCACGATGCTCGGTACGACGCTGCACGTGGTGGCCGACGTCGAGGGGGTCTCGTCGCAGGAGCTGTACGCGGCCGTCATGGAGCTGGACCGCGAGGCCAAGGCCTCGATGTCGATTTTCGATCCGGCGTCGCTGCTGAGCCGGCTGAACCGCAACGAGACGGACAGCGTCGATCGCCATATCGCCTTCAACCTCCGCCTGGCGGACAGCATCGGGGCGTTGAGCGGGGGGCGTTACGACGTGACGGTCAAGCCGCTCGTCGAGGCGTGGGGATTCGCCGGCAAGGCGGCCCAGGCGCACCCGAACGTCGATTCGATCCTCGATTTCGTGGGCCGCGAAAAGGTCCGCATCGAACGCGGGCGGCTGGTGAAGAGCGACCCCCGCGTGCAGCTCGACTTCAATTCGGTGGCCAAGGGCTACACGGTCGATCTGCTGGCGGAGCTGGTCGAACGGTTCGGCGCCGAGAACTACATCGTGGACATCGGCGGCGAGATCCGCTGCCGGGGCGTCAATCGCACGGGCGAGGCGTGGCGGATCGGGGTGGAAACCCCCTTCGACGGCAACATGAGCGACGGCGAATACCTTCAGAAGCGGATCCGGCTGCGGGAGGGCGGGCTGGCCACCTCGGGCAACTACCGCCGCTTCTATCTCGACGCCGACGGCCGCAAGGTGGCCCATACGATCGACCCGCGCACGGGCCGCAGCGCCCTTTCGCGGCTGCTTTCGGTCACGGTCGTCGCGCCCACGTGCGCCGAGGCCGATGCGCTGGGGACCATGTTCCTGGCCATGGGGGCCGACGACGCGCTGGCGGCCGCGGAGCGGATGCCGGAGGCGAAGGTTTACTTCATCCTCGCCGGCAGCGGCGACACCTACGAGGAGTACGTCTCCCCGGCGATGGAACAACTGATTATGAAATAGCGCATACGGAATATGAAAACAGCCATTTTTCTCTACAATCCGCAGTCGGGCAAAGGGCGTATCGCCGCCCATGTCGAGGGCATCTGCACGGTGTTCCGCGCCTACGGATACGACATCCGCCCGCAGCGGGTCGATTTCGCGGCCAATCCGTTCGACGGCAACGAGTCGGTGTCGCTCATGGTCGTCGCGGGAGGCGACGGGTCGGTCAATTTCGTGCTCAACGCCATGAAGCGCAAGGGACTGGATATTCCCGTGGGGGTGATTCCGGCCGGCACTGCCAACGACTTCGCCGGAGCGCTCGGCATGTCGCGCGAGCCGCTCGAAGCGGCGCGGCAGATCGCTTCGGGCGTGGAGGAACGGGTCGATTGCGGTCGTGTGAACGACCTTTACTTCGTCAATGTCTTCAGCTTCGGCATCTTCACCACGACCTCGCAGCGCACGCCCGACGACCGCAAGCACAGGCTCGGCAAGCTGGCCTATATCATCGAGGGGGCCCGGGAGATCGCCTCGATCCATGCCGTGCCGCTGGAGCTCGAGGCCGACGGCGTGCGGTTCGACTTGCGGTCGCTCATGGTGCTCGTCTTCAACGGCGAGACGGCCGGCGGGTTCCGCCTGGCGCGCCGCTCCTCGATCCGCGACGGGCTGCTGGACTGCATCCTGCTCGAGAAGCGGACCTTCCTGCGCTCGGCGATGGCGATGGGGCGCTACCTGCTGGGCGGCAACCCGAAGATCGTGCACCGCCTGCAGGCCCGGCGGCTCGAAATCCGTTCGACGGTCGCCGAGCCGACCGACGTGGACGGGCAGAAGGGGGCCGACTTCCCGCTGCACATCGAGTGTCTGCCCGGCGGGCTGCGCGTCGTCTGCCCGTCGTCCGGGGAGAGATAGTCCGGCGCGGCGTCCGCTGCGCGGTGCGGTTCCGCCTCCGGACGGAGCGGCTGCCGGGTGTTTCCCGGGTGCGTTCGCGCACCGGAGATTTCCCGGGCGGACGGGGCCGTTTCGCCTCCGGAATTTTTGGATTTCCGGTCGAATCTTGTTATTTTTGTCCGCAAAGACCTCGATACATGGCGGAGAACGGCAAAACGGCGAAGGCGACGTCCGGCAGCGGGCGCGAAGGACTGCACAAAGTCTCCATTTCGCGGATCAAAAAGGAAATGAGCGACGTGTTCTATCTGTCGGACGATCTGGTGATTACATCCCTTTCGGCGCAGAACAACACGACGGCCGACTACCCGGCCTCCATCGACGGCTTCTCGGCCATCATCATGATGACGGGCGAGGCCACCGTGTCGATCGACATGCAGAACTACCATGTCCGGCCCAACGCCATCGTCTTCTTCAACCCCAACAGCATCATCCGCACGGTGAAGTGCTCGTCGAACGCCGCGGCCTATTTCCTGGCCTTCTCCAAGTCGTTCGTCAATGAGATTCAGATCGACCTTTCGACGTCGCTGCCGGTGTACATGCGTTTCGGCAAGGCTCCCGTGCTGGAGGTGTCGCCGCAGGACGTGGAGGAGATCCGGCAACTGTTCCAGCTCATCAAGACCATGCTGCGCAGCGACAAGGAGCGCTACCGCCACGAGATCATCCGCACGCTCTTCACGACGGCGTTCTACATCATCACCGAGATCAACCAGCGGGACCGGCCCGGCGAGCTGAAGCAGGGCCGCTGCGAGGTGCTGTTCAACGAGTTCATGTCGCTCCTGCAACAGTACAACAAGCGCGAGCGCAACGTGAGCTTCTACGCCCGCCAGCTCAACATCACGCCTAAATACCTCTCGTCGGTGGTCAAGGAGGTGAGCGGCAAGACGGCGGCGCGGTGGATCGACGAATCGGTGATTCTCGAAGCCAAGACGCTGCTGAAATACTCCGGAATGAGCATTCAGGAGATCGCCTACCACCTGAATTTCTCGACCCAGTCCTTCTTCGGCAAGTACTTCAAGCAACACACCGGAACCTCCCCGTCGCGCTACAAGCGCAAGGGGTGATTCCGGCGGTTCCGGGGCCTTTTGCGGACACGGGCGGCGTGGATCGAAGCGCTATTTCAGTGCCTCCACGACCTTGCCGAGCAGTTCGGGGAGCTTGTGCTCCTCCTGCGCCGTGTAGAAGTTCCCGTCGATCTCGGTGGCGGAGTCCGTCGCCGCGGCGTGCCGCACGGCGCCTTTGGCAAGCGGATGCACGGCCACGCGTTTTCCGGCGGCGATACCCGCGATGTCGAAGAGCAGTCCGGCGCCGCAGTGGCCGATCAGGAGTTTGCCCTGTTCGGCGAAGGTCTTCATCTCCCCGAGCAGGGCGGCGTTCCACGGTTCGCCGGCGTGCTGCGCGAAGACCGGCACGGCGTCGCCGCAGGCGAACACCAGCGCACCGAACTCCCCTTCGCGGCCTTTCAGCTCGGCGATCGTGGCGTCCGCCGTGATCCGGACGCCCGAATTGGTCCGGATTTCCCGGCTGCCGGCGACGGCGAACAGGGTGAAGGGAATGTCGTTTTCGAAGAAGGTTTCCAGATACTGGAACAGGCCCGCCCCGTTCACGGGATCGACGGCCAGAACGGCTGCTTTCTTTGTCATGGTCGCAAGTGTTTGAATGATATGACGGTTATTTTCGGTAAGTTTCTTATATTTGCATACAAATATACGCTGGATAACCTTCCCGTGCAAGAAGTGACTTCCGGATGAGTAGGTTACGGCCGTGTAACCGTTGTTGGAAATCAAAGCGATGGAGACGAAAAAAAATTTGAACGATTTTCCGCCTACGGGCCGCTGTCCGGTCCGCGACGTGCTGAGCCGGCTGGGCGACAAGTGGTCGATGCTCGTGCTGATTGCGCTGCATGCCAACGGCGTGATGCGGTTCAGCGAGATTCACCGTTCGTTGGGCGACATTTCGCACCGTATGCTGACCGTCACGTTGCGGACGCTCGAGGCCGACGGCATGGTCGCCCGCACGGTGTACGCCGAGGTCCCGCCGCGTGTGGAGTACCGGCTGACCGTCCGGGGCGAGAGCCTGCTGCCCCATGTTTTCGGACTCGTGGAATGGGCGCGGGCGAATATGGAGGGGATTTTTGCGGATCGGCGGAAAAATTGATTATCTTTGTGTCGTCCGGATGCGGGACACCCTTTCCGTAAGGGAGTTATGTGCGGTCCGGCCTGGAAAACGGTTCGGGGTTCGCCCCGGATGCCGGATAAAAGGAGAGGAAAGATGAAATACCGAAAGAGAGTTGAGAAACCGCAGGGCCCCGTTTCCCCCCCCCTCATTTTTTGGGGCGGAGCGGGAAAGGCGTATGCCCTGCTGATCGCCGCAGGGCTGCTCGGCGCGTCGCCGGCCGGGGCCCGGAGTTACGGTAGCGGCCCCCGGGTGGAGGGTGGCCGGGTCGTCGTCACGGACGACGGATTTTCGCGCGACGATGCCCGGGACAACGGGCTGGCCGACCGGTTTGAGGTCGCCCGCGAGGACGCGCCGCGGGAGATGACCGCCGCGGAGGCCGTCGCTTTCTGCCGCAGTTATGCCGAAAGGCGCGACGATGCGGGCCGGTGGCGGGTTCCGACGCAGCGGGAGCTGATGCAGGCCGTGATCGTGCGGGTGCGCCTGACGGGGCTGGAACCGTTCGACAGCGAGGTGTACTGGAGTTCGAGCGCCGTACCCCGGCAGTTCGGAGAGGAGGAGCGTTACGGCGTGCACATGCGGACCGGATCGACGCTCTGGCTGCCGCTCCGCAAGACGGCCCGCGTCCGCTGTGTCCGCACCCTCGGCGAGAACGAGGTGCCGCAGGAGGCTGCGGACCGCGATGCCCGCAGCTACCGGGGGTTCCGGTATTGACCGGGCCTCGCCGGACGGTCCGTGCGGAGAGAAGGCCCGTCCGGAATCCGTATGCGAATGAAAAAACACCCCTGCCGGCATGTGCGCGGCAGGGGTGTTTTTTCGGTGTGTCCGCTCCGGGTCTATTTCGCTTTGGCGGCCTTGGCGGCGACGGCCTTGTCCAGCTCGATGATGAAGTCGGCCAGCACGTTCATGTAGTTGATGAAGGCGTCGTAGGCCGAGTCGTAGGGATTGAAGTAGGAGTGCACGTCGCCGTCCGAGAGCCACTTCGTCGCCATGTAGTAGAAGTGGTCGGAGGTCTGCATGAAACTCCACACGTAGTCGAAGTCGGGATTTTTCAGCGCCGCGATCTTCTCCTTCTGGGCGTAGAGCTTCGAGAAGGCCTCGTTCTGCAACTCGTTGCCCAGCCAGGCCGTCACGTCGCGCTCCTCGTCGGCCCACGACATCACGTGCGGGCAGTGGAGCACCGAGACGGGCTGGTGCTTCTTGGCCGCTTCGCTGACGGTGGCGAACTCCAGGTCGTTCTTCTTGGCCAGGATCGCCTTCGGCAGGGCGCGCATGAACTCGAAGATGCCCGTGTCGGCTGTCTGGTGTTCGCCGAAGGTCTCGTAGTCCATGAAGAGGTTCACGACTTCGCCCGGGGTGTCCTCCGAGGCGATCCACTTCACGTACTTCTCCGCCGTTAGGGGCCACTGGTCCCAGCTGCGGTTCGAGAAGCGGAAGGCGATGTCGTCCGAGAGCTTGTAGTTGCGCAGCAGCAGGCGCAGCTTCTGATCGACGGCGTTGGCATAGACGTAGTTGGGCGACTTCCAGCCCAGCACGTGCTTGGCCCCTTCGGCCAGCATCGTGCGGAAGCCCATCGAGGCGACCATCGCGCCGATGTCGTCCGAATAGATCAGCTCCGTGTTGCGGAAGGCCGTGGGCTTCACGCCGAACTCTTTCTTCATGAGGTTCGTATGCAGCCGGACCTGTTCGGTGAAATCCTCCTTCGACGCCAGCGACGCCAGCGAGTGGGAGTAGGTCTCGGCCAGAAACTCCACGCATCCCGTGGCGGCCAGCTCCTTGAACGAGTCGAGCACCTCGGGCGCGTAGGCGCGGAACTGCTCGACGGCGATGCCGGTGATCGAGAACGAGCAGCGGAACTTGCCCTTGTTCTCCTTGATGAGCTTCAGCAGCAGCGCGTTCATCGGCAGGTAGCACTGCCGGGCCACCTTCTGCATGATGGATCGGTTCAGCAGGTCGTCCAGGTAGTTGTGATCCTTGCCCATGTTGAAGAAACGGTATTTCTTCAGGCGCCAGGGCTGGTGTACCTGGAAATATAAGCAGACGGTTTTCATAGCGGGTGGTGTTATTTTGTTTTTTTCTGATTCTCTTCGATAGCGGTCTCATAGACCGTCTTGATTTTCGCCGCGGCGTCGTTCCACTTGAGGTTCGTCACCTCCTCCAGCCCCTTCGAGGCGAACATTTTGCCCAGCGCGGGGTATTCGATGAGGGCGAAGATGGCGTCGGCCAGGGCGTCCACGTCCCAGTAGTCCACCTTCACGGCGTAGTCGAGCACCTCGGCCACGCCGCTCTGTTTCGAGATGATGACCGGGACGTTCGAGCGCATGGCTTCGAGCGGCGAGATGCCGAACGGCTCCGAGACCGACGGCATGACATAGACGTCCGACAACTGGAACATCTTGTGCACGTCCTCGCCGCGCAGGAAGCCCGTGAAGTGGAAGCGGTCGGCGATGCCGAGCCGTGCCACGCGGCGGATCACATGATTCATCATGTCGCCCGAGCCGGCCATCACGAAGCGCACGTTCGGGATGCGCCTGAGCACCTTGGCGGCCGCCTCGACGAAGTAGTCGGGGCCTTTCTGGTAGGTGATGCGGCCGAGGAACGTCACGATCTTGTCCTTCACGCCGCGTTCGGGCGCGGCGCCCGCATGTTCGGCGAAGCGCACGGCGTTGTGCACCGTCACGACCTTCCCGGCCGGAATGCCGTAGCGGTTGATGACGATGCTGCGCGTGAGGTTCGAGACGGCGATCACCCGGTCGGCGGCCTCCATGCCGGCGCGCTCGATGGCGTAAACCTGCGTGTTGATGTTCTCTCCGCTGCGGTCGAACTCCGTGGCGTGCATGTGCACCACCAGCGGTTTGCCCGAAACGCGTTTGGCGGCGATTCCGGCGTAGTAGGTGAGCCAGTCGTGGGCGTGGATCACGTCGAACTGCCCCTCCAGGTCGCGGGCCACCTGCGCGGCGACCACGGCGTAACGGGCGACCTCCTCCATGAGGTTGGCGCCGTATTTTCCCGAGAAGGTGTAGCGCTGTTTCCACGGGTCGGCCGTCGTCCAGGTCGTCTGGCCCGTTTTCACGTATTTTTCGTGGTAGGCATCGTACTCTTCGGGCGAGATGTAGGGGACCATGTTCGAGTCGATCTGGATGAACGCCATCCGGCTCAACACGTCGTCCGCGCCGCTTCCGGTCGAACCGTACAGGGCCTCCACGTCGCTGGCGTTCACCACGCGCGTGAAACGCTGGTCCTCGTCGCCGTAGGCGTGGGGCACGACGAACGTGACGTCCACGCCGTTGCGCGCCAGCCCGCGGGTCATTCCGTAGCAGGCCGTTCCCAACCCTCCCGCAATATGGGGCGGAAACTCCCAACCGAACATTAAAACTCTCATATCGAATAATTTGTTGTTATGCCGCCTGCGCGCGCCGATCCTTTCGCGCGCGTTTGCCGCGCTCCGGGATCAGGTCCCTCTCTGTGTCCTTCCCGTCCGGGGAAGGGCGCCGTCCGTCACAATCCTTTGTGCGCCCGGGCTTGTCGTTGCTTATTTCATCGTTTTTTTCTTCGTCCCGCCGGAGGGCGCCGTCGCTTTCCGGGCTTTTCCTGCGGCCGGTTCCGCAGCCTTCTTCCCGCTCTTCTCGGCGGTTTTCGCGGCTGATTTCCCGGCGGTTGCCGCTTTCGCGGCCGTGTCCTTTGCCGGCTTTCCGGGGGTCTTGGCGGCCTTCTCCGTTGTCTTTCCGGCTTTCGCCGCCGTTTTCCGCGTTGCGGAGCCCTTCGTCTTTTCCGGGGCGGGACGGCGCGTGAGCACCATGTGGTAAATCTCGAGCACCGCGCCTACGCTCCACGCCTGCGAGATCGCGCCGCGCGCCGCATAGGGAGGATCGGCGTCGTAGAGTTCGCCGATCGAACCGATGCCGTAGGACTGGATGTCCTCCTCGAAGTTCGCCAGAATCTCCTCGGCCTGCGGCAGGAACGAGTCCCCGTCGATGTCGAAGCAGGCCCTGACGTAGAAGGAGAGCAGCCAGGGCCATACCGAGCCGTTCTTCGACGCGAAGTCCCGCTCCTCGGGCGTACCTTCCTGCGAACCCCGGTAGAGGGGGTTGCGGGGCGAGAGCGTCCGCAGACCCTTGGGCGTCAGCAGATGCTGGCGGACGGTGCGGATCACGTCGATCCGCATCCGGTCATCGACGGGCTTGTAGGGCAGGCTGCAGGCGAGGATCATGTTCGGGCGGATGCTCTTGTCGGGCCCCGTCTCGTCCACGTAGTCGGCCAGATAGCCTTCGGGCAGGGCGAACAGCTCCCGGAATGCGTTTTCGATGCGCTCCGGAAGAGCCTCCCACGCCTTGACGAAGGCTTTGTCGCCCTGACTGCGCGCCAGTTCGAGCGTGTAACGGACGGCGTTGTACCACAAGGCGTTGACCTCGACCTGATAGCCGTTGCGCGGCGTGACGGGCCGGCCGCCGATCATGGAGTTCATCCACGTCAGGGGAATCTCGTCGGACGACGCCCATACGAGCCCGTTGCCGTGCAGGGCGACCCGTCCCGCGATACCCCGGCGGTAGGCTTCGAGCACCTCCTTCATCGCGCCTCCGTAGCGGTTCCACACCGCCTCGTCGCCGATCGTCCCGCCGAGCCGCTGGAGAGTCCAGAAGAACCACAGCGGGGCGTCGGCCGCGACGGCCGCCGAGGCCGTTGCGGCGAACATGCCGTCGCGCATGTTCCGCACTTCGGTGTCGAGGACGTCGATGCAGTCCTCCTTGTGCTCTTGCAGCAGGGTGATTCCCGGCAGGGCGACGAAGCTCTGGCGTCCCGAGACGCCGTGCCACGGATAGCCTGCGATGACCTCCGTGCGGCCGCCCGGCCGGCGGATCACGAACTGGCGCGCCGAGTGCTCGAGGCAGCTCAGGAAGTCGATCTTGTGCGTGCGGCGTGCGATCGAGGCGGCGAATACCTCCTCGATGGTCTTCGTCGAACCCATCTCGTCGAGCGAGGCCGAGAAGATGATGCTTTCGCCCTTCTTCAGCTCCGTTTCGAAGTAGCCCGTGGTCATCAGATCCTCGTGCCCCTCGTAGCCGCGGGCGAGGTCCTGCAGGTATTCGAAGTTGTAGTACCAGTCGGGGGCCGGAACGAATTCCGTGCCGGGTTTGCTGGTCTGGAGGTAGAGCCACGGGAACGAGCCGTAGAGGCGGCACTTCACGCCGTTCACCGCGGGGTAGGAGTGCCCGTCGGCCTCCATGTTGGCGTGCGTCAGCGCGTGTTTGTCGCGGAAGGCGAGGAACGGGCGCAGCCGCAGCCGGGTCTCGGAGTGGGCGTCCACGAGCGTGTAGCGTATCATCAACTGCGTCCGCTTGTGAATCCACAGCATCTCCTTGCGGAGGATCACGCCGCCCACGCGGTAGGTGATCGTCGGGGTCGGCGTGTATTCGAAGTCCGTGATATACTTGTGTCCGCGCGGTTCGTACACTCCCGGGAAGCGGTGCAGGGCCAGGTTGAACGTCTGGTCGTGCTGGATGACCGTCTCGTCGAGCGACGACAGCAGGACGTAGGTCCTGCCGCTGTCGTCGATGGGGGCGACCATCAATCCGTGGTATCGGCGGGTGTTGCAGCAGACGATGGTGGTACTCATGTAGCCGCCTATACGGTCCGTAGCGAGCATCTCCCGCTGGAGCGAGTACTCCAGGTTTCCCAATTCGCTTTTGTCGAAGGTAAGTGCTGACATATGCTTTAAAATACGGTTCGTCTTATAAAGATATTCGATTTTTCGGGATTTTGCAACCGGCGGATCGAAATTTCACACTTTTTTACCATACTTCATGCCGGGTGCGTCATGCCCACTTCACCAGTGCGAAGTCCATGCGGTGCGGCAGGTGCGGATTGCTGGGATAGACGCGCAGCGCCACGTCGTACGTGCCCGTCTCCTCGGGCGTGTAGTCGAGCGCATAGGTCACCTGCCGGCCCTCCACGCGGGTCCGCGCGAGCTGGATCGTCCGCGTGACGTTCACCGACTGTCCTCCGACGATCTGCTGCGCCACGACCATCTCCACGCCGATGTCCTCGGGCCGCAGGTTGGCCACGTCCACCGTCACGGCGAAGTGGTACTTCTCGCCCACGCAGACGGCCTCCTTGTCGATCATCACCCGCTCGACGTCCACCACGCGCACCTCGTCCCAGGCGGCCGAGACCTTGCGTTTCCACGCCGCGATCTCGCGGGCGAGGCGGTAGGTATCGGCGCACAGCTCGCGCTTGCGGGCGGCGAGCTTGTCGTAGAAGCGGTTTTCGTAGTCGGTGAGCATGCGGTTGGTGGTGAAGTTCGAGGCGATCTCCGCCACGCATTTCTTGATCGAGGCCACCCACTCGTGCGGCGTGCCCTGCGCGTCGCGGGCGTAGTATTTCGGGGCGATCTGCTCCTCGATGGTGTTGTAGATCATCTCGGCGTCGAGCTCGTCCTGATAGCGCTGCTCGGAGAAGGTGCGCTCCATGGGGAGCATCCATCCGGCGCCCTCCTTGTAGCCTTCGACCCACCAGCCGTCGAGCACGGAGAACTGCATGACGCCGTTCATCACGCACTTTTCGCCCGACGTCCCGGAGGCTTCGAGCGGCCGGGTGGGGGTGTTGAGCCACACGTCCACGCCCTGCACCATGCGGCGGGCCAGCTCCATGTCGTAGTTCTGCAGGAAGATGATCTTGCCGACGAACTGCGGCATGGCCGACACTTCGACGATCCGCTTGATGAGGTCCTGCCCGGGCTTGTCGTTGGGGTGGGCCTTGCCCGCGAAGATGAACTGCACGGGGCGCTCCTTGTTATTGACGATCTCCGACAGCCGGTCGAGGTTCGTGAACAGCAGGTAGGCGCGCTTGTAGGTGGCGAAGCGGCGCGCGAAGCCGATGGTCAGCACCTCGGGCTTGATGCCCTCGATGATGCGGAGCATCTGGGCCGGCGATTCGAGCCGCACCTGGCTGGGGTCGCTGTACCGTTTGCGGATATGGCGGATCAGCTTGTCCTTGAGTTTCATGCGCTCGCCCCAGAGTTCGGCGTCGGGGACGGCGTTCACCTTCTGCCAGGCGGGGATGTCGTAGGTATGTCCCTCGAATCCGTCGGCGAAGTAGCGGGCGTAGAGGCGGCGCATCGACGTGGCGATCCACGTCGGGAAGTGCACGCCGTTGGTGACGTAGCCGATGTGCAGCTCGTTCTTGAAGTAGCCGGGCCACATGTTGCCCAGAATGTCCTTCGATACCTCGCCGTGGAGCCACGACACGCCGTTCACCTCCTGCGAAAGGTTGCAGGCCAGCACCGACATCGAGAACTTCTCGTTCGGGTCGTTGGGGTTGGTCTTGCCCAGGTTGATATACTGCTCCCAGGTGATGCCCAGCACGTCGGGATAGTGCGACATGTACTGGCGGATCATCGGCTCGGGGAAGGCGTCGTGTCCGGCCGGAACGGGGGTGTGCGTCGTGAAGAGCGACGACGAGCGCACGACCTCCAGCGCCTCCGAGAAGGAGAGCCTGCGGTGGTTGATCATTTCGCGGATGCGCTCGATGCCGATGAAGGCGGCGTGTCCCTCGTTGCAGTGATAGACGTCGTGCCGGACGCCCAGCTTGCGCAGGGCGCGGATGCCGCCGATGCCCAGCAGGATCTCCTGCTTGAGGCGGTTCTCCCAGTCGCCGCCGTAGAGGTAGTAGGTGATCTGGCGGTCCTCCTCGAGGTTGGCCTCGAAGTCGGCGTCGAGCAGGTAGAGGTCCGTGCGGCCCACCTGGCATTTCCAGATGCGCGCCGAGAGCGTGCGGCCCGGGAAGGCGATGGTGACCGTCATCCAGCCGCCGGCGTCGTCGCGCACGGGCGAAATGGGCAGCTTGTAGAAGTTCTGCGCTTCGTAGGTGGCCTCCTGCGCCCCTTGGGCCGAGAGCCGCTGCGTGAAGTAGCCGTAGCGGTAGAGCAGGCCCACGGCGGCCATCGGCACGTTCTTGTCCGAAGCCTCCTTGAGGTAGTCGCCGGCCAGGATGCCCAGACCGCCCGAATAGATCTTCAGCGACGAATGGAGTCCGTACTCCATCGAGAAGTAGGAGATCGTCGTGGTCTTCGGGTCGGGCTTTTCGTTCATGTAGTCGCGGAACTGCGTGTGCACGGCGTCGAGCTGCGCGAGGAAGTTCGGGTCGTGCTCGAGCTCTTTGAGCCGTTCGACGCTCAGCTTGTCGAGGAAGGCGATCGGGTTGCGGTCCGAAGCGGCCCACAGGGCGGGGTCGATGCCTTCGAACAGGTCGCGGGCGCCGGGATTCCAGCTCCACCAGAGGTTGCGCGACAGCTCCTCGAGGGCGTGCAGCCGTTTGGGCAGCGTCTTATCGACCATCATGCGGTTCCAGTTGGGCTTTTCGACGAAAAGCTGCTGACGCACGAAGTTGATCTGTTCGGTCTTCGACCCCCCGTCGTCGAGCACGGCGCGGTTGGTCCGCACGACGGAGCTTTCGACCGCCTCGGAATAGGCCTGCTCGTAGGCCGGGTAGAGGTGCTCCCAGAGCGCCGTGGCCGAGAGGTCGGCGGCCGAGACGCGCACTTCGTTCACGTGCTTGTCGTCGAGCGCGGCGAAGCGCACCAGCGCGTCGGCGATCTGCTCCTCCACCTCCCGGTCGTTGTAGTCGTCGCGGCGGATCACCTCCACGCCGGCGTGCTCGCGGTGCTTTTCGGCCCAGATGCCGAAGCCGGCCAGCGTCGTGGTGATCGTCGGCACGGAGAAGGCGATCGACTCGAGCGGCGTGTACCCCCACGGCTCGTAGTAGGAGGGGAAGACCGTCAGGTCCATGCCCGCGAGCAGTTCGTAGTAGTCCTTGTCGAAGATGCCGTCGGCCCTGTTGAGGTAGGTCGGCACGAAGATCACCTTCACCTTCGATTCGGGCGTCGTGAGAATGCTGTCCTTCAGGGCGTTCACGATCGGGTCCCATGCCGGATTCTCCAGCAGGTGAGTCGAGTGGGCGTACTGTGCCGGGTCGATGGGCTGCGCGGGATCGGCCAGATGGGCCTGGAGGTCGGGGCGCGGGCCGCGGTTGCCGGCCGGCACGGTGATATAGGCGAGCACCTCGCGCCGGAGCTTGTCCGACGCCGCGAGCTTCTTGAGCGACTCGATGAACACGTCGATGCCCTTGTTGCGGAATTCGTAGCGGCCGCTGGTCCCGACGATCAGCGGCTCGGAGGCAAACCTGCATCCCAGGCACGCCTCGGCCACGGCGATCAGGGCCTTGCGGGCCTCGTCGCGCTTGGCGTAGTACTCCTCGCCGGTCCATACGAAGTCGTTCTCGAAACCGTTGGGCGTGATACCGTCCGGTTCGCGGCCCAGGAGAAACTTGCATTCGTTGGCCGTGATGTCGCTCACGGTGAGGAAGGCGTCGTGGTTCGCCGCGGCGGTCTTCTCGATCGAGTGCTTGGCCGTGACGTTGAACTGGCGGGCCAGTTCGTCGGCGTTGAACTTCGCGAGGTCGCTGTAGAGCGGCAGGCGGTTCCCGGCGATGCAGCGGCCCATGACCGTGGCGTGCGTGGTGAACACCGTGGCCACGTAGGGGGCGTATTTGCGCAGGTAGAGGCCTCCGGCGGCCGACATCCATTCGTGGAAGTGGGCGACGATCTTTTCGGTCGGGGAGCAGAAGGTCTTGACGTAGGAGGCGATCACCGTGCCCGCGGCGTAGCCGAAGAGCACCGGCTCGATGTAGTCCCACTGCCCGGAGAGCGAATCGACGTGGTAGCTCTCCCAGAGCTTGGTGAGGATTTCGTCCTTGCGCGGGATGAGCGAGGTGAAGTCCACCAGCACGGCCAGCGGCTCGCCCTTGATCTTCCAGCGGCCGATGCGGATGCGCAGGCCCTCCGAATAGACCGCCTGACGCCAGGCTTTGAGCAGGGTCTGGTCCTCTTCGAATTCGGGATTCGTCCCTTCGTGCGAGAGGTCGGGGCCGATCAGGATGTAGCGGTCCCCGAATTTCCGGGTCACGGTCTGGGCCTTGGTCGAGATGACGGTGTGGATGCCGCCTACTTTGTTGCATACCTCCCAGCTTGCCTCGAACAGGAAGTCGGGAGCGAGTCTTGCGTTGCTCATATTCTTTTCTTTACTTGTATGTGCTGAAACGGGCTGAATTCGGGGGCAAAGGTAATACTTATATTTATAAAAACAATCCGAATCCGATCTTATTAAAAATATTTAATAATAACTTAACGTTTCTGTTTCACTTGGTTGCGCCGGCTGTTATGTTTCGAAAAGCGTTTCGATCACCGCATCCGACAGCAGCATGCGCCGGGGCGGAACCGCCAGCCGTCCCCCGCGGATCTCGGCCGCGCCCGTCTCCGTCCACGGGCGGACCTCCCGGACGATCCGCGCGGTCCGTTCCGCCCCGAACAGCGCTTCGGTCTCGGCGAGGCCGATCCCTTCGGCGGTGCGCAGCCGCGTGAGGAGGTATTCGTTGAAGCGGTCCCGTTCGGAAAGGGTTTCGCTTCCGGGTTCGGCGCCCCCGATGTATTGCGTAACGGAAGCGACGTTCCAGTGACGTTCCCGCCCGTCGAACGAGTGGGCGGCGGGGCCGATGCCCAGATACTTCGCGCCGTGCCAGTATGCGGCGTTGTGGCGGGCGCGGAATCCCGGGCGGGCGAAATTCGAGACCTCGTAGTGTTCGTATCCCGCGGCGGTGAGCGTATCGTGCACGAGGCCGAACTCCGCTTCGCTGACCTCCTCCTCCACCGGCGCGAAGTCGCCCCGCGCGGCGCGGCGTCCGAAGGCCGTCGCGGGTTCGATCGTCAAATGGTATGCCGAAATGTGTTCGGGGCCGAGCGCCAGCGCCGTGTCGAGCGACCGCCGCAGCGTGTCGCCGCCGAATCCCGGCACGCCGAAGATCAGGTCGATCGTCAGGTTCACGAACCCGGCTTCCCGGGCCCGTCTCATCGATTCGGCGGCCTGCGCCGCCGTGTGGCGGCGGTTCATCAGCTTCAGACACGCGTCGTCGAAGGACTGTATGCCGATCGAGAGGCGGTCGATGCCGGTCCGGCGGAGCGCCTCCAGGTATGCCGGCGTGAGGTCGTCGGGGTTGGCCTCGAGGGTCGTCTCCTCGACGGCCGAGCAGTCGAACAGCTCCGCGGCACGGGCCAGCAGCCCTCCGATCGTCTCCGGCGGACAGAGCGACGGCGTGCCGCCCCCGAAATAGCGCGTGCGGACAGGTTCGCCGCCCAGATAGTCGCGGCGCGCTTCGAGTTCGCGGCGCATCGCCTCCGCGAGCGGCTCCATGCGGTGCAGTTCGACGCTCTTGTAAAAGTCGCAGTAGGCGCAGACGCGCTTGCAGAAGGGAATATGGAAGTAAAGACCGGCCATAGCTACCAAAGATAACGAAAAATTCCGGATCCTGTTGCCGTTTTCTCCTGATTTCCTCCGGTCCGTTTCCGCCCGGTCCGTCTTTTCCGGGTGTTTCGCTCTCTTCCGCACCGCCGTGCGGGCGGTCGCGCCTTCCGGACCATCCTGCTCCGGCGGATGGCGCGGACCGTGGGCGGCGGGGCGTTTGCGGACGAGGGGGCGGACCCCCCCCCTCGCGGGCCGGGGCGACCTGCGTATGTATTTGCAGGTTAAACCTATATGCGTATCGGAAAAAATAATAAATATTTTTCGTAATTTTTACTGTTATTCTTTTCACAAGAATAAAAGTTTTTCTACCTTTGTGCCGTCGGATTCCGCACATACGGAAGTGCGGCGTGCGACGTTGGAAAGAGAGTGGATTTCTAATTAAATATCAATTGCTATGGACAAGATGGATCTGAAAAAGTACGGGATCACGGGCGTGACCGAGATCGTGTACAATCCCTCGTACGACGAGCTGTTCCGTGAGGAGACCAAGAAAGGCCTGCGCGGCTTCGAGAAGGGTCAGTTGACCGACATGGGCGCCGTGAACGTGATGACGGGCGTCTATACCGGCCGTTCGCCCAAGGACAAGTTCTTCGTGATGGACGAGACCACCAAGGATACGATCTGGTGGACCTCCGACGAGTACAAGAACGACAACAAGCCCGTGACGAAGGCTGCGTGGAAGGAGCTGAAGAAGATCGCTTCGAAGGAGCTGTCGGGCAAGAAGCTCTACGTGGTGGACACCTTCTGCGGCGCCAACGAGAACACGCGTCTGAAGATCCGCTTCATCATGGAGGTGGCCTGGCAGGCTCACTTCGTGAAGAACATGTTCATCCGTCCGACGGACGCCGAACTGGAGAACTACGGCGAGCCCGACTTCGTGGTGCTCAACGCCTCGAAGGCCAAGGTGAAGGAGTACAAGAAGCTCGGCCTGAACTCGGAGACGGCCGTCGTGTTCAACCTCACCGAGAAGATGCAGGTGATCATCAACACGTGGTACGGCGGCGAGATGAAGAAGGGTATGTTCTCCTACATGAACTACCTGCTGCCGCTCAAGGGCATCGCTTCGATGCACTGCTCGGCCAACACGAACGAGAAGGGCGAGACGGCCATCTTCTTCGGTCTGTCGGGAACCGGTAAGACCACGCTTTCGACCGATCCGAAGCGTCAGCTCATCGGCGACGACGAGCACGGCTGGGACGACGACGGCGTATTCAACTTCGAGGGCGGCTGCTACGCCAAGGTCATCAACCTCTCGAAGGAGAACGAGCCGGACATCTGGAACGCCATCCGCCGCAACGCCCTGCTGGAGAACGTGACGGTGGACAAGAAGGGCAAGATCGACTTCGCCGACAAGTCGGTGACGGAGAACACCCGCGTGTCGTACCCGATCTTCCATATCGACAACATCGTGAAGCCCGTATCGAAGGCTCCGGCCGCCAAGAAGGTGATCTTCCTTTCGGCCGACGCATTCGGCGTGCTGCCTCCGGTTTCGATCCTGACTCCCGAGCAGACGAAGTACTACTTCCTCTCCGGTTTCACGGCCAAGCTGGCAGGTACGGAGCGCGGTATCACGGAGCCCACGCCGACCTTCTCGGCCTGCTTCGGCGCCGCCTTCCTGTCGCTGCACCCCACCAAGTACGGCGAGGAGCTCGTGAAGCGCATGCAGCAGTCGGGCGCTACGGCCTATCTCGTGAACACGGGTTGGAACGGCACGGGCAAGCGTATCTCGATCAAGGATACGCGCGGCATCATCGACGCCATCCTCGACGGCTCGATCGACAAGGCCCAGACCAAGACGCTGCCGATCTTCGACTTCAAGATCCCGACCGCTCTGCCGGGTGTGGATCCGAAGATCCTCGATCCGCGCGACACCTACAAGAGTGCCAAGGATTGGGACGTGAAGGCCGAGGACCTCGCAGGTCGCTTCGTCAAGAACTTCACGAAGTTCACCGGCAACGAGGAGGGCAAGAAGCTCGTGGCTGCCGGTCCGAAACTGAAATAATCGCCGCCCGGTCGATCCGGGTCGCCAGCGGGAGGTCCTTCGGGATCTCCCGCTTTTTCGTTCCGGGGCGGCATGAGGGCCGGTCGGAGTCGTCCGTTCCGTTGCACCGTTTTCCGGTCGGTCCGGGCCGTCACGACCGTTCCCGCCCTTCCGGTCGCATCGGGGCCGTTTCGGAGATTTCAGGCGTGCCGGAGGCGGGATGCCGGTCGGAAATTCCGGCGGTCCGGCGCATGTCCGGCGTTTTTTTCTATCTTTGCGAAAAGGGCCGCATCGTCGCGGCCCCGGAAAAATACCGTATCCATGAGATCCCGACTGTTCGTTCTCTTCGCGTTTTGTTTCGTGCCGCTCTGCGCCGCGGCGCAGGATTTTGCCGGCGTGTGGGAGGGTGCGCTCTCCGTCAATGGCGGCAGCGTGCGGCTGCTGTTCCGCGTTTCCGCTTCGGAGCGGGGATATGAGGCCGTGCTGGACAGCCCCGATCAGGGTGTGCGGGGAATTCCCGTGGATTCGGTCTCCGTCGGCGGTTCGGAGGTCGTCTTCGGCGTTGCGGCGTTGCAGGCCTCCTACCGGGGCGCGCTGCTGCCCGGAGATATGCTCGTCGGGGTGTTCCGGCAGGGCGGGATGGATTTCTCGCTGCTGCTCAGACGCCGCGATCCGGCTGCGACCGCCCGGCCGCAGGAGCCGCGGCCGCCCTATCCCTATGTGAGCCGCGAGGTGTCGTTTCCGAGCCGGGCGGAGGGCGTGACGCTTCGCGGTACGCTGACGTTGCCCGCCGGGGAGCGTCCTGCGGCCGCCGTGGTGCTGGTGACCGGAAGCGGGCAGCAGAACCGCGACGAAGAGGTGTTCGGCCACAAGCCTTTCCTGGTGATCGCCGATTTCCTGACGCGCCGCGGGATCGCCGTGCTGCGTTACGACGACCGCGGCTTCGGTGTGCCGGAGGAGGAGCGGCGGCGTCTGCTGGAGCGTGCCGCGACGGCCGATTTCGCGCTCGACGCGCTGGGGGCCTTCGACTTCCTGCGTGCACAGGTAGGTTCCGGTTCGCCGCAGGTCGGGATTCTGGGCCATAGCGAAGGCGGGACGGTCGCCTTTCTGGCTGCTGCGGAGGAGCCGCGGGTGGCGTTCGTGGTGTCGATGGCGGGGCTGGCCGTCCGGGGCGACCGGGCGAGTCTCCGGCAGAACCGCCGGGCGATGGAGTTGCAGGGGTTCGATGCCGCCCTGACGGAGGCGTGCTGTTCGCTGCTGGAGCGGATTTATGCGGAGGTCCGGGAACGTCCGCAGGAGCGTCTGGCGGCGGAGTGCGGGGAGGTGAAGGCCCGTCTTGCGGCCGCGGAGCCGGCCGTGTCGCTGCCGCGGCCCGTCCGGGAGAGGCTGTTGGCGCTGCTCGACGAAGCCGCCTCGAATGTGTGGGTTTACCGTTTCCTGACCTTCGATCCGTCGGAGGCGATCGCTCGTGCGGGCGGCCGCCCCGTGCTGGCGCTCAACGGATCGCTCGACCGGCAGGTGGACGCCGCGGAGAATCTCGGGGTGATCCGCCGGCTGCTCGCCTCTTCGGAGCGGCTGACCGTCCGGGAGTACGGGGGACTGAACCATCTGTTCCAACCCTGCACGACGGGCGACGTCTCCGAGTACGAGACGATCGGCGTGACCGTGGCTCCCGAAGTGCTCGAGGAACTGGCGGCATGGATCGCGGCGGCGGGGGCGGAAGGCGCACGGACAGGAGCTGCCCGTTCCGACGGCCGGTGAAAACGTAGCGGGAGCTCCCGAGGGGCCTCCCGCTACGGTATTCGTGCGGCGGCGGTCACCGCTCCCGGGGTTTGAAGATGCGGTAGCCGATCGAGACGCCGATCTTGTTGGGATACCATTCCGACGAGCCGTTGAACGGGTCGGGATGCTCGGGCTGCACCGGCCGGTGGGGGTGCATGTCGATCTCGCCGTCGAAGCTGTAACCGTTGTAGTGGCTGTCCATCCACGACCAGCCCAGGAAGGCGTCGAGCAGCCACCGTTCGCCCAATTGGCGTTCCCAGCCCACGCAGAGGCCGATCATCATGCCGTAACCCTTGCAGTAGCGGTCCTCGAACTTGAGCGACCAGTTCTCGATGTAGGGTTTCGACATGTCGAAGGCCATCATGCCGAGGTTGGCTCCCAGGTACCAGCCGCGGTTGTGCTCCTTGAAGTAGCGGCGGTATTCGCCCATGAAGATCGCGAAGAGCATGTGTTTGCTGTCGATCGACTTCCAGGGCGAGACGACGATGTCGGTCTGCAACGTGGATTTGGGCGAGACGGCGAACTCCACCGAGGGGTTCACCACGCCTACCAGCGCATAGAGCGCGTTGAGTTTCACGTATCCCTGGGCGGCGGCGCGCTGCGGCCCGGCGAGCGGTGCGAGGAGCAGGAGCAGCGCGGCTTTGCAAAGCAGGTTTCTCATGACGTCGAAAGGGTTGGGTCGGGCAAATATATGAAAAAATCCGGCCCGATTCATGCCGGGGCCGGATTTTTTCGCGGTGCGTGCGGTTGCGCGTCACACGGTCATGATCTCCTTCTCTTTCTTCGCGATCGCCTCGTCGAGGAGTTTCGTGAACTTTTCGAGCAGCTTCTGCGACTGGGTTTCCCCGTCCTTCGATTCGTCCTCGGGCATACCCTCCTTCTGGGCCTTCTTGAAGGCTTCCACGGCATCGCGGCGGGCGTTGCGCAGCGAGATGCGGGCCGTTTCGGCCTCGCCGCGCACCTGCTTCACGAGGTCCTTGCGGCGCTCCTCGGTCAGGGGCGGGATCGACAGGCGGATCTGCTCGCCGTTGTTCGAGGGCGTCAGTCCGATGTTCGAGTCGATGATCGCCTTCTCGATGGGGCGCAGCATGTTCTTGTCCCACGGCTGGATCAGGATGGTCTTGGCGTCGGGCACGGTGACGCTGGCGGCGCCCGACACGGGAACCTGCGAGCCGAAATAATCGACCATCACGCCGTTGAGCACGTTGGGCGACGCTTTGCCGGCGCGCACGTTGAGCAGCTCCTCCTCGAGGTGGTCGATGGCCTTCTGCATGCGGAGGGAGGCTTCGTTGAGAATCGTCTTGGTATCCATAAGTCTCTATCGGGTTTGATTTTCGAGCGTTTTTTCGATGGCGCGCAGCAGGGCGTCGAACTCCTCGTCGTCGTAGTCCACGGAGGCCAGGACCACCTTGCCCTCGCGGTCGATCAGGAAGTTGCGCGGAATGTAATTCGAGGCGTAGAGGCCGAACACGGCCTTCGTCGAATCGAGCCCCATCGGGAAGTCGTAGCCGTTCTTTTCGCGGAACGCCCCGACGGCGCTGCGCCCTTCGCCGCGCGATACGGGCAGGAAGACGAAGTCGCGGCCGGCGAAGCGTTCGATGATATCCTTCCCGACGCGCGTCATCTCCTTCCGGCAGGGCGGACACCACGTGGCCCAGAAATTCAGCAGGACCACCTTTCCGCGCAGCTCCGAGAGGGTGACTTGCGAGCCGTCGAACATCGTGACGGTGAAATCGGGGGCCTCGTCGCCCGCCCGGACGAGCGTGGCGGCTTCCTCTTCCGTCGTGCCGCCCTTCGCCGCGCGGCCGCCGCACGAGGGCAGCAGCAGGATGACGGCCAGGACGACGGCGATCAGCGCCAGCAGTATCCAGAGCGACCGGTCGCTTTTTCTCTTCTTTCGGATCGTCTTCATCGTTACGGTTTTACGCGTGTTCCGATTCCCTCTCCGGCAAGTACCCTGCCGAGATTGCCCGCGGTGTCCATGTCGAACACGACGATTTCGAGCCGGTTCTCGCGGCAGAGCGTGAAGGCCGTGAGGTCCATGACCTTGAGCCGCCGGGCGAGCACCTCCTCGAAGGTGATCTCGTCGAACTTCACGGCGGCGGGGTCCTTCTCCGGATCGGCCGTGTAGATGCCGTCCACGCGCGTGCCCTTCAGCAGGACGTCGGCCTCGGTCTCGATGCCGCGCAGCGCGGCGGCCGAATCGGTCGTGAAGTAGGGGTTCGACGTGCCGCCTCCGACGATCACCACGTAACCCGCCTCGAGGTACTCGATGGCGCGGGCCTTGGAGTAGTATTCGCCGACGGGCTCCATGCGGATCGACGTGAGCACCTTGCACTTCACGCCGTTGTCCTCGAGCGCCGACTGCAACGCCAGCGAGTTGATGATCGTGGCCAGCATTCCCATCTGGTCGCCCTTCACGCGGTCGAAACCCCGCTTGGCGCCCGTGAGGCCGCGGAATATGTTGCCGCCGCCGATGACGATGCCGATCTGTACGCCGGCCGCCGCCGCATCGCGGATCTGTTCGGCGTAGGATTGCAGCACGGCGGGCGAAAGCCCGTACTGCTCGCGTCCCTGCAGCGATTCGCCGCTCAGTTTCAGAAGTATTCGCTTGTATTTCATGGTCCGTGGCGATTTATCGTATCGCGAAGATAGGAAAATTTTCGGAATAATCCGCAATCGGTTCCGATCTTTCCGGGCGCTCTTCTCCGTGCGGGCGATTCGCCGAATAAAATTTGGCATTGCGCCGCTCTTGCACTATCTTTGCGAGGAATAACCCCGGTCCGGGGCGCGCGCCGCGCGTCCCGTGTGAACAGAAAATGGCGGAAAACTTTGAATTGCTGCATACGGTCTCCTCGCCGCGCGATCTGAAAAAGCTCTCGCCGGAGGAGTTGCGCCGCTATTGCGACGAGCTGCGGCGGTATATCATCGACCAGTGCGCGGTCAATCCGGGCCATCTGGCCTCGAGCCTCGGCGCCGTGGAGCTGGCCGCCGCGCTGCACTATGTCTATGACACGCCCGAGGACAAGATCGTCTGGGACGTCGGCCACCAGACCTACGCCCACAAGATCATCACGGGGCGCTGCGAGGCGTTCCGGACCAAGCGGCGCCTGGGGGGCATCAGCGGCTTTCCGCGCATGGCCGAGAGCGAGTACGACGCCTTCGGGGGCGGGCACGCCTCGGTGTCGATCTCCGCGGCGTTCGGCATGGCCAAGGCCGCCGAGCTGCGGGGCGAGCGGCGGAAGGTCGTGGCCGTGATCGGCGACGGCTCGATGACCGGCGGCCTGGCGTTCGAGGGGCTGAACAACGCTGGAGCCAGCAAGCGGACCGACCTGCTGGTGATTCTCAACGACAACCACATGGCCATCGACCAGGCGACGGGCGCGCTGAAGAACTACCTGCTGAAGATCTCGACCTCGGTGCACTACAACCGGTTCAAGCAGCGGCTGTGGGGCCTGCTGTCGCATACGCCGCGTCTGCTGCGCCTGTGCCAGCAGGCGGGCAACGCCGTCAAGCAGGGGGTGCTCAACAAAAGCAATCTGTTCGAGAGCCTCAATTTCCGTTACTTCGGGCCGGTGGACGGCCACAACCTCGGGGAGTTGGTGCGGACGCTGCGCGCGATGCACGACATCGAGGGACCCAAGCTGCTGCACGTCATGACCGTGAAGGGCAAGGGCTACCTTCCGGCCGAGCACGATCAGTCGGTGTGGCACGCCCCGGGGTGCTTCAACCCCGACACGGGCGAGCGGATCGCCCCGAAAGGCGGCCCGGCCCGCTACCAGGACGTCTTCGGCGAGACGCTGCTGGAACTGGCCCGCCTCGACGCCCGCGTGGTGGGCGTCACGCCCGCCATGCCGTCGGGCTGTTCGATGAACATTCTGATGCGCGAGATGCCCGACCGCTGTTTCGACGTGGGCATCGCCGAAGGGCACGCCGTGACCTTCTCGGCCGGACTGGCCGCCGCGGGGATGGTTCCCTTCTGCAATATCTATTCGACCTTCATGCAGCGCGCCTACGACAACGTGATTCACGACGTGGCGATCCAGGACCTGCCGGTGGTGATGTGCCTCGACCGGGGCGGCCTGGTCGGCGAGGACGGCGTGACGCACCACGGAGTCTTCGACATGGCCGCCTTCGGCGCCGTGCCGGGGCTGGTGATCGCCGCGCCGATGAACGAACCCGAACTGCGCGATCTGATGTACACGGCCCTCCGGTCGGGGCATCCCTTCATGATCCGCTATCCGCGCGGCTGCGGCGAGGGGCTGCCGTGGCGCGGCGAGGCGTTCCGCGAGCTGCCCGTGGGGCGGGGACGCCGCCTGCGCGACGGCTCCGACGTGGCGCTGGTGACGGTCGGTACGGCCGGCAACGCCGCCGCCCGGGCCGCGGAGCGTGCGGCGGAGGCGGGCGTGAGCGTCGCGCACTACGATCTGCGCTTCGTCAAGCCGCTCGACGAGGCGTTGCTCGACGAGGCGGGCCGCCGCTTCAGGCGGGTGGTGACCGTCGAGGACGGCTGCCTGCGCGGCGGTGTCGGCGAGGCCGTCGCGGCGTTCTTCAACGCCGGGGGATACGATGTACGGGTCCGTTCGCTCGGCATCGGTGACGAATGGGTCGAACACGGTACGCCGGCCCAGTTGCAGGCCCTTTGCGGATACGACGAGGAGGCCGTCCTCCGGGCGCTGCTCGCGGCGGCCGGGAAGTGACGCGACGCCCTTTCGGCACGGATTCTGCGGGGCGTTTCGGAAAAAGTTCGCGGAGTATGAAAATCGTGATTATCTGTCTGCTCGTGGCGCTGATGGCGGCCGCGGTGACCTACGGCATGAGCCGTTCGGCGCGGATCGACTCGGCGCCGGTCTCGTCGTTCGATCTCGGACGCTATCTGGGGACGTGGTACGAAATCGCCCGTTACGACAACCGTTTCGAGCGGGGCCTGCAGGAGGTGCGTGCCGAATACCGGCTTCTCGCACCCGGCCGCATCGAAGTCGTCAATAGCGGCGCGGATGCCTCGGGCCGCCGCCGCGAAGCCGTGGGCAGGGCCCGTCCGGGCCGCAGGCCGGGGCAGTTGCGGGTGTCGTTCTTCTGGATTTTCTATTCGGACTACAACGTGCTGGCGCTGGGCGACGACTACGGCTGGGCGCTGGTCGGCGGCGGCTCTCCGAAATACCTCTGGATTCTTTCGCGCACGCCGTCGCTTCCGCAGGAGACGCTGGAACGGATTCTGAAGCTGGCCTCCGACCGGGGGTACGACACCGACCGGCTCCTGTTCGTCGATCAGACGCGGTGACCTATCGCAGCGTGAAGTGCGGCTCGTCGCCGCGGCTGCGTTCCGGGTCGAACCGGAATCCTTCCCATTCGAACGTTTTCAGCCCCTCCGGGTCCGCGATGCGATGCCGGAGGATATGGCGTGTCATCTCCCCGCGGCACATTTTCGCATAGACGACGACGGTTTTCATCCGGTCGCCTTCGCGGATGCGGAATTCGGGCGTTACGACCCGCACCTCGCGGCAGACCCGCTGCCAGTCGAAGAGCCGTTTCATCTCGGCGCTGGCCAGATTGACCAGCACGCCGTCGTCGCGGCGGACCCGCTCGATGAGCGGTCCGGTCAGCCGGTCCCGCCACCATTCGAAGAGATTCGGCGCCTCCTCGCCGGGCGGAGCGACGCTCCCTTCGAGGCGGTAGGGGCGGATGGCGTCGAGCGGACGGAGCAGTCCGTAGAGGAACGAGGTGATGCTGAGGTGTTCCTGCGCGTAGGCGAAATCCGCGGGCGAGAACTCCGCGGGGGCGATATGTCTGAAGACGACGCCCGTGTAGGCGGCGATGGCCGGGAGCTGCGGCGCGTCGTGGAAGGCGAGGTAGCGGCGGCGGTTTTCGGCGGCGATGCGCGGGTTCACGCGCAGCATCCGTTCCAGCTCCCCGGCGGGCAGCGCGGCCAGCCGGAGGGCCAGTCCGGCGGCTTCCGCCTCGAAGAGCGGCCGGGTCGTGCGGGGCGCGGCGACGGCGGCGGTGCCGGTCATCGTCTTGGCGCAGGAGATCAGAATCTGCATGGCAGGGGGATTTCGGAAGATCGGAACGGTTCGGGAACGAACGCCCGGCCGGCGGGCGCTTCCATCGTGACGGAGCGGATCATGCGACCGAGCAGGGAATGCCGAGGGCTTCGACGCGGGAGGCGATGGCCTGCAGCTCCTCGCGGGGAACCTTTTCGAGCGTTTGGCAGGGGGTGTCGCGGTCGAGCGAATAGACCATCACCTGCCGGGGGCGGATTTCGTCCGCGAGGGCGAGCCATGCCGCGACCTCCTCTTCGGTGGTGTTGTCGATCGGCGCGCCGCCGCACTCGCCGCGCAGGAACATGGTCTGTAGGATCATGTGCCCCCCGAAACGCTTCATCCGCTCGACGGTGTCGCGGACCGAATAGGCGGGGCTCTGCGGGTTGTTCATCCGGCGCGCGGTCGCATCGAACGCCGAGTCGAGCTTCAGGATGTTGTTGTCCACCCGCGACAGGGCGCGGCAGACCTCCTCGCGGTGGAGCTGCGTGGCGTTGGAGAGCACGGAGACCTTCGCTCCGGGGCACAGCTCGTCACGCAGGGCCAGCGTGTCGTCGATCACCTCCTCGAACCGGGGGTGCATGGTCGGCTCGCCGTTGCCCGCGAAGGTGATGACGTCGGGCGGCGTGCCCGCGTCCACCATGCGGCGCAGCGTCTCGCCGAGCAAGCGGCGGACGTCGTCGCGGGCGTTGAACCGGCGCGCTCCGGGGTGGTCGGCATTCCAGCCGCATTCGCAGTAGATGCAGTCGAACGAACAGAGTTTCGACTCCGTGGGCAGCAGATTGACGCCCAGCGAGAGGCCCAGCCGCCGCGAATGCACCGGGCCGAAGATGATGTCGTGATAGAGTGAGGTCATACGGCAAAAATAGGGAAAATTCCCGGAATATGTCCTCCGGAGCGCCGGAAAACCCGCCTCGCGGAACACTCCGGGCGGAACGGCTGCGCGGCGGGCCGCTCCGTCCGGTGTCCGGGGCGAAAAATAAGTATAAATACGCATCCCCGTGGTACAAAAAACGGCTACTTTTGACTGCCGAATCGGTTCGATTCGCGCCTTTGTGTGTCCGAATCGAACGAAAATGGAGGTTAAATTACATTAAATCAGATAAATATGGTTGATATTTTTGCACGCCTCGAAAAAAATGCGGGCGGACCTATCGGTCAGTACATGTCGTACGCTCACGGCTATTTCGCCTTCCCGAAACTCGAGGGCGAGATCGGTCCCCACATGGTGTTCCGGGGAAAGAAGATGCTCAACTGGAGCCTGAACAACTACCTGGGACTGGCCAACCATCCCGAGGTGCGCAAGGCCGATGCCGAAGGCGCCGCCGAGTTCGGCATGGCGGCTCCGATGGGAGCGCGCATGATGAGCGGCCAGACCAAATACCACGAGCGGCTGGAACGCGAGCTGGCCGAGTTCGTCGGCAAGGAGGACGCCTTCCTGCTCAACTTCGGCTACCAGGGCATGCTGTCGATCATCGACTGCCTGCTCACCCCCCGCGACGTGGTGGTTTACGACGCCGAGGCGCATGCCTGCATCATCGACGGCCTGCGTCTGCACAAGGGCAAGCGCTTCGTCTATGGCCACAACGACATGGATTCGTTGCGTCTGCAACTCAAACACGCCACCGAACTGGCCGAGGAGCAGAACGGCGGCGTGCTGGTCATCACCGAAGGCGTGTTCGGCATGAAGGGCGACCTGGGCAAACTCGACGAGATCGTGGCGCTGAAGAAGGACTTCCAGTTCCGCCTGCTGGTGGACGATGCGCACGGCTTCGGTACGATGGGCGAGGGCGGTCGCGGCACGGCTTCGCATTTCGGCGTGGTGGACGGCGTGGACGTGCTGTTCAACACCTTCGCCAAGTCGATGGCCGGCATCGGAGCATTCGTGAGCGGCCCCCGCTGGCTGATCAACCTGCTGCGTTACAACATGCGTTCGCAGCTCTACGCCAAGTCGCTCCCGATGCCCATGGTGATCGGCGCGCTGAAGCGTCTGGAGCTGATCCGCAACCACCCCGAGTACCAGCAGAAACTCTGGGAGATCGTCCGCGCATTGCAGAGCGGTCTGAAGGAGAACGGGTTCAATATAGGTGTGACGAATTCGCCCGTGACCCCCGTTTTCATGAAGGGCGGCATTCCCGAGGCGACGAACCTGATCGTCGATCTGCGCGAGAACCACGGCGTGTTCTGTTCGATCGTCGTCTATCCGGTGATCCCGAAGGGCGAGATCATTCTGCGCGTGATTCCGACGGCGGCCCATACGCTCGAGGACGTGAACTATACGCTCGAGGCGTTCAAGTCGGTGCGCGACAAGCTCGAAAGCGGTTACTATGCGAGCCTGCCCATTCCGGTCCGCGCCGACGAGGGATTCAAGGTCCGCTGATCCGGTCCCGGTTTCGGCGGGAGCCCGATTCCCGGATAAATTCGCGACACCTCCGGCCCTGCGGCCGGGGGTGTCTGTTTTCCGAGGGGGCATTCGGGGTGGGTGCGGAGCCGGTTCGGAACAGGCCTTTCGGCCGGGCGGGCGACCTGCGTTTTCCGGAGGATTTTGTCCGGAACGGTTAGCCGGACCGGCGAGGCGGACGGCCCCGTTTCCCGGGAGTCTGGTCCGGACGGGCGGAAGGACGGGGTGTTCCGGTCCGATGGCATTCGCTGAAACCGTCGTTTGGAACAGGGGGAGAGGGCCTCTCCGGCCGGTTGTCAGGGGATGGAGCTCGTTGCCCGGATGTTGCCCGGAAACTGCCTGGAAGTGAAGCCGGGGCTCCGGGCCGATCGGCCGAATGATTTCTCCTTCCGGGGACCGGATTGTTTGGGCGTTTCGGCGCGAATTTCGGCGCGGGTCCCGGTTGCGGCATTTCGGGCCGGAAGATGGCCGGGCCGGAAGCGGTCGCGGTGTCGGTTTTTGCCGCGGCCCTGCCGCCGTGGGGCGCGGCATTTGACGGCCGGATGGCTCTGAGCATGCCTTTGGCGGCGGAATCCGGAATTTTCCCCGGAAAATTTTGGCGGAATGAATTTTTCCTTTTATATTTGCAGTCCCGAAACGAAAGTTCCGGCATATTTGCGGAAATAGCTCAGTTGGTAGAGCGCAACCTTGCCAAGGTTGAGGTCGCGGGTCCGAGTCCCGTTTTCCGCTCTAAAACAGGCGATTAAATCCTTACGACAAGTCAATCAGCGAGTTGTGAGGATTTTTCGTTTGTAGCGGTTAACGAGTTGCTAACTGATCTTTTGCGCCGTATTGCACGGTATCTTACCTTGAAAAAGAACTCATATTGCAAATATACTGAATAAATCAATACCCGATTCTTTTTCGGGTTGCGGAATCATAGTGCAACTCCTCTCGACAATAAAGATAGAGATTGTCTAGTAAAGACGCATCTTGTTCGGCATCCGGTTCCATGGTGAAAAGATAATCAGCGGTGTATTTGCGGATAACGTTTTCGATCTGACCGCCGCTCAAGTCGAACATGCGGGACAGTTCTTCGACTTCGGAGATCTTTAACGACGGCAGCATCGTTTGCCAGATAGCACGACGGGTCTCAAACGTCGGGCGACAGAATTTGATTTTGTAGAGGAATCGGCGCTCAAAAGCCTGGTCAAGGTTTTGTGTCAAATTGGTGGTAGCGATCAGGATGCCGTCGAGTCGTTCGATCTCCTGCAATAGGATATTCTGCATTGCATTTTCGGTTTGGTCGAGAGAGCCGCCCATCGTCGTACGTCGGCGGCCCAATACGGCATCCGCTTCGTTGAACAACAGAATCGGAGCTGGGTCGCAGTCGCGCACATAGCCGCGATAGCGGTCGAAAATCTCTTTGAGGCGTTTCTCGCTTTCGCCGAACCACATGCTTTTTGTTTCCGAAATATCGACCTGCATAATATCCCGGCCGCTTTGCCGTGCTAATTGATAAACCGACTCGGTTTTCCCCGTACCGGGCGAACCGTAAAACAGGCAGGCAAAACCCTGACGCATACCGTTTTGCCATAGCTGCTGCCTGACAGCATTGAATCGCTCTGCTTCGAGTAAAAGCCCCAGCCGGTCAATTTTCGCCTGCTCTCCGGGATTGAACCAGAGTTTTTTCGGAGTAAGGCTGGAGGCTATGATCAACTCTTTCCGGTTGCGCGGAGCCTGTAATTGGATCAGGATTTCGGAAAAGAGAGTTGTTTTCGCTTTGTCGGTCAGGCGGAACGCTTCGCGGTTGCCGAACATGCCGCTGTCCGGGGCATTTTCCAGGATGTTTAGGTCGAACAGCTCGCTATAACGGGCCAGCAACGCGTCTTTCTCGCAACGTGCAGCCCATTCGTCATCGAAAAGCACCTCTATGTCATGCCAGCCGATATGGTCGTCCCGATTATTTACATAGAGATTACAGCATTGTGCAAAGACAAGCGTATCCCAAATATGGAGAGACTGTGCAATTTCCCGAAAACGGCAGCAAAATTCCAACTGCTGGTTTCGGTCGATTAATTGTTGCAACTCTTCGGCGAGTTCCGTTTGCGACATCTCCTGTTGGGATGTGTAACTGATTAATTTCCCCAGTCGCACGAAAAATTGGTCGATCGTAAGGCCGCAGATCGGGGGCGGAGTGAATTTCTTTCCGGCCTGCAACGCTTCGAGTACCATTTTCGGGATGCGGTAGGTATCCGGTTCGGCCGATCCGCTACGCCGTCGGCGAATAAGCTGTCGACGGATTAATTCCTCGAAATCGGCCGCATGGTTCAGCAGCTCGACTTTGCGGCAGCCGAGAAATTCGGCAAGCTGCTTCAATACGATCTTTCGGTCGTCCGACAACTCAATCAATACGGCGAACAACATCGTCTGCACGGGCGTCAGATCGAGTCGCCGTCCCAAACGCTCGAGGAGAGGTGTCGCGTTGCCCCAGAAATCGTCTGATAAGTGCGAACCATTTGCCAACTGCACCACTTCGCAGATATCCTGCATCAAAGTCCGTTCTTCCATCATTCCATTGTTTTTCGGCAAAGTTAGGGGTGTGATATGCGAAAAAATGGCATGGGCGGTTGTGTATGCAACTGTTCCAAAGCATAACCGACTATAAAAATTCGGTTTTGCCGCGGCGAATACAGGCGAAACGGTTATTGCCCCGCTGGCTTATGGGCAGGATCGCATCGTAAACGAGCGGCCGCACCCATTCACCGAGTCGGTTCAGCAATCCGTATTTTCGTTGCCGGCCGATGATGTTGAATTGTCCGTAATGGCGGGTCAGCATATCGTATTCGGCCGGAATAATGATTTGACCGTCCCGGTCGAGTAATCCGTATTTCCCGTTGCGGCGAATTCGTACCAGACCGGTACCGTACCGATCCGCACATTTGCAGTCGAGAGGAATCAGGCGCCGGGGATGGATTTGTAACAGTGCATACCCGGCCCCATCGCAAACGATTCCCGTCCGGTCGTCGAGCCGTTCCGCATATCGCCACCGGGCCGTTGTGAGATGCACACCCTGTTCGGTCTGAAAGCCTATTTTCCCTTCTTTCCAATAAATATCCAGCATTGTCGTTTCTTTTTACTGCAAAATAAAAAATCCGCTGTGCAGAAAAGTTGTACAGCGGAGTGTAAAAACGGATTCGGCCCGACTATTTTACGAGGAAATCTATCCCGTCGATCGTTTGTGAAGCCGTAACGATTTTCGACCGCAGTTCGTCTCCGATGTCGAGCGAGGCGAAATCGGAGCCTTTATCCCGATGGATCGGAATGATTGCTGTATGCGGAGGGACCGTGCGGCAAACGGCGGCCAGCGTATCGGTTGTCGCATGTCCCGATGTATGCACGTATTCAGAGTGCGGAAACCGGGCGACGAATGCCTTCAGATCCGGATTATAGGCTTCGTGCGTCGGAAGAATATAGCCGCGGAACATCGAGTAAATCAATAGGGTTTCATCCGGATTCAGTTCCGGTAGCAACGTGTCGACCCACCGCCGATACTTGGGGCCGGTGCGCAGCAACATCGTGAATCCCGTATCCAACATCCATTTCCGCAGTTTTTCATTCCGTTCGTCGGAACCGTAAACCTTGTGATCGAATTTGAAAAGCGGGCTTTTCACCCCGGCATGACCGGCGAACGATTCCAGAATCCGCTGTTGATAGCCGTCGCATACGAACGGACGGCTACGCATTTCCCGATTTGCCCGGTGAAAAGTCGCCAACCGGTCCATATCCGTCGAGGAGCAGAGTACGAAGACGTTTTTGTAGCGTTTCATCAACTCAATAGCCTGTCGTTTCAGGTCGTTCTCGTGGACGATTTTCTTCTCGTTGCGGTCGAGCATCGTTCCCTCGGTAATCAATACGTCGATACCTTGCGGTGCGATGTATTTTTCGAGCGTCGGCAGCAGTCCTTTCCCCAAATAGCCGTGCTGCCGGAAATCGCCCGTATGCAGAATCCGTTTGCCGTCGGCCTCGACGAGAAACATATAGGCGTCGGCTGCCGAGTGACTGACGAAATAGGACGTAATCCGAATATCTTTTCCGACCCGTATACAACGGGCGGGTTCGTAGGTCTTGAATCGCTCGACGGCCGTCAAATCGGCTTCCCGTCGCTCTTTCTCGCCCGGAACATGCGTCAGGTGTTCCAGCCGGATGCGCATTACGGCTTTGGCTAACGGCCCGATATATTGATCGACCCGCTCCGGCACATGCCGGAATAAATCCACGTGATCGCCGTGATAGTGCGTGTAGAATACCGCATCGCATCCCTCGCACAGTTGTGCAATGGCCCCGGCATTGTCGAACCGGTCTTCCGACGGGCCGTTGCCTTTGGGAAGGTTATGTCCGAGATCGATCAGAATTTTCGACCGGGCGGTCCGGATTTCGGTGATGCACCCGCCGATCTGGTCGATGCCGCGGTGGATGGTGATAGTCATAATAGTTTTACAGTAATATGCGGTTTGTATTTCTGTGTTTTGACTATAATCTGTTTATTGCAATTCTCCTGATTGATAAAATCGATTAGCTCAGAAGTAATTGCCGGGTGTAAATCATCGACTAAAAGTACTCCGTAGATAGTTGATATATTTTTCTGTACCGCTGAATAATAGAATTTATCAAAATCGCGTATTGATGGAATCTCTTTTTTCTGTAAATCATATCTGATTCGATGATGAAAACATAAGTCTTCCATAATCCAAAGATAAAAAAGTAGTTCGGAGATAATACCGACTTTTTTATTGTTATATTTTAACTCGAATATCCATAATTCATCGGCTTTTATAGCCCATAAATCTATCGCACTTTTTCCATATGGGAATAATCCATGTTCTTTATCAACCTTATCTCTAAAAATACCTACGGGCAATTGATGATTACATACATCGAAAGATGTATTGAGGAAAAGGTTTTCGGGATCTAAAAAAGCTCTTTCGAAATATGCTTCGGTTTTTTCTTTGATATTCTCTGTTTTACTATCATTCTGAGGATAATTTAGGAACAGATTTCCGGCTGTGTAAACTGAATCTTTGAAATCCATGATGTCCGCCACATTATTTTCAGAAGGTGCGAACCAAAAAAAATGTTCCTGCATTTTTAATACACGATACAAAAACCGCTTATAATGTAAGTTTTTTATCAGAGGTATATCCCATGACAATATAACACGCTCAATTCCCCTTTTTCTATTAGCATAGATGCAAAATATCCAACCTTCAAACGCCGATGCGTCTTCTTGCATATTCTTGCATACTGAGAGAGAATCGACTCCTATGTATAGGATCTTTCGGCTTTCATCGAAGTTGATGTCTATTTTTGATGGAAGCCGCTGTATATTCCGTAACGATTGTAGAAAAGTCTTTTTATCCATTTTATTACTTATTTTTAGGTTTCTAAATATAATGAATCAGTCATTACCCTCCAAACTTAGAATATAAAATTTTTATTAATAAGAAGCTAACCAAGTAATTATGTCGTTTAATGATAATGTACTTGAGTAGTCTGATACGGGATTTGCTTGGATAATGTATCTTATTGCTGCGCGGAAGGCTCCGAACTCACCGCCACTTATTCCGGAGGTAACCGTACCGCAATCGAGGCAGTGTACCGAGTGGGAACTCATTCCGCTCATGGGCGAACCGCTGAAACTGAAGACAAGCGACCGCCCCTTGCATTTCGGGCATGGTTTGCAAAAGGTGTTCGGATAGTCGATCCATGCCTTAACAAGTATTCCCAGGCAAATTTTTCCGAAGCCATAGGCCCTAAGCGGCGTTTCGGTAAAGAAGAGCTTAGGGTCGGAGAGAATCTGTTCCCGATGATGCCAGAAGAGAGGAATATGCTCCGAGTAGACCTTCCACCGATGTTTTTCCGCCTTACACCGCTGCGCTTCGCGCGCGCGTCCGAACCAGATGTCGTAAAGACTCTCCGGGATGAGCAGGCGGTTTTGCAAGTCGAAAGTCAACCCGTTGTCGATAATCAGCGACCTGTCGATGCAAACCTGCAACCGCTCTTCGTTTTGCAAAGTGTATTCACTCCCGTCGTATCGGACGATCGGAACGGCAATCGCTGCCTCAGCCGGTTTTTGCCGGTTCGTTTTTGCAGTCATCTCTTTAATTTAATGATTCAAAATCTCAATCGCTCGCCGCGCATCCTCTTCCGTAATGCCGCGCTCGGGATCGATCCGGATAAAATTCGGTCGCTGTTCGGATAAAATATCCGGTTCGTCATCCAGAATGACGTAGCGGTATCCTTCGGCCGTATGCTCAAGTAGCCAATGCTTGATCTCGTTGCCTTTGCCGATAAACATTTCGGGATCGTCGAAGTCGGGGTTTATTGCCCGGATTTCCTCGGCTGTCATACACCTTTCCGTGATGTCGATCATTCGGCCGGGCAAACGGCGCTCGCGCCACATCTCCGCCATACGTTCCGCTCCTTCGAATTTCCACGAGGAGGAGATAACGACCGATGCCCCTGTCGCGTCGATGATCGTGCCCAAATTGGCGACTGATTCGGGATCGAACAGATAGCCGTATTTATCCGACAACGGTTTGCCGGCTCTTTTCAGCGCGGCAATATGCCGCCCGGTGTTGAGTACGCCATCGAAATCGAGAAAGATCATACGCCGCTTATGCCGTGAATAGAGAAGATTCATCTCGTCGATGATCCGCTCTGTTTCATTTCGCACGGCGATCGGCGACAGTACCTCAATATCGATGTGCTGTGCCAATACGGCCCGGTAAAACTCGTAAGTAGGAGCGACCCGATATTCGAAATCGGCATAATCGACCGTCGTTTCGATCTCCTGTTGCGAATCGTGCAGAGGCAGTGTCCGCAAGTATTTCGGCCCATCGCCGTAGGCGCGGATTCGGATCGTACAGGGTTTGATGTCATCGTAAACAGCCACGCCGAAGGCGCCGGACAGATAATCCCCGGGATCGAGATCGGCGGGCGGCGTAAAACGTTTTTCGGTCAACCGAACCGCCTGCATCCGATCGAGTGCGTAGAGTTTGATTTTCGCTTCATGCGGTTTATCGGCATAGAGATACCAGCGACGTTCGTAGAGTTTGACGAAAAGCGGGCGGAGCGTCAACTCAAACGGTGTGTCCCCGTAAAAAGGCTGGTAGGTAACGCCGATCTGCCGGTTCTCGCGCATCGCCTCCAAAATATAGGTCAGAAAACTTTTCGATGAGGGGATATTCTCTATCAGTATGCGGCTGCGCAGCGATTGGGTATCACGCAACATGTTGCTAACCGAGAAACTGTCGAGCAACCAATTCGCCATGCTGTCGCGTTGCAGATCGTCGCTGTCGGTGATGTAGTAGCGATTTGTTCGTTCGTCGCAGGCGATGCGAATGCCGAATAGTTCTTCGATCGCCTCGCGGTGGTTGTGAAATGTTCGTAACGCAAACCGTTTTCCGCCCGACAGCGTACTGCGCTGCCAGCGTTCGTTGATTTCAGCGAACGTAATCGACCCAGCCCGACGGATCGTGTCGGCCAACCAAATGTACTTTTTGAAAAGATCCGATGCCATACTTTTTAATTCCTCTGCCAAAGATAGCAAATTGGTATGCCAAATTATTGCATAGGCCAAATATATTTAATTTCCAACGCTATATTTATTTCCTTTGTTTTGCCTTGGTTCGATATTTATCCCGATTTTCTGATAGAACTCCTTTCCTTGCTGTTTGAGCCACACATCGCAGTCTTCTCCGTTTATGGTGAACCGGAATCCGCCGGGCCGTCCTCGTCGGGTTTGAGTTGCAGGACAATATCGTTGGCCCTTAACGTATGATTATACTTTGTCGAGTGCAGCTCTCCCGTGTATCGGTAAGGCTGCATCGTAGATAACGTTTTGGTTCCCTTCTTGTCCAAGTCCGACGTTCTTGCAATAGTTTTCCCATTTCAACAGTCCCTTTACATAGGGGCACAGATCATCGACACGCATCAGGGCTTTCACAACCTGCTGTGCTTCTTGTTTAAGGTTGGCCACCTCTTTATCGTGCCCGGCCTGTATCGTCTCTATTTCCCGTTGCAGGCTCTTTATATCTTTATCTTTGCCCTCTATCACGTCCCGTAAATCTGCAATCTGCTTCTCATACCTCGTAGGCTTCGGGTCGTGGAACAATGCCCCGATCCGTTCGACTGCCTTTGTCGTGGCATCAACCGCCACGCCTTTGAGTTTGTCGGTTTTGATCTCCCGCCGGGTCTGCGTCAGTTCCGACCGTGCGGCCTCCCGCTGTGCCTGCAAAGCGGCAATATCGACCGTTAGGGTTTGTCGCTGCTCTTTGAGATTCTCGACCTGCTCGGCGATTTCGTTCTTGCGGACGAATACCTCGCGGTAATATTGTTGGGTAGATATGTGTTTGGCTTCCGATCCCTCGACGCCGCGTCGCAGTCCGTATTTGGCCATCGCTTCGGCATAGGTGGTCTGATAGGCTTTGAGTTTGTCCCTCGCCATCACATCATCGGCACATAGGCGCGAACGGTCTTTCTTTGTTCGGTAAGTTCTCTTTCCGCTTCGGGCGTTCTTCACCCGTTCCAACTTGGCTTTCCGCCGCTCTCCCCGGACGATGGGTACGACGGTCGCGTGGATATGGGGCGTTTTCTCGTCCAGATGCAGGACTGCCGACACGACGTTTTCCTTTCCGAAGGTCTTTTGCAGCCAGCCGCAGGAATCCTTGGCCCAAGCATCCAACTGCCCGGCCTGCCGGATACGCTTCATATCTTCGGGGCTTCCGGACATTACGACGCGCAACGCCCGCACTTGGTTCTTTCCGATCTTGCGCTCCAGTCCGGCATTGTCCAGCCGGTGCTGGATCGCTTCGGTGCGGCTGGCAACTCCTTTGGGAAATTCGATTAACTCTTGGTTCAGGTAGGTAAGTGTCGTTATGACATTGGCGGGTGTTATTCTCCGCTCGACGTGTCCCGACATGGCGGCGTCCGTTCCGGCCGCCTTTTCGATATGCAATACGACATAGCCCATAGCGGTATAGTTTTAGGTGGTTTGGATAATCTGTTCTCGGCGGCGTCAGAGCGAAGCGGACGAGGATTCGGAGTTGTCCCGACCATCGGGCTGAGGAACGAGCATCCGCTGTCCGGAGCGCGGAGTTGCCGCCGCAAGGGGTGTCCAGAGGGGCCGCGGCCCCTTTGGACTATTGGGGCATTTTCAGCGTTGCGGAGCAATGCGGAAAGAAAATGCCCTAATAGGCTATGCCTTTTGTAAAAAGGCGCGGGCGCGAAGCGGCCGATCTGTGGGTGACGGTGCCGGCGACTTATCCGTCTGCAAACTCCGGGAGCATTACAACCAACCGATATTCGGCGGCAGGATGAACAGTGAAAAGAGCGACGATGCTCGGCTGCCCGCCGCCCCTTTGTGCCCGGAGAGATCCCATCTAATCTCGCAGGGTGCATTGGGGCGGAAGGGCTGAATCTATCCTACTGTTATTCCTTATTTCATTGTGCGAGGCTGTACTTTTCGGAATAGATACCAGCCATTTCGTCGAAACCCTTTGCCAGCATATCGTCCGTGACTTTGGCGTAAATCTGGGTGGTCTTGATATTGGTATGCCCCAACATGCGGCTGACGACTTCGATGCGGATACCTTGCGCCAGCGCGTTGGTTGTGGCGAACGTGTGGCGGGCCATATGATAGGTTATCGTCTTGTCGATGCCGACCTCCGCTGCAATTTTCTTCAATACCCTGTTACAGTAGGCGATGTCGGGCACAGGCAGTACGAGGTTCGTTCCTGCAACCTCACGCCTGTACTTGTCGATAATGCGTTTTGTAATGCCGCATAATTTGATTTTGAAAGGTGTATTGGTCTTCTGCCTCTTTTTGACGATCCACAAGTCCCCGTCGAATGACTTTTGAAGCATATCCTTTGTCAGCCCTTTTACGTCGGCATGCGCCATGCCCGTGAAACAGGAAAAGACGAACATATCGCGCACCTTGCCGTAACCCTCGAACGTGAATTTATGATTCATCAACTGTTGCAACTCCGATTCGATGAGGTAACCCCGGTCTTTGGTGATTTTCTTGGGGTGATATTCCGAGAAAGGATTGCGCAGGATAAGCCCGGCGTTGTGGGCTTTCGTTACGACCATCTTCAATGGCTTGGTGTAGATGCAGACACACGAGGGAGTAAGACCCTTCTCGCTTCGCAGATAAAGGTCGTAATCGGTAATGAAAGTTTCGGTCAACTCTTTCAACGGAATATCCTCACGATGCAGTTTCTCGGAAAGAAACTCGGCTAACCGTTTACGCACGTTGTCATACTTGCGGTAAGTGGACTGCGCCCGATCTACGCCGACGTGCTGTTTGAAATCGCGGTTGAATTTGTCTAAGGCTTCCAACAGGGTTTCGTACTCCTCGCCCATACCGAGATAGGCGGACTTCACCCGTTCGGCCGTGACATAGGCGTCGCGGTCGGAGATACGTTGATAGTGGTGGAGCAGTTTGGCCCGAATGCGTTCCAACTCGGCATTGACATTCCGGGCTTCGGCACTCTTACCGGCGGCCTTGTTCGCGGCAAAATCCCACAAGGCGAGCGGGATAGTCAGGCGCGACGATATGAAAGTGCTTTTGCCGTTGACCGTAAGCTGGACATAGATCGGGACACGGCCGTCCTTTGCGCATTGTTTGTTGACGTAAAACAGAATCCGAAAGGTACTTCTCATAACATGTAACTTTAAGGGTTGCAAAATTAGTTTGTTATGAGTCCCTTGTCAAGATGAAAAATGGCGCAATGCAATGAAAAATAATATATTACGAAGAAATAAGCAAACTGGACAGCGGGGTAGCCGGTTAACAACCGCCGTTAACGACTTGTTAACTCAACGCCTGCATTTCGTTGCCTAAAACCGCTAAATCTCCGAATTGCAGGATATGGCAACAAAGCGCATATTCTTCAAACAATCAATTAATTAGCTGCATTTTGCATCCAATTACTCAACCAATCCCGTTTTCCGCTCGGAGAACCTTTGAAAGAAAAGGAGACAAGAAGCAAAATCCTTATGTATCAATGATACGTAAGGTTTTTTGTTTTCGGGGCATAGTGTATTCGGAATCGGGTTGTCCTCTTCTCGATCCGGCCCCGTTCGTCCCGGTCCGGGAAGAGGACGCGAATTGCGGACGATGCGTTGGATTCCATCGTTGTGCGTTC
>PPYF01469257.1_pt1 | contig 84953 bp, 92 predicted proteins | sample 1559871 | NCBI WGS metagenome assembly PPYF01 (sample SAMN08240021, study PRJNA423297) | Human gut metagenome, whole genome shotgun sequencing project.
GGTAGATAGGGCAGAGGTGGAAGTGCGGTAACGTATGGAGCTGACTGCTACTAATCGGTCGAGGGCTTGACCAAAAAGCGAGAAAGCGGTCAGGACAGGAAAGAAACAGGACGGAACAAGCTTGCTTGTGAAGGAGTGGTTCTTAACTGGACTGGACATTTGCGAAGCAAAAGGCACCGAATGACGGAGTCATGAGGTGACCGCATTCGAGCGAAAGCTTGGTCACACGATTCCAAATGTCAACATGTATGTAGTTTTGAATGTGCAACTTAACCAGTACTGAACAGAAGTACTGGTTTTTTTCTATTTAAAAATATTTAAGTCCTGTAAATGAGCAAATATCAAATTTCCATGGTAAGCTCTATCTGTACAGCTTATAAAGACAAATTCATGTGTACAGCTTATAAAGACAAATTCATGTGTACAGCTTATAAAGACAAATTCATGAAAAGAAAAGGATTTCCCGTGATCACAATATTTACTGATCTGGAAAAATTTCTTCAGGTGTATGACTTTTGTATATTTTTTAAATTTACTATTTACAGCTGTCTGTATAAGTTTCATTTAAGCATATGGATATGATATTTTAGCATGATTGCAATTACCGAACATATGTGCTACAATACAGAAACAGGATATAAGAGATACTGTGAAAGTATATTTTCGCATTTATTTTAACAGTTGTATAACATCAATGGGAATATGTGCAGTTAAAGTTTTCGTATGGAGGAAATTATGCCGCTTCAGTTTATTATTGGAAATTCCGGTTCCGGAAAGTCCTACACAGTTTTTCAAAGCGTGATTCAGGAAGCCAGAGAGCATCCGGAACAGCTTTTTTATGTGATCGTGCCGGAACAGTTTACCATGCAGACGCAAAAAACACTGGTAGAAATGCATCCGGACGGAGGAATCCTGAATATTGATGTACTCAGCTTTGAACGCCTTGCCTTTCGTGTTTTTGAGGAGGTAGGCGGAGATACCAGAAAGATTCTGGAAGAGACAGGGAAAAATATGGTCCTTCAGAAGCTGGTCCAGAAGCATCAGAAAGATCTGGTTTATCTGAAAAATCAGATGAAAAAGCCCGGATATCTGGACGAGGTAAAATCTCTGATCTCTGAATTTATGCAGTATGAGGTAGGAGAGCAGGAACTGGAAAGAATGAAGGAGGACGCTTCTGACAGAGCTCTTCTTCAGATGAAGCTTCAGGATGTGACGGTTCTTTATCAGGCATTTCGGGATTATCTGAGAGAACATTACATGACACCGGAAGAAGTGCTGGAGGTTCTGGCAAAAGAGATTGTTTTTTCTGAGAAGCTTCGAGGCAGCGTGCTTGTTCTGGATGGCTTTACTGGTTTTACTCCTGTGCAGATGAAGGTGGTAAAAGAGCTTCTGGCTGTGTGCAGTAAAGTTTTGGTGACTGTGACTATGGATGTACAGGAACCTTTTATGGGAAAAGAAAAATCCCACCAGCTTTTTTACATGAGCCACAAAATGATACGGGGACTTTGTGAGCTTACAAAAGAAACAGAAGAGCCTGTGTGGATAAAAGCCGGTGAAAAGTCACGGTTTGCCCATTCTCCTGCTCTTTCTTTTATGGAAAAAAATCTGTTCCGGTATCGCAGACAGGTTTATAAACAGGAACAAAAGGAAATCAGTATTTTTTCTGCGGGAACTCCGCTGAAGGAAATGGAAGAAACTGCAAGAAGGATTCTTCGCCTTGTACGAAAAGAGGGGTACAGGTTTGGAGAAATTGCTGTGATTACAGGCAATCTGGAGGAATATGGAAATCTGGCCAGACAGGCCTTTGATAATAGTGGAATTCCCTGTTTTATTGATGAGAAGCACTCCATTCTTATGAATCCTTTTGTAGAGTATGTAAGGGCAGCTCTGGAAATGGCAGCGCAGGGATTTTCCTATGAAAGTGTGTTCCGGTATCTGCGATGCGGAATGTCGGATATCACACGACAGGAAACAGACTGGCTGGAAAACTATGTGGTAGCCCTTGGAATCCGGGGATTCAAAAAATGGAAGGAAAAGTGGGTGCGGATTTATCGGGGAATGAAAGAGGAATCTATTTTGGAGCTGAATGAGATCCGTGAGCGTTTTGTCCGGGAAACAGAAGAGCTTGCCCGGGGATTTTCCGGAAAAAAGAAAACAGTAAAAGAATATTGCGGATTTCTTTATGAGTTTATTGTAAGAAGCCGTATCCAGGAAAAACTTTATGAGCAGGAAGAGGTATTTTGCCGGAAGGGTGATCGGGCAATGGAAAAGGAATATGCTCAGATTTACGGGATCGTCATGGAGCTTCTTGATAAAATGACGGAAATTCTGGGGGAGGAAACAGTATCCCCGGAGGAATTCCGGCAGATTCTGGAAACGGGAATGAGCCAGGCAAAAGTAGCTTTAATTCCTCCGGGACTGGATCAGGTTCTTGTGGGAGATATGGAGAGAACCCGTCTGAAGGATGCTCGCGCCTTATTTTTTGTAGGCGTGAATGAAGGAAATATTCCAAAGAACACAGAGTCCGGGGGAATCCTCACAGAACTGGACAGGGAATTTTTTGCGGACCAGGGAGTGGAACTGGCTCCCGGACCAAAGGAACTGATGAATATCCAGAGATTTTATTTATATCTGAATCTTACCAAGCCGTCAGAACACCTTTGCCTCTCTTTTGCAGATTCAAACATGAAGGGGGAGGCGGTAAGCCCGGCCTATCTAATCCATACAGTCAGACGGCTTTATCCGCAGCTGCACCCGGAGCGGGCAGAGGAGCCGGAAAGCTTTCTGGAGCTTCTGGAAACACCTTCTACAGGCATGGATTATCTTCTGGAAATCCTTGGAAGCCATACGGATAAATATGAGGAACCGCTGTTTCAGGAACTGTACAGCTGGTATCTGAGAAGTCCGGAATATCAGGAGCTTACAAAAAAGCTGACAGACGCGGCATTTATGAGAAAGCCGGCAGACAGAATCAGCGCCAGTGTTGCAAAGGCTCTTTACGGGGAGGTATCACCGAACAGCGCCACCAGGTTGGAACAGTTTGCGGCCTGTGCCTTTGCCCATTTTTTAAGGTATGGTCTTGAGATCACGGAGCGGGCAGAATATGAGTTTCGCGCAATGGATATGGGCAATGTGATTCATCAGGCACTGGAGAAATTTGCCGCAGAGCTCCAGCGAAAGGGACTGAGGTGGAGCGAGCTTGATGAGGAGGAAAGAGACAGCATTGTGGAAGAATGTCTGAACCAGGTAGCGGCAGATTATGGAAACACAATATTAAAAAGCAGCGCCAGAAACCAGTATATGATAGAGAGAACCTCCCGTATTCTGAAGCGTACTGTATGGGCACTTCAGGAGCAGCTTCGCCAGGGAGAATTTCTGCCCGAAGGCTTTGAGGTTTCCATAGGAGGGGGAAGGATTGACCGTCTTGACGTGCTGAAAGAGGACAAAAAGGTCTATGTAAAAATCATAGATTATAAGTCGGGGAACACTTCCTTTGACCTGGTCAGCCTGTATCATGGACTTCAGCTTCAGCTTGTGGTATATATGGATGCCGCTCTGGATGCAGAACAGAGAAAGTACCCGGACTGTGACATACAGCCGGCAGGAATTTTTTATTACAATGTGAAAGATCCCATGATCCAGGAAAATATTCAGGCTGATATGGACAGCATCCAGCCGGGGCTTCTGAAAGAACTGAAAATGAACGGACTTGTGGCTGCAAATTCTGAGGTGATCCAGAAAATGGACAGAAGTCTGGTTTCTTTGCCAGTAACCTATAATAAGGACGGTTCCTTCCGAAAAGGTTCCTCTGTTGCCACAAGGGAGCAGTTCCGTCTTCTGAATGAATATGTAAAAAGAAAAATTTCAGATATCCGGGGAGAGATGCTTTCCGGAGATACGGAGGTATCGCCCTATGAGCTGGGAAAAAGAACTGCCTGTACCTACTGCTCCTATCAGGGAATCTGCGGATTTGACCGGAAAATCCCAGGCTATGAGTACAGACGTCTGAAACAGTTTTCGGATCAGGAAATATGGAATCATCTGGAAGAGGAGGAACGCTGATATGGCAGTGACATGGACGGAAGAACAGCAGAAAGTAATTTCCCTGAGAAACAGAAATATTCTGGTTTCCGCAGCCGCAGGCTCTGGTAAAACAGCAGTGCTTGTACAGCGTATTCTCAGTAAGATTCTGGATAAAGAGCATCCGGTAGATATTGACAGGCTTCTGATCATGACTTTTACAAGGGCGGCGGCCGGAGAAATGAAGGAGCGTATTTCTGCGGCTCTGGGACAGGCGCTTTTTGAGGAACCGGACAACGAGCATCTTCAGAGGCAGATGACTCTGATACACACAGCCCAGATCACTACTATTGACAGCTTTTGCTCCTATATTATCAAAAATTATTTTCATATGATCGGACTGGATCCCGGATATCGTACAGCAGATGAGGGCGAGCTGAAGCTTTTAAGAGAAGAGGTCCTTGAGGAGCTTCTGGAAGAAGCCTATGAGCAGAGAGATGAAGCGTTTCTGGAACTGGTGGAATGTTATTCTCCCGGAAAAACAGATGAGGGACTGAAGGAGCTGATACAAAAGGTTTATGAATCCTCTGTCAGCCATCCGTTTCCGGAAAAATGGCTTCAGCAGTGTTTGGAAGTTTACAGGGTGGACAACAAAGAGGAACTGCGAAAGGCCCGGTGGATCACTCTTTTGTGGGAAGAAACCGGAGAACAGCTGAAAGAAGCAGAACGGATTGCAAATCAGGCAAGGGCAGTATGTGAATCACCGGAGGGACCCTGGCAGTATGAGGCGGCTCTGGACAGTGATCTTCTGTTAATTGGACAGATAAAGCAGGCTGCAGAACAAAAGGATTATGACAAAACTGCAGAGCTTTTGAAAAAGCCCTCTTTTGCGCGGCTTTCTGCAAAAAAGATTCCTGAACAGGATGAGGATAAAAAAATTCAGGCAAAAACCTTCAGAGAGGAAGAAAAAGATATTATCAAAGAGCTTTCTGCCAGATATTTCTGCTGGAGTGAGGATGAATTACTGGAGCTTCTTTACTGCTGCAGAAGTCCGGTGGAGAGCCTTGTAAAGCTTACCTGTGGGTTTCAGGAAAAATTTTCTCAGAAAAAGCGGGAAAAAAATATTCTGGACTTTACAGACATGGAGCATTTTGCCCTTAACATTCTCATGGATGAGGAGGGAAATCCAAGCCAGGCAGCCAGGGAGCTTTCGGAAAAATATGAGGAGGTCATGGTTGATGAATATCAGGACAGCAATCTTGTCCAGGAGATGATCACCTCCATGGTTTCCGGATGGTCTCAGGACAGAAAAAATATTTTTATGGTAGGAGATGTGAAGCAGAGTATTTACCGTTTCCGACTGGCAAGACCTGAACTTTTTATGGAAAAGTATAAGACCTATTCCACAGAAGACAGCCGGGAACAGAAGATTGAGCTTCACAAAAATTTCCGCAGCCGCGCTCAGGTACTGGAAAGTGTAAATTATATTTTCCGCAGGATCATGGGAGAAGATATGGGAGGCATTACCTATGATGACAACAACGCTCTTTATCCCGGAGCGGATTTCCCTGAGGGTGGAGAGTTTCTGAAAACGGAAGTGCTTCTGGTGGAAAAAGACAGTGAAGAGCTTCAGGATGAAGATTCCGGGCAGACGCCCCAGGAGCTGGAAGCCCTTGCCATTGCCGCAGAAATAAACAGAATTACAGGCAGGGAGCAGATTCTTGACAAAGAAACCGGAATCTACAGGCCATTGGAGTATGGCGATATCGTGATTCTGCTCCGCTCAGCCTACGGATGGGCAGATACCTTCCGGGAGGTGCTGGAATCAAATGGGATTCCAGCGTATACCGCATCCAGAACCGGGTATTTTTCTGCACAGGAGGTAGTAACTCTTTTGAACTATCTGAGAGTCTGTGACAACCCTCTGCAGGATATTCCTCTTACAGGTGTGCTGCATTCTCCGTTGGTGGGCTGTACAGCTCAGGATCTGTCTCTGATCCGTCTGGAAAGTCCGGAAGGGCTTTTGTACGAAAGCCTCTGCGCTCTTATTGAAAAAGAGCCCGGGGAGGAAGGGGAAGCAGAGAATTGTGAAGAGCAGGAAAAAAGAAACCTCAGGAACAAACTGAAAAAATTTCACAGGCAGCTTCAGGAAATTCGTGATATGGCAGCTTATACACCGGTTCATCAGCTGATCCTGTATATTCTGAAAGCAACAGGCTACGAAACGTATGTAAGAGCTCTTCCCGGCGGAAATCAGAGAGGAGCCAACCTTCGGATGCTGGTGGAAAAAGCAATGGATTATGAAAAAACCAGCTACAGGGGACTGTTTAATTTTGTCAGATATATTGAGAGCCTTCAGAAATATGAGGTGGATTTTGGCGAAGTGAATGTAACAGACGCCGGCAGCGGAGCAGTACAGATCATGACGGTCCATAAAAGCAAGGGACTGGAATTTCCTGTGGTGTTTGCTGCGGGAATGGGAAAACAGTTTAATTTCCAGGATATAAACGCCCGGCTTCTGATCCATCCGGAGCTGGGATTTGGATCTGATGCCATACTTCCGGAAAAAAGGCTGATCGCGCCTACTCTTCACAAACAGATTATCCGCAGAGAACTGAAAAGAGAAAGTCTGGGCGAAGAACTGAGAGTTCTCTATGTTGCCCTTACCCGCGCAAAAGAAAAGCTTTATATTACAGGCACCATAGCAAAGCTGGAGGAAACTCTGGCGCGGATTTCCTATGGAAGAAATGAAAAGGAGCTATTGCTGCCCGGAGGAATCCGGTCCGGAGCAAGAGATTTCTGGGATGTGATACTTCCGGCTCTTGCAGGCCACAGTGCAATGAGAAATCTTTACCTGGATTATGGTATTCCGGCAGGAAGCGTACAGGAGTGCAGAGATGACAGAGCTGAGTTCAAAATAAGAAAAATTACGGCATCAGATCTTATTCAGGATCAAATCGTGGATATGACAGACTTGCAGATACGTGAGCAGGTGATGAAAAACTGGGACTGTGAAAAAGTGTATGACCAGGAAATCCGGCAGACTCTGGAAGAACGGTTTGAGTTTCAGTATCCCTGTTATTATCTGGCAGAGATGCCGGTAAAAGTAAGCGTATCTGAGCTGAAAAAAAGAAGCTGGCAGGATGAGGAACAGGAAGAGACTGTCTTTTTTCAGAAGGAATTTGTACCGCTGGTTCCACGGTTTGCAGCAGAAGAGCAGACTGTCCGGGGAGCGGCAAAGGGAACTGCCTATCATCAGGTTATGGAATGTCTGGATTATACAGGAGATAATTCCTTTGAGGGAATCAGAAAGCAGATCGGCAGGCTGGAAGAAATGGGAAAAATGAGTCCGGAAGAAGCAGAATGTATTTATATAAAGGATATTCTGAGCTTTGTTCGCTCAGATCTGGGCCAGAGAATGAAAAAAGCTTCTCAGGAACAAAAGCTTTTCCGCGAGCAGCCCTTTGTGATATCTGTGCAGGCCTCAGAGATGAATGACACCTGGACAGGAGGAGAAAAAATTCTTGTTCAGGGTATTATTGATGCATATTTTGAGGAAGACGGTGAACTGGTTCTTGTGGATTACAAGACAGACCGGATTCTTCCGGGCGAAGAGAAGATACTGGAAGAACGTTACCGTACACAGCTTGACGATTATGCTCAGGCTCTGGAAAGACTTTTGAAGAAAAAAGTAAAAGAAAAGATTATTTATTCCTTTACCCTTCAAAAAGAAATTCCGGTAAAAGATCTGCCGTCCACTTCCTGACAGGCGAATAAAAACAGGTAGCCAGATATGAATATTATAGAAAAATCCTCGGACAGAGTAAGCTCTGCCCGGGGATTTTTTTACTCAGACTCTCCAGCCTGCAGGATATTTGTTTTTCAGAGTACCGTTTACCAGCTTGCCAAAGCCAAGTGGGTATCCCTCTGCACAGAGAAGATGCCAGCCTTTTTTGCCGCGGGCTTCACCTTCTTCAATGAGAAGAGTTTCTCCCTTTAAATACCGGGTCAGACGGGAATCGGCCACAGGAAGAGAAATCACAGCCTTCACATCATTTTTATAAAGAGCCAGAGCAAAAGGCTGAGAGGGCTCAAAACGGTTCTTTTTCAGATCGCCCAGATACAGGCCGTTGCGGAGAAAGGTAAGTCCGCGAAATCCGGTGTTTACAGGAGGGAGATAATAGACCTTGTCTCCTCTTGTCTCCACCCGGTTCCAGTCAAAGGCTTTTCCACCCAAGGTCTGTAAACCGATTTCCTCAAGGAAAAGCTCCAGCCATTTTCTGGTGTTGGCATCCGGGCGGACAGAAGATGGCTGCTGAACCATATCCGGCTGTCCCTGTTTTTTCATAAGAGCCAGAAAATGTCCCTCGCCGTTCATTTTGTGTGGGAAAATGCGTACACATTTTCTGAGATTCTCATTTCCATTTCCCCATTCCGGTACTCCCGGAGAAAATCCTTCATACGCAGGAAGCTCCAGAAGCTCCATATTCTCTCTTTGTTCCAGAAGGTAGGAAATGGTTCCCTCATCCTCCTCCGGGGCAAAGGTACAGGTAGAATAAAGAAGAAGTCCGCCGGGACGGAGCATATCTGCAGACTGAAGAATCAGTTCCCTTTGTATTCTGGCTAATTCGTGAGATTTTTCAGGGGTCCAGTCCTTTGCCAGAGCTTCTTCTTTTCGGAACATTCCCTCTCCTGAACAGGGAGCGTCCAGAAGAATCTTGTGGAAAAATTCCGGAAACTGCTCTGCAAGGCGGGCTGGCGTTTCATTTGTGACAAAGCTGTTGGAAATGCCGAAAAGCTCCAGATTGCGAAGCAGCGCCCGGGCTCTTGAAGTGCTGATATCATTGGCGATCAGAAGTCCCTGCCCCTTCAGCGCTGCGCCAAGAGCTGTGGCCTTGCCGCCGGGAGCAGCACAGAGATCAAGAACAGATTCTCCGGGATTTACTGGGAGACAGGCTGCCGGGGTCATGGCGCTGGGCTCCTGAAGGTAATAAAGCCCTGCCTGATACATAGGGCATCTGGAAGGGCGGACATCTTCAGAATAAAAATATCCGTTTTCTGTCCAGGGAATCCTTGTTACCGGAAACGGAACAAGCTTTTCAAATTCTTCGCAGGTGATTTTTGATGTATTGACACGAAGCCCGTAGGTACGGGGCTTTTGATAGCTTTCTAAAAATTCTTCATATTCGTCTCCAAGCATTTCCCTCATCCGGGAAAGAAATGCCTGGGGAAGAATTTCAATTCTGGATAAATCTCCCATAGAAACCTCCTGGTGTGGATTACGTCATTTTGTATGTGAATCATGCCACAGTTCATCAGGCTTACAGCAGTGGCCTGTGAACAGTTACTTAATCATATCATATATAGTGATTTTTGGCATCTGTATTCCTGATTATAATTTTTGATCTTTTAAAAATCAAGTACGGATCAGGGATATTATGGCAATACTCTGGAGTTCAGTTACTGTGTACTCTGTTTTCGGTAAGTTGGTCAAAATGCATTCCAAACTACTTTTGGTGATGATATTTGCCTGCCTGATTTTTGGCTTGCCAGTTGAATGGAAAAGATGTATACATGAGTGACTGGCAAAAGTACTAAATGTACATACAAATTTATGTGCAAAATATACATAAAATACAGATGTATATAAAAAATACTTGACAAATATGCGGGGGTGGGTATACAATGTGCTCACAGTTAAACGTAACAAGTGATACATAAATGTACAAAACACACAAAAGCAATGATGTGTTTGTACAGGATGTAACACAAAAACTGTACAAGTTACAGATAATTTGTACAAGTATGAACAGGGAGGAAACAAAATGAACAGAAAGTTAGTCAGTACAGCACTTGCAGCAGCAATGGTATGCTCTATGGGAGCAGCTTCTGCAACCACAGTGTCAGCAGAAGAGCAGAAGACAGTTGGTATTCTGATGCCAACCCAGTCATCAGAGAGATGGATCAACGATGGCGCAAACATGAAAAAACAGCTTGAAGAAAAAGGCTACAAAGTAGAGCTTCAGTATGCAGAAGATGACACTGCAATGCAGGTGTCCCAGCTTGAAAACTATGTGGGCAAGGGTGTTGACTGTCTTGTTATCGCAGCAATTGACTCCGGTGTGCTTGTAAATGCAGAGGCTCAGGCAAAAGAAGCAGGTATTCCTATTATTGCATATGACCGTCTCCTTATGGATACAGATGCTGTTTCTTATTATGCAACCTTTGACAACAAAGGCGTTGGTACTGTTATTGGTAATTATATTAAAGATACCAAGGATCTGGACGCAGCCCGCGAGGCAGGAGAGTCCTATACAATTGAATTCTTTATGGGATCACCGGATGACAACAATGCGCTGTTCCTGTACAACGGTATTATGGAAGTTCTCCAGGAGTATCTGGATGATGGAACACTTGTATGTAAATCAGGAAGAACATCTTTTGAAGATACATGTATCCTCAGATGGTCTCAGGAAACAGCTCAGGCAAACTGTGAAAACATTCTGACAGCAAACTATGCAGACGAAGATCTTGATATTGCATGCTCTGCATTTGACGGATTTGCATATGGAATCAAAGCAGCTCTTCTGGGTGCCGGATATACAGAAGAAAACTGGCCTCTGATCACAGGACAGGATGCAGAAGTCATGGCTACCAAGAATATTATCGACGGTACACAGACAATGTCTATTTACAAAGATACCCGTCTCCTTGCTGAAAAAGCAGTTACCATGGTAGACGCAGTTCTGAAAGGCGAAGAGCCGGAGATCAATGATACAGAGCAGTATGACAACGGAAAAATGGTAGTTCCGACCTACATGTGCACACCTGTTGCAGTAGATCAGTCCAACTATAAAGAAATCCTGATCGATGGCGGATACTACACAGAAGATCAGCTGAAATAATGGATCAGGCTGAATATGAAATTCAGAGAGGCGGCGGAAGAATCCGCTGCCTCTTTTCATAAAAAGTAAAGGAGAGAGGGAAAGACATGTCTGAAGTTATTTTGGAAATGAGGCACATAACAAAAGCATTTTCCGGTGTAAAGGCTCTGGACGATGTAAACCTTCAGGTTAAGAAGGGAGAAATTCATGCGTTATGTGGTGAGAACGGAGCCGGCAAATCGACCCTGATGAATGTTCTTTCCGGCGTATATCCTTATGGTTCATACGAGGGAGACATTATTTATAAAGGCGAGACATGTAAGTTCCATAAGATCAAGGACAGTGAGAATAAAGGAATTGTTATTATCCATCAGGAACTTGCGCTGAGTCCGTATTTGTCTATTGCGGAAAATGTTTTTATGGGAAATGAACGTGTTTCCATGAAAGGTGTGATTGACTGGACAAAGACCAGAGGAGAAGCAAAGGAGGCCCTGGCTCATGTGGGCCTTGAAAATGAAAATCTCAATGCCCCTGTGAATACACTGGGCGTTGGAAAACAGCAGCTGATCGAGATTGCCAAGGCAATGGCAAAAAATGTAGATCTTCTGATACTGGACGAGCCTACAGCGGCTCTCAATGATGAGGAATCCGCTCAGCTTCTGGAAATCATGCTGGAACTGAAGAAAAAAGGCGTTACCTGCATTATCATTTCCCACAAGCTTAATGAGATCAGCTATGTTGCAGATGCCATTACAATCATTCGAGACGGAAAAACTATTGAAACCCTGAAAAAGGGAGTGGATGAGTGGACAGAGGACAGAATCATTAAAGGAATGGTTGGTCGTGAAATGAATAACCGTTATCCGGTCCGCGATAATTGTCCTATCGGCGATGTGGTTCTGGAAGTGAAAAACTGGAATGCATATCATCCGGAAATTCCGGAGATGCAGATTCTCAAAAATATCAATATCAAAGTCCGGGCAGGTGAGGTAGTGGGACTTGCAGGACTGATGGGAGCAGGACGAACAGAATTTGCCATGAGCTTATTCGGTCATTCCTACGGTCAGAAAATTTCCGGAGAAGTTTATATGCACGGAAAAAAGGTCAGTACAAAAACAGTGAAAGACGCAATCAATAATAAGATCGCGTACACTTCAGAGGATCGAAAAACTTACGGACTGGTACTGATTGATGACATTAAAACAAATATGACAATGGCTGCATTACGCAATTACTATTCTAACGGAGCCATTGTTAATGAACGGAAAGAAAATCTGGAAGCGGAAGAATATAAGAAAAAAATTAATGTAAAAGCAACTTCTATTCATCAGACAGTGGGATCTCTGTCAGGAGGAAATCAGCAGAAAGTTGTTCTTGCAAAATGGATGATGACGCAGCCGGATGTTCTGATACTGGATGAGCCGACCCGAGGTATTGATGTAGGCGCAAAATATGAAATCTACTGCGCTATTAATGATATGGCCCGCGCCGGTAAGGCTGTGATCGTAATTTCCTCTGAGATGCAGGAGATTATCGGTACCTGTGACCGTGCTTACATTATCAATGAAGGCCGTATAGCAGGAGAGCTCAGTCACGCTGAACTCAGTCAGGAAAGCATTATGAAGTGCATTATGGACAGTAATGCGAAAGGAGAAGAGTAATGGGAACAGATACTAAGAAAAAATATGTAAATCTGGATTTGAAATCCCTTGGAATGATTGTAGCACTTGTTGTTATTTTTGCTATTTTTTATGTACTTACAGGCGGAGCAAATGCGACGCCCACCAATATTAACAACCTGATCATGCAGAATGGTTACATTATTATCCTTGCAACCGGTATGCTGCTGTGCGTACTGACCGGATATATCGATCTGGGCGTTGGTTCTGTAGTAGCTCTTGGCGCTGCCTGCGCTGCAAAGCTTGTTGTAGAGCAGCAGTGGCCGGTAGCTCTTGCATGGCTGGTAGCTATTGCCATCGGACTTGGAGTTGGTGTTTTTTCCGGATTCTTTATTGCATATCTGGATATCCCTCCGTTTGTAGTAACTCTGGCTACAATGCTTATGGGCCGTGGTCTTACATATACGCTTTTAAAATCTCTTACTGTAGGTCCTCTTCCGCAGGATTATGCATTTATCGGAACAGGATTTCTTCCAACCATCAAGATCGACTTTGCGGGAGGCACACTGGATCTTGTGTGCGTAGGTGTGGCTGCTGTTGTTACTGTGTGTCTCATTCTGACTGAGCTGAACACAATTAAAACAAATAACAAATATGGATTTGCAAATATTGTTCCATGGCAGATGGCAGTAAAAGATGTTGTGATCCTTCTGATCGTGTGGTTCTTCTTTATAAAACTGGGACAGTATAACGGTATTCCGATCCAGTTGATCGTTCTTGGTGTTGTAGTTGCAGTATATCATTTTATTACAAGCAGAACTGTTGCAGGCCGTCAGATTTATGCAATGGGAGGAAACGCAAAGGCGGCAAGACTTTCCGGTATCAACACAAGACATGTATTTTTCTGGGTATATGTAAATATGGGCGTTCTTGCAGCTCTTGCAGGTATCGTATTATCCGCACGTCAGGGCGGCGCAAACCCGAAAATGGGCGATGGTATTGAAATGGATGCGATTGCTTCCTGTTATATCGGCGGCGCTGCTGCATCCGGCGGAGTTGGTACGATCATCGGCGCTGTTGTCGGTGCTCTGGTAATGGGTGTTTTGAACAACGGTATGTCCATGTGCGGTATGTCAACAGACCTTCAGAAGGTTGTAAAAGGTGCGGTACTTCTGGGAGCAGTTGTACTTGACGTAACAACAAAGAAGAAAAAGAATTAATCTGGTATAAAATATGGGTATTGCTAAGTACCGTCAGGTGACGGAATGGATTCAAAACAGAATAGCAACCGGAGAGCTGAACCGGGGAGATCAGATCGAATCAGAAAATGATATCAGCCGTACGTTTGGTATTAGCCGTCAGACGGTACGCCATGCACTTGGCCTTCTGGAGCAGCAGGGGATACTGACACGTATTCAGGGAAGCGGAACCTTTGTGCGGGATGAACAGGCAGAGCAGGAAGAAAAGAAGATGCTGTCTCATACAGTGGATATTCTGACCACCTATGTGGATGGATATATTTTTCCCAGAATCCTGCAGGCGATGGTAGAACGACTGGAAAAGGAAGGCTACAGTGCGCGCATTATGTTTACGGGCAACCGTATTGAAACAGAGCGGAGACTTCTGGAACGAATGCTGGATGAGGGAAGCCGTGATCCGCTGATCGCAGAACCGGTTATGAGCGGTCTTCCCAATCCGAACCTGAAGTTTTATCGAAGACTTTTGGCAAGAGGAATTCCAATTCTGTTTTTCAACAGTTTCTATGAAAATCTGGATATTCCTCATATCAGTATGAATGATGTACAGACAGGCAGAGCTGCAACAGAGTATCTGATTGAAAAAGGTCACACCAGGATCGGAGGAATTTTTAAAACAGACGACGGTCAGGGAAGAAGACGTTATCTCGGCTATCTGAAAGCGCTGGGCCATGCAGGGATTGAAGTGGAGGAAAGCAGAGTGACGTGGATCGATACACTGGAAATGAAAGATTTTTCCAGGATCATGGAAAAACTGAAATACCGGCTTTCCGGATGTACGGCCTGCGTCTGCTACAATGATGAAGTAGCGCATGAACTGACAAGATGCCTTTTAAAAACAGGAAAAAAAATCCCGGAGGATATTTCCATAATCGGTATTGATAATTCCGAACTGGCAAAACTGAATCCGGTTCCCCTGACAAGTATAGGTCATCCCATGGAAGAACTGGGAAGCCGTGCGGCAGAGGCTATTCTTCGGCTGATAAAAGAGCCGGGATGTGATGTAACATATGAGTTTCCTGTTTCTCTGAAAGAGCGGCGGTCTGTTTGCCGGTGTGCGGAACAGTAATCAAATATAAGGAGAACATGACCATGAAAACACAAAAAAATTATAAATTCTGGTTTGCCACAGGCTCTCAGGATCTTTATGGGGATGAATGTCTGAAAAAGGTGGCAGAGCATTCCAGAATTATTGTAGAAAAATTAAATGAATCAGGCATTCTTCCCTATGAAGTAGTATGGAAACCTACCATGATCACAAACGAAGTGATCCGCTGTACTTTTAATGAGGCAAACGCAGATGAAGAGTGTGCGGGCGTGATCACCTGGATGCATACCTTTTCTCCGGCAAAGTCCTGGATATTGGGTCTTCAGGAATACAGAAAGCCTCTTCTTCATTTACATACACAGTTTAATGAAGAAATTCCGTATGATACCATTGACATGGACTTTATGAATGAAAATCAGTCCGCTCATGGCGACCGCGAGTTTGGTCATATTGTTACCAGAATGGGAATTGAGCGGAAAATTATAGTAGGACACTGGAATGACAGCAGAGTACAGGAACGCATTGCTTCATGGATGCGGACGGCAGTAGGCATTATGGAAAGCAGCCATATCCGTGTTATGAGAATCGCAGATAACATGAGAAATGTTGCGGTAACAGAAGGCGATAAGGTTGAAGCTCAGATTAAATTCGGATGGGAGATCGACGCCTATCCGGTTAATGAAATTGCCGAGGCGGTAAATGCTGTTTCCAGGGCAGATACGGATGTTCTGGTAGAAGAATACTATGATAAGTACCGTATCATCACAGAAGGAAGAGACGAAAAGGAATTCCGGAAACATGTGGCGGTACAGGCTCAGATCGAGCTTGGATTCGAGCGATTCCTGGAAGAAAAGAACTATCAGGCTATTGTTACTCATTTTGGAGATCTGGGATGTCTGCAGCAGCTTCCCGGCCTTGCAATCCAGCGTCTGATGGAAAAAGGCTATGGATTTGGCGCAGAGGGAGACTGGAAAACCGCTGCCATGGTCCGTCTGATGAAGATCATGACTCAGAACGTTCCTGGTGCGAAAGGAACCTCCTTTATGGAAGACTATACGTATAACCTTGTTCCGGGAAAAGAAGGAATTTTACAGTCACATATGCTGGAGGTGTGCCCTACCATTGCAGAGGGACCTGTCAGCATCCGCGTGAAACCTCTTTCCATGGGAGACCGTGAGGATCCGGCGCGGTTGGTATTTGAAGCAAAGGAAGGCCCGGCTATTGCAACCTCTCTTGTGGATCTGGGAAATCGCTTCCGACTTATTATTAATGAAGTGGATTGTAAGCGTACAGAAAAATCCATGCCTGAACTTCCGGTGGCATCTGCATTCTGGACTCCGAGACCGGATCTTACCACAGGCGCGGAAGCGTGGATTCTGGCAGGCGGCGCTCATCATACGGCATTTTCTTATGATCTTACTGCCGAACAGATGGGAGACTGGGCAAATGCAATGGGAATTGAAGCTGTATATATTGATAACGATACAACGATCCGCAGCTTTAAAAATGAACTGAAATGGAATTCTGTTTATTACAGATAAAAATCAATAATAAAAATCAGAGGAAAGCTCCTGGTGTGCAGATCACACAGGGAGCTTTTCTATATGTCGGAGTAACGGTCGTCAGCAAAGAGAATGTTTGGTTACAGGGCTGTTTCCGAAATATAGTTGAATGAAGTTTCAGATTATGATAATTGTTAGATGAGAAAAGCGGAATAAAAGTTCTGTGTTTTATCCGGAAATTTTTAGTAGATACTATTGACAAAACTATATTATATAATATATAGTATTATTAACAAAACAATATTGATGATTGATATAATATTATACAGAAATCAAAAAAGGAGTGAGCCCATGGTATTTAATACAGGCGCAGCCCTTCTGGATGCCATTGTTCTGGCTATTGTATCAAAGGAACAGGACGGAACCTATGGGTATAAGATTACTCAGGACGTACGCAGTGTTCTGGATGTTTCGGAATCCACACTTTATCCGGTGCTGAGACGGCTGCAAAAGGATGAATGTCTGGAAACCTATGATATGGCATATGAAGGAAGAAACCGCAGATACTATAAACTGACGGAAAAAGGATCTGCACAGCTGAATTTATATAAAGTGGAATGGAAAAACTATTCTTCAAAAATTTCCAGGCTGTTTGAGGGGGGAATTGATTTATGAACAGAAAAGAATTTATGGACCAGCTGGAAAAGCTCCTCTCTGATATCTCAGAGGATGAGAGAAGAGAGGCTCTTGACTATTATGAAAGTTATTTTGATGAGGCGGGAGAAGCAGAAGAGGCTTCTGTGATACAGAAGCTTGGAAGCCCAGGTAAGGTAGCAGCCATTATCAAGGCAGATCTGAGAGAAAACAGCGATTCTGCCGGAACATACACAGAAAAAGGATACTATGATGAAAGAACAGAAGAGCCGGGACAGGTTCCGGGAGAGCGGACAGCCGGCAGAAAAGACAGAGGTTACCGCCCCAGGGAGAAACGGGGCAGTGGGATGATGATTCTGGTACTGATTCTTCTGGTGTTCCTTTCACCGTTTCTGTCAGGAGCCATAGGAGGTGTGGTCGGATTTATTGTAACCATCATCCTTTTACCCTTTATCCTGGCATTTGGAATTGGTGCCGGAGTAATCGGACTGCTGGTTGGCGGAATCGTTACAGTGTTTGCCGGAATCGGACTTTGCTTCAGCGCAGCGCCGGTTGGAATTTTTGCTGTCGGACTCGGAAGCATTGTTACAGCCATAGGGCTTGTGGGACTGGTTTTTATTGTCTGGGTGCTCAGCAGACTTTTACCCAGACTGTTGAATAAGTTTACAGATTTTTGCAGCGGATTGATCCACAGAGAAAAAGGAGGTAATCAGGTATGAGAAAATTTTCAAAAATTGTTTTAGGCGCGGCAGCAGTTCTTGGAGTTGCAGGATTAGGACTTACCGCAGGCGGAGTTGCCATGGGAGCAACCATGGACGATATGAGATATGAGGGCAGTTCTGTTCAGAAGGTTGTGAATCGTATGGTAAGAGTTGCGGAAAGCCTGAATGACCATGACGACTGGGACGATGATGACTGGGACGACCATGATGATTGGGATGATGACGACTGGGAAATTGAAGATATAGCTCCGGCAGGTAAAGACGGAACATATGAGCTAGAAAATATTTCCTCCATGGACATTGAACTTAATTATGATGAACTGATCCTTCAGGAATATGACGGTAAAAATGTAAAAGTCAGTATTTCAGGAGACTATACAGATAAAGTAAGGGTCACTACAGAAGGTACAGAGCTGAAAATTGAAAGCAAAGGAAAAACAAAGCCTGAGGAAAGACAGGTGGTTGTTCGCTATCCTGCAGGAATGGAATTTACAGAGGTAAATATTGATGTGGAGGCGGGAACAGCAACTCTGGAGAATAATCTGAACACACGGGAATTCAGTGTATCGGTAGGTGCAGGAACCCTGGAAAACTATGGAGCGATTACAGCCAGAGAAGCAGATGTTGAGGTTGGAGTAGGAACATTGTCTCTTACAGACCTTGATGCGGAATACATTGAGGCAGAATGTGGAATCGGAACTATGGAGCTTGAAGCAGCAGGCAAAAAAACAGATTATAATTACCGCCTTTCCTGTGGCGCAGGAACACTCAGCCTGGAAGACGAGGAATTTGCCGGTCTGGGCGGAAGCAAAATAGTAGATAATGATGGCGCTGCCCGCAAAATGCAGCTGGAGTGCGGTATGGGAACCCTGGAAGTAAGCTTTACTGAATGATTTCCGGGACAGAGCCTGTAAAACGACAATCAGTTTTCAGTGGGTCCGGTATGCAGGAACCTACAGAAAGGAAGTAAAAATATGAGCAACAAACGTCTTTATAAATCTTCAGTAAACTGTATGCTCTGCGGAGTCTGCGGCGGCATTGCAGAATATTTTGACATTGATCCCACGCTGGTGCGTCTTGCATGGGTAATCCTTACCTGTTTCGGCGGCGCGGGAATCTGGGCATATATCATAGCTGCAATTATTATTCCGAGAGGATAAATAATAGAGAAAAATCCTGTCAGTCTGAACCAACCCTGTAAATCCAATTTGGGGAACGGAGCAGTCTGGCAGGATTTTTTATATGAAAGAACGTGTAATTGTTATTGTGAAGAATGTAAATCATAAGGAAATATTGCTTGTACGAAGAAAGATAAATTGATATGATAATAAAAAAGCTGATTAAGTGTGAAAGGGGAGAAAAATATGGCAGAATTAAAAGAAGACTACAGAAAAGAAGAAAGAATAAACGGGATAGTTTATGATATGTCTCCCTCTGCAGACTATCGCCATGGAATTGTAAACAGCAATATTCATGCAATACTGAAGCAGCATCTGAAAAACAGTTTATGTCTTTCTTTTATGGAAAATCTGGATTACAGATACCAGCCTGAAAAAAATAATGATTACGTAATCCCGGATGTTATGCTTATCTGTGACAGAAAACACCTGAAAGGAGGAGCCTACACAGGAGTACCCCGTTTTATTGCGGAAACCCTAAGTCCTGCTACAGCCCTGAAAGACAAAACAGTGAAAAAAGAAATTTATCAGGCAGCAGGAGTTTCGGAATACTGGATCGTATCCCCAAAAGAAAGGGCAGTAGAGATTTATTATCTGGAACAGGACAATTATATTCTGAAATACAGTTATATTTTGCAGGATGATCCAGAAGATATATATTATAATGCAGACACTGTGATCTATCTGAGAGAGTTTCCTAATATCACCATGAAACTGGAAGAGATATTTGAGAATATTGAAGTATAACCTTTCCTGAAAGTGTCAATACTCCTGATGAATACAGATAAGGAGTGTGAGAACATTGAATAAAGATAAGGAAGTGGAAAGCTATCTGAAGGGAGAACTTCCTGAAGAGGAAAAGCTGAAATATGAGATCGCCGGAGAACTGGGACTTCTGGACCAGGTGCTGGAAAATGGATGGAAAAGCCTTTCGGCAAAGGAAACCGGGCGGATTGGCGGACTGATGACCCGCAGAAAAAAACAAGAAAAATAAGAAAGCAGAAAGCAGCTGTTCACAGGTAATTACCGGAAACGTGGTGAACAGAAGCAGTAAAGAGGATTCCTGGGAAGAGGGAGTCCTTTTTTTCATTGTAAGTAAGTCTGTTCTGTGATATTCTGAAAACAGAAAAATGTAAAAATATAAGACGATAAACAGAAGAATTTTCGGACAGGAGAAGATAAAGAAAGCAGTATGGAAATCAAAGAAGTGAAGAGAAATAAAAAGCAGTATCTTTCTCTTTTGTTGCTGGCGGATGAGCAGGAAAATATGGTGGATCGTTATCTGGAACATGGAACGATGTATGTGCTGGATGATAAGGGGATAAAGGCGGAATGTGTGGTTACAGATGAGGGGAATGGAATTCTTGAGATCAAAAATATAGCCACTGATCCGGACAGTCAGAGAAGGGGATATGGCAAAGCTCTGATTGATTTTATTAGCAGCAAATATCAGGGGAAATATTCTGTTTTGCAGGCAGGAACAGGAGACAGTCCTTTAACGGTTCCGTTTTATGAAAAGTGCGGATTTTCACGTTCTCATGTGGTGGAAAATTTTTTTACTGATAATTATGACCATCCAATTTATGAAGCGGGTATTCAGTTAAAGGACATGGTATATTTGAGAAAGAAGCTGGTGTAACGAATATTAAGCTTCTGCCATATTGGCGTAGAACCATTGCTCCAAATGCAGGTTGATATAATGGTTATTGTTATTTAGTACTTGGTGTATCAGAATGATTTTTGCAGCAGAAAAGGGGAAAAAATGAACGAAATTATTGAAAGCTTGTACAAACGAAAATCCATGAGGGTTTATGAGGAAAGAACGATTCCTGAGGAAATGAAGAGAATAATTCTGGAGGCTGCTGCACAGGCTCCCAGTGCAGGATGTCAGCAGCTTTATACAATTCTGGATATTACGGATAAAGAGTTAAAGGTAGCATTATCAGAGACCTGTGATAATCAGCCGTTTATTGCAAAAGCGCCAATGGTTCTGGTATTTTGTGCGGACTGTAAAAAATGGTATGACACATATCTGGAAGCCGGGTGTACACCCCGAAAACCTGGAGCCGGGGATCTTATGCTGGCAGTAACAGATGCGGCGATTGCAGCGCAAAATGCAGTTGTGGCGGCGGAAAGCTTTGGTATTGGTTCCTGCTATATAGGTGATATTATGGAAAACTGTGAGGAACAGCGCAGACTTCTGAAGCTTCCGGAATATGTTTTTCCGGCTGTGATGCTGGTGTTTGGATGGCCAACAGAGCAGCAGAAACACAGACCAAAACCAGTACGGTTTGAACAGAAGCACATTGTACATGAAAATACATACCGCAGTATGGACGGAGAAGAACTTCGAAATATGTTTGAAGGCCGCTGCGGACAGAAAAGTTTTGAGGACTGGACTGCAGCTTTTTGCGGCCGTAAATATAATTCTGATTTTTCAAAAGAAATGACCCGGTCAGTGGAAGAATATCTGAAACAGTTTCTTAGGAAGGATTGTGATGTATAGAAAGGAAAAAATCAGATGGATGAACTGAAATTGAGAGAAATATGGAAAAAGGAAGAGGAAGCTGCCCATATTCATGGATGGGATTTTTCTCATATTAATGGGCGATATGAGGAAGAGAATGATCTGCCATGGGATTATGAAAAAATTATAAAATCATATCTGAAGGATTCTTTTAATCTTTTAGATTATGATACAGGGGGAGGCGAATTTTTACTGTCATTGGGACATCCCTGTAATAATACGTCAGCAACAGAGGGATATAAACCTAATGTACAGATATGTCAGGAAAGACTTCTTCCTTTGGGGATTCAGTTTAAGGAGTGCAGTGATCCTGCTAATATCCCTTTTGAGGATCAAAGCTTTGACATGATTATTAACCGACATGGGGATTTTAATGTACAGGAAACATATCGTCTTTTAAAGAACAAAGGAATGTTTATTACAGAACAGGTTGGAGGAGACAATGACAGAGATTTAGTAGAAATGGTTCTTCCTGGAACTCAGCCACCTTTTCCACATATGAATTTGAAAGAGCAGAAAAAAATATTTGAGGAGGCTGGGTTCCGTACTATATGTGCAAAAGAAGCGTATAGACCAATTTTATTTTATGATGTTGGTGCTTTTGTGTGGTTTGCGCGCATTATTCAGTGGGAATTTCCTGGTTTTTCAGTAGAATGCTGCTTTGAAAAATTAGTTGAAATGCAGAAAATATTGGAAAAGAATGGAGAAATTCAGGGAACAATCCACCGCTATCTGATTGTGGCAGAAAAACAGTTAAGTGACAGCAGAAGCCAACAGGAAAGAGAAAAATACTTTCCAAATAATATGAAATATTCAGATGGCACATATGCAGATGCGTACTGGATGATGAAGTGTTTATAAAATGTTATTTATCATCTAATAAAAAAGAAAAAGGTTTTGGAGATAATCAGATTATCGTACAGTATGATTTCAGAAAATCAATAAGAGACAAAACCTGACAGAAAGTGAGACTTTATCATGAAACAGAAAATAAATTATACGGAACTGCTGAAAGAAATTGTTATTCTTACAGGAGCTATGGCAGTAATCTCAGCAGCAGTTTACTTTTTTCTGGTGCCAAGCAAAACATCAGTAAGCAGCATCTCCGGACTGGGAATTATACTGTCTAATTTTGTACCGCTGCCTCTTTCCGCAATTACCATGATTATGAATGTGATGCTTCTGATTATTGGTTTTCTGACCTGTGGAAAAGAATTTGGAGTAAAAACTATATATACAAGCATTATGCTTCCTGTTTTTCTGGGAGTGTATGAAAAAGCTTTTCCGGCTTATCAGTCCATGACCGGAAGCCAGGAGCTGGATGTAGTCTGCTACATTCTGGCTGCGAGCGCAGGCTGCAGTATTCTTTTTAACCGGAATGCATCCTCCGGGGGACTGGATATTGTGGCAAAGATTATGAATAAATATCTGCATATGGAGCTTGGAAAGGCCATATCGCTTTCCGGGATGTGCATAGCTCTTTCTGCAGCGCTTGTGTATGATAAAAAGTCTGTTGTTCTCAGCGTTCTTGGTACCTATTTTAACGGACTTCTTCTGGATCACTTTATTTTTGGACAGAATATCAAGCGGAGAGTCTGTATTATTACAAAGCATGAAAAGGAACTCAGAGATTTTATTCTTCATAATCTGCACAGCGGGGCAACGATTTACGAGGCTGTGGGCGCTTATAATATGGAAAAACGAAATGAAATTATCACAATTGTGGATAAAGGTGAGTACCAGAAGCTTATGGATTACATGAACCATAAAGATCCGGAGGCGTTTATTACTGTGTATACGGTGTCGGATCTCAGATATCGACCGAAGGTGTAAAACAGATGTTGTGAGAATAGGAGGGAAAAATGTTGTTTTATATCATATTTGATTTAAGTATGGCATGTATTACATTTGGCTTTGGCTTATGGTTTTATAAATCCAATGGAAGAGCCGCAAAATATTTGTCTGGATACAGCGTCAAATCAGGAAAGTATGATGAAGAAAATATGTGTAAGTCATATGGAAAACATATGATGGGGATGGCTGTTCCTTTTCTGGTGGGAATCGCAATTGATCTGTGGAAAGCTGGCCTGGGATGTCTGATTGCTTGGGGAGCATGGTTTGTACTTTTTGTCCTGTTACTTATTAAGCGGGACAGAAGGGAGCGAGATCAATAAGATGAAGTATCAGGTTATATGTAAAAAGGAGGCATGAATATTTTATGAAGTTATTTAAAATTGCAGACCAATATTGTAAGGAAAGTACCTGGAAAACACTTGCTCTTGTTAAGTTCTGCCTTTTTTCTATGGGGCTGATGGCGGGAATGAAGATCCCAGAAGAGAAGAAAAAAATGTTTTATGCGCTTAGCGGCTCTGTTTTTATAATAACGTATATTCCTCTGATGGCAAAGTTTTTTAAGGTGTGTATTTCTGCGGAGGATACAGGAAACAACTGACAGAAATAAAAATCATCTGAACAAAGAAAGGAGAACCCCATGTGTCTGATTTGTGACAGAATAAAAATGATAAAAGAAGACAGGAACCCGTACTTTGTAAAAGAACTGAAAACAGGATATGTTGTAATCGGTGATCATCAACATTTTAAAGGGTATACGTTATTTTTATGCAAGAAGCATAAAACAGAGCTATTTCAACTGGAAGACAAAGTAAAGATTCAGTTTTTAGAAGAAATGTCTCTGGTTGCGGAGGCGGTTTCTAGTGCTTTTGGAGCGGAAAAAATGAATTATGAGCTGTTGGGAAATGGTGATACACACCTTCACTGGCATTTGTTTCCGCGAATAGCCGGAGATCTGGAGCAGTATGGAAGCAACGGAAAAGGATCGGTATGGTGGTATCCTATGGAAAAAATGTACAGTGAGGAAAATCGTCCTTCAGAGCAGGAATTAGAGGAAATGAAACAAAAACTGAGGGAAGAGCTGGATAAGAAACTGAGCTGAACTTACAATGGAGGTACGGTTTATGAACACAGACAGGTTATCACAGCAGCAGGCTGTCAAACTGATCGGAGAAGCATTTGCATCACAGAAACGGGCGTATGCTCCCTATTCGCATTTTCAGGTAGGGGCGGCGCTTTTGTGCAGAGACGGAAGTATTTACGGAGGCTGCAACATTGAAAATGCTTCCTATGGAGCCTGCAACTGCGCGGAGCGGACAGCTCTGTTCCGGGCAGTTTATGAAGAGAAAAAGGAGTTCTGCGCCATAGCCATTGTGGGAAAATCGCAGGAAAAAGAGGAATTTGATTACTGCGCGCCCTGCGGTATCTGCCGTCAGGTAATGGCTGAATTTTGTGATCCGGATACATTTCAGGTAATTGTAGCAAAAAGTACAGAGGATTATAAAATCTATCTTCTGAAGGAACTGCTTCCTCTGAGCTTTAACGGAAGCAGTCTGGGTAAATAATGCAGCTGTTACCGGAAGGCAAAGCACCTTTGGTGATGGCGTTTTGCCCTGTATATCTTGAGATTTTGGTAGATACATGCCCAAACACCCCGTGGGACAGTGCTGTGTGAACAACAGCAGTTTATACATTTTTTATATCTTTTTGGACCGCTGTTGATTGAAGAAATATTTTAAAACTGTTATACTAAATGCAAACAAAAAAGAAATCTCTCAGGCAGGGGTTTCTTTTTTATCATACAACAGAAGGCAGGCGATGAGAATGGAGCGTCAGGATCATGCATATGTAAAGCTTGAAAATGTGTCAAAGGTTTATGGCTCCGGGGAAGTAAAGATTGTTGCAGTGGATCACATCAGTTTTGAGATCAATAAGGGTGAGTTTGTGGTAGTCGTAGGTCCAAGCGGAGCAGGAAAGACTACTGTGCTGAACATTCTGGGCGGTATGGATAAGGCAACCTCCGGACATGTGCTGGTAGACGGTGTGGATATTGCCAAATATTCCAGCAGACAGCTTACCGGGTATCGGAGAGAGGATATTGGTTTTGTATTTCAGTTTTATAATCTGGTGCCCAATCTTACAGCTCTGGAAAATGTAGAACTGGCTCTTCAGATCTGTAAAGAACCGCTGGATGCGGCAACAGTTCTGGAAGATGTGGGGCTGAAGGACAGACTGGGGAATTTTCCTGCGCAGCTTTCAGGAGGCGAGCAACAGAGAGTGTCGATAGCCAGGGCTCTTGCCAAGAATCCGAAGCTTCTTCTCTGTGACGAGCCTACAGGCGCGCTGGATTATCAGACCGGAAAAGCAATCCTGAAGCTTTTGCAGGATATGTGCCGGGAAAGAGGAATGACAGTAATTGTGATTACTCATAACTCTGCCCTTACTCCTATGGCGGACAGGGTGATCAAGATCAAAAACGGAAAAGTATCTTCTATGGTTCAGAATGATGCTCCTACTCCGGTAGAAGAAATCGAATGGTAGGTGAGCGCGATGAAGAAGGCACTGCATAAAGATTTCTGGGTGGAAATAAGAAAAACAAAGGCGCGTTTTATTTCTATTTTCTGTATTGTTGCCCTTGGAGTTGCGTTTTTTTCAGGAATCCAGGCAAGCTCCCCTGATATGAGACTTTCCGGGGATGCTTATTATACAGAAAGCAAAATGATGGATCTGAAGGTGATGGGCACTCTGGGACTGACGGAGGAGGATGTAGAGGCTGTCCGCAAAGTTGAAGGAGTAGAATGGGCTGAGGGAGCCTGGTCAACCGACGTGCTGTGCGGGGAGGCTGAGGCTCAGAAGGTTCTCCATGTGGAGGCTGTCAACGAGGATGTAAACACTCTTACAGTAGCAGAGGGACAGCTTCCGGAAAAAAGCGGAGAATGTTTTCTGGATGTGGAGTTTGCAGAAGCGCAGGGATATCAGATCGGAGATCAGATTGAATTAAGAGAGGATACAGAGGATCCTTTTCTGAAAAAGAAAACATATACCGTCACCGGACTTGGCAGATCCCCTCTTTACATATCCTTTAACAGAGGAAATACAACCCTGGGATCCGGCGAGGTAAACGGATTTGTCTATGTGCTGCCTGAGGATTTTGACCAGGAGGTTTTTACCCAGATCTATATCAGAGCTCATGGTGTGGATCAGGTGACCAGCTACACAGATGCCTATGACCGGCTTATTGAGAAGCTTCAGGACAAGGTGGAGGGAATTCAGGCGGAACGTTGTCAGATCAGATATGAGGATGTGATGACTGAGGCGGAAAAAGAGCTTGCAGATGCAGAGAAGGAGCTTTCAGACGGTAAAAAGGAAGCGGAGGAAGAACTTGCAGACGCCCGGAAAGAGCTTGAAGACGGTGAAAAAGAGTATTCAGACGGCAAAAAGGAATACGAGGACGGTAAAAAACAGCTTTCAGACGGGGAAAAGGAAATCTCCGACGGCAAAGAGCAGCTTGCCTCTGCAAAGGAGACTCTGGCAGAGGGAAGAGACCAGCTTGCAGCAGCCAAGCAGCAGGCCGCAGACGGCTGGAGCCAGCTAAATGAAGCTCAGGAAAAGCTGTCAGATGGCTGGAGTCAGTATAACAGCGGTAAAAAACAGCTTCAGGAGGGACGCAGCCAGTTAAATCAGGCAAAGAAGCAGCTTGCAGACGGACAACAGAAAATAGAGGAGAGCAAAGCTGCTCTGGATGAAAAGCAGGATCAGCTGGATACCGGTCTTGCTCAGGCCGAAAAGGGAATTCAGGCTGTTGAAGGTCAGATTGCGCAGCTTCAGGATCAGATTTCTCAGCTTGAAGAAGGAATCCGTCAGGCGGAAGAGGCAGAGGCGCAGATTCAGGCGCTGACACAGGCTCTGGAAGCTGCTCAGCGTACTGCGGCAGAAAAACAGGCCGCTTTTGATGCGGCTCAGTCAGCGGTCAGTGAAGCGCAGGCCGGTTTTGACACAGCCCAGGCGGCTCTGGAAGAGGCTGTCCGAAGATTTGAAGCCGGAGAGATTACAGAAGAAGAACTTGCTTCCTATCAGACAGCAGTGGAAACAGCAAGAGGAAATCTGGAAGCAGCTCAGGGAAATCTGGAAACAGCCCGCGGGGAACTGAATGCAGCCAATGGAGCTGTCTCTCAGGCACAGGTAGTGTTGGATACCTGTACAGCGGCAGCAGCAAAGAAGCCGGAGCTGGAAGCCGGTCTTGCGGCTGTCCGCAATGGACTTACTCAGGCAGAAACGAAAAAAGCAGAGCTGACACAGACCATTGAGTCTTTAAAAGAAGCCCAGAAGGCGATTGATGCCGGCAGGGAAACGCTGAAACAGGAAGAGGCGAAGCTGGAGCCTGCAAAAAAACAGATTGCCGTAAACGAAAAGAAGCTGACCGCAAATGAAAAGAAGCTTCAGGAAAGTCTGGCAGATTTAAACAGCGGTCAGGCGGAAATCGACGCAAACAGACAAAAGCTGAACTCTGCTCAGGGAGAAATCGAAGCAAACGAGCAGAAGCTGAATTCCGGTGAGCAGGAGATTGAGACCAGCCAGCAGAAAATAACAGATGGAGAGGCTGAACTCAGAGAGAACAGACAGAAGCTTGCAGATGCAGAAAAGGATTTAAAAGAAGCGGAGCAAAAGCTGAAAGATGGCTGGAAGGAATACGAGGACGGCAAAAAAGAGGCAGAGGATGAAATTGCGGAAGGCGGGCAGAAGATAGAAGACGCCAGAAAGGAAATTTCAGAGATCGAAGAACCTGAATGGATCGTCACAGACCGAAACGATCTTCCGGAATATTCTGATTACGGAGACAATGCAGACAGGATCAAAAGTATAGGAGAGGTTTTCCCTGTGATCTTTTTCCTTGTGGCAGCCCTGATCAGTCTTACTACCATGACACGAATGGTAGAGGAACAGAGGACTCAGATCGGAACGCTGAAGGCCCTGGGCTACGGGAAGTTTTCTATTGCGTCCAAATATCTGAACTATGCGTTTCTTGCCACAGTAGGAGGAAGCGCTGCAGGCGTTCTGATCGGTGAAAAAATTCTTCCATATATAATCATCAAAGCCTATGGAATTATGTACCACAATGTAGGAGACAGCCTTCAGATTCATTATGAGCTGAAATTTGCCCTGACGGCTTCAGTTGCTGCAATTGTCTGTACAGTTGGCGCTACTGTTATTTCCTGTTATCGGGTACTTTCTGAGACACCGGCTTCTCTTATGCGTCCGCCGGCGCCAAAAGAGGGCAAAAGAGTTCTGGTAGAAAAAATCACGATTTTGTGGAAACATCTGAATTTTACCTGGAAGTCAAGCCTCAGAAATCTTTTCCGCTACAAAAAGCGTCTGTTTATGACAATATTCGGTATTTCCGGAAGTATGGCGCTGATGCTGGTAGGCTTTGGCATCCGGGATTCTATTTCAGATATTGTGGTGAAACAGTATTCTGAGCTTCAGCACTATGACGGAACTATTATTACGGATGAGGACGCTTCTGATGAAGACAGAGAGAAGCTGATGGAATATCTGGACAAAAATGAAAAACTGGAACGGTTTACAAACATTCAGTTCAGTAAGATTACAGCTCCCAACGGGAAATCCAATATCAGTGTTTATCTCTATGTACCGGAAAATATGGAAAACTTCCGGGAGGATGTGACACTGAGAAACCGTCTTACAGGAGAGGTCTATGAGCTGACTGACGAGGGTGCGGTGATCAGTGAAAAGACAGCGAAGCTTCTGGATCTTCAGGTGGGAGATACCATTACCCTGGAGCGGGAAAACGAAGAGTTTCAGGCAAAGGTCGCTGTGATCACAGAAAACTACATGGGACACTACATCTATATGACTCCCAAGGTATATGAACAGACCTTTGGGGAAAAACCGGATTATCAGGATGTTGTATTTTCTGTAAAGGATGAATATCTGGAGCAGGCAGAGGAAATCGGAAAAGAGATCATTGAACAGCCGGGAGCCCTCAGTATCAGCTATACCTCCAGTCTGGCTGCCCAGGTGGAACGAATGCTCAGCACATTGGGGATTGTTATTGTAGTACTGATCGTTTCGGCAGGAATGCTTGCATTTGTAGTTTTGTATAATCTGAATAATATTAATATTACGGAGAGGCAGAGAGAACTGGCAACGCTGAAGGTCCTGGGCTTCTACGACAAAGAGGTTTCTCAATACGTACTGAGAGAAAACATTCTTCTGACTATTGCGGGGATTATTTTTGGCTCGGGATTCGGAGTTCTGCTTCACAGATATATTATTGTAACGGTTGAGGTGGACGCAGTAATGTTCGGGCGGGATATCCGTCCTGTAAGCTTTTTGTACTGTGCTGTGATAACCTGCATTTTTTCCATGATCGTAAACTGGTTTATGCACAGGAAGCTGACAAAAATCGACATGGTGGAATCTCTGAAATCCGTAGAGTAAAGGGAGTTACAGATCAGGGAACACTGTCCCGTGAGGTGCTTTGGCATATATACGTCAAAATCCCGGGATATACAGGGCAGGATATTGTCCCTGGGGGTGATTTGGAATGTATTTTGACCAGTCGGCTGTGAAGGTGGGGAACAGTAACCAGTTGTTGAAATATCTGTGAAATTTCTGTATTCCGTCTTGACAACCGTAAAAAATGTAATTATAGTATGTACCATAACAAAGGCGAGGAAGAAGAGGAGTATGCTGAATACCCTGGCAGAGAGGAATATCCGCTGGCTGGAAGATATTCTCAGAAGGACGCAGCAGAAGGTAGCTTTGGAGCCGGGAGGCTGATGGCCGGAAATGAAGTACAGAAACCGGCAGCAGGCTTTCACGTAAATCCTGCGTTAAAGGAAAATGAGATGTGCAGAGAAATAAGTGTGATAAACTGACTGTTTCCTGCATAATGAAGGTGGTACCGCGACAAGATTCGCCCTTCACACTTAGGTGTGAGGGGCTTCTTTATTTACCGGAAAGGCAGTATGTTCTGTACTGATCTTCCAGGTAAATGATAACGATTTTTCCCCTCACTATTTACAGAAAACACATACAGGAGGTTTATTATGAGCAAAGAACTTGCAAAGACGTACGATCCGAAAGGACTGGAAGAGCGTCTGTACAAAAAATGGATGGATAATGGTTATTTCCATGCAAAAGTAAATCCAGATAAAAAACCCTTTACCATTGTGATGCCGCCGCCCAATGTTACCGGACAGCTTCACATGGGACACGCTCTGGACGAGACCATGCAGGATATTCTGATTCGTTTTAAGAGAATGCAGGGCTATGAGGCGCTGTGGCAGCCTGGAACTGACCATGCGGCAATCGCCACAGAGGTCAAGGTTATTGACAAGCTGAAAAAAGAAGGAATTGACAAGCACGAGATCGGCCGCGAGGAATTTTTAAAACATGCCTGGGCATGGAAGGAAGAGTACGGCGGAAAGATCATCAACCAGCTGAAAAAGCTCGGCGCATCTGCAGACTGGGAAAGAGAACGCTTTACCATGGACGAGGGCTGCTCCAAGGCAGTTCAGGAAGTGTTTATCAAGCTTTATGAAAAAGGCTATATCTACAAAGGCTCCAGGATCATCAACTGGTGTCCGGTATGCCAGACTTCTATTTCCGATGCAGAGGTAGAGCATGAGGATCAGGACGGATTTTTCTGGCACATCAATTATCCTATCGTTGGAGAAGAGGGACGCTTTGTGGAGATTGCCACCACCCGTCCGGAAACACTTCTGGGAGATACTGCAGTAGCGGTAAATCCTGATGACGAGAGATATAAGGATCTGGTTGGAAAAATGCTGAAGCTGCCTCTCACAGACCGTGAAATTCCGGTTGTGGCAGACGAGTATGTGGATAAAGAATTTGGAACAGGCTGCGTGAAGATCACACCTGCCCATGACCCTAACGACTTTGAGGTTGGAAAACGTCACAACCTTCCTGAGATCAATATCATGAATGACGACGCTACCATCAATTCTCTTGGCGGCAAGTATGCGGGAATGGACCGTTATGAAGCGCGTAAGGCAATGGTGGCAGATCTTGAGGCACAGGGACTTCTGGTGAAGGTAGTTCCCCATTCCCACAGCGTTGGAACTCATGACCGCTGCGGCACTACGGTAGAGCCTATGATCAAGCCTCAGTGGTTCGTTCGTATGGACGAGATGGCAAAAGCTGCTATTGACGTTCTCAATAAGGGCGAGCTGGAATTTGTTCCTGCAAGCTTTGGCAAAACCTATCTTCACTGGCTGGAAAATATCCGTGACTGGTGTATTTCCCGTCAGCTTTGGTGGGGACACAGAATCCCGGCTTACTACTGTGATGAGTGCGGCGAGGTGGTTGTTGCCCGTGAGATGCCGGAAAAATGTCCGAAATGCGGATGCACTCATTTTCATCAGGATGAGGATACTCTGGATACCTGGTTCAGCTCCGCACTGTGGCCGTTCTCTACTTTGGGATGGCCGGACAAAACGGAGGAAATGGAATATTTCTATCCTACAGACGTGCTTGTGACAGGCTATGACATTATTTTCTTCTGGGTTATCCGTATGGTATTTTCTGCTGTGGAGCAGACCGGAAAGGCGCCTTTCCACCACGTTCTGATCCACGGCCTTGTAAGGGATTCTCAGGGAAGAAAAATGAGCAAGTCTCTTGGAAACGGTATCGACCCTCTTGAAGTAATTGACAAATACGGAGCCGATGCTCTTCGTCTGACACTGATCACCGGAAATGCTCCGGGAAATGACATGCGTTTCTACTGGGAGAGAGTAGAATCCAGCCGTAACTTTGCAAATAAGATCTGGAATGCATCCAGATTTATCATGATGAATCTGGAAGGCAGAACAGTCTCTGCTCCTGAGAACCTGAAGGAGCTGTGCATGGAGGATCAGTGGATTCTTTCCAGACTGAATACAGTAGTCCGTGAAGTAACAGAAAACATGGAAAAATATGAGCTTGGTATTGCTGTTCAGAAGGTTTATGACTTCCTGTGGGATGAGCTCTGCGACTGGTACATTGAGATGGCAAAGGTTCGTCTGTGGAAGGCAGAGGAAGATCCAAAGGCAGCCGGAGAGGCTCTGTGGACACTTCGTACAGTTCTTACCGAAGGTCTGAAGCTGCTTCATCCGTTCATGCCGTTTATCACTGAGGAAATTTACTGTACTCTTTTGCCGGAAGAGGATTCTATTATGATCTCCCAGTGGCCGGTATACACAGAAGAGAGAAGCTTCCCGGAGGCAGAAAAGGCAGTTGAGGGCTTTAAGGAGGCGGTAAGAGGCATCCGCAATACCCGTACAGAAATGAATGTTCCGGTAAACCGCAAGACCAGCCTTTATATTGTGGGAAGAGACGCAGATACCTGCGCCCGTTATGAGGCCTGCAAAAGATCCTTTGTAAACCTTGCCTTCTCTAAAGAAATCCAGGTTCAGGAGACAAAGGACGGAATCGGCGAGGATGCAGTTTCCGTAGTGGTTTCTGACGCAGTTGTTTATCTGCCTCTGGAAGATCTGGTTGACAGAGAAAAAGAAATCGAGCGTCTTACAAAAGAGCAGGAGCGTCTCACAAAAGAGATCGCCCGCTGCCAGGGTATGCTGAATAACCCGAATTTTGTAAATAAAGCGCCTGCTGCAAAGGTAGACGCAGAAAAAGAAAAACTTCAGAAATACGAAGAAATGATGGAAAAGGTAAACGTACAGCTTTCACAGATGCAAAAGTGATAAAGGAGCGTTAAGATGAAATGGTATGATATATGTAACAGGATTTCTCTGCTGCTTCATGCACTGGTCAGTGCAGCAGGATATTTTCTGATTGAGGCGATCAGCAGACATTCCTTTACTGAGGCATGGGATTTTATGACAGGCAGGCCACTGGTGTTTGCCTACAATGCGGCTCTGATCTTCACATCTTCTCTGATTGTATACCTGTTCAGAAGAAGATGCTTTATCCGTGTGCTGCTGGTGATGTTCTGGCTTCTTCTTGGAATCATAAACGGTGTGATCCTGGCTACCCGTGTTACACCGTTTACCGGACCGGATCTTCATCTTCTGACAGATGGAATGGCTCTTCTGGAAAAATATCTTCCCAAATGGGGAGTGATTGTGGCACTGATCGTACTGGGGCTTTTTGCACTGACACTTCTGGCGCTGATCGTCAAAGGACCGAAGTTTAAAGGAAAGCTGAAATACCGCTGGAATATTCCTCTGGTACTTGCCGGATTTGTGCTTTTTGCCGGAGTGACACAGCTTGCGCTGGAAAAAAGAGTGCTGTCCAATTATTTTGGAAACATAGCCTTTGCCTATGAGGATTACGGATATCCTTACTGTCTCGGGGTTACGATCTTTGATATCGGAATCAGCTGTCCGAGAGATTACTCGGAAAAAGAAATCAAAAGGATTGAAAAAACCGAGGAGAACCTGCCGGAAACCAGAGAGGGAGAATATCCCAACATTATTTTCCTGCAGCTGGAATCTTTCTTTGATCCGGAGCTTGTAAATTATCTGGAGATATCCGAAGATCCCATACCTAACTTCCGCAAGCTGATGAAGGAGTATACCTCCGGATATTATAAAGTGCCTTCTGTAGGCGCAGGTACGGCAAATACAGAGTTTGAGTCCATTACAGGCATGAGCCTTCGGTATTTCGGACCGGGAGAATATCCTTATAAGAGTATTCTGAAGGAGACAACCTGTGAAAGCGCTCCGTATGTTCTTGGAGAGCTGGGATATTCCAGTCATGCCATACATAACAATGAGGCGAATTTCTACGGAAGAAGAAGTATTTTCCCGAATCTGGGATTTGACACTTTTACCTCTGCAGAGTATATGCCTGAGGAGGATGATAAAAACCCGCTGGGCTGGACAAGAGACCGGGTTCTTACAGATGAGATCCTGAAATGCCTGGATTCCACAGAGGATCAGCCGGATTATGTTTATACCATCTCTGTGCAGGGACACGGAGCCTACCCGGAGGAACCGGAGCTTGAAGAGCATGAGATCACTGTGACCGGTTCTCCTACTGCCTCCAAGAATAACCAGTGGGAGTACTATGTGAACCAGATCCATGAGATGGATAATTTTGTCAAAGAGCTTACAGACAGGCTTGAAGATTATCCGGAGGATGTTGTTCTTGTTATGTATGGAGATCATCTTCCTACTATGGGCCTGACTGTGGAGGATGTGGACAATAAATACCTTTTCCAGACACAGTACGTTATGTGGGATAACTTTGGCCTTGAGAAAAAAGACGTGAACCTTGCGGCTTATCAGATGGCTGCAGAGGTTCTGGACCGTGTGGGAATCCATGAGGGAACTGTTTTCCGTTATCACCAGGCAAGAAGAAATACAAAGAATTATCAGGTGGATCTGGAAACTCTTCAGTATGACCTGCTTTATGGGGAGCAGCATTCCTATGAGGGAGAAAATCCGTTCAAAAGGACAAAGATGCGTCTCGGACTTTATGATGTGACGCTGGACGGAGTTTCCCTGGTATCAGCCTGGGATCATACCTACCGGATCACGGGAACCAATTTTACGCCGTCCAGTCAGGTAAAACTGAATGGAGAATGGCACGATACCATTTATGTGAATCCCACAACACTGATGATCTCCGGCACAGAGCTGGAAGATTTCGACAGGCTTTCTGTGGTGCAGCGAAGCAACAGCTCAACACGAAAGGCTCTGAGCAAGAGCTATGACCGTTCCTGCTATATGCTGTTCGATGAAAATAAATGGAAACTGCCGACGGAAGATAACTGATCCTGCCGAATAAAAGATTACGATTGGTACTGGACATATTTCACCACTCATATATAATGATATCGTAGCGGTATATCAGAGACAGCCTCTGATGCCGCTGCGAAAACATTAGATGAAGTGGTGAATTTTTTTATGAATTACGAAGAAGCGGTTGCTTATATTGAAGAAACTCCAAAGTTTACAACAAAAAATAAACTCTCCCATACAAAAGAGTGTCTGGAGCGTCTGGGAAATCCGGAAAAAAAGTTTAAAGTCATTCATGTGGCAGGAACCAACGGAAAAGGAAGTACCTGTGCTTTTCTGACTTCCATTTTCAGAGAGGCGGGATATTCCTGTGGACTTTTTACCTCTCCACACCTGGTTGTGATCAATGAACGCTTTCAGATCAATGAGAAGAATATTGATAACCAGGCGTTTATGAGCGCATTTGAAAAGGTAAAGGCTCTTGCAGACGAGCTTGTGGCAGAGGGAAGTTACCATCCCACGTATTTTGAGATGCTGTTTCTTATGGGAATGGTGATCTTTGCCGAGGCAGGTGTGAATTATGTCATGCTGGAAACCGGACTGGGAGGACGTCTGGATGCCACAACAGCAGTGGAGGATCCCGTTGCCTGTGTGATCACATCCATCAGCTTTGACCATATGCAGTATCTAGGGAATACCATTGCAGAGATTGCAGGAGAAAAGGCAGGGATCATTGTTCCGGGAGTGCCTGTGATCTATGACGGAAATAATCCGGAGGCAGCCAAGGTGATTCGGAAGCAGGCTGAGGCTCTGGGCAGTCCGTATTATGAAGTAAAAAAGGAAAATACGGAAATTCTGCGAAATACCAGTGCGGGCATTGATTTTTGTATGGAGAATGAGTATTATGGAAACACAGCATTTTCCATTCCGTTTATTGCAGGATATCAGGTGATGAATGCGGCGCTGGCGCTGAAAACTGCAGAGGTTATTAAGGATGTGGTAAACCTTCCGAAGGACGCTGTTCTTCGTGGCCTCAGGGAAACACGCTGGCAGGGACGTATGGAAACCGTTCTTCCGGGAGTGATCGTGGACGGCGCTCACAACGAAGACGGAGTAGAAAAGTTTGTGGAGACAGCAGAACATTTTCAGAAGGATTATCCTCTGACGCTGTTGTTTTCTGCTGTAGATGATAAGGATTATACAGACATGATCCGGACTGTTGCAGGACGGATTCGGTTTCAGCATGTGATCGTGACCCAGGTAGGAGGCTACAGAAAGGTTCCGGCGGAGCAGCTTGCGGATATTTTCCGGAAAGAGGGATGCCTTTGCGCAGAAAGCTGCGAGGATGTGGAGTCTTCATTCAGAAGAGCCCTTGAATACAGAGGGAAAGAGGGAATGCTTTTCTGCGTAGGATCTCTGTATCTGGTGGGAGAGATCAAAGCGATCATCCAGAAAATGACTGAGCACTAAGGAGGCGGAAACACCCAGGGGTGTACCTGTATGCTCGGAAAACATTGAGCAAGGAGGCGGAAACAAATGATAGATTATGAGGAAGAGCTGAAGAAGTTTGAGCCATGTCTTGACGTGCGGGAAGCAGAAGGTGCGATTTACGACAGAGAGCTCACTGATATTCTTGATGTGCTTCAGGAAGTATTAAGAGAGGCCAAGAGTAACAGGCGTGTAAAATAATAAGGAGAATTCTACAGATGAATTGTGTGAATTGCGGTGCATTTCTTACAGACATGGACCTGGATTATTGTCCAAGCTGCGGGTACAATGTACTGATTCAGAAAAAAGTGGATTATCTTTCCAAGAGCTTTTATAATCAGGGGCTGGAAAAGGCAAGCATCCGTGACCTGTCAGGGGCGATTGCCTGTCTGAAACAGAGCCTTATTTATGATAAAAGAAACATCAGGGCAAGAAATCTTCTGGGGCTTGTGTATTTTGAAACAGGCGAGGTGGTTGCCGCGCTCAGTGAATGGGTGATCAGCAAGAATCTTCAGCCCACAAGAAATCTTGCGTCTGAGTATATTGGCAGACTTCAGGCAAACGGAAATAAACTGAAGGCTATCAATGACACCATCCGGAAATATAACCACGCGCTTCTTCTGTGCAGAGAAGGTCATGAGGATATGGCCTCCATTCAGCTTCGCCGGATTCTTTCTCAGAATCCCAAGCTGATCAAGGGGTATCATCTTCTGGCTCTGATCCAGATAAAAAACGGAGAGTGGAGCCGGGCAAGGAGAACGCTCAGAAAAGCGGCAAAAATTGACAAGACAAATACCACAACTCTCAGATTTTTAAGGGAAGTAGATGAACAGACTGGCGTGACAACCAGACTGGAAAAGCAGAAAAAAGGCTTTTTCCGGGATAACAAAAATAAAAATATGGAGTATGATCCGGCAGAAAGCGAGTATACGGTCCAGACGCCGGTTTATCATGAAAGATCCAGACTTCCGGTTTTCCTTCTGATCATGTCCGGAATGGCAGCAGGCGCAGTAGCGTTCTGGCTTCTTGCAGTTCCTGCTATAAAACAGGGGATTTATCAGGAGGCAAACCAGCAGATCGTCCAGTACAGTGAATCTCTGGCAACCCAGGGGGCAGAGCTTACCAGGGTTCAGGGTAAAGCAGAAGAATCGGATAATACAGCGGAAACGGTATCGAAACAGCTGACGGAAGAACAGGCAAAGAGCAAAAGCTACGAGTCGCTTCTTACGGCGTACACCTTTTACCAGCAGCAGAATCTGGATGAGGCGGCAGTAGCAGTAAAGAATGTTCAGGTGGACGTTCTTCCGGAGTCCCTGAAGCCCATTTACATTACGATCCGGGATGCTACAGGGGTGGCAGGGATCGGAGATCCGGAGCAGCCGCAGACAGAGGAGTCATCCGGCGGGGAAAGCAGCGGAGATTCCGGCAGTACAGAAGGAAGTACGGACGATTCCGGCTATGACGACTCCGGATATTATGATGACGGAAGCTATGATGAATCCGGTTACTATGATGACGGATATTATGATGATGGAAGCTATGATGACGGCTCCTATTATGAATAATGCAGAAAACATGAGAAAAACCTCGAAGCAGGGGGATGTGCGCAGGCACATCCCTTTTTTTGACCGGGAAAACAGGACATTTTGTGTGAACCTTCCTGGAAAAACGCCTGAGTATCAGCCAGGATTCTGACAACAACAAATCAGTGGAGAAATAAATATATGTTTATCATCAGGCAAAAAAATGTGGAAAAATGGAATAAAATGCAGAATAAGGGGGAAAATAATCATGAATGAAATGTTTGAACTGGAGGGAGCAAGTCTGACTGTGCATCTTCCGGGAGATGTGGATCATCCGGTGTCAGATGAGATACGCAGAGAATCAGACCGGATCATGAGCCACGTATACATCAGGACCATGCTGTTTGATTTTCAGAATACAGGATTTATGGATAGCTCTGGCATCGGACTTCTGATGGGGCGTTACCGGGCTCTGGGAATGAGGCAGGGGTGCATCTGCGCAGTAAAGGTGAATCCTCATATTGACAAGCTTCTGCATCTGTCAGGGGTTCACAGATATATAGAAATTCAGAAAGCTGAGGGAGAGGAGAAGTGACCATGGAAAACACCAATGAAATGACAATTGTTTTTGACAGCCGTCCGGTAAACGAAGGGATGGCACGTATTGCGGCAGCTTCTTTCTGCACGCAGCTGAATCCCACTCTGGAGGAGGTTGCGGATCTGAAAACGGCAGTGTCTGAGGCTGTGACTAACTGTATTATTCATGGATATGAGGGCGAGATACATAAGATACGCATGGATCTGAAGCTGAAAGGAAGAGAGATCTTTGTGGACATTACAGATCAGGGAGTAGGCATTTCTGATGTCAAAAAAGCCATGGAGCCCCTGTATACAACAAAACCGGAAAAAGAGCGTTCGGGAATGGGATTTACATTTATGGAAGCTTTTATGGATGAGGTAACTGTTGATTCTGAAGTGGGAGTAGGAACTTCTGTCCACATGAAAAAGACGATCCGAAGATAAGGAGGGGGAATGGAGCATACTCTTGCCCTGATCGGGCTTGCGCACCAGGGGGATAAAGAGGCAAGAGATACAGTTTTTGAGGAGAATACAGGACTTATCTACAGTGTGGCAAAAAGATTTTTAGGCCGGGGCGTAGAAATGGAGGATCTTTTTCAGATCGGAAGCATCGGGCTTTTAAAGGCAGTGGATAAGTTTGACACAGAATTTGACGTAAAATTTTCCACGTATGCGGTGCCTATGATCGCAGGAGAAATACGGAGATTTCTCAGAGATGACGGGATGCTGAAGGTCAGCAGATCCATAAAGGAAAACTGCAGCAAAGTATTTCAGGCCAGGGCAGAGCTGGAGCGGAGTCTGGGAAGGGAGCCTGACATGGAGGAGCTTGCCCGCGCAGTCAGCATGGCTCCGGAAGAGCTTGCCATGACAATGGAGGCAGGAGCTCCGGTGGAATCCATTTATAAGACTGTGTACCAGGGAGAGGGAACGGAGATCACTCTGGCGGACAGACTTGAGGAAAAAGAAAACCGGCAGGAAAAGCTTTTGAACAGGATTCTGCTGGAAGAGGTTCTGGGAAAACTTGAAAAGGATGAAAGAAGGCTGATCTGCATGCGGTATTTTCAGGATATGACTCAGACAGAAATCGCAGGCAGACTGGGAATATCGCAGGTTCAGGTATCCAGAATGGAAAAACGCATCATAAAGCGGCTGAGAGAGTATTATGACGGTTCCTGATGCTCAGCCGCCTGTTTCCGGTTAATATCTTCGATGACAGTGGAGTTTACCTGGTCTTCGTAGATACGCATCTGCACCTGCATGGGGGAAGGATCTGAAGTGATCTTTACCCTGCTGAAATGATTAAAGAAAAACAGAACGCCCAGTCCAAGGCCTACAGAGTAGGTGAATTCAAGAATCGTAAAGCCATTGGAGACGCTGCCCGTTACCTGTTCATAAATCTGCCTGAAAAGCTTTCCTACGTCCGCATCTGTATTAAAGGTCATAATAGAGAAAGCTGCGCCAAAAAAGGAAATCAGACAGACGAAAGCAGTTTTGACAATATGAAAGAGCTGATGGGAAGCTCCTGTTTTTTTGTAGGTAAGAATAAAATCAGGTTCGCCTATATGGGTGATGGTAAGTTCCGGCTCTTTTTTCTGGATCAGATCTACCAGATCCATGGCAGTCATCACATACCGGCCGGGTTTTTCCGGGTCCAGGTTGGCAACCGGAAGAACCCGAAGGCGGTTGAGAAGCTTTGCGTTGGTACAGGACAGACGGGCAATATCCTGAAGGTATACATGAGGATGATGAACTTCGATGTTCTGGTCAAGCTGAAGATATAAGGTGTCGTTCATAGCTGCGGTCCTTTCTGAAAGATCAGTCTTTCATTTTAGGGCGGAAAATAAGGCTTCCGATCCAGGAGAAGATCAGAGCAGCGGAAACTCCTGCAGAGCAGGCGGTAAATCCGCCGGTAAAAAGACCAAGAAGCCCATCCTGGTCAATGGCTTTTTTCATGCCCTTCCATAATATCTGGCCGAAACCGGTCAGAGGCACGGATGCGCCTGCCCCGGCATAGTCCGTAAGAGGCTGGTAAAGTCTGACGGCGCTGAGGATAACTCCGGAGCATACGAGAATGACCATGACTCTGCCGGGAAGAAGTTTGGTTTTGTCAAGAAGAATCTGGACAAGAGCGCAGATAAGGCCGCCTACCCAGAATGCATTAAAATAATCCATGAGATGTTCCTCCTGTTAAAAATCTCTGTGTTCAATGACTACTGCGTGAGCAATTCCCGGAACAGCCTCTCCTTCGTTGTAGCTGACCTTGGAGAGCATGGCTCCTGTTGGCACAAAGAGGATTCTTTTCCATGTGCCCCGGACAACCTCCGGAAGAATGTAGGCTGCAAGCACGGAAGCTGCACAGCCGCAGCCGCTTCCGCCGGAATGGGTGTCCTGAGAGGTGTTGTCATAGATCAGAAGTCCGCAGTCCTGATGGACTTTGCTGATATCAATATGCTTTTCAAAAAGAAGATCCTGAAGGATCCGCTGGCCTACCATCCCCAGATCTCCGGTAAAAACAGCGTCGTAATCCTGCGGGGTGCGGCCGAAATCATAAAGATTCTGCCATATGGTATCGCAGGCAGCCGGAGCCATGCAGCCGCCCATATTAAGAGAATCATGGAAACCATAGTCGATTACCTTTCCTGTGGTGATCCCTGTAATGACGGCGCAGCCGGAACTGCAGCAAAGCGGAGAGTGTTCTGAACGCTCCTGGGGAACCGGCGGTCTGGAGCCGATGACACAGGCACCGCTTCCGGTCACGGTCCAGGTAGCGGACAGAGGACGCTGGCTGCCATAGCCTAAAGGAAAACGGAACTCCTTTTCTGCTGTGGCAAAATGGCTGGAAGCAGCGCAGAGAATATGTTCTCCGTAACCGGCTGAGACCGCCATTGCTCCCAGAGACAGTGCTTCCCCCATAGTGGAGCAGGCGCCGTACAGTCCATAAAACGGAATGTCCATTTCTGCAATCCCGAAAGAGGAGGCAATGGTCTGGGCAAGCAGATCGCCGGCAAAGGCCATTCGGATATCACGGGGAGTCAGTCCGGCTTTTCCGATTGCAAGCCCTGCGGTTTCTTTTTGAAGAGTGCTTTCTGCTGCCTCCCAGGTCTGGGTTCCGAAGAGAGGGTCCTTGGAAACCATGTCAAAAAGGTTTCCAAGAGGGCCGTCTCCTTCTTTTTTTCCGGCAATAGCAGCTGCGCTTTCAATGTATACAGGCTGTTCAAAGGAAATGCTGGCGCTTCCTGTCAGTTTTCCGGCAGTCATACGATCACCTCCATAAGTTTAAGAATATAATAGACACATCCAACCAGCCAGGAACTGAGGATTCCGTAAAGGATCACAGGTCCTGCAATGGTAAAGATCTTGCAGCCGATACCAAAGATCTGCCCCTCTGCCTGAAACTCAATGGCAGAGGCTGCCACAGAATTAGCGAAGCCTGTAATGGGCACAAGACCACCGGCTCCGCCGAATTTTCCGATTTTGGAATACAGGTTCAGACCGGTGAGGATTACACTGATCAGAATAAGAATCAGAGAGCACCAGCTTCCGGCTTCTTCCTTGTCTGCGCCAAGGCTCTGGGCCGTATTCAGAAGAAATTGTCCAGACATACAGATCAGTCCGCCTGTAAAAAATGCTTTTATCATATTCAGGGGAAGGCTGTGGACAGGGGTTACCCGCTTTACATATTTCTCATATTCTTTTTGTTTTTTTAGCTGTTCAGAATTTGCCATAAATTTTTCCTTTCAATTTATTTTGACTTTTCAGATATTTATGAATATAATGGGTCTTACTGCCACCCGAAATAATAGAAGAAAAGTGTACCGGTCAGTTTTCCCAGGGCAATAAACAGGATGATAAGAGGAAGTCCCTGTGTCAGACGGATTCTTCTTGTAAAAACAGGAAACATGTCAGCTACTTCAGCAAGAGCCAGGATCCATCCTCCAAGGAAAATACCGGAGAACACACCGAATAAAAGTAAAAAAGGAGTTCCCAGAGGCAGGGGGAACCGGAAAAGACAAAAAAGATTTCCAAGAAAGATTCCCAGAAAACACATATCTTCATAAAGAAGGATATGATCAGCGGTATGGGTAATGCCTGCATATCGGGGGATAATGGAAAGACCGATCAGAAGTCCTGCCACACCGCTGGCAATAATGGTTCCGGAGCAAAGTCCGAGAAGACCCAGAAATATCTGCTGCCACATGAGAAATTCTCCTTTCGCGGAATTTAGTGTGTATTATGTAAAAAAACATGAAAATTATACACTAATTCTTAAAAAACTATGAAAACCTGTACTTTTTCTACAGCGGATAGTATAATTAAAAAGATAAACAATGACGCAGGAGGTTTGCGTATGTACGACGTATATTCCCGAATGGAATTATTACTGGGACAGACAGGAGTGGATCGTCTGGGAAGAGCGCAGATTGCCGTGTTTGGTCTGGGCGGTGTGGGTTCCTATGCAGTGGAGGCTCTTGCCCGCTGCGGCGTGGGAAGCCTTACGCTGGTGGATCACGATGTAGTATCTGCAACAAATATTAACCGGCAGCTTTTTGCCCTGCATTCTACCATTGGCAGGAAAAAGGTACAGGTTGCCAAGGAACGGATCCGGGATATTGATGAGAATATTCTGGTCCATACGTACGAAACCTTTTACAATAAGGATACGTCGGGGATGTTTGACCTGAGAGGCTATGATTATATTGTGGACGCCATTGACTCGATGGAATCCAAGCTTCTTCTGATCGAACAGGCAAAACTATGCCATACGCCGATAATCTCCTGTCTGGCAACAGAGGGAAAACTGAATCCTTCCAGATTTGAGATTACGGATATTTCCAGAACAGGCAATATAGGTCCGGCTGCGAAGAAAATGCGTACAGAGCTTCGCAAAAAAGGAATCCGCAAAGTAAAGGTTCTGTATTCCCGGGAACGGTGTCCGAAGAAGGTGACCGAGGCCAGAAACGGAGAGATAGTCGGCGGAAGTATTTCTTTTGTGCCCAGTGTGGCAGGAATGCTGATCGCCGGGGAGGTTGTCAGAGATATCCTGACAGAAAATGGAAAAGGGTTAAATAAAAAATAGAAAGATAGAGGAAAGAACCTGTGAAAGAAGAAATGAGACAGAAATTTATCGAAATTTTCGGAAACAACAGAGTGCTTTTTGATGAGCCGATGAGCCAGCATACCACATTCCGGATCGGCGGACCGGCAGACGTATTTGTTATGCCGGAAAATTATGAGCAAATCAGGGAAGTTCTGAGACTTTGCAAAGAAGAAAAGCTCCCGTTTTTTGTTCTGGGAAATGGCAGCAATCTTCTGGTCAGTGACAGTGGATACAGAGGTGTGATCATTCAGATGGACCGCAATATGGAAGAAATCTGTCTGGACGGTGAAGAAATTCATGCCTGCGCAGGCGCACTGCTTTCGTCTGTTGCAGTAGCGGCAAGAAATGCTTCTCTCACAGGATTTGAGTTTGCCGGAGGAATTCCGGGAACCATCGGCGGAGCTGCCGTGATGAACGCAGGCGCCTATGGCGGAGAACTGAAAGACGTTCTGAAAGAGGTTACGGTAATGACCAGGGAGGGAGAAATCCTTACGATCCCTGCGGATAAATTGGAAATGGGATATCGGACCAGCATCATCAAGACAGCCGGATATCTTGTGCTTGAGGCTGTGATCTCACTGAAAAAGGGCGATGAGGAAAAAATCCGTGCTGTCATGAAGGAGCTGTCAGAGCGTCGCACAGAAAAGCAGCCTCTTGATTATCCAAGCGCAGGCAGTACCTTTAAACGGCCTGAGGGATATTTTGCGGGAAAGCTGATCATGGACAGCGGCCTTCGGGGATACCGTGCAGGAGGCGCGCAGGTTTCAGAAAAACACTGCGGTTTCGTGATAAATGCAGGCGGAGCCACTGCTGAAGATGTGAGAAGTCTGATGGATCATGTGATCCGGGTGGTAAGAGAAAAATACGGAGTTACCCTGGAACCTGAGGTGAAGTTCCTGGGAGACTTTAACGGGAGATAAGGAATGCGTCTTGTAATAGTAACCGGATTATCAGGAGCAGGTAAAAGTACTGCTCTGAAAATGCTGGAGGATGCCCGCTATTTTTGTGTGGATAATCTTCCGATTCCTCTTATGAGTAAATTTGTGTCCCTGATGGCGGGAATGCAGGGAGAGGACGTACAGAATGCGGCGATTGGAATTGATGCCAGAAGCGGCCGGGATCTTAGAGAACTGGAAAAGGTGCTGGAACAGCTTGGCGAGGCCGGGTATGAATTTGAAATTCTTTTTCTGGATGCGGATGACCGTGTTCTGGTAAAGCGTTATAAAGAATCCCGCAGAAGTCATCCACTGGCAATGTATGGAAGAGTGGATGAAGGAATCCACAGAGAACGGGAAAAGATGAAATTCCTGAAAGAAAGAGCCGACTATATTATAGATACCTCTCATCTTCTTACCAGAGAGCTGAAAAAAGAGATCAACAGGATTTTTGTTGATAACGGAAAATTCAGCAATATGGTGATCTCAGTTCTTTCTTTTGGTTTCAAATATGGAATACCGGATGATGCAGATCTTGTTTTTGACGTGAGGTTTCTTCCGAATCCTTATTATATTGATGAACTGCGGCCACATACAGGCATGGATGAAGATGTTTTTCAGTATGTAATGGACTGTCAGGTAGCGGCTGATTTTGCAGACAAACTGGAAGATATGATGAAATTTCTGATTCCAAACTATGCGAAAGAAGGAAAAACCAGTCTGGTGATCGGCATTGGCTGTACCGGGGGAAAGCACAGGTCTGTAACTCTGGCAAGAGTTCTTTATGACAGGCTGCAGGAAACAAGAGAGTATGGCATCCGTCTGGAGCACCGGGATATTGGGAAAGATGCTCTTCTGAAGAAACAGTAAGAGGCGGAAAAATAAGCAGACAGGAGAACGAGGAATTGTCTTTTTCGGGGAAGGTGAAAGAAGAACTTTCCAGACAGATCAGTTCTGCCAGACACTGCAGAATTGCAGAGACAGCAGCTCTTTTAAGCGCCTGCGGCAGAATCACATCTGATGGAAGTCTGAGACTGCAGACGGAAAATGCAGCAGTCGTAAGAAAAGGCTTTACATTATTGCAAAAAACATTTAATATAGATACTGAAATAATTGTCCGCGAAAGTCGTCAGATGAAGAAGGGAAATGTCTATTTTGTGGAGATAAAGGACACGGAGAAGATACAGAACATTCTTCAGGGAACGAAACTTTCTGTAAGCAGGGAAGACGGAGAGGCGCTCTGTTCAGATAATACCCTGGTCACACAGCAAAGCTGCTGTAAGCGGGCGTTTATTCGCGGGGCTTTTCTGGCGTCCGGTTCAATCAGTGATCCTGAAAAGGGATATCATTTTGAGATTGTATGTTCGGATCAGCAAAAGGCAGAACAGCTGCAGGAGCTCATTCGCAGCTTTCAGATTGATGCCAAGATTGTACTGCGTAAAAAATCATATGTGGTCTATGTGAAAGAAGGCGCACAGATTGTAGATATTCTGGCAGTGATGGAAGCAAATGTTGCTCTGATGAATCTGGAGAACATCCGGATACTGAAAGAAATGCGGAATTCTGTTAATCGAAAAGTAAACTGTGAAACAGCAAATATTAATAAAACGGTCAGTGCAGCAGTGAAGCAGATCGAGGACATCCGGCTTATTGAGCGCAGGGTTGGCTTTTACAGCCTCAATGAAGGTCTCGCAGAAATCGCCGAGCTGAGGCTGCAGTATCCGGAGGCCACGTTAAAGGAACTGGGAATGATGCTGAATCCCCAGGTTGGCAAGTCCGGTGTGAACCACCGTCTCAGAAAATTAAGCGAGATAGCGGATGAGCTGCGAAATGACAAGGAGGAGTTATTATGATTAAAAAACCTGTTACTATTCAACTGTCTACTGGTCTTGAAGCACGCCCGGTGGCGCAGCTGGTACAGGTAGCCAGCCAGTTTAACAGTGAAATATATGTTGAAATCGGAAAGAAAAAGGTCAATGCAAAGAGCATTATGGGTATGATGACTCTGGGGCTGGATTCAGGTGAAGAAATCATGCTTTCCGCTAATGGAGAAGATGAAGAAGCTGCTATGAGCAGTATAGAACGGTATTTAAGTAATCAAAATTAAATAAAAATGAAAAGTAAAACACCGCCCGGAAGGAAGACCAATTCAGGGAGGTGTTTTTGTCTGTCAGGAAACTCTTTAAAATAATTTCTAAATAACAAAAATCTTATTTTTTTCTGGAAAAGAGAAACGGATAAACCGTTACGATCCATATAACAACTATAAAATACCGCAGAAAAGAAGCTGGAAGAGATTCTCCTATCAAAGGCTTCAGTCCGGTCTGGATAAGCAGCGTCACTGCTATTCCCACAACAAAACGAATGATACGTTTCCGGGTGGAATCCGGAGGAGTAAAAGAAATATGAGTTTCTGTAATATAATAACCGACAGCAAAGGCAAAGCCGGCGCCGCAGGCTTTGATACAGTCCTGCGCATAGTGAAATTCAATTGTTTCGTTTTTATAAAGAACAGCTGTATAGATCAGAAGAGCCGCGCATACGGCTGCCATGCACAGAGAAATCAAAAGTTCTTTTCCGGCCGAGAAATCTTTTTTATACAGAAAAGAATAGCAGAGCGCCACGCACAGGAAAGTTACCAGGAAAGATACAATTACATCCTGAGGAGTATGACAGCCCAGATACATACGGGAAAAGCCTACAAGCAGAATAAAAAGCGCGCACAGAAACCGGGCGGGCTTTTTTCTTGTATACAGTCCCAGTGTTCCCAGAAGAGCCGTGATGCTCTGTGTGTGACCGCTTGGAAAAGAATATCCGGTTGCGCCGGGCACTGCGGAGGCAACCGGTTCAAAGGCCGGATCCAGAAGCCAGGGACGGGGAACGCGAAAAGTTATTTTTAATCCCTGGACAAGAAGCCCGGAAGTGAAATATGTAAATCCGAGACAGTAGGCAAGCTTTTTATTGGAACACCAGAAAAGCCAGCAGATCACAACAACTACAAATGTTTCCTGAGCAAGAAGAGTAATGCCCTGAAAAAAGACATCGCCTGCAGGTGTCCGATATTGTGAGAGCAAATTCAGAAAATCCATAAAGGTCCTCCTTCTGATTATTATTTGATATGTGCCATTATAAGTTGAGCGCAGTAAAAAAACAAGTTTTTATCCTGAAGTAAGTACATATAAACTAGATTTTTTACACTGTTATTTTAATAGGGTTCTGGTTATAGTATAGATAAATTTTCATGAAAAGAGAGGAATGTTTATGAAAAAGAGACAATTTCTTACCAGAACAGCGGCTGTAGGAATGGCAGTTACTATGTCTGCAAGTCTTTGTGCCTGTGGCGGACAAACTTATTCAGGTGGCAGAAACCTACGGCTTTGACGGATGGTTTATCAATCAGGAAACAGAGGGCGCTGAGGAAAGAACGCTGACCAGAGATGACGCGGTTAAAATGCAGGAATTTATTAAATATTTCAAAAAACAGGCTCCTGAAATGAGACTGGTATATTATGATTCCATGACCTCTGAAGGAAAAATGGACTGGCAGAATGCTCTGACAGATAAGAATACAATGTTTATGACAGATGAAGAGGGAAATGCTGTTGCTGATGAAATGTTTCTGAATTTCTGGTGGACAGAGGATGAGCTGGCGGATAAAGATCTTCTGAAGGCATCCGGAGAAAAAGCAGAGGAGCTGGGAATCAGTCCGTATGACCTGTACGCAGGCGTTGACGTGCAGGCAGAGGGATATCTGACACCTGTACGCTGGGATCTGTTCGAGTCAGGCGAAAATACCACAAATACCTCCCTGGGACTGTATTGCCCCAGCTGGGCTTATTACTCGGCGGCGACACCGGATGAATTCCGGCAGAAAGAGGATGCTCTGTGGGTAAACAGCGAAGGAGATCCTTCTGAGGAGATTCAGTACAGCTCCGAAGAGCAGTGGAGAGGAATATCCACCTATGCAGTGGAAAAATCAGCCCTGACAACACTTCCCTTTGTGACGAATTTTTCCACAGGAAACGGATACAGCTTTTTCCGGGAGGGAGAGCAGGTTTCCAAAATGGACTGGAATAACAGAAGCGTGGGAGATATTCTGCCTACCTATCGGTGGATGATCGAGAATGAAGGAGAAAATTCTCTGAAAGCAGACTTTGATGTAGCTGATGCCTGGTATGGGGGAAATTCTGTCAAGCTTTACGGAAATATGGAAAAAGGCAAAGCTTCCCGGATTCAGATGTACAGCGCAGATCTTCCGGTGGAAGAAAAAACAGTATTTACAACTGTTACGAAATCCAATACAAAGTGTTTTTATATTAATACGCTGACACGGACGGATGATACAAAGCAGTCTGAATTTAAGGTGGTTCCGGTAAATGAGCAGGCAGAGCAGGGAAAGGGAGCTTCTGTAAAAACAGAGTGGCCGGACAACAGCGCTCCAAAAGCAGGTCTTACAGCATCTCAGACTCTGGTAGGAGCAGGAAGTACGGTGACCTTTGCCAGTGCGTGCTCGGAAAATACAGAGGAAATAAGCTGGTCTGTTCCGGGAAGCAGCAAAGAAACTGCAGAGGGCGAATCTGTAGAAGCGGTGTTTGAAAAAGAAGGTATTTACGAAGTATCGGTAACTGCAAAGAACGAATCAGGTGAAGATACAAAAAGTATTTCGGTGGTTGTTACTTCCGGGCTGGGAAAAGATGAAGAACTGACTCTTCTGTCTCAGGGAAAGGAAACGCAGGCAACTTCCTTTACAAACGAAAATGAGGCACCTCAATTTGCGGTAGACGGGGATATTGCGAAAAAAAGGTGCGCAACGGGAACTGCGCCTCATGAAATTGTTATTGATCTCGGCAGGGAGATGGCTGTAAGCCAGGTGGCGATCAGTCATGCGGAGGCCGGCGGAGAAGGCGCTGATATGAATACAAAGAGCTATGAAATCTCTGTCAGTACAGACAATACAGAATTTACTCCAGTGACAAAGGTTACTAAAAATACAGCCGGAAATACCACAGACACATTTACTCCGGTAAATGCCCGCTATGTAAAAGTATCTGTGGTGAAACCTACACAGGGCTCTGACTCCGCAGCGAGAATATATGAGATTCAGGTCTATGGAACAGAAGACGAATTAAAATAAACCGAAAAAGCGGATGCTTTTTCGGCGGGAAAAAGAAACGGATACGCTGCATATCAGAAATAAAAACCAGAAAACGAAATTTCAGGTTCGGACATATTATAAGTTGACCGTAGCAGAAAAAAAAGGTATAATAACTAAAGTATTCAAAACACTACTACCACAAAAACAGAAGTGAGGGATATACAAATGTCTAAATTTTTGAAATTTATCGTACATTTTGTAATAATATGTACGATTGCTATAGTGCTGGGTCTGGCACTGCCGCCGTTTTTTGGGGTAAAAACGGTGATCGTTGATAATAAAAATAAGGAAACAAACCTGGCGATGGGTTCCGTTACTTATGCGATTCCTGTAAAGACTGAGACAGTAAATGCCGGCGCTCCGATCCTTGTACAGGACGGAGAAGGTACTTATCGTTATAACCTTGTAAGTGTTGACAGACAGACAAATACAGGGGTTGCCATTGATCCCGAGGCAGCCGCATCTGAAAATATCAATGTGTCTGTAAAAAACTGGGTTCCCAAGGTTGTGGTCACAGTTCCTCTGATCGGATATCTTATGGCGGCAACAGAGAGCACAGAGGGAATTATCGTTCTTGCTCTTGCAGTTCTTTTCCTGATCATTCTCTATGTGATCGCAGAGCTGTGGAAAAAGCCTGAAACACTTGATGAGTATGAAGATCTCCAGGGAGACCGCAGGTATCTTAAAACTCAGAAAGAACTGAAGATGGAAGAAAAAGCCCGCGAAAAACGTATGCAGGAAGAGGACAGAGAGCTTCTTTACGGAGAAAAAGACCGCAGAAAAAGGGCGAAGAAAGAAGAAAAAGAGAGAAGAAAGAAGATCCGTACCGGCGGATTTGTAGATGAGATCTACGAGGACGATCTGGAAGAGGAACGCCCGGTAAGACGCCAGGAAAGATCAGGGGTTCGTCCGGAGAATATGCAGGCGGCTACAAGCGAAGCGCATGAACTGCTGAAAAAAGAGATTGCGGCAGCTACAGCAGAAGAAGCGGCAGCTATGGAGATTCCGGCTGATCACACAGAAGAGCTTCCCAGCTTCCGTGAGCTTCAGGAAGAAAGAGTCCGTATGAAGAGAGAAGAAGAGGAATGGGAGGAAGAGGAAGCTCCTGTTGAGATCAAAAAGATGGCGATGCCGGTATGGACGGCTTCCCAGCTTGCAGATAAGGCAAAAAGAGAAGGAGACGCTCCTGATATTGTGAGAGACTCCATTACAAAAGTAACATTCTTTGATTATTCTGATATCCTTGGAGGAGACACAGAAGAAAGCGAAGAAGAATAAAAAGAAATATCAGCAAAGCGCAGACAGGTATGAACGATCCGGTCTGCGCTTTGTTTTTTGTGTGAAAATAATTAAAACAGGGAAATCTTTCCTATTATATATGGTTATACAAAAGAAAAAGGACGGCTGTTTTATATAGGATTTATAAGAGAATAAAAACTGTTCCTATTATATAGGTACTGTTTTTTGCGTATATGCCATGGGATTTCTGCATATGCAAAAAAAATAAAAAAAATTAAAAAAAGTACTTGCATTATTGGAAATCATTGTGTATACTGATAACTGCTGTGACATGATAGCAATGAAGCGCGAGGTTGCTGCTTTGATTAGCAGGTTTTCCGTGGAGCGAATGTCAAGTTAGGAAACTGACGACAAGTCACTGTACAGAGTTCAATAACCATCTTGGGATGGGCGTGTGAAGAGATGTCTTAGGACACACACGGAGATGTGTACAGTCGCCGCTTGTCGTACTGCATAATTGAGTACGAATAGGAGGAGACTTTTTTTATGGCAAATCAGGTAATGAGAATCACATTAAAAGCTTATGATCATCAGTTAGTAGATGCATCTGCAGCAAAAATCATCGACACTGTTAAGAAGAACGGTGCAAAGGTAAGCGGACCGGTTCCGCTTCCGACAAAAAAAGAGGTTGTAACAATCTTAAGAGCTGTTCACAAATACAAAGATTCCAGAGAGCAGTTCGAGCAGAGAACTCATAAGAGACTCATCGATATCATGACACCTACTCAGAAAACTGTAGACGCACTTTCCAGACTGGAAATGCCGGCAGGTGTTCACATCGATATCAAAATGAAAACAAAATAAGCAGTACCCGGTACTGCTTGCTGGCTGGCTCAGGTCAGTCGGCACATGAACAAGGTAAGTTCACTCGGGATTCCGAGTGCTTCAAAAACTATATGATTACCCGCCAGGGCAATCCGCTATAAGGAGGAAAATGTAATGAAGAAAGCTATCTTAGCTACAAAAGTCGGAATGACTCAGATCTTCAATGAAGATGGTCTTCTGATTCCGGTAACAGTTTTACAGGCTGGTCCGTGTGTGGTAACTCAGGTTAAGACTGAAGACAACGACGGATATGCAGCAGTTCAGGTTGGTTTTGGTGAGATCAGAGAGAAACTGGTCAACAAACCGGAAAAAGGCCACTTTGAAAAGGCAGGCGTTGATGTAAAGAGATTCCTGAAAGAGTTCAGATTCGACAACGCTGCTGAATATCAGGTAGGACAGGAAATTAAGGCTGACATCTTTGCTGCAGGCGATCATATCGATGCAACTGCAATCTCAAAAGGTAAAGGCTTCCAGGGTGCGATCAAGAGACACGGACAGTCCAGAGGACCTATGGCTCACGGTTCCAAATATCACCGTCATGCAGGTTCCAACGGCGCTGCATCTGATCCGAGTAAAGTATTCAAGGGCAAAAAGATGCCAGGTCAGATGGGAAATGTTCAGGTAACTGTACAGAACCTTGAGATCGTACGCGTAGATACAGAGAATAATTTACTGTTAGTTAAAGGTGCTGTTCCAGGACCTAAGAAATCTCTGGTGACCATCAAAGAATCAGTAAAGTCTTTATAATTGAGAAAGGAGGAGCATCAGAATGGCAAACGTAACTGTTTATAATATGGAAGGCAATGAAGTTGGAACAATGGAACTGAACGATGCAGTGTTCGGTGTAGAGATCAACGAGCATCTGGTTCACCTTGCTGTTGTTCGTCAGCTTGCAAATAAACGCCAGGGTACTCAGAAAGCAAAAACTCGTTCTGAAGTAAGCGGCGGCGGAAGAAAACCGTGGAGACAGAAAGGAACAGGTCATGCAAGACAGGGTTCCATCCGTGCACCACAGTGGACTGGCGGCGGTGTTGTATTCGCTCCGGTTCCGAGAGACTATGAAGTAAAAATGAACAAAAAAGAAAGAAGAGCAGCTCTGAAATCCGCTCTTACTTCTAAAGTTCAGGATAATAAACTGGTAGTTGTTGACAGCCTTGCACTTGCAGAGGTTAAGACAAAAGAAATGCAGAGAGTGCTTACAAACCTGAAAGCTGAGAAAGCTCTGGTTATCACAGCTTCTGATGATAAGAACGTAGTACTTTCCGCAAGAAACATCGCTGATGTACAGACTGCAACTGTAAACACTATGAACGTATACGATGTTATGAAACACAATACTGTAGTGGTTACTAAAGATGCAGTAGCATCCATTGAGGAGGTGTACGCATAATGGCAGATATCAAATATTATGACGTAATCCTGAAACCTGTGATTACAGAGAAATCCATGAACATCATGGGTGAGAAAAAATATACATTCCTCGTACATCCGGAAGCAAACAAAGCTCAGATCAAAGAAGCTGTTGAAAAGATGTTTGAAGGAACAAAAGTTAAGAGCGTAAACACCATGAACAACGATGGTAAAAAGAAACGCCGCGGTATGGTTGTTGGAAAAACAGCCAAGACCAAAAAGGCAATCGTAGCTCTCACAGAGGAAAGCAAAGATATCGAGATCTTCGAGGGACTTTGATCCAAAACGATAGCCTGACTATGTGCACGAAAGCACGATAACAAATTCGAAAGGAGAAACACCATGGGAATTAAGACCTATAACCCATATACACCGTCAAGAAGACATATGACTGGTTCTGACTTCTCTGAGATTACAACAAGCACCCCAGAGAAATCCTTAGTAGTGTCTTTAAAGAAAAATGCCGGACGTAACAACCAGGGCAAGATCACAGTAAGACACCGCGGAGGCGGAAGCAGAAGAAAATACAGAATCATCGACTTCAAGAGAAGAAAAGATGGTATCCCGGCAACAGTTAAAACAATTGAGTACGATCCGAACAGAACAGCAAACATCGCTCTGATCTGCTATGCAGACGGCGAGAAAGCTTACATCCTTGCTCCGGAAGGACTTAAGGTTGGACAGAAGGTTATGAACGGACCGGAGGCAGAAATCCGTGTTGGTAACTGCCTGCCACTGGAACTTATCCCGGTTGGTACCATGATCCACAACATTGAGCTTCATCCTGGAAAGGGCGGACAGATGGTTCGTTCTGCTGGAAACGGCGCTCAGTTAATGGCTAAAGAAGGCAAATATGCAACATTAAGATTACCGTCAGGTGAAATGAGAATGGTTCCGCTTGTATGCCGCGCAACAATCGGTGAAGTTGGAAACGGAGACCACAACCTTGTAAACATCGGTAAAGCTGGACGTAAACGTCACATGGGAATCAGACCTACAGTTCGTGGTTCTGTAATGAACCCGAATGACCATCCGCACGGTGGTGGTGAAGGAAAGACCGGTATCGGCCGTCCGGGTCCGTGCACACCATGGGGCAAACCTGCTCTTGGTCTGAAGACCAGAAAGAAAAACAAACAGTCCAACAAGCTCATCGTAAGAAGACGCGATGGAAAAGCTTTAGCGAAATAATAAGGAGGGTACAGAATGTCTCGTTCATTGAAAAAAGGACCTTTCGCAGATGCAAGCCTGCTGAAAAAGGTTGACGCTATGAATGCTGCAAACGATAAATCCGTGATCAAAACATGGTCACGTCGTTCCACCATCTTCCCTTCCTTCGTAGGACATACAATCGCTGTCCATGACGGAAGAAAGCACGTTCCGGTATACGTTACAGAGGATATGGTAGGACATAAACTCGGTGAGTTCGTTGCAACAAGAACTTACAGAGGACACGGAAAAGACGAGAAGAAATCCGGTGTCAGATAATTTGTGAGACTGTAGCGGCAGTTCGCAGATAAAATAAGAATATTCGCCTGGTCACCGGACATCAGTGAAGGGTGGCCACGGTGATTCCCATAGATGATTGATTACGAGAAAGGAGGCACTTTAAAATGGCAAAGGGACATAGAAGCCAGATTAAGAGAGCCAGAAATGAGAATAATAAAGAGACAAGACCGTCTGCAAAATTATCTTATGCAAGAGTTTCTGTTCAGAAAGCATGCTATGTATTAGATGCGATCCGTGGCAAAGATGTGCAGACAGCACTTGGTATCCTCACATATAACCCGAGATATGCTTCCAGCGTTCTCAAAAAGCTGCTTGAGTCAGCAATCGCAAACGCTGAGAACAACAACGGTATGAGCGCAGAAAACCTCTACATTGCAGAGTGCTATGCAAACAAAGGACCTACAATGAAGCGGATTCAGCCAAGAGCACAGGGTAGAGCTTACAGAATCGAGAAGAGAACAAGCCATATCACCATCGTGCTGGATGAAAGATAAGGAGGAAGAGCATGGGACAGAAAGTTAATCCACATGGCCTTAGAGTCGGTATTATTAAGGATTGGGATTCCAGATGGTATGCAGAAGCAGACTTCGCAGATTATCTGGTTGAAGACTACAATATCAGAACATTTTTGAAGAAAAAACTGTACAGCGCAGGTGTTTCCAAGATTGAGATCGAAAGAGCATCTGACAGAGTTAAGATCATCATCTACACTGCTAAACCGGGTATCGTAATCGGTAAAGGCGGATCTGAGATCGAAAAAGTAAAAGCTGAGCTTCAGAAATATACAGATAAAAAACTGATCGTTGACATCAAAGAAGTGAAAAGACCGGACAGAGATGCACAGCTTGTTGCAGAAAACATCGCACTTCAGCTTGAGAACCGTATTTCTTTCCGTCGTGCAATGAAATCTACAATGCAGAGAACAATGAAAGCCGGAGCAAAGGGAATCAAAACATCCGTATCCGGACGTCTTGGCGGAGCTGATATGGCTCGTACAGAGTTCTACAGCGAAGGAACTATTCCGCTTCAGACACTTCGTGCTGACATCGACTATGGCTTCGCAGAAGCAGACACAACTTACGGTAAAGTTGGCGTAAAAGCTTGGGTCTACAATGGTGAAGTACTTCCCACAAAAGGAACTAAGGAAGGGAGCGATAAATAATGTTAATGCCAAAAAGAGTAAAACGTCGTAAACAATTCCGTGGCTCCATGAGAGGTAAAGCCCTTAGAGGTAACAAAATCAATTATGGTGAATTCGGGCTTGTTGCTACCGAACCGTGCTGGATCAGATCTAATCAGATCGAGGCAGCCCGTATTGCCATGACACGTTACATCAAACGTGGTGGTCAGGTTTGGATTAAGATTTTCCCAGATAAACCAGTAACAGCGAAACCAGCAGAAACACGTATGGGTTCCGGTAAAGGTTCCCTGGAATACTGGGTAGCAGTTGTTAAGCCAGGACGTGTAATGTTTGAGATTGCAGGCGTATCCGAAGAGGTTGCCCGTGAAGCATTACGTCTTGCAATGCACAAGTTACCATGTAAATGTAAAATCGTTTCTCGTGCAGACTTAGAAGGCGGTGATAACAGTGAAAATTAATAAATTCGTGGAAGATTTAAAAGCAAAATCAGCTGCAGAATTAAACGAAGAATTAGTAGCTGCTAAGAAAGAACTTTTTAACCTGAGATTTCAGAATGCAACTAATCAATTAGACAATACAAGCCGGATCAAAGAGGTTCGTAAGAATATTGCCAGAATCCAGACAGTAATCACTGAGCAGGCTAACGCTGCGAAATAGTGAATATAGGAGGACAGAATCGTGGAAAGAAATCTGAGAAAAACCCGTGTGGGTAAGGTTGTCAGCAATAAGATGGACAAGACCATCGTAGTTGCAATTGAAGACCATGTAAAACATCCTCTTTACAAAAAAATCGTGAAGAGAACATATAAATTAAAAGCTCATGATGAACAGAATGAGTGCAATATCGGTGATACCGTAAAAGTTATGGAAACCAGACCGCTGTCCAAGGACAAGAGATGGAGACTGGTTGAGATCGTAGAGAAAGCTAAATAAGGAGGAAACCAGTATGATTCAGCAGGAAACTAGATTAAAAGTTGCCGATAACACTGGTGCAAAAGAAATCCTTTGTATTCGTGTTATGGGCGGCTCTACAAGAAGATATGCAAATATCGGCGACACTATCGTTGCTACTGTTAAAGATGCAACACCAGGCGGCGTTGTTAAAAAAGGTGACGTAGTAAAAGCTGTTGTTGTTCGTTCCAAAAAAGGCGCTCGTCGTAAAGACGGATCCTACATCCGTTTCGATGAAAATGCAGCCGTAATCATTAAAGACGATTTAACTCCGAGAGGAACTCGTATCTTTGGACCAGTTGCCAGAGAGCTTCGTGAGAAAAAATTCATGAAGATCGTTTCCTTAGCTCCGGAAGTATTATAGGAGGGTGCCTAATGTCAGCTATGAAGATTAAAAAAGGCGACACTGTTAAAGTAATCGCTGGAAAAGATAAAGGCAAAGAGGGCAAAGTCCTTGCCGTTAACGTAAAAGACAACACCGTGATCGTTGAAAACGTCAACATGGTTACTAAGCACAGCAAACCATCTGCAGCAAACCAGGCAGGCGGAATCACAAAGAAAGAAGCCGCTCTTCATGTATCTAACGTGATGCTGGTAGTAGACGGAAAAGCAACCAGAGTCGGATTCAAGATGGACGGAGACAAAAAAGTCCGTGTTGCAAAAGCAACAGGCGAGGTTATCGATAAATAAGAGAGGAGGCATGACAGGTGAGTAGATTAAAAGAACTTTACAAAAATGAGATCATGGACAACATGACCAAAAAATTCGGATACAAAAACGTTATGGAAGTGCCGAAGCTCGAAAAGATCGTTATCAACATGGGTGTTGGTGAAGCTAAGGAGAACGCTAAGCTTCTCGACGCTGCTATCGCAGATATGGAGCTTATCACAGGTCAGAAAGCCGTTGCAACAAAGGCTAAAAAATCTGTGGCTAACTTCAAAATCAGAGAGGGTATGCCGATCGGCTGTAAAGTAACATTAAGAGGAGAGAAGATGTACGAGTTCGCTGATCGTCTGATCAACCTTGCACTTCCTCGTGTACGTGACTTCCGTGGTGTAAACCCGAACGCATTCGACGGCAGAGGAAACTACGCTCTTGGTATCAAAGAGCAGCTGATCTTCCCTGAAGTTGAGTACGATAAAGTAGACAAGGTAAGAGGTATGGACATTATCTTCGTTACAACAGCGAAGACTGACGAGGAAGCTCGTGAGCTTCTGACACAGTTCAACATGCCTTTTGCTAAATAAGGAGGAGAATTTAAATGGCTAAAACAGCAATGAAAATCAAACAGCAGCGCAAACAGAAATTCTCCACAAGAGAATACAGCCGCTGCAGAATTTGCGGTCGTCCGCACGCTTACTTAAGAAAATACGGTATCTGCCGTATCTGCTTCCGTGAACTGGCTTACAAAGGTCAGATCCCGGGCGTAAAGAAAGCATCCTGGTAATCGAAAACACTTAATGAATGCAAGCCGTCAGGCACAGCATGAATTTAGTACAAAGGTCGTTCGAGGGAGCTTAATGAAGCCGGGCAAACGCAAAGGCTGAATTTAGTGAACCGAACTTCCTTGTGCAGATTTATATAAATAATAACGAATCATGTAAAGTCTGAAAAGAAAATTAGAGGAGGAAACTAACATGACAATGAGCGATCCGATTGCAGATATGCTTACAAGAATCCGTAACGCTAATACTGCAAAACATGACACAGTAGATGTTCCGGCATCCAAAATGAAAATTGCTATCGCAAATATTCTTCTTGACGAGGGATATATTGCAAAGTATGATTTAGTAGAAGACGGTGTTATCAAAACACTTCATATCACACTGAAATACGGTGAGACTAAAAACGACAAGATCATCACAGGTCTGAAGAGAATTTCCAAACCGGGTCTTCGTGTATACGCAGGCAAGGATGAGCTGCCGAGAGTACTTGGCGGACTTGGAATCGCAATCATTTCCACAAACAAGGGCGTTATCACTGACAAAGAGGCTCGTAAGCTTCATGTCGGCGGAGAAGTTCTTGCATTCGTATGGTAGGCCGAAAGCAACTTAATGAATGCAAGCCGTCAGGCGCAGCATGAATTTAGTGCGAGGTCCATCCCGAACCTTAACGAGCCCAGCTGTAGCGCGGGCGAGTTTAGTTGAGGGATGCGTGTAAAATTATGATATCTTGAAATAAAGAAAGATATAAACACTGAAAACAGAGAGATCTTGCATCTCTCCGACAATCTAAGTAAGGAGGACAATATTATGTCACGTATCGGCAGACTTCCGGTAGCTATTCCTGCAGGCGTTGAAGTAAATGTTGCAGCAGGCAATGTAGTGACCGTTAAAGGGCCAAAGGGAACACTTGAAAGAGCGCTTCCTACAGAAATGGAAATCAAAGTAGAAGATGGTCATGTAGTTGTTACAAGACCAAACGATCTGAAAAAAATGAAAGCTTTGCACGGTTTAACAAGAAGCCTTATCCAGAACATGGTAACAGGTGTAAACGAAGGCTACACAAAAGAGCTTGAGGTAAACGGTGTAGGTTATAGAGCTCAGAAGCAGGGCAAAAAGCTTGTGCTTTCTCTTGGATATTCTCACCCGGTAGAGATGGAAGATCCTGAAGGAATCGAGTCCAAAGTTGATGGAAACAAGATCATTGTTTCCGGTATCAGCAAAGAAAAAGTTGGTCAGTTTGCAGCAGAGATCAGAGATAAGAGAAGACCGGAGCCATATAAGGGCAAGGGAATCAAATATGCTGACGAAGTGATCAGACGTAAAGTCGGTAAGACCGGTAAGAAATAAATAAGGAGAGTGAGAACATGATTAAGAAAGCATCCAGAGCGGAAATTCGTGAAAAGAAACATAGAAGACTCCGTCATCATCTGAATGGAACAGCAACTACTCCAAGACTGGCAGTATTCCGTTCCAACAAGCATATCTATGCACAGATTATTGATGACAGCGTGGGAAAAACTTTAGTATCAGCTTCTACTCTTCAGAAAGATGTAAAAGCAGAGCTTGAGCATACAGACGATGTAAAAGCAGCAGCATATCTTGGAACTGTAATCGGTAAGAAAGCAGTGGAAGCAGGTATCGAGAGCGTAGTTTTCGACAGAGGAGGCTACATTTACCACGGAAAAATTAAAGCATTAGCAGACGCAGCAAGAGAAGCTGGACTGAAATTCTAAAAGGGAGGAAAAAGACACATGAAACATAATCTTATTGATGCTAGTCAGTTAGAATTAGAAGATAAAGTAGTGTCAATCAAACGTGTTACCAAGGTTGTTAAAGGTGGCCGTAACTTCCGTTTCACAGCTTTGGTTGTTGTAGGTGACGGCAACGGACATGTTGGTGCAGGTTTAGGAAAGGCAGCTGAAATTCCGGAAGCGATCCGCAAAGGAAAAGAAGATGCTATGAAAAAACTGGTAACAGTAGCAAGAGACGAGAACGGTTCTATCACACATGACTTCGTAGGCAAATTCGGAAGCGCTGAGATGCTTCTGAAACGTGCTCCGGAAGGTACTGGTGTAATCGCCGGAGGTCCGGCACGTGCCGTAATCGAGCTTGCAGGTATCAAGAACATCCGTACAAAATGTATGGGCTCCAGAAATAAACAGAATGTTGTCCTGGCTACCATCGAAGGTCTCAGCCAGCTGAAGACTCCGGAAGAAGTTGCTAAACTTCGCGGAAAATCTGTAGATGAGATTCTGGCATAAGGAGGAAACGAAAAATGGCAGATACAATTAAGGTTACATTAGTAAAGTCTCCAATCGGTGCAGTTCCGAAACACAAAAAGACTGTAGTTGCTATGGGACTTACAAAAATGCATAAAACAGTTGAAATGCCGGATAATGCTGCAACAAGAGGAATGATCAAACAGGTTCAGCATCTGGTAAAAGTTGAAGAGTAATTCTACACAGTATAGATAATAAAAGGAGGTGCCAAACATGGATTTATCAAACCTGAGACCTGCAGAAGGTTCCAAGCACAGTGATAACTTCAGAAGAGGCCGTGGACATGGTTCCGGAAACGGAAAGACAGCCGGAAAAGGACATAAAGGACAGTTAGCACGTTCCGGACACAAGAAACCGGGATTTGAAGGTGGACAGATGCCTTTATACAGACGTCTTCCGAAGAGAGGCTTCAAAAACAGAAACTCCAAAGAGATCATTGCAATCAATGTTGACGTTCTGAATCGTTTTGAGGACGGAGCAGAGGTTACAGCTGAGAGTCTGCTGGAAAGCCGCGCAATTTCCAAAATCGGCGACGGTGTAAAGATTCTTGGAAACGGTGAGCTGACTAAGAAACTTAACGTAAAAGTGAACGCTGTCAGCGAGACCGCAAAAGCTAAAATTGAAGCTGCTGGTGGTACAGTAGAGGTGATTTAATGTTTGAAACTCTCAAAAGTCTCTTTAGAGTAAAAGAGATGCGTCGTAAGCTGTTTTACGTGATCGGAATGATCTTTGTCATCCGAATCGGATCTCAGCTTCCTGTTCCGGGTGTGGACAGCGACGTATTCAGACAGTGGTTTCAGAGCAACACCGGGGACGCATTTAACTTCTTTGATGCGTTCACCGGCGGCTCCTTTGAGAGTATGTCCATATTTGCTCTGAACATTACACCATATATTACATCATCCATTATCATCCAGCTTCTTACAATTGCCATCCCTGCTCTGGAAGAAATGCACAGAGACGGTGAAGAAGGAAGAAAGAAGATGACAGCAATTACCCGTTATGTAACGGTTGGTCTTGCTCTGTTTGAGTCTGTTGCAATGACAATCGGTTTTGCAAGAGGCAACATTGTTCAGGACATGAACAGTTATTCTTGTGGTAGTCGTATTTGTTCTTATTCTCAACGGAGCTGAAAGAAGAATTCCGGTACAGTATTCCAAGAAGATGGTTGGAAGAAAGCTTGTTGGCGGTCAGACAAACCATATTCCTCTGAAAGTAAACACTGCCGGAGTTATCCCGATCATTTTTGCTTCTTCCATTATGTCTTTCCCGGGACTGATCGCTCAGTTTGCAGGCAAAGCAAATGGTACAGGAATCGGAAGTGAAATTTTGAAGGGGCTGTCTTCCAGTAACTGGTGTGATCCGTCTCAGCTGAAATACAGCTGGGGCCTGATCGTATATATTGTTCTCTGTGTATTCTTTGCATATTTCTATACTTCCATTACCTTTAATCCACTGGAAGTTGCAGATAATATCAAGAAACAGGGCGGCTTTATTCCGGGTATCCGTCCGGGTAAACCAACATCCGATTATCTGGAGAAACTCCTGACTTACATTATATTTATAGGCGCAGTTGGCCTGATCATCGTGGCAGTTATTCCGTTCTTCTTTAACGGTATCTTTAAGGCTCAGGTTTCCTTTGGAGGAACCTCACTTATTATCGTTGTAGGTGTTGTCCTTGAGACTGTGAAACAGATTGAATCTCAGTTGCTTGTCCGCAACTATAAAGGCTTTCTGGCTAACTAGTGCGCAAATTTATTGTCAGCAATGAAGTTGTGCACAGGAAATGAAGGTTGCGGTGTGCTTCTGCATGCTGCAGCCATTTTAAGTTATCAGGGATAAATCAGGACAGCGCCTTATTGCTGCCTGTTTGTCCTGGAATATAAGGAGGGTATGATTATGAGGATTATTATGCTGGGTGCGCCGGGTGCCGGAAAAGGAACTCAGGCAAAAAAAATTGCTGAGAAATATGGAATTCCCCATATTTCCACAGGAGACATTTTCCGTGCAAACATCAAAAACGGCACGGAGCTTGGCAAAAAAGCAAAAACCTATATGGATCAGGGGCTTCTTGTACCTGATGAACTGACCTGTGATCTTGTAGTAGACAGAATCCAGCAGGATGATGCAAAGAACGGCTATGTTCTTGACGGTTTTCCGAGAACCATTCCTCAGGCAGAATGTCTGACAGGGGCTCTTGAGAAACTGGGAAGCAAGATCGACTTTGCCATTGATGTGGATGTTCCGGATGAAAACATCGTAAACCGTATGGGCGGAAGACGCGCCTGCCTGAAATGCGGAGCTACCTATCATCTTGTTTATGCGGCTCCGAAGACAGAAGGCGTATGCGATACTTGCGGAGAGAAACTGGTTCTTCGTGACGATGACCAGCCGGAAACTGTTCAGAAGCGTCTGAACGTATACCACGAGCAGACACAGCCTCTGATCGATTACTATACAGAGCAGGGTGTATTAAAAACAGTAGACGGAACACGTTCTCTGGATGAAGTATTCCAGGAAATCGTGGGAGTTTTAGGAGAATAAAAAATGTCAGTTTCAATTAAGTCAGAACATGAAATAGAGCTTATGAGACATGCCGGTCATTTACTGGAAAAGGTCCACAATGAACTGGCTGCTCATATCAGACCGGGAATCAGCACCAAGGAACTGGACCGTATCGGAGAGGAAATGATCCGCTCTCTGGGCTGTACTCCGAATTTTCTGAATTATAACGGATTTCCGGGATCCTTCTGTATCAGCATCAATGATGAAGTGGTACACGGAATCCCGTCCAAAAAGAAAATCATTCAGGAGGGAGATCTTGTAAAGATCGACGCGGGACTGATCTATCAGGGATATCATTCTGATGCAGCCCGTACCTATGCAGTAGGAGAAGTTTCTCCGGAAGCCCGTCAGCTTATGGAAGTAACAAAGCAGAGCTTCTTTGAGGGCATTAAATTTGCAAAGGCAGGAAATCACCTGAATGATATTTCCAAGGCAATCGGAGCTTATGCAGCAAAATATAATTATGGTATTGTGCGTGATCTGGTTGGACACGGAATCGGAACTCATCTTCATGAGGATCCCCAGATACCAAACTTTCCTCAGAAGCGCCGTGGGATCAAGCTGATGCCGGGCATGACTCTGGCAATTGAACCGATGATCAATATTGGCCGCGCAGACGTGGCCTGGGAGGACGATGACTGGACAGTTGTCACAATGGACGGATCTCTTTCCGCTCATTATGAAAACACCGTTCTGATCACAGACGGCGAACCGGAAATTCTGACTCTTACAAAATGACAGATGACACAGGAGGTTAAGGATGTCAAAAGCAGATGTGATTGAAGTAGAAGGAACTGTACTGGAGAAGCTTCCAAACGCAATGTTTAAGGTAGAGCTGGAGAACAAACATGTGGTTCTCGCTCATATCAGTGGTAAGCTTCGTATGAATTTTATCCGTATCCTTCCGGGAGATAAAGTAACAATCGAGCTTTCTCCGTATGATCTGTCCAAGGGCAGAATTATCTGGAGAGATAAATAAAAAGTCTCTTTCCGAGAGCAGCAATAAAGATATTACTTGAGGCACAGGAATTATATCAGATTCCTGTGCTTTTTGTATTTATCGGGAAAAACTGTATTATGCAGTCTGTTTTCCGCAGATAACAAATGTTCCGTAAGAATGTATTTTACTGATTTTTCATAAATAAAGAAAGAGGAAATTTATGTTAAAATCAGATGATTTTAGTATGAAATTGTTGATATCTGTCATAAAGGAGGCATAGATTTAGACCAATTCAGTCTTTTTTGCAACTTTACATACAAGATATGCTATGTTAAAATATACAATATATTACAGGTTTTGTGACAGCGTATCAGCTTTACGGCAGAAGCTTTTTCAGTGGCAGGAAAAACAGACTGCATAATTATTACAATTTATGTGATAAGGAGAAGCTGGAAGGAGAAATATGAAAAATTCACAGAAATATATGACTGCGCCTGAAAACAGGCAGTTTTTTGCGTTCCCGGATTTTTGTGGGGGGGGAGGCTATTTAGCGTATTCAGAACTTTTGCAGCGGGATGAAGCGTCTGGTTTTTGATCAGCTTCATGGCAACGGAAAAACGAAAAGAAAAATATTAAGTTTGAGGTTGGAGGATATCAATGTATCGGAAAAATTCAAGTGGTTGGGTAAAACATGTTGACTTTATCTTATTGGACTTACTGTGTATTCAGCTTGCATTCTATTTTTCCTATGTGTGTCGGATGGGAGAATGGAATCCCTACAGTGTACCAATATATCGAAATATGGCAATCTTTATAGAACTGGCAGATATAGCTGTTATATTTCTGTTTGAGTCCTATAAGAATGTATTAAAAAGAGGATATTACATAGAATTTGTTTCTTCCATAAAACAGGCAGTGATGCTGATACTGGTGGGAAACCTGTATTTGCTCAGCGTACAGGAAGGAAATATGTATTCCAGAACTGCGTTTTATTTAATGGGCATTTTTTATGCTGTCTTTGCCTACGGCGCACGTATTTTGTGGAAACGCTATCTGAAAAAGAAAATGAAAACAGGCGGCGACAGTTCTCTGATTATCATTACTTCCAGTAAGATTGCCGAAAAAGTAGTAAAGAGCATTAAAAATCATAACTATGAAATGTATCAGATGAATGGCGTTATAGTTCTGGACCGGGATATGACAGGAGAGGATATTGAGGGAGTTCCCGTTGTTGCAAATGCAGAAAATGTAGCAGAATTTCTGCGTCAGAGCTGGGTAGACGAAGTATTTATAAATCTGGATGAAAGTATCCCGTACCCAAAGGAATTAATAGAAAGATGCTCTGAAATGGGACTTACAGTGCATTTGAATCTTGTAAAGATTACAAACAGCACATTAGGCAAACAATCCATTGGAAAAGTCGGAGAATACACAGTGCTGACCACGAGTATTAACTATATGACCATGAGACAGGCCTTTTTAAAGAGAACCATGGATATTGCTGCAGGTCTGGCGGGATGTATTGCCACAGGGATCATTTTTGTGTTTGTAGCACCCATTATATATATAAGTTCACCGGGACCGATTTTTTTCAGTCAGGAACGTGTAGGACAGAATGGTAAGATATTTAAGATGTACAAATTCCGAAGCATGTATATGGACGAGGAAGAGCGGAAAGCTGAACTGATGAAAGAAAATAAAATGAGCAGCAATCTGATGTTTAAGCTGGACTTTGATCCGAGAATCATCGGAAACAAGGTCCTTCCGGACGGCACAAAAAAGACCGGGATCGGTCAGTTCATCCGATCCACGTCACTGGATGAGTTTCCGCAGTTCCTTAATGTGCTTCTTGGACAGATGTCGCTGGTAGGCTTCCGTCCGGCGTTAAAATCCGAGTATGAAGAGTATGAATATCATCACAGAGCAAGAAGCGCCATGAAACCGGGAATTACCGGAATGTGGCAGGTCAGCGGCAGAAGCGATATCACTGACTTTGAAGAAGTAGTAAAGCTGGATACAGAATATATAAGAAACTGGAGCATGGGACTGGATTTTAGGATCCTGTTTAAGACGGTTGCTGCTGTCTTAAAGAGAGATGGATCTATGTGATATAATTATGATTTTACAGGAAAAAACATTAATGATTAAAAGAGACTGATGTACCGGAAATCCCTGTATTTGTAAATTGAAGGAGTTCCCTCTCGATTTAAAGATGGCATGTTAGTGTTATCAGGAGATGTACTGCTGTTATTTAATCCTTTGCAGATTGATGCGCAATTCAGCGGAGCTGCTGCCATTTCCATGAAGTCTCCGGTAGAGGTTTGCAAGCCTTGACTTTCAGGCATATGGAACAGCTTTATCCGCAGAGGAAATACAGGACTGCAATAACCCCTATGATTCCTTTGCATTACATAAGGCAGCACTGATTGCCTGTGGTATTATCCCGCAGCACGGCATTGATCAGATTTTTGAATCCTGTGAAGATCTCATTGCTGGAAAGTTTATCTCAGGAGCCGGCGGAGGCGGATTCCTGCAAGTTATCCTGAAAAAAGGTGTCACAAAAGAGCATTTAAGGAGAAGACTCAGGAACGTGTTCCAGGATTCCGGTGTAGATATGTGGGAAAGTGATTTTTTGTGGTAAGAAGTATGCTAAATGTACAATAAGACAGTAATCTGCTAAAAAATGATATATGCTTAGGAGAGACAGGAATGTATAAATGAATACTTTGACTGATGGAGTAATATTCTGAGTATATTAAGTAGAAGCTTGGTGGAAGTAAAATAAATTTGTGGTATTAAAAATAAGACTGATGTACTGACAGTAAAGAAAAATATTTGATTGTAATAAATACCTTATTGATTATCAGTTAATTTGTTAGTATGATAAACATGCGTAGGAGAAAATCAAAGAAGTGTATCTGTTCTTTAAGAGATTAGAATATAAATAAAAATTATTATTTAGAGGATTGGTGCAACGAGAACAAAAGGAGAAGTATTATGAAGAAATACAAAATTGCTGTAGCTGGAACTGGTTATGTGGGATTGTCAATTGCAACTTTGCTTTCACAACATCATAAAGTTGTTGCAGTGGATATTGTTCCGGAAAAAATTGAGATGATAAATAACCGGAAGTCACCGATTCAGGATGATTATATTGAAAAATATATGGCGGAAAAAGAACTGGATCTGACTGCAACCTTGGATGCAAAGGCTGCATACTCTGATGCAGATTTTGTTGTAATCGCGGCTCCGACAAACTACGACAGTCACACGCAGCACTTCGACACATCTGCTGTCGAGGCTGTGATCAAGCTGGTCATGGAGTACAATCCGAACGCCATCATGGTAATCAAGTCAACGATTCCTGTGGGCTACACGGCAAGTGTGAGAGAAAAGTTCAACAGCAAGAATATCATTTTCAGCCCGGAGTTCCTGCGGGAATCCAAGGCTCTTTACGACAACCTGTATCCTTCCCGTATCATTGTCGGTACTGACCTGAACAATGAGCGGCTGGTAGAGGCAGCACATGAGTTTGCAGGTCTGCTGCAGGAAGGTGCTATCAAGGAGAACATCGACACGCTGTTCATGGGCTTCACCGAGGCCGAGGCAGTCAAGCTGTTTGCTAATACTTATCTGGCTCTGCGTGTGGCCTACTTCAATGAGCTGGATACCTATGCAGAAAGCAAGGGGCTGAATACCCAGCAGATCATTGACGGTGTTTGCCTTGATCCTCGTATCGGCAGCCATTATAACAACCCGTCCTTCGGCTATGGCGGTTACTGTCTGCCGAAAGATACGAAGCAGCTGCTGGCAAACTATGCCGACGTGCCGGAAAACCTGATTGAAGCGATTGTTGAGAGCAACCGTACAAGAAAAGACTTCATCGCAGATCGCGTCCTGAAGCTGGCTGGTTATTATGGCTATGACGAGGACAATGAGTACAATGCGCAGCAGGAAAAGTCTGTGACTATCGGCGTATACCGTCTGACTATGAAGTCAAATTCCGATAACTTCCGCCAGAGCTCCATTCAGGGTGTTATGAAGCGTGTGAAGGCAAAGGGCGCAACTGTGATTATTTATGAACCGACTCTGAAAGATGGTGATACTTTCTTTGGCAGCACGGTAGTCAATGATCTGGCGAAGTTCAAGGAAATGAGCCATGCTATTATTGCAAACCGTTATGACATGTGCCTTGATGATGTGAAGGATAAGGTTTATACACGCGATATTTTCCAGCGTGACTAATAGTGTGAGTAGAGAAGTACACAGAGGGGAGATGCAGGATGGCAAAAAAGAAACTGCTGATTTATGCACATTACTACATACCTGATACTGCATCCACAGGCCAGATTCTCCGTGAACTCGCAGAAGGCATGTTGGATAAGTTTGATATTACGATAATTTGTGTGGTTCCAAGCTATTTAGGAACCATTGAAGATAAATATAAGACACAGAAATATTATGAAGAAGAAATCAACGGCGTGAAAGTGCTGAGAATCCGTGTGCCGGAGTTCTGCAAGACCAATAAGAAGAGCCGTGTGAAGAACATTGTTTCCTATTTCTTTGGAGCAATGGGTGCGACCTTCAAGGTTGGCAAGATGGACTATGTGTTCTCTATTTCCCAGCCGCCGATCCTTGGTGGGGAGTGTGAAATAATATGGACAACCAGAGAAAAGCCTGATTTCATGCGGGTTTGCGCGGCTTGACCTTTTCACCTCAATTTGTTTCTGCTTGTCATGGTGCGTTAGGGCCAGCGTGTTTTCAGGGGGTAATGGCTTCTGGTTGCGCGCTATACTTAACCCACCACAGCGAAAGCTGATAGAGCAGAAAACAAAATAAGGAGGTACGAGGACAAGAATAGAAACTATGGAATGACGGTTGGAGAGAAGTAATGGAAGAAAAAATCAGACTTGCGGTTTTCGGACAAAAACGGCTTTCTCGTGAAGGCGGGATAGAGATTGTTGTAAAAGAACTATGCACCAGGATGGCACAGAATGGTTGTGATATAACTTGCTACAACAGAGCAGGCCACCATGTGAGCGGTGCAGAGTATGACAAAACAATTGAATATGATGGTATCCGTCAAAAGGTTGTTCCGACCATTGAGAAGAAGGGACTTGCAGCGGTAAGCTCTTCCTTTTTCGCAGCACTTTATAGTGCATTTGGAAGATACGATGTGGTGCATATCCATGCAGAAGGTCCTGCCTTTTTCTGTTGGATACCAAAACTTTTTGGCAAGCGTGTAGTCAACACTATCCACGGTTTGGACTGGGATCGCGAGAAGTGGCGCGGAAGCGTTGCATCCAAGTTTATTCGTGGTGGCGAAAAGAATGCCGTGAAATATGCGGACGAAATCATTGTTCTAAGCAAAGGCGTGCAGAAGTATTTTATGGAGACCTACGGAAGGGAGACACATTTTATCCCTAATGGTGTCAATCGGCCAGAGGTTCGGGAAGCAAAGTTGATCAAGGATCATTTTGGACTGGAAAAGGATTCCTACATATTGTTCCTCGGTCGTCTGGTGCCGGAAAAAGGCATTCGATATCTAGTCGAGGCATTCAAGAATGTTGAGACGGATAAAAAGCTGGTCGTTGCAGGCGGCTCCAGTGATACGGATTCCTTTATGGAGGAATTGAAAGACCTGGCGAAGGGTGACGATCGGATTCTCTTTACTGGGTTTGTGCAGGGAGCAATGCTGGATGAACTATACAGCAATGCTTACATTTACACGCTGCCGTCTGATCTGGAAGGAATGCCGCTAAGTCTACTGGAAGCAATGAGCTACGGCAACTGCTGTTTGGTTTCGGATATTCCGGAGTGCGCAGAGGTCGTGGAAGATAAGGCATTGATTTTCAAAAAATCGAATGTAGAGGACTTGCGAGAAAAATTGCAAGATGCCTGTGACCATCCTGAAATGGTTATGAAAATGAAGAATCAGGCAGCTGACTTTATCTGCGAGAAATATAACTGGGATGAAGTCGTAAAGGAAACGATGAAGTTATATAGAAAATGATGAAGAATTATTTACTGATAAACATCCCTGCTATTGTTTTATCTGAACAGGAGATATGAAATAAAGCAAGCTCACAGAAAAGGAAGTTAAGATATGCGGATTTTACTTGTAAATAATCTCCTCTAACCGAACGCAGGTAGTGAGATGTACATAGTGAAAATGTCGGAAAAATAGCGTATTTACGGCACTTTTCAAGAGATGGGTGGTGCTGCGAGAGCAGTTTTAATCTCGCTACCTAGGTTCAGCAACAGCAGATGAGATTATCATAAGAACTTTCAGTATCACTACCTGCGTTTGTATGGAGCACTCTGGTTTATGAACAACACATTGGAAGTGCTTCATCTGAACAGAGGTAGTGAAATAGAGCATAAGATATAACGGTTGACACTTGAATTGCTGAGAAAATATTTATCAGCAGAAAGACAGTACGTAACCCGTATTGTGAAAAGAAATTTATAAGGAGAAAAGGCAATGATAAGAATTCTTCATTCTGTCAGCAATATGGATCGTGCTGGTATTGAGACGATGCTGATGAACTATTATCGATATATGGATAAGTCAAAAGTCCAGTTTGATTTCTTGTGTAACAAGAAAAAGCCGGGCGCTTACGATGATGAAATAAAATCTATGGGTGGAAGAATTTACCATACACCGGGGCTGAATCCTGTGAAGTATCCTGAATACCTCAAGTTTATGGGTAAAATATTCCATGAGCATCCGGAATATAAAATTGTTGAGGCGCACAATGGGGCACTTGGCGTGTATGCACTTCATGCTGCCAAAGTGAGCAAAATCCCTGTGCGCATTTTTCATGCTCATGGGGCAAGTATAACAAAGGATTGGAAATTACCGATTAAACTTGTTTGCAAAGCCATGTTGCCCGCCAATATGAATGAGCATTATTCATGTGGTGTTGAAGCTGCACGATGCTATTTTGGAGACAAGGTAGTTAGTGAAAATGATTATGTCTTAATTCCGAATGCAATCAAAATTTCAAATTTTGTTTTTAACGATTTAACACGAGAAAAAATCCGCAGAGAGAATGGATTAGAGGACAAGCATGTGATTGGACATGTAGGCAGATTTATGGCTCAGAAGAATCATATGTTCCTGTTAGACGTATTTGCAGAAGTGTATAAATTAGATGAAAAAGCTCAGTTGGTTCTGCTTGGTGATGGAGAATTGATGGAAGCGGTGAAACAAAAGGCTGAAAAATTGAATCTTGAAAAAAATATTACATTTGTGGGAAATGTAGGAAATGCAAACGAATGGTATCAGGCATTTGATTGTTTTGTTTTGCCCTCCATTTGGGAGGGACTCCCTGTTGTAGGTGTAGAGGCTCAAGCAGCAGATTTGCCCTGTGTTTTCTCTGCAAATGTAACAAGAGAAATTGGCTTCAGCGAACGAGCAGAATTTGTTGGATTGGATGAACCATTAAATAAATGGGCGAGGACAATAGGAAAGGCACTCCTGCAAACAGATAGAGTTGACAGAACGGATTTGATTACGAAAAAGCATTATAACATTGAGGTGGAAGCAGAGCGTCTACAGGAACGCTATCTGCAATTGTATAAGGAACGGTGTCAGGCATGAAGATTGGAATTTTGACGCATCATTACATAAATAATTTTGGAGCTTTTTTACAGGCCTATGCATTACAGACTGCTTTGCAGGAAATGTATCCTAATGACGAAATTCAAATTATAGATTGTATGAATGTGAAACATTTTGTGATTAATGCGGGAGGATGGTTTCGCTTTTATAGGAACAAAGAGACACTGTCCGATTGGCTACAGAAAATTAGGTTGCCTGTTACATTTGCAAAAGCTAGAAAAAAATATATGGCGCTTACGCCTACATGCTACAATGCAAAAGACATTGAAAAACTTGGATTAGATTATATCGTAGTAGGTAGTGATGAAGTTTGGAACTATCGGGAGACAAAAGGAAATGCAAAAGTTAAATTTGGTGTTGGTCTGGAAAATGAGAAGCTGATTGCGTATGCACCGAGTGTTGGACAAACACATGAAACAGATGTACCAGAATATGTAAAGACTGGAATTCTAAAGTTTAAGGCAGTGTCGGCAAGAGATCAGCTGACAGAAGAGCTTGCTGAGAAAATTCGGAATGAAAAAATCGAAAGAGTTACAGATCCCACATTCCTCGTACATATTCCAGATGAGGTGGTCCCGGTAGTGACACAGCCGTATATGCTTTTTTATTATTGCGATGGTCTTCCAGAAGTAGAAAAGCAGAAACTTATTGATTATGCACATAAAAACGGTATGGCGGTTTATGGTGCAGGAGAATGCGATAAACGGTATACAGATATAACGGTCAATCTTACGCCGTTTCAGTGGGTCTGGATGTTTCGGAATGCAGCATGTGTGGTAACCGGGACATTTCATGGAGCAGTATTTTCTATGCTTAACCATCGTCAGTTCGCTTGTTACTTGACAAATCCCAGCAGAATTCGGAAAGTTTCATCGCTTCTTGGAGAGTTTGGACTGGCAAATAGACGCTGCGAGGGAAATGCAATTCAAATTATCGAAACGCTTAATCAAAAGGTGGATTATGACTCTATTGAAGTTGAGTTTGACAAAAGAAGAAGTGAAAGTAAAAAATTTCTCAAGAATGCAATTGGTTAAAAATAGCGAATTGCTAATATGGGATGCAAATAGATTGGATAGGGAATATGGGAATAGTTCTTTTTGAAAATAAAAAAACATGTTGTGGATGCAGTGCATGTGCTTCAATCTGCCCCAAGGGAGCAATTGAGATGAAACCAGACGACCAAGGTTTCATTTATCCAGTTATTAATCCAAATTTGTGTGTTTCCTGTGGTGCATGTAAAAAAGTATGCGCATATCAAAATGAAAATTCGTTACATGAACCTGTACGGGCTTATGCCGCAGTAAATAAAAAACAGGAACAGCTTGCAAAATCAGCTTCTGGAGGTGTCTTTGCGGCGGTCGCGACATATTTTCTGGAAAATGGCGGAGCTGTTTTTGGAGCGTCACTTGATTTTGAAAATGGACAGCCAATACCTCATTTGATTGGAATTGAGAATATAGAGCAGTTGAAATGCATCCAAGGATCAAAATATGTTCAAAGTGCAGTCGAAGAAACATATAAACAAGCAAGGCAACAATTGAATGAAGGAAGAAAAGTTCTTTTCTCAGGAACACCCTGCCAAATTGCCGGACTATATGGATATTTGAAAAAGGATTATGGCAACCTTTGGACGATTGATGTGATTTGTCATGGAGTGCCAAACGCAAAGTTTTTTAATGACTATCTTAGCGTAGAAGCAAAAAAACGTGGAGGAGTTCCAATTGGCTATTCCTTCCGAGATAAAAAACGCGGATGGGGAATGAATGCAAGATTAGATTTGAGACGCCCATCAGGTGAAGAAAAGAGTATATATATACCAGCAAGATTGACATCTTATAATACCTTGTTTTTGGATGGAGATATTTATAGAGAAAATTGCTATGAGTGTCCATATGCGCATAAAGAGCGAGTAGCAGATATGACAATTGGAGACTTTTGGGGAATCGAACGGGAACATCCTGAGTTATTGAAGCAGGATGCGTTTGATGAAAGAAAAGGCATTTCCTGCATACTTGCGAATACTGAAAAAGGAGTAGAACTGTGCAAAAAATTAACGGACAGAATTTGGTTAAGCGAAAGTTCATATGATAAGATCGCAAGAAAAAATGGACAGCTTAGTCATCCATCTGTTCAATCATCTCGTCGAAAAATAATTATGGAGCTTTACGAAAAGGCTGGATATGACGGGGTGGAAAAATGGTTTCATAAAAAGTATAGAAAACAAATAGCTGTGCACAGTATTTATAATGCGATTCCTAGAAAAGTAAGAGTTGCATTGAAAAATATAATCAAAAAATAGAGGAGAATTACGGATGGCTTCAAAACACATGAATCTGAAAAGAATATCGCATCGAATAAAAGAAGAAGTAGGTTCTACAATGGAAGTTGCAAATGTAGTGGGCATTAGAGGTGCCTTTGCAACATTCCGTGGTAAAGTAGATATTCAAATTATGGTTCATAATGGCCATATAGAACATCCGTGGATCAAAAAGCACTTAATAAAAAAACATGAGGCAATGAATGCGTATTTTGAACGGACATGCACAAAAGTTACCGAAGAACGGATTTGCAATATTAAAATTCCAGAACAGGATGAAAATTATAAGGATTGCATTTGGATATGCTGGTGGCAAGGGCTGAAGAATGCTCCAGATATTGTAAAAAAATGTGTAGAGTCTATTCGGATTCATGCTGGAAACCATAAAATCGTAATTATTACAGATGACAACTACAAGGAATTTGTTACATTTCCAACTTGGTTAGAAGAAAAATATCAACGTGGAATCATAACAAAGACACATCTTTCGGATTTATTAAGAATTTCGCTTTTAGCTCGATATGGTGGAGTTTGGTTAGATTCAACTTTTTTCTGCACAGGAGATCTTCAGCCGTATTTCGATATGCCAGTTTGGTCGATTAAGCGACCAGACTATCGCCATGTTTCTGTGGCATGTGGTGAATTTGCAAACTATTCGTTTGGATGCACTACAGAATATAGAAAAGTTTTTGCTATCTTACGAGAATATCTTCTGGATTATTGGGAGCATTATGATTATATGATCGATTATCTGTTTTTAGATTATTTGATTGTTCTTGCAAGAAAACAAAATGATTATGTGAATCAGGCATTTAATGAAATCATCCCTAATAATAAAAACTGCGATGAGCTGTTGAAGGTTCTTGGAACTACATTTGATTCTAGTGAATGGGAAAAGTTAAAGGATAATACGGCATTGTTTAAGCTGACATGGAAAGCTGTTTTTCCAAGAATGGTTGATGGAAAGAAAACGTATTATGGAAAAATGCTGAATGGGGAACTTTTCTAAGGTATACAGCAAGGGGGCAAAAAGAAAGTGATAGAGTATATAAAAAGCGATTTGTATCGCTATGAAGGAAAGACGACCTGGAAATCTTTCGTTAAGTATTATAGAAAAAATGCAGGTTTTCGTTTTTTAGTGGCGTATAGGCTTGTAAATGCAAAAGGTTTACTTAAGATAATAGGCGGAATTCTTTGGACATTCCGAGACAAGCAGAGAATTCAAATTCTGAGAGAAACAAAAATCGGATATGGGTTATATATTAGTCATGGTGGCCCGGTTGTTGTTAATCCATCAACGGTTATTGGAGATAATTGCAATCTTTCACAATTTGTTACAATTGGTTCAAATGAGGGAAGAGCTGCTGTAATAGGTGACAATGTTTATATAGGACCCAATACTTGTATAGTTGAAAATGTAAATATTGGAGACAATTCCACAATTGGCGCAGGAAGCGTTGTTACTAAGGATATTCCTTCAAATGCTACAGCAGCTGGAAATTATGCTAAGGTGTTGAATTTTAATAATCCAGGTAGATACGTAGAGAATAGATGGTCTTGTACATCGGGGGGCAAAATTGTTGATACAGTACAACAGAATGCCCATTAATATATGCGCATAATTATCGCTATCAAGGGATGATGCAGGAGAGGAAAATAGTAATGAAGAAGATACTTTTTGTTATGCCAACACTTCGAGATGGAGGTGCAGAACGTAGTTTGGTTAATTTATTGACTGAACTTCCAGAGGATAAATACGAGATAGATTTACTATTGCTAAAAAAGCAGGGGACGTTTTTGTCACAAGTCCCTGCTTATGTTAACATCTTGGAGCAGCCTCCAGTTTTGAAAAAATTATATGGACCTGTAAGAAAAGCGGGCATCTATATGCCTGTAAAGGTTTTTGGAAATTTGTTGGCTAGAATTGTGAAATCGGGAATGGGAAACCAGAAAGCCTTCATGTGGGAATACTTTTACAAGCCCGTCATAGATGGATTGGACAAAGAGTATGATGTTGCGGTTGGATATTTGGGAGGAGAATCAACATATTACATTGTTGACAAAGTAAACGCCAAAAGGAAAATACATTGGGTACATAATGATTACAGAACTTCCGGAATGCCAAAAAAATACGACTTAAAACTCTTTCCGAAGGTAGATGCAGTTGTGACGATTTCAGAGGAATGTCTTGCAATATTAAAGGAAGAATTTCCACAGTTTCAAGATAAATTTTATTGTATAGAGAACATCACATCATCGGCAGTAATCAAAGCACGAGCAAAGGAGTTTATTCCGGAAGAGTACAAAGGACTCGAAAACATTTTACTATCGGTTGGACGCTTGTCTGAGCAGAAGGGCTTTGATATGGCTATTTCCGCGGCAAGCAAACTAAAGAAAAAAGGGCTAAAATTCAAATGGTTTATTATTGGAAGTGGGCCACTTAAAGATAAGTTTAATGATCAAATTAAAAAAGAAAATGTGGAAGATTGTGTTGAACTCTTAGGAACAAAATCTAATCCATATCCATATATAAAGAACTGTGATATTTTTATACAGCCATCAAGATATGAGGGAAAATCTGTTGTAATTGATGAAGCGAAAATTCTGGCAAGGCCTATTATCGCAACAGCATATCCTACGGTAAAGGATCAAATACAGAATGACAATGAAGGGTTAATCGTTGAACTTAATGTGGATGGAATAGTAGATGGAATAGTTGCTTTGTGTTCTGATGATACAAAAAAACAACAGATAACAGAGTATTTAAATAGACATGAGTATGGAAATCAGAACGAAGTGAAGAAATATATTAATCTAATAGAAGGGGAAATGAAAATATGAGTGATTCTCCACTTTTCAGCATTATTTTGCCAATATATAATGTGGAAAAATATATAGATAGATGTATAAATACGATTTTAAATCAAGAATTTAGTAATTATGAGATAATTTTAGTGGATGATGGATCAACGGATTCATGCCCTGAATTATGTGATAGATATGGAGAATTCAGCAAAAAGATTAAAGTGTTACATAAGAAAAATGGTGGCTTGTCAAGTGCAAGGAATGCCGGACTGAATATAGCTACAGGAAAATACATATTTTGGTTGGATTCAGATGACTATCTGCCAATGGGAACATTGAAGCAGTTAGGAGAGATACTATGCAAAAATGATGTCGACATTTTGAAATTTAATTATATAAGACAACCTGATAATATAACTATAAATTCTATTTTGAAACCCGGAAATTATAACAGGGAGCAAATAGAAGAAGTTGTAATTCCACTTGCGCTAAAAAATACAAGTGAATTTATTATGTCGGCGTGGGCATACATTTATAAAAGAGAGTTTATAACAAGAAACAATTTGGGTTTTGTCTCAGAAAGACAAATAGGAAGTGAAGACTATTTGTTTAATTTGCATGCATTTCTGGCTGCTAATTCCTTGATGGCAATAGAAAATGCTTTATATAACTATGACTATAGAGAAGGAAGTTTATCTCAGAAATATAGAGAGAATCTTATAGAAAAATACAGGCAATTGTATATAGCAATGCAAAAACTCGTAATACAATATCGAGTTTATGATCACTATTTTAAAATGCTACAGTATTTTTATGTATGGAACTGTTATTATGTATTGATTTTCAATGAGATGAGAATAACTCGTAATCATAATAAAAAAGATAGAAATACTAATATTAGACAGTTGTTGCGTCAAAAAGAGCTAACTGTAGCATTGAAATCAATATCAATACAAGGTAGTTCGTTAAAAAGAAAATTAATCTATTTTTTTATGAGAACAAGATGTTTATATGGGATACTATGTATTAGCAAAGTAAAAATGGCGGGGAATAATTAATATGAAGGTTGAAAAGAGAGCTTTATACTCGTTTTTCTTATCACTATGTCTTTGTCAATCAGTTATTGTGAAGGTAAGTTCGATATACTTTGAAAATTATACGTTAATACTGCGAGTTTTTTTAATAATAGGCTTGATAATGCTGATTCCAGGATTACGATATTACATATATGAAAAAAAATATCATAAGTGCAATGCGTTGATTATCTTGATCGTTTTAAGCGTTATGGTATCAGCATATGCGAATCGAAATACTTATGAATGCTCAGTATGGGTGGCGGTTACTTTTTCCTTGCAGTTAGTATTATTAACAATGTACTGCGAATATTTAGATTCGACTGATTGCGTGCAATACGGAATTAGTTCATTGTTTTGGCTGGTAGTTGCATATTGTGTGCTGTCTGATATTTTAATGTTTGTAGATCCGCACCGGACATATTTTGTATGGGGTGGTCATACGGATATGTTTTTTGTTGGGGAAAAGTTTAATTTGACATATTTGCATTTGCTCGGTGTAATTCTTTATTGTTTATCAAACAAAACAAGATTGGCACAAAAGAAATTCAAAGTAGTTGGCATGTTGATTTGGCTACTTTTAATTTCTATTTTTTCAGAGTGTTCTACAATGATTGTTGGAACAATAATTCTGATAGTCCTAATGTTGATGGGAGAAAAAATTATCAATGTATTACAGAAGCCGTTCTTTGCTATACTTTTTTTGATTATTTGTGATTTGATTTTAATTTTAAATTATTCAATAACACAAGTTCCAGTAGTGAAAGCGTTTATAGAAAATATTTTAAATGAATCAACCGATCTTACAGGGCGCGTAAATATATATGCTAAGATTGCCCTGATTTTAAGAGAAAGTAAATGGATCGGAGTTGGAATTGACAATAACTATGCAGTTGCAATGAAAATTACACATGCGGCAGATGTGCAAAATGGCTTGTTAGATGTGCTTTTGTCCTACGGTTGGGTTGGAATCATATTGTTGGTGCTTTTTCTTATGTATGTTGTAAATAGATCAAAGAAAAGTGAGCAGAAAATCACTCTTTATGTAATATACCTTTTTATAGCACTTTCAAGTATTGAAATTACTTTTAGACAGGGCTTATATGTGTATTTTCTTTTAACACTATTGTATAGCTGGACTGAAGAAAGGCAGATAGAATAATGACATGTGCGCTAATTATTCCGTATTTCGGAAAATTTAAAAATTATTTTGATGTTTTTTTGAAAAGCTTTTCATATAATCCTCAATTTGATCTATTGCTAATAACTGATAATGATGAAAAGTATTTATATCCGTCAAATGTGAAAAAATTAAATATGAGCTTTGAACAGTTTAGAGAACTTGTTCAGAGTAAATTCGACTTCAATATTTCTTTGGAGAAGCCATATAAATTATGTGATTATAAGCCTGCGTATGGATATATATGTGAACAATGGCTGGAGGGATACGATTATTGGGGACACTGCGATTGTGATTTGATTTTCGGTGACTTATCACCAGTTGAACATATTTTGTCAGAAGGATATGATAAAGTGTTTACAGCTGGGCATTTGACTATATATAAGAATAGCCATGAAAATAATCGAATTTTCATGGGGAAAATTGATGGCTTGAGTTTATATCAAAAAGTGTATCAGTCGCCTAAGATATATGCATTTGATGAGGTGTGTTACTCAGTTAGTGTGAATGACTTGTTTGCACAATGTGGAAAAAAGATATACGCTAAAGATATGTCTTATAATTGCTCTACAAAACATAAAAATTTGACGAGAGTTACGTACGATGACACTAAAAAAAGGTGGATAGAAGAAAAGACAAAATTTGATCAATTATATTGGAATGAAGGAAGGCTGTATAGGATTTTTATAAAAAACGGAAAGCTATCTAAAGAGGAATTTATATATGTTCATTTACAAATGCGAAACATGAAATATAAAGTAGATGATCAAAAAAGAGTGACTACCTATAAAATAAATGCTGATTCTATTGTTGAATTGGACAAGCTGCCAGATAGCTGTATAGAGTTTAAGAAAACAAAGCGTATTGTTGTCAGTGGCCGAGAGCTTATAAAATTTGCAAAAAGAATAAAGAGTAGATTTTGTAGACAACGGTTAGTACAATGGGATAAACCGTGGGAGTATAATCCGTATGATGAAGATTAGTATTGTTATACCAGTGTTTAATGTTGAAAAATATATAGGAGAGTGCCTAGAGTCTGTTATTAATCAAACAAGAAAACCAGATGAGGTTATTATAGTTGACGATTCTTCAACTGACGATTCGGCAGAGATTTGCAAATCGTATATTGAAAAGGCTGATTACATAAAGTTGGTTACAAATAGTGAACGGGGGGGGTAAGCAGAGCTAGGAACAAAGGAATAAATCTGGCAAAAGGAGAATATGTGCTTTTTGTAGATGGCGACGATGTTCTATCTAAATATTACGTTGAGAAAATGCTGGATGCATTAGACAGGTATGAAACAGATTTAGTGATTGGAAGATATACATTAAATCGTAAAGAACTTGGATTTCCACAATGTGAGACCTCTGACAAAATGTCAGATGCCGAACTGCTTCGCAGAAAACTGGTACGAGGAGAAGGCGAAGGATACTTGTGGAATAAAGTGTTTAAGTTGGAAATTATTAGGAAAGAACAGTTAAAATTTGATGAGTCATTAGACTTGTTTGAAGACTTGAAATTTGTTTATCAATATTTGGCTTGTGCGCAAAAAATAGTGGAAATTTCGGATATAGTATACTGGTATCGAAGTAGGGATGATTCTGCAGTTCATCAGCTGAATGCTGATAAAAGATGGCAACAATATAAAGTAATTAAATACTTCAAAAGTAACGAACGAAATTTGAATGCTGATGACAAATTGAACGAGGAACTTCTTTTTTATGCTTGGATGTATCTGAAGAGTTCAGTCAAATTAAAAGAAGATTTGAAAAGAAGAGAGGTGTTGTCTGATATAAAAAGTTTGTTTTTTAAGATAAATATTATTGATAATATTAAACAAGCTGTCTGCTTAATATTTAGTTGGATGAAATAAATTGCGCTAATACTAATTTATTATTTGAACTGAGAAAGGAATATTGATGAAAAAGAGTGCAACATTACCTCGTAAAATATTTCGTAAAATATTTAGAGGAGGCTATTGTGATAATGAGGAGTATATTGCATATTTGAGAAAGTGTGGTATCAAAATAGGTAGTCATTGTACATTTTATGATTGTAACAAAGTATCTATAGATACACAAAACCCATGCATGTTGGAAATCGGTGATTATGTTAGAATTACAGAGGGCGTTCAAATCTTAACGCATGACTATAGTTTTTCGGTTCTGTGCTCTGTTGAAGGTGATATAGTGGGAAGCGTCGAGAAAGTTACTATAGGAAACAATGTGTTTATTGGTAGAAATGCAATTATTTTAAAAGGGGTACATATAGGAAATAATGTGATTATCGGCGCAGGAAGTATTGTCGCAAAAGACTGCAAAGATAATAGTGTATATGCGGGTAACCCGGCAAAAAGGATTTGCTCCATTGAGGATATGTACAAAAAAAGAAAAGATAAGATGCTTGAAAATGCGAAGCAAGTTGTATATTGTTATTATCAAAGGTATGGAAAAGCTCCAGAACAATCAATTTTAAGAGAGTATCAATTGCTATTTGATGACAGAAGTACTGTACCGTCTTCTTTGAAAGCCTTGATGGTGGATAGTGGATGTTATGAAAAATGCATGACATATTATAAGGAATCTTCGCCACAATTTGAAAATTACGAAGCCTTTTTAAAATGGTGTGGTTTTGCTGAGGATGGAGAGCGTATATGGCAAAAGTGAGTGTAAAGAAGAATTATTTGTTTAATTTAATGTATGAAGTTTTAGCTGTTCTTGTTCCTTTTGTTACTACGCCATATGTTTCAAGAGTTCTAGGTGTCACTGCTATTGGCGATTACAATTATATTAATGGTATTGTCTCTTATTTTGGCCTGATTGCAGTAACTGGAACAGCAACTTTTGGTAATAGAGAGATTTCGATTGTACAGAATGATAAAGAAAAACGCAGTGAATATTTTTTTGAGATACTATTTTTTAGGATTATTTGCACGGGAATAGCATTGCTTCCTTATTTGATACTTATATTAAGTTCTAACGGCTTATATAAGACGTTGTATTTAATAAATCTTTTAATGTTTCTGTCATGGATATTTGATGTGAGTTGGTTTTGCCAAGGAATGGAAAATTTTGCTGTTACAGCAATTAGAAATTCAATTGTTAAAATATCTGGAGCAATTTTAATTTTCCTTTTGATAAAAAGTCCGATGGATTTGTGGAAGTACACGACGATTTATTCTGGGTCGATGTTACTCGGAAATATGACAATGTGGGTTTATGTTGCGAAACAAGTGAGTTGGCCTGGCATCAAAAAAATTCATGTCTTTAGAAATGTTAAACCGATTTTTCAGTTGTTTATTCCAGTAATTGCTGTACAAATTTATACAGTTATGGATAAAACAATGTTGGGCTTTTTGGATAATACGACGCAAGTCGGTTATTACGCCCAAGGACAAAGAATTATCGAACTTGCAATTACAGTATTAAACTCTCTAATTTCAGTATTACTTCCCCGAATTTCATTTCTTTTTAGTCAGGGAAATACGGAAGAACTTCAGGCTTTGATAGATAAGGCATTAAGATATATTTTTATGCTGGCTATACCAATGATTTTTGGGTGCACCGTATTGATAGATTGGTTTGTTCCGATTTTCTTTGGGAGTGGATATGAACCTGTTGGAAACATTATAAAGATATTAAGTTGCATGTTTATTGTTTTAAGTTTAGGAAGATTGTTTGGTACTATGCTTATTGCAATTAATCAGCAAATGCAGTATACCATTGTTACCATTGTTGCTGCAGTTATGAACTTACTGTTGAATTTGGTGTTTTTATTTTATTTTCACATGGGGGCTATGGGTGTTGCTGTTGCATCAGTTATTTCTGAAATCACAGCAACAGTAATACAGTTATGGGATGTCAGAAGTGTTGTTAAAATTAAAATGCTGGGAAAGTGTTTCATACAATATCTGATTCCATCAGTAATAATGACAATTGTAATAGTAGTTACACAAAAGATTATTGGAGAATCATTAGTAGGACTAATTGTGGCTGTAGGTATTGGGTGTGCAGTGTATTTTATTGCTTTGTTATGTGCAAAAGATGATATTGTAATTTCAGTATCAAAGGAAATTTGGGCTAAGTTTTATAGACGAAAAAATTGATAAAAACTTAAATGATTTTAGAAGGTGAATTTTACCTGTACTATTTTCGATATTGGTAAAGAACAAGTTGACGAGAAATTAGAAAGAGAGAGAGTATGAAAACAACATTACTTATTATGGCAGCTGGTATCGGCAGTCGTTTTGGAACGGGTATTAAGCAGCTGGAGCCAGTGGATGCTTCTAATCACATCATCATGGATTACTCGATCCATGATGCGATTGAGGCTGGTTTTAACCACGTGGTCTTTATTATCCGCAAGGATATCGAGAAGGAGTTCAAAGAGGTCATTGGTGACCGCATTGCCTCAATTTGCTCCTCTCACAACGTAACTGTAGACTACGCTTTCCAGGATATCAACGACATTCCGGGAACTCTGCCGGAAGGACGTACAAAACCGTGGGGAACCGGTCAGGCTGTGCTTGCAGCAAAGAATGTCATCAAGACTCCGTTTATCGTGATCAATGCAGATGATTACTATGGCAAGGAAGGCTTTAAGGCTGTCCATGAGTATTTGGTGAATGGCGGTAAGTCCTGCATGGCCGGATTTGTGCTGAAGAACACACTGTCCGATAACGGCGGTGTGACTCGTGGCATTTGCAAGATGGACGACCAAAATAATCTGTCAGAGGTTGTAGAGACCAAGAACATTGTAAAGACTGTGAACGGAGCCGAGGCAGACGGCGTAGCGGTTGATGTGAATTCTTTGGTATCCATGAATATGTGGGGACTGACTCCGGAGTTCCTGGATGTACTGGAGGAAGGTTTCAAAGAGTTCTTTGAGAAAGAAGTTCCGGGCAGTCCGCTGAAAGCAGAGTATCTGATCCCTATCTTCATCGGCGAACTGCTGGAGCAGGGAAAGATGTCAGTGAAGGTTCTGAAAACCAACGATACATGGTATGGTATGACCTACCATGAAGATGTCGCAGCAGTAAAGGGCAGTTTCAAGGAGATGCTGGAGAATGGCGTGTATAAGGCTGACTTGTTCAGTGATCTGTAAACGACGATGAAAGAAACGATTGATTTACTCGGAAAGATCCTCACAAACATCCTGACTGCTCTGTATGAGCCGTTTGGTTTTTCACTCCTGCTTTCCTTCCTAGCCATGTTTTTCTACCTGTATGCGTATGAATCTATTGGAACAGGAAAAGGCTGGAAGATTGCCATGATGACATGGTATCAGAAGTTCAAAGAGGACGTGTTCTTCAGAAAACTATTCTTCTTGGCCTTTGTGACTTCACTTATTCTGTTCCGAACTTTGTTAAACCGTCAGCTGTGGATGAATCCTTTATCCGATGTCATGGGCGGTTGGGGCATCTGGGAGACCGTGAATGGCGAACAGAAGCTGACCACCGAGTGCATCGAGAACGTGATCATGATGGTGCCGTTTTCAGCAGTAGTGATGTGGACATTCGGAGAGAAGATAGGAAACGGCTGGAAGAAGATACTGTGGGAAAGCGGAAAGATAGCATTTATCTTTTCAGTAAGCATTGAGATGCTGCAGTTATTACTTCGCTTGGGTACGTTCCAACTATCAGACATTTTCTATAACACAGTCGGCGGAGTGCTAGGCGGATTGATGTATTGTGCGTTGATGAAGGCAAGAAAACGTCTGTAAAACTGGATGAAATTGTGATATACGTAAGTAAGTAATCATCCGTATCTGTTTTTTCATTTTTTATTCTGCTACAATCTCCTTAAAACTCAGGAGGTATTCT
>PPYF01064779.1_pt1 | contig 84876 bp, 77 predicted proteins | sample 1559871 | NCBI WGS metagenome assembly PPYF01 (sample SAMN08240021, study PRJNA423297) | Human gut metagenome, whole genome shotgun sequencing project.
CCAGTACCTCTATACAGAGTGTGTAAAATAATGTAGTTTATTTAAACAAAAACTGTCAACCTATTTCAGGAAAAGACAAGGGGTTATACTTGTGTATGTAAAAGGCGGCCTTTCGCATCCTGAAAAACCGCCTTTTACATCCTGAAAGACGGTCTTTTGCATGGCGTTTTGCCGTATTTTGCAAAGAGCCTGCATGTAAGCCCGTGTTAATGGAATTTTCTATTGAAATATTTGCAGGGTTTGAAATAAATGCCTATCTTTGCAGGTGAAGACGAAGACATACAGACCGTATTGGTTCGATCGGGATACTCATCAATAAAAAACGAAAACCGGGATGACTTCTCTTGCTGATGGCGGGCCACAATGCCGTGAGGCATAGCTGTAAAGCCGGTGGATTACAAAGGCGGGGAGCTCTCAAATCTTATATAGCTCGGAGTTTTCATCACATCACCGGTACGGTCTTTTTCAAAATAATACGGGCAGGATAATCTCCTGCCCATTTGTTTAATATTAATATGTATATTTTCAAATGTTTTCTGGAATAGTAGAAGAGACGGCTGTCGTAACGGCTGTTGACAGGTATGGCGGCAATGTTGACATTACGTTGAAGTGTTCTTTTGCCGGAGAGTTGAAGATTGACCAAAGCGTGTCCCACAATGGAGTGTGCCTTACTGTGGTTCGTCTTGGCGGCGGATGCTATACGGTTACTGCCATGAAGGAGACCCTTGACCGCTCTAACTTGGGTCTGCTGCAGGTCGGCGACAAGGTAAATGTCGAGCGTTCGATGGTTATGAACGGTCGGCTTGACGGCCATATTGTGCAGGGGCATGTGGACATGACGGCCGAATGTGTGGATATGCGTGATGCTGACGGAAGCACGTATTTCACGTTCAAATATGCGTTTGACAAGGAGATGGCGCGTCGTGGGTATTTTACAGTTGACAAGGGCAGCGTTACCGTGAACGGTGTTTCTTTGACGGTGTGCGCTCCGACAGACGACACCTTTACCGTTGCGATAATTCCTTATACATTTGAAAATACCAATTTCAGCGACATACGGGTGGGTTCCAAGGTAAATATTGAATTTGACATACTTGGCAAGTACATAGCCCGGCTAAGCCATTTCAGTTGAATTCGGAGTTGACGCACAAGACTGCTAATAATTGTTAATGCTGATTTGGCATATCGACAAAATGGATATATGTTTCTACTAACGGTTGACATATATCCATTTTATTTTATCGGGACATTCTTTCTTTGTACTTTTGTGCAGCGAAACATAACGCAATGACATGGCAAGTACAAGAAAAATCGTTACAATCAGCATGCTGTTGCTGCCGTCATGTTGGGCATTTGCCGACGACGGGCATCAGTGGACGTTAAAAGAGTGTATTGACTATGCCGTCGAGCATAACATAACAGTTGTCGAGGGCAGGCTGTCAGTGCTTTCTGCAAATGAAGATGTGAAGGAAGCCAAGGCGCAGCTTTTTCCTTCGTTGTCGTTTTCAACCACGCATCAGGGAGGCTACAGACCCTTTGCCGACGGCTCGGGCGACTATATGGACGATTTCAGCTATTCGGGAGATTATGGCCTGAATGCAAACTGGACAGTGTGGAACGGCAATGCCAATCGTAACACTTTGAAGCAAAGGAAGATTGCCGGACGGCAGCAGGAGCTGGAGCTTGAAGAGAGCGTCAACAGCATTCAGGAGCAGATTTTGAATTTGTATGTGCAGATACTCTATGTTGCGGAAGCTGTGAAGGTAAATGAGCAGATACTCCAGATAAGCCGTCAGAATGCCGCACGCGGTGCGGAGATGTTTAAGGTCGGTTCGCTTTCCAAGGCCGATTTGTCGCAGCTCGATGCCCAGGTGGCTACTGACGAGTACAACCTTGTCAGCATGAAAGGCCAGCTTGAGGATTATAAGCAGCAGCTGAAATACCTTTTGAGGCTGGACTATGATGAGGGTTTCGATATCGCAGTGCCGTCTTCAACCGATGAGCAGGCTCTTGCATCGGTTCCGTCGGTTAAGCATGTGTTGGACAATGCTTTGGCGAAACGTCCGGAAATAATGAGCGCCATGCTCGGCGTTGACTATAGCAGCCTCGGAATAGACATAGCAAAGGCCGGACGTAAGCCTACGGTGAGCATAACCGGCGGCATTGGGACGAGCACAGTATCGGGCACTCATACCCAGATGGGTGTCAGCTCTTCATGGGGCAATCAGATGAAGAGCAACCTGAACGGCTCGGTAGGTGTGACGTTGAGTGTGCCTATATTCGATAACCGTTCAACTAAAACGTCAGTGAACAAGGCCGAACTTGAACTCCAGCAGTCGAAGGCGGAAGTGGATGACGCCAAGAGCAACCTTGCTCTTACTGTCCAGGGATATTGGATTAACGCCACTACTAACCAGCAGCGTTTCCGTGCAGCGGTGGCAAGTGTTGCCAGTGCGCAGGACAGTTACGACCTTCTTAGCGAACAGTTCCGTCTCGGTTTGAAGAACATAGTGGAGTTGACCAGTGCAAAGACGACGCTTCTCAATGCGCAGCAGAGCCGTCTCGAAAGCAAGTACACGGCCATACTTTACTTGCAGTTGCTTGATTTCTATAGTGGTGAAGAAATGAATATGATATAATTAAGGTTATGGGAAAGAAGAAGATTGTCGCAGTAGTTGTTGCTGTGGTTGTGGTCGCTGTGTGCTGTTGCCTGGCTTTCTGTGGAAAAGGAAAGCATGAAGTGTCGTTTGAAACGGCGGAGGTTGGTATTAATGATATATCCAACAGTGTTACCGCAACCGGTACGATTGAGCCGGTGACATCTGTAGATGTCGGCACGCAGGTGTCGGGTATAGTGGCTAATATTTATGTGGATTATAATAGTGTGGTGAAGAAAGGGCAGGTGATTGCAGAACTCGATAAGACCAATTTGATAAGCGAGGTGAATACGGCGAAGGCCGCTCTGAACAATGCCCAGAGCCAGCTTACTTACCAGAAGGCAAACTACCAGCGTTATAAGGCGTTATATGACAAGGGGCTTGTCAGTGCCGACGAGTATGAGACGGCGTTGCTCTCATATCGACAGGCTCAGGATGCGGTGACGCAACAGCGTGAAAGCCTGCAACAGGCGCAGACGAACCTTGGCTATGCAACCATCACTTCGCCGGTTGACGGTGTCGTATTGTCGCGTGAAGTCGAGGAAGGCCAGACCGTTGCGTCCAGCTTTGAGACGCCTACATTGTTCACAATAGCAAGGGATTTGACGGACATGCGCGTTATAGCGGATGTTGACGAGGCCGATATAGGCGAAGTGAGGGAAGGCGAGCGTGTGACGTTTACCGTTGACGCTTATCCCGATGACACATTTACCGGTACGGTTACACAGGTGCGGCAGGAAGGGAATACTGAAGACAATGTCGTAACTTACGAGGTTGTGATAAGTGCGCCGAACAAGGATTTGAAACTGAAGCCGGGGCTTACGGCAAATGTTACAATCTACACTCTTGACAAGCCGGGCGTCCTTAGCGTGCCTAACAAGGCTCTGCGCTTCACTCCAGCCAAGGAACTTATCGGCGACGCACAGGTGAAAGACTGTAAGGGAGAGAATAAAGTGTGGACGTTCTCTGGAAATGTGTTCCAGGCTCATCCTGTAAAGGTCGGTATCAGCGACGGCATCAATACCGAGCTGCTTGGCGGAATAGAAAAAGGTACGAAAGTGGTCACCGAAGTCAAAGTCGACGGTGGCGAAATGCTGCAAGCCGGAGATGCAGGGGAGCAGGAATCAAGCCCGTTCGCTCCTAAAGGGCCGGGACAGGATAAGAAGAAAAAGAAGTGATAAGAGCCATGGATGAAAAAAAAGTGGTGATAGAGCTGCAAGACGTACATCGTGATTTCCAGGTCGGCGATGAGACTGTGCATGCTTTGCGGGGAGTATCGTTCAAGATACACGAAGGGGAGTTTGTCACAATTATGGGCAAGTCAGGTTCCGGGAAGTCTACTTTGCTTAACCAGTTGGGCTGCCTTGATACTCCAAGTCGTGGCGAATATTATCTTGACGGAATATCTGTCCGTAATATGAAAAAGCCTGAACGTGCCATGCTTCGCAACAGGAAAATTGGTTTTGTGTTCCAAAACTATAATTTGTTGCCCAAAACTACGAGTGTCGAAAATGTGGAATTGCCGTTGATGTACAATCCTGCTGTAAGTGCAAAGGAACGCCGTGAACGTGCAATCAGGGCGCTTGAAGCCGTGGGACTGGGCGACAGGTTGTACCATAAATCAAACCAGATGTCCGGCGGACAGATGCAACGTGTGGCCATAGCCCGCGCTTTAGTCAATAATCCGGCGGTGCTTTTGGCGGATGAAGCGACAGGAAACCTTGACACGCGCACGTCGTTTGAGATTTTGGTTCTTTTCCAAAAACTGCATGAAGAAGGGCGTACAATAATATTTGTAACCCACAATCCGGATATAGCAAGGTATTCGAGCCGCAATATAGTGTTGCGCGACGGCAAGGTACGGAGTGATACCTTGAATGATGAGATATTGTCAGCGTCACGTTCGTTGGCGGAACTTCCGCCTTCACGGGATGATTGATGCGTTTATGTTTTTACTTTGAGGTCATGAGTATAGTCAATCTTTTCAAAATAGCATTGAGGGCAATTGCCGCCAACAAGCTCCGCTCTTTTCTTACGATGCTTGGCATAATAATCGGTGTCGCGTCGGTTATTACGATGCTTGCCATCGGCCAAGGCAGCAAGAAGAGCATCCAGAAGCAAATCTCCGAGATGGGTTCTAACATGATAATGATTATGCCAGGGCAGGACATGCGTGGCGGAGTGCGGCGTGATGCCGACGAGATGGAGACGCTGAAACTTACCGATTATGAGGCTTTGGCCGACCAGTGTCAGTATATAAGCGCCATAAGTCCCGTCGTTAATAGTGCCGGCCAGTTTATCAACGGCAACAATAATACGCCTTCAACAATATATGGTGTAAACGGGGATTATCTTGAAATAAGGCAGTTGTCGGTTGAGGATGGCGAGATGTTTACAGATGAAGACATCAAGGCAAGCGCCAAGGTGTGCATCGTAGGAAAGACTGTGGTGGACAACTTGTTTCCTGACAGTTCCGACCCGATTGGAAAGGTTATAAGGTTTAATACCATACCGTTCCGTATTGTGGGGGTATTGAAGAGCAAGGGGTACAACTCTATGGGCATGGACCAGGACGACCTGGTGCTGGCTCCTTACTCTGCAGTGATGAAACGAATACTTGCCGTAAACTATCTTCAGAGCATAAACTGTTCCGCTTTGACTGAAGGCTTGACCGACAAAGCTGTAGAAGAGATTTCAAAAGTGTTGAGGACGCAGCACAAACTGAAAGATGCGACAGAGGAAAGCGAAGGAGAAGAGGATGACTTCAACATACGTTCGCAGGAAGAACTGGCAAGCATGATGAACTCAACCACCGACCTGATGACAATCCTTCTTGCCTGCATCGCCGGTATATCTTTGGTTGTGGGAGGCATAGGCATCATGAATATAATGTATGTCAGCGTTACCGAGCGTACCCGTGAGATAGGTTTGCGCATGAGCGTGGGCGCAAGGGGAATAGACATATTGAGCCAGTTCCTCATCGAGTCGATACTTTTAAGTGTGACAGGAGGTCTGATTGGAGTGCTGATAGGCATCGGGGCTACTTACGGTGTAAACATCTTTGCCAAGTGGCCGGTGTTCATACAGCCTTGGAGTGTGCTGCTTAGTTTCTTTGTTTGTACGGCTACGGGTGTGTTTTTTGGCTGGTATCCGGCCAAGAAAGCTGCGATGCTTGACCCGATTGAGGCTATAAGATATGAATAGGCTATGACGAAAAAGAACGTTTATACAGTCATAATCCATGCCGTATGCTGGGTGTTGGTGGCGTTGCCGGTGCTTGTTTTTGCCCCGGAACATGCTCGGCAGACGGTCTTGCTGGACATACTGCGCCTGTTTTTCCCGTTGTTCCTGTGCGCCGTCTTCTACCTTAATTACTTATGGCTTGTACCGAGATTTTTTGTAGAGAAGCAATTTGCCGCTTATGCCTGCATAAATCTTGTTGTCATATTGCTTTTCTCCTTGTGTATGAATTGGGTCATGGAATACATACATTTCATGGAATTCAACGCCGGCATGCCGCCTCCGCCGCGGTTCATAAGGCCCTTGCAAGGAGCGGAAGTCTTGTTCGGCTTTGTAAAAGACATGTTCCCGTATGTGCTTTCGGCCGTGTTGGGCACGTCGCTGTGCCTGGCAATGAGGTGGCACGATGTAGAGGCGATGCGTAAAGAGATGGAAATACAGAAGACAAGGTCTGAGCTTGACAATCTTCGGAACCAAATAAATCCGCACTTCCTGCTTAACACCTTGAACAATATATATGCGCTTATTTCGTTTGACACAGACAAGGCGCAGAAGGCTGTATTGTCTTTAAGCCAGCTGTTGCGCCAGATGCTTTATGGCGGACGCAATAATATGACGACTCTTAAGGAGGAGGTTGAGTTCTTGCGGAATTATGTGGAACTGATGCAGCTTAGGCTGAACAAGAATGTCAAGATTGATTTCAGTGTTGACATACCTGTGGACAGGGATGTGCACGTGGCTCCGTTCATATTCATATCCCTTGTTGAAAATGCGTTCAAGCATGGCGTAAGCCCCGTCAAGCCGAGTTTCATCTCCATACGTATAACTTCTGACGGGAAAGAGATTGTGTGCGAAATAAGGAACAGCAATTATCCTAAAGCGGTGACAGACAAGAGCGGACACGGCATAGGGCTTGAACAAGTGGCCCGGCGCCTGGCTCTTGCATACGCCGGAAAATACGAATGGGATAGGGGCGTAGATGAGGAAACTGAAACTTACTATTCAAAAATAACGATTTATGATACTGACTTGTGCGATAATAGATGACGAGCCGTTGGCTGCCGAACTGTTGGAGAGTTATGCCAAGAAGACGCCCGAACTACATCTTGTCGGAGTGTACGGCAGTGCGGTGGAGGCAATGAAGGAGTTGAGGAACAACCCCGTTGACCTGCTGTTCCTTGACATCCAGATGCCTGAACTTAGTGGTATGGAGTTTGCCGGCATATTGCCCAAGAAGACAAAGGTTATTTTCACCACGGCATTTGACCGTTATGCCATTGACGGCTACAAGGTAAATGCGGCTGATTATTTGTTGAAACCGATAAGCTATGACAGCTTTGTATTGTCTGTAAACAGAGTGTTGGAGAGGTGCAGGGACGTTGACCGCCAGGATGTGATGTCGGCAGACGGATTTGTGTATGTAAAAAGCGAATATAAACTTGTCAAGATAAATTTCGACGACATACTTTACATTGAGGGAGTGAAAGACTATGTCAAGATATACTTCCGTGACAGGCGTAAGCCTGTAATGTCGCTTATGAATATGAAAAAGCTTGAAGATTATTTGCCCAAGTCGCAGTTCATGCGTGTGCACCGTTCGTTTATCGTCAACATGTCAGTGGCGGATATGATTGACAGGGGACGCATAGTTGCGGGCGATACGTTCATCCCTGTTTCTGAAAGCTACAAGGAGCAAGTGCAGGAATACATCGACAGGCACACGCTTGTGTAGTCTAATAAGACGCAGGCTTAAGCTATTTTTCAACGTATCGGGCATCATGTTCACAACACGTTGACATTCAGCGTGTTGTAAAAGGCCGTGTTTTACAAGCCAAAACACGGCCTTTTAGCGTGCGTTTTGTGGCCTTTTGGAATGCAAAAGACGGCAAATCGCAAACCATGCGTTTGTCACACGGCTTAATACTTGCTTTCTTTCTTTTGTAAATACACGTGAGCTATGGCTCCAAGAACCACCAATGCTGCCGCCGAGAGGAGGAAAGCGTTGCTGTTTGTCCAGCCCAATGCGTAGCCCGCAACTAATGACAATGCGCCAAGGCATACAGCGGCCAAGCCGGAAAAACGTATGTATCTTTTCATAACTTATGCGCTTTTATTTCTGCAAAAGTAAGGAGAAAAATCAAAATCTATGGCTATAAAACCATAAAATGTAACTGACAGGAACCGATGAAAGGCAAAAATAAGTTAAAAACCATGCCCTTGCACATTATAAAGTACCGTTATGTCAGCGGAAAAGCGTACCTTTGCACCGCATTTTGCAAAATTACAAACAAATTAATTATTTAAGTAGTATGAATCAATACGAAACCGTTTTCATTTTGACTCCCGTTTTGTCTGATGAACAGATGAAGGAAACGGTCGCAAAATTCAAGAACCTGCTTACTGATAAAGGGGCGGAAATCCTGAATGAAGAGACCTGGGGATTGAAGAAGATGGCTTACGCTATTCAGAAGAAGTCGACAGGTTTCTACTGCCTGCTCGAGTTCAAGGCTGAGCCTGAAGTTATCAAGACATTGGAGACCGGATACCGTCGTGACGAGAAGGTTATCCGCTTCATGACAGTTAAACTCGACAAGTACGCCGTACAGTATGCCGAGAAGAGAAGGAACAAATTAGCTAAAAAAGAGGAGGCTTAATCATGGCACAGGAATCAGAAATCAGATATTTGACCCCTCCTTCGGTAGACACGAAGAGGAAGAAATACTGCCGTTTCAAGAAGAGCGGCATCAAGTACATTGACTATAAGGATCCCGAGTTCCTTAAGAAGTTCTTGAACGAGCAGGGCAAAATCCTGCCTCGCCGTATCACCGGAACTTCTTTGAAGTATCAGCGCCGCGTTGCACAGGCCGTAAAGCGTGCACGCCAGATAGCGCTGCTTCCCTATGTAGCCGATTTGTTGAAATAATTAAGGAGGACACACGATGGAAATCATACTGAAAGAAGACATCATCGGCTTGGGATTCAAGAACGATATAGTTACTGTTAAGAGCGGCTATGGCCGTAACTACCTTATACCTACAGGTAAAGGTGTAATCGCTTCGGAGTCTGCAAAGAAGCAGCTCGCCGAGACTTTGCGTCAGCAGGCTCGCAAGCTTGCCGCTATCAAGGCAGAGGCTGAGAAGAAAGCAGAGGCTCTGAAAGACGTTGCCCTCACTATTGCAGTCAAGGTTAGCGCCAACGGTGTTGCCTACGGAGCTGTTACAGCTGCGACTGTTGCAGCGGAACTGCAGGCTAAGGGCTTCGAAGTTGACCGTAAGATTGTCACCATGCGTGATGCAAAGAAGGTTGGTGACTACGTTGCTACCGTTCATTTCCACAAGGAGGTGCTCGTAGAAGTGCCTGTAAAGGTTGTGGCTGAAGGTGCAGACAAGGTTGAAGAAGCTGCCAAGGAAGAGGCTGCTCCGGTAGAAGCTCCTGTGGCAGAAGAGGCAGTAAAGGCTGAAGAAGCTCCTGTAGAAGAATAATTTTTGCCCTGTAAAGCAAGTTTATTATACACGTCCCCGATGACACTTGTTGCCGTCGGGGATTATTGTTTCGTCAAATTAACCGCTGTTTTGCTTGCTTTTTATTCTTGATTTTTGTATCTTTGTACCCATACAACAAATCATTTAATCCTTCAATACTCATGAATACACGAACCGTTTTTGCCGTTGTCATGCTGCTGTCCGTGTGTCTCGGCATGGGAGGAAGCGTCACTTCGGGTGGAGTTTCCGACTTAGATGTACAGGATTCCACCATTTCCGTTGTCGCGTATTTCTGCAAAAACGACACTATGAAGTATGTACGCACGCAGACGGAGTTCTCGATTGAAAACGGTGATACCATTGAAAAGGAAGACAAACTGCGTGAAACATTCATGCTGATAGTGCGTGATTCTACTTCCGACGGCTATAAGATAGAGTTCATTCCGTTGGCGATTGAGTATGAAAAAGATACCGCCGAAAGTGTGGAAAGCCGTTTGAAGTCAACCTTACTGGAACATTTTAAAGGTGTAACGGCTGTTTTTTCAACCGACGAATACGGCACAATAACGGGTCTTGACAACTGGAAAGAGATACGGGACAAGCTGAAATCCTGTATAAAGACAATGTGCGACTCTTTGTATTCGTTGACATCCGGTCTCGATTCGTTCATGCCCCGCAGCAAATTTGAGGGTCTTATGACGCTTATGTTATCGTCGGAGCAAGGCGTGTTGTCGTCATACGACGAGTTATCCACACTCTTTTCACTTCACGGCAGCATGTTTAACATCGGTGAAAAGACGGTTGACAATGCGGATAAAGACTCGTCATTCACCACCATATTGGTGGGCTATGCCCCTTACGACGAGTACGGTTTTGACTATGATTACAACATTCTCGGGCGGACAGTAACCAAATATACACCTGAAGAAACAAACGATATGGTGGGCGGAGTGTTCAATATCCTGTTGCAAGACACGGTTGCCGACAATGTGAACAAAATCCTGAGAGACAGTATAAACATGGGAATGACCATAACGCAGTTGGAGGATTACCATCTGTTTTACAACGGATGGCCGTGTATGATGCGTACACAGAAAATAGTGGAGTTGGGTCCTCGCACCAAGGTCACTACCGATGAAATAAGTTGGACGTACCGTTCGTGGAGGCAATATGCCACGAAAAGCGAGGGCGCTCATGCCACATCATTGTGAGACAAGGCACATATAATTATATGAAAGCATATTTTTCAATCATCATTTTCGTATTACTGACCGTGTCGTCGGTAGTTACCGGCACAGGCAACTACATGGACGCGAAGGACAGGATTGCGTCAGACCTTAACCGTGCGCTTGTCCGTGCACTGGTGGAAAAGGGAGGTGAGTGGGTCACAGCGGACACAATACGGGTTTGCAAGCAGTTGCAGGCACAGTCAACGGATGTCGTTGCAATGTTGATACGTGACGAACTTTTCACCGAGAGCCTGTCAATCCCGGAGCTGCGTGGCAAGTCATACGTGTCGTTTGCATTGATACCACAGGGCGGAACGCAGGCTGTTGCGTGGAAAGGTGATGCCGGTGTAAGTGGCGATACTGTCGTGATGCGGCCTGACGTGCTACAGAATGCCGACATGCAAGTGGCTTTTCGTGGCAATGCCGACTGTTCTTTCGCAACTGTTCTCGGCCTTTCCGACCAGCGTTTGCCAGTCGTTCTTATGTTGGCGGCTATGCTTTGGGGCGTTTTCTCGATGTTTTATATGCGCAGGCGTGCAGTCAAGCCAACCGTAGCAGCAAACTTTCAATGTGTCGGGGGCTTGCAGTTTGACAGTTCGCGCAACGCTTTTTACACCATGTCGGGCGACGAGATGCGCTTCACTCCGATGCAGTTCGAGCTTATGCGGATGTTCTTCCGCGCCGAGGGGTACAGGCTGTCGAAAGCTGAAATATGCGCTGCACTGTGGCCGGGTAAGCCTGATGCCAGCGAGACTCTTTATACTTTAATCAGAAGATTGAAACGAGTTGTAGAACAAGACACGAACATCAAGATAGAAGCCGAACGCGGACGGGCTTATAAATTGAGGGTTGAGAGTAGAAAAATTGAGAATTGAAGAATGGAGATTTGAAAATTATGATTACCCTTGAAACAGCATAACGCTTATCAACAAAAGTAATCATAATTCTCAAATCTCCATTCTTCAATTTTCAATTAAAACCTTATTGTCAGCCAAATGTCAGCAAGTTGTCAGGACTGACACGGGCTTTTATTAGCAGCGGTCTCTTACCTTTGCATGAAAAAAGCGAAGATGAAGAGACTGTTTTTATTTTCATTGTATTTTATTGCTCCATTATTTGCCATGGCGCAGGCCACAGGCGGAAAGGAGAACGGCGGCAAGGCGGTCAGCGATTCGCTGTCGTTGAACGAGGTCGTAGTGAAAGGAGAGCGCACAGTAAACCGCGACAACACCCTGCATCTGCTGCCGACTAAGGAACAAAAAGAGGCTTCCACAACAGGTTACGGCTTGCTGTCGCGTCTCGCGCTGCCATTGGTGACGGTGAACGAGGTGACGAAAACAATTTCCGTGCCGCCCAACATGGGGCAGCTTCAGGTGCGTATCAATGACATTGTGGCCGACAAACACGACCTGACATCGCTTGACCCGAAGACTGTCAGGCGTGTTGACTTCCTGCAAAATCCCGGTGCCCGGTACGGAATGGACGTCGATTACGTAGTCAACATCATTACCGAGAAGCCGGAATTCGGCTACACTGTAGGAGCGGAACTTATGCAGACACTCACCTCGATGCGGTCGAACGGAGAGGCGTTTGCCAAACTCAACCGTGGAAAAAGCGAGTTCGGCGTAAACTATTCGTTCGGGTTCTCTGACATGAAAAAGCAGGAATACGAGGAGACTGCCGACTACCTGATGCCCGACAACTCTGTTTTCACCATGCAGCGCACCGACAACGACTGGCATACAAGGCAAGTTTCGCACGACTTGCAACTGCAATACACCCTTGCCGACACGTCGCGATATACCCTGCAAGCAACCGTTGGCGGCACGCTTTCACGCATTCCGAGAAACACGAGAACACGCACGGAAGTGTCGGGCGGCGTTGAAGAGACGCTGCCTATGCGCTCGACGGACGACACGAAGACGGCCTTGGCCGACCTGTACTTCAACTACAATCTGACGAAGAGGCAGAGCCTGACGGTCAATGCGTCGGGTAGTTACACCGCGTCAGACTATGATTATTCCTACGGCGGCAGCTCGCCATACGCCTATACCTCTGCAAGCAAGGCGCGCACGATGTTTGCAGAGACAGTGTATGAGAACCGCCTGCGCCCTTTCACGCTGTCAGCCGGAGCGACGTTCGACTACAATTTTACAGGCGTTGATTATCATGGAGATACCGAAGCGCATAATTCCATCCTCACGCAGGGCGTTTATATGTTCGCGCAAATAAAGGGACGGCTTGCCAACTTGTCATACACCGTCGGCACGGGAGCCAGCTACCGCCATTACCGCCAAAGCTCGCAGCGCAATGATTACTGGCTGTGGCGGCCCGAATTGCAGCTGTCATGGTCGCCGTGGCGGCCTTTCCGGCTTAGCTATAATGTGTCGATGACGCAGAAGCCGCCGCGCCTTGCCTATCTCGGAGACGCCACTGTGCGTAACAACACCTTAGAGTTTACCGCAGGCAACCCGGCTCTTCGGCCAAACAAAGTCATAGAACAGTCAATCACGGCGTCGCTGCAACTGCCGTCACTATATACCCAAATAATGACGGCATACCGCAAAAGCCCCGACTGCACGATGCCGAAAATAGAGCGCATGACCGCCGATGACGGCAGCACTTATTTCCTTTTCACGCGTACAAACCAGCCTGCCGTCAACCTGTTTTACGTCAACAACTACACACGTTACGACGTGTTGCCGGGCAAGCTGTCGCTAAACTTCATGGGCGGACTGTACAGATGTTTCAATTTCGGTGACGACTATACCCACCATTCGTCGGCCTTCAACTGGAGCGCAGGTGCCGACGCGTACCTTGGCAGGCTGTCGCTTTCGGCTTATGTTGACAACGGCTGGAACTTTCTTGAAGGCGAAACGAAGAACCGGCAGGCCACAATCTACTATCTTACGGCATCATACCGGCTGGGCGACTTCAACGTTTCACTGTTTTGGCAGCACTGTTTCCAAAACCGTGTGAAGATGAACGATGCCGAGTTGCTTAACCGTTACGTGCATAAAACCATGCGCATGTATAGCGGTGACTTGGGCAACATGCTCACACTTAGCTTGACATGGCGCCTCTCCAGGGGACGGGAACACAAGTCGGTGAACCGCAACGCCGTGAAGCGTGGCGGCGATACCGGCATAATAAAGAACTGAATGCAGCGGCGTTATGGCAGTGGAGAGGCATTGCATGAGCCGCTGAAACGATACGTTAGAGCCGTCTAAGCACAAAGTTTGGACGGCTCTAACGCATAGTGAGATAACATGCTGGCTTTCAGATGATTAGCCGTAGCGTTGCAAAAGGCCGTGTTTTACATTGTAAAACACGGCCTTTTGCATTGTAATTTGCCGCCTTTTGAAGGCCAAGAGGCGGCCTTTTGCATTGGCGGATATTATTCCTGGCCCTCCTGCATCTTGCGTGTCAGGGCTTGGTTGGTAGAACCTTTGTGCTCTGAGTGCTTTAATACAACGGCATCGATGTAGAAGATTATTTCCTCTGCAAGGTTGGTTATGTGGTCGCCTGCACGTTCAAGGCGCAGGAATACGCCTTTGAAGTCGAGGCAGAACGCAGCTTTTTCCGGGTTCTTCGATATATAATCGGCCAATGCCGCAGTGCTGGCCGCGTTGATTTCGTCAACGAGGTTGTCCTTGTCGAAAATGCTGTTGGCAAGTGAAATGTCGTTGCCTTCGAGTGCGGCGTATGCTGTGTCCATCATGTCTATTACCGCTTCGCACATCTCTTTCAGGCGTGTGGCCTCCACAAGGCCGCTGTCTATAGGCTCGCCTTCCTGCCTGATGATGAAGCGCGCGATGTTCTCGGCAAAGTCGCCGATGCGTTCAAGGTCGGTATTGACTTTGAGCATTGCCACGATAAAGCGCATGTCCACCGCTACGGGGTTGTACAGCACGAGGAAATCTTCTATGTCGCAGTCAAGCTTCAGTTCGCTTGCGTTCACCTTTTTCTCCCTTACCACTACTTCCCATGCATGCTCCTTGTCGGCCGTAAGCAGCGCTTCGGTCACGGTTTTCATCTGTCCGCTGACAAGTTCCCACATCTGTAGCACTTCGTCGCGGACGGCGTTCAGTTCTTCTTCAACAAATTTAACCATATCTTTTTCTTGTTTATTTCTATTAGTTTAATGCTGTATGTACTTTTATCCGAACCTTCCCGTAATATAGTTTTGCGTCTGTTCTTTGCTCGGGTTGGTGAAAATTTTGTTGGTACGGTCGAACTCAATCAGTTCTCCGAGATAGAAAAAGGCCGTCTTGTCGCTGACGCGTGTCGCCTGTTGCATGTTGTGGGTGACGATGACTATTGTGTATTCGCTTTTCAGTTCGTGTATAAGCTCTTCCACCTTCGCCGTAGATATCGGGTCAAGGGCTGACGCCGGCTCGTCCATGAGCAGTATCGACGGGCTTACGGCCATTGCTCTCGCTATGCACAGACGCTGCTGCTGTCCGCCGGAAAGGGCGTAAGCCGACTTCTTGAGCTTGTCCTTTACCTCGTCCCACAGTGCCGCTCCGCGCAGCGAACGCTCAACCCGTTCGGCGATAAAGTTCTCGTCTTTCACTCCGTTCACACGCAGGCCGTAGGCAACATTCTCGTATATGCTCTTCGGAAACGGGTTGGGGCGCTGGAACACCATGCCCACATCCTTGCGCAGCTCGTCAACGTTGACGGAGCGTGCGTAGATGTCCTGTCCGTCGATGGTTATGCTGCCTTCCATGCGCGCGCCGGGTATAAGGTCGTTCATGCGGTTGAACAACCGGAGGAATGTGGATTTGCCGCAGCCTGACGGGCCGATGAAGGCCACTACCTCGTTGCTTTGTATATCCATTGTGATGCCCTTCAAGGCGTGGAACTGCCCGTAATAGAAGTTTACGTCTTTTGCTTGTATCTTTATGTCTGCCATTTTCTAATTGGGGATTAAGTGTGAAGAATTAAGAATTTGAAATGCGTATTTTATTTGTTGAACAATGTGTCAGTTCGTCTTCAACTTGTTCTGGAAGTAGTTGCGCATCGCGTTTGCAAGCAGGTTTACTGCGAGTATGATTACTATCAGGACAAGAGCCGTGCCGTAAGCGATGGGTATCTGCAGTTCCATGTCCGTACCGCTGGTAGCCAATACGTAAAGGTGGTAGGGCAGAGCCATGCACTGGTCGAAGACGCTTTCAGGCAACTGCGGCAAGAAGTATGCTGCACATGTGAACAGGATAGGCGCCGTTTCGCCTGATACGCGGCCGAGAGCGAGGATAAGTCCGGTTATCACATTAGGCATTGCCATAGGCAGGATTACGCGCCTTATGGTCTGGAGCTTGGTTGCCCCAAGGGCAAGACTGCCTTCGCGGAATGTGTCGGGGATGGCCTTCAGAGCCTCTTCGGTAGTCCTGATTACAAGAGGCAAGGCGAGAAGTCCCAACGTTAGCGAACCTGCAAGGATGCTGTCGCCGAAGCCGAAGAAGTTGACAAAAAGTGACATACCGAAAAGACCGAACACTATTGACGGTATGCCCGCGAGGTTGTTGGTCATCATTCGTATGAACCTTACAAGCTTTCCGCTCTTTGCATATTCGTGCATGTAGATGCCGCTCATTATTCCCAAAGGGAAAGCGAAGAGCGCACTGCCCACCATAAGGTAAAAAGTTCCGACGATGGCGGGCCATATTCCGCCGCTTTTCATGCCGTCGGCTGGCGGCGTGGTGATGAAGTCCCAGTTGATGACGGCTGCTCCCTTTATTATTATGAAGGCAAGTATGACAAACAGGATTGTCACTATGATGCCGCTCAATAAACGGAACAGGGCGAACGCTGACTTTTCGGCGAACATCTTTCGGCGGTGGTTTGACTGTACGCCTATTTCTTTTCCTTCAGGAGACGAGACTTTTACGGCTTTTTCATCAGGCGTTCCAGCTGTCTTGTTGTTGTTTGACATATTCGATATGTTTTGTATTGTTTTTACTTTTTATAAGGTGGAAAACGTGCCGTCACGTAGCATATTACATGCCGACCGGCGTATTCCGGCTTCTATTTTTGCTTGTTTCTTGACGATATGTATTCAACGCTTGAGTTGATAATGAGCGTTATGAAGAAGAGTACAACGCCGAGGAGGAACAGTGACTGGTAGTGTGGGCCGCCGGCAGGAGCCTCTCCAAGTTCGGCTGCAATGGTCGCCGGAATGGTGCGCAGAGGGTCGGTTATTGACAAAGGTATCACTGCGGCGTTTCCCGTTACCATCAATACGGCCATCGTCTCGCCGAAGGCACGGCCTATGCCGAGAACCACAGCCGATGTTATACCTGAAATGGAGTAGGGCATCACGACCTTATAAATGGTCTGCCACCTTGTTGCTCCCAATGCGAGGCTTGCTTCACGTTGTGAGCGTGGGCAGTTCATCATTGCGTCCTGGCTTACCGTTATTATTGTAGGCAACGCCATAATAGCCAATACCAATGCGCCTGCCAAGCCGCTTTCGCCTACCGGAAGTCCGAAAACATCCTGCAACAGAGGCACTATCACGATAAGTCCGAAGAAGCCGTAAACTACAGACGGTATGCCGTTTAACAGCTCGATGACAGGCTTCAGCACCTTGCGCATGCGCTCGGATGCCACTTCAGACATGTATATTGACACTGCCAGGCCGAATGGCAGGGCGAACAATATTGCAAAAACCGTAACCCACACGGTGCCGAGAACCAACGGCACGAAGCCGAACTGTGGCGCAGGCGTTGCCGTAGGGAACCACTCTTTACCCGTAAATACTTCTTTTACCGATATTTTATGGTCGCTAAGTTTCTTGCCGGTAAACTCTTTTTCGACAAATGAAGACGGCATGAAGGCAATTATGCCTTTGTTGGAGTTGACTAAAGAGTCAATGCATATACCTGCGCGTTCATAGTTTTCTCCAAGCTGCGACGGTGAAAACAGTTTCGGCAAATCGTCGAATCTGACTAAAGTTATGGCCTCATCATTTCCTCCAACTTGTTTCCAGTTGGTCACATCTTCATCAAAGATTTCCTTTATCTGCTTTGCATCAAGCTCGTTGACAGGATTTTCCTTGTTTACCAACAAGCTGTAGCCGTCCTCGATGGTTTTCTGTGAGAACAGGCCAAAGCCTTCAGAGAAAAGGAATATTACTATCAACAGTATGATGAAGCTGCTTAAGAAACCACTGCATGTTATCACACCCGTAACAATCTTTTCCAGAAACTTTTTCATAATCTTTAATAACGTTGTTTTACTGGTTTGCGATGCAAAGTTAAGGCTTGGTCTTGACGAACGTGTGACACGGACGTTACAAAGGTGTGACAAGGTTGGCGTATGTTTGCGGGCAACCTTTTCGTAACACTTGTGTAATGTTTTTGAAATCGTTTTTGTGTTATTTCGCGCCGTGAACGGTTGGTTACCGTATATTGTCCGACAAATTTTAAGTATAAAGATATGAATTTAATCAGGATTACAACATTGTCGCTTTTATCTGCGGTTGCCGTGTGTGCGGCGGCGCAGAAGATAAAAGGTAGTGACACAGTGCTGCCGGTTACTCAGGAAGCGGCCGAAGTTTACATGAATGAAAATCCGCAGGCGCGCGTGACAGTGACCGGCGGAGGTTCGGGCGTAGGCATCTCCGCGCTCGTCGACGGCACAACTGACATAGCCATGTCGTCGCGCTCAATCAAGTTCAACGAGCGCGTGAAGTTGAGCAAAAGCGGAAAACAGCTGCGTGAGGCCGTAGTCGCATACGACGCGTTGGCCGTCATAGTACATCCGTCGAACCCTGTAACCCACCTTACGCGAGAGCAGCTTGAGGCCATCTTCAGGGGCAAAATTACCAACTGGAAGCAGGTGAAGGACTATTATACGGGCAAGTACGGGCCTGACATGAAAATCATAGTGTACTCGCGCGAGACTTCATCGGGTACGTATGAGTTCTTTAAGACGAGCGTGCTGCACGAGAAGAACTACATGGCCGGAGTATTGTCAATGCCTGCAACGGGAGCGGTCATACAGTCGGTGAGCCAGACAAAGGGCGCGATAGGTTACGTTGGTATGGCTTACGTCAACAAGAACGTAAGGGCGGTAAAGGTTTCTTACGACGGCAAGCATTTCGTTTATCCTAACATGGACATGGGGCGGCGCCACGTTTACCCCATCATCCGTGAGCTGTATTATTACTACACGGCCGATAAGGCAAATGTAGTGGAGCCGTTTATCAACTTCCTTCTTTCCCCGAAAGGCCAGCAATTGGTGATGAATAGCGGTTACGTACCGGCAAAATAGCATCAAGATTTTTTCCATAAATATAACTCGCTGGCTGCCAGATAGTTATTTACAGCCATGCAAAAGGCCGTGTTTTAGCTTGTAAAACACGGCCTTTTAGCGTGCGATTTACGGCCTTTTGGAAGATGAAAGATGATATATGTACGTATTTTAGTATGTTGGCAAAAATTTATGTTCCTATAAAAAGTATATGCTTACAATAGGACTTGTATATTTATTTTATACGGTTATAAAATAAATCCATTTTGTTCTCACTCTTTCTTTGTGGCGTTTTTATTATATCGGGCTTCCCTTAGGTCTATGACAATCTTATAAAAATGCGGCGTGACATAATGTCACGCCGCATTTGTCTTATTTCGACGTATTGTCGCCGATGGCTTTACATATTAATAGTTCTCAGCCTTAATCTGGAAGAAGCTCTGCGGATGGTTGCAAACGGGGCACATCTTAGGAGCTTTCTTGCCGATAACGATGTGGCCGCAGTTAGCGCACTGCCAGATGGCATCACCGTCCTTGGAGAATACCTTTTCTTCTTGTACGTTGCCAAGAAGCTTGCGGTAACGCTCCTCGTGAGCCTTTTCGATGGCTGCTACCATGCGGAACTTGGCTGCGATTTCCTTGAATCCTTCCTCGTCAGCTTCCTTAGCCATGCGGTCGTACATGTCAGTCCACTCATAGTTTTCGCCAGCGGCAGCTGCTTCAAGATTGCTTGCGGTGTCCTTGATGTCTCCACCTTCGAGATACTTGAACCACAGTTTTGCGTGTTCTTTCTCGTTGCGTGCGGTTTCTTCAAAGATGTCTGCTATCTGTTCGTAACCCTCTTTCCTTGCCTTTGAAGCAAAGTAAGTGTACTTGTTGCGTGCCTGTGATTCGCCTGCAAAAGCCTCTTGCAGGTTCTTTTCAGTTTTTGTTCCTTTTAATTCCATAATGTTATAACTCTAAAAATGATTATTTTGATGATTTCGTTTATTAAACTATCTGCAAAGATAAGTAATTAATTGAACGGGTGCAAGTTAATTGTGCTTTTTTAATTAAATAGTAATCTCACCGCAGATAGGGCGGCTCATCATGTTTCTTACTATTTTATTGTCCGTATAGTTGCCTTGCAGGCACATTAACTTTGTGACGGCGCATTCCACTGTGCTGTCATACCCGCTTATGACGCCGGTGCTTTTAAGGCGGTAGCCTGTGTCGTAACGGTTCATTTCAACCGTTCCAGCAAGGCATTGGCTTATGTTCACTATGGTTACGCCACGGCGGCTGGCCTGTTGCAAAATCCGCGTAAGCCAAGTTTTCTTGGGTGCGTTGCCGCTACCGAAGCTGCGCATTACGATTGAACGCAGTTCTGGCGCGTCAAGCACATGGCGGATTATGTTTTCCTGCAAGCCGGGGAATAAGGAGAAAACGACCACATTCGGGTCTATAGCCGTGTGCGGAATCATTGGCTTACTGAAATCCGGTTTCAGTATGTATTCCTCATTATACACTATGTTTACTCCGGCTTCGGCAAGATGTGGGAAGTTGAATGACTCAAAAGCGTTGAAGCCGTCGGCGTTTGTTTTTGTCGCCCTGTTTCCCCTTAGCAGTTTGCCGCTGAAATATATACATACTTCAGGTACTATTGCGGTGCCGTCATCATGGACGGCCGATGCAATTTCGAGACTTGTTATGAGGTTCTCCTTGCCGTCGGTTCGCAGTTGGTTGATGGGCAACTGGCTGCCGGTAAGGATTACGGGTTTTGTAAGATTTTCAAGCATAAACGACAACGCCGATGCCGTATATGCCATAGTGTCGGTGCCGTGGAGTATGACGAAACCGTCATACATGTCATATCGTTCCGACACGATTCTTACCACTTGCGACCACAGCCTTGGTGACATGTCGCTTGAATCGATTGGTTGTGTGAACTGATAAGTGTCTATGCCTGTCTTTATCATTTTCAGTTCTGGAAGACAGCACACCAAGTGGTTCATGTCAAGAGGTTCAAGCACACCTGTTACGGGGTTCTTGCCCATGCCGATAGTTCCACCCGTGTAAATCAGCAGAACACGGTTGTTTTTATGTTTGACAGACGGTGAATTAACGAAAGCGCCCATATTTACGTATTTTATTTTGTGCAAATATAGCTTAAATTCATATGAAATCAAAAAAAATGCTGTATATTTGCATAAATAAAAGAATGAACTACAAATTTGATTAACTATTTAAAGAAAAACAAAGACATGAAAAAATTTATGGATGAAAATTTCCTGCTGGAAACTGCTACAGCACAGGATCTATTTCATAATCATGCGGCGAAAATGCCAATCATTGACTATCATTGCCATCTTATTCCTGAAATGGTTGCAAACGACCACAAGTTCAAGAGCATTACAGAACTTTGGTTGGGAGGAGACCATTATAAGTGGCGTGCCATGCGTACCAATGGGGTTGACGAGAAGTATTGCACCGGTACGGAAACCAGTGATTGGGAAAAGTTCGAGAAGTGGGCGGAAACCGTGCCTTATACATTCCGTAATCCTCTTTATCATTGGACTCACCTTGAACTGAAAACCGCCTTTGGCATAGATAAGCTGTTGAGTCCGAAAACAGCTCGCGAGATATATGACGAATGTAATGAGAAACTTCAGCAGCCGGAGTACACGGCTCGTGGTTTTATGCGCCGTTATAATGTCGAGTGTGTGTGCACCACGGACGACCCGATAGATGACCTACGATATCATAAACAGACCCGTGAAAGCGGTTTCGAGATAAAGATGATACCTGCATGGCGTCCTGACAAGGCCATGGCTGTTGACAATGCAAAGGGTTTTGCTGAGTATGTTACAAAGCTGGGAGAAGTGGCAGGAGTTACAATCTCTAAGTTCCAGGATTTGGTTGATGCTTTGCAGAAGCGCCATGACTTTTTCAATGAGAACGGATGCCGTTTGTCTGACCATGGTATAGAGGAGTTCTACGATGAGCCTTATACCGACAGCCAGGTAGAGACAATTTTCGAAAAGGCTATGCGTGGGCAAGACCTTTCAGAACTTGAAATCCGTCAGTTCAAGCATTGTATGTTGACCGTCTTTGCAGAGATGGATTATGATAGCGATTGGACGCAGCAGTACCATTATGGTGCAATACGCGACAACAACAGCCTTATGTTCAAGAAACTCGGCCCTGACACGGGATTTGATTCTATCGGTGAATTTAACACGGCTAAGGCCATGAGCCATTTCCTCGACCATCTGAATGCTGAGGGAAAGCTCACGCGCACCATATTATATACGTTGAACCCATGCGCGAATGAAGTTATCGCCACGATGCTTGGTAATTTCCAGGATGGTTCCTGTCCGGGCAAGATACAGTTCGGCAGTGGCTGGTGGTTCAACGACCAGCTTGATGGAATGACAAGGCAGATGAACGCATTGTCGGTGCTCGGATTGTTGAGCCGTTTCGTGGGAATGCTGACCGACAGCCGTTCGTTCCTGTCATATCCGCGCCATGAGTACTTCCGTCGTCTGCTTTGCAACTTGTTGGGCAACGATGTGGAGAAAGGTCTGTTGCCGGATGATAAAGAGGCGTTGTATAGAATGGTGGAAGACATCAGTTATTACAATGCGAAGAATTATTTTAAGTTTTAATGTATAAGATTTGTTAGAGCCTCTCTTGCCACACAAGAGAGGTTTTTTTGTGCATTAGCACTGAAATATTTGTAAGTCTCGGAAAATAGAAGTATTTTTGCAAAGTTTTACGTTTCCATTACAACACTAACATTTATGAAGAAAATACTAAACTTGGTATTGTTTGCTGCTTTTAGCCTGTTTATTGTGGGGTGTGGCAGCAGCAAACACATTGCGTATTTCCAAAATGCCGATACGGTAAACACCGAGGCTTCAAAGGGGTTGTTTGATGCGCGAATAATGCCAAAAGACTTATTGACGATTACAGTAAGTACGACAGACCCGAAGGCTGCGACACCTTTCAACCTTTCTGTTACTAACACCTTGAACTCTACAGGAACGCTGTATACAGGAGCGGGTTCACTGCAGACTTATCTTGTAGACAATGACGGTTTCATCAATTTCCCGGTTGTAGGTCAGCTGAAAGTTGGTGGAATGACAAAACGTGAGTGTGAGAACCATATTCGTGAAAAGATACTTCCTTATATGGCAAAAACAGAAAATCCAATAGTTACAGTTAAAATGGCGAGCTTCAAGGTCGCTGTCGGTGGAGAGGTGAAATCGCCCGGGGTTTACACTGTAGACCAGGAAAAGATAAGTATAATAGAAGCTTTGGCGAGGGCAGGAGACCTTACAATATACGGTAAGCGTGAGAATGTACTCCTCATACGCGAAGATGCAACGGGTATGAAAACGTTTCACAGGCTTAACTTGAACGATGCAAATCTTATAAACTCACCATATTATTATCTGCAGCAGAATGATTACGTCTATGTTGAGCCGAACAAGGTGCAGGCGCAGAATTCAGCGATAGGTTCAAGCGTTACGATATGGTTTTCGGTGTTAAGCGTAGTGACATCCGTTGCGTCTTTGGTCGTTAATGTGTTAAAATAAGTAATATCTGTTTATGTGCGGTATTGTTGGCTATATAGGTAGTCGAGAAGCATACCCCATTCTCCTGAAAGGGCTTTGTCGGCTGGAGTATCGTGGGTATGACAGTGCTGGTGTCGCTTTGTTGAATGATGACGGCGGCTTGAATGTGTATAAAGCGAAAGGCAAAGTTGCTGATTTGGATGCCTTCTGTCATGGAAAAGATGTTTCCGGTACGGTGGGTATTGCACATACGCGCTGGGCGACACATGGTGAACCTTCAGCCGTCAATGCGCACCCACATTATTCGGAGTCTAAAAATCTTGCCATCATCCATAATGGCATAATTGAGAATTATGCAGACTTGAAGAAGAAACTTCAGGCTAAGGGGTTGACGTTCCGTTCGGATACGGATACCGAAGTTTTGGTGCAGCTTATAGAGTATATTCAGACAAGAAAAAATCTTGACCTGTTGGCATCTGTACAGTTGGCATTGCATAGTGTGATTGGAGCTTATGCTGTAGCTTTGCTTGATAAAAGGCAACCAAATCAGATTATCGCTGCTTGTAGGCAAAGTCCGTTGGTTATAGGTGTCGGAAAGGATGAATTCTTTTTAGCGTCTGATGCCAGTCCCATAGTCGAGTATACAGACAAGGTCGTATTCTTGGATGATGGCAGCATTGCTGTAATGAAAAGAGGAGAAGATCTGAAGGTCGTCAATGTGCTGAACCGTGAGCTGTTTCCTAAGGTTCAGACCGTGGATTTGGATTTGGGGCAGATAGAAAAAGGTGGCTATCCTCATTTCATGCTTAAGGAAATTTTCGAACAGCCGGAATGCCTTACCAATAGCATGCGTGGGCGTGTTAACGTTGAAGCGACAAACGTTACATTAAGTGCAGTCATCGATTATAATAAACAATTGCTTTCTGCAAAAAGGATGATTATTGTCGGATGTGGAACTTCGTGGCATGCTGGGCTTATAGGAAAGCAAATAATAGAAAATCTTTGTCGCATTCCGGTAGAGGTTGAATATGCGAGTGAATTTAGATACCGAAATCCAGTTGTTACTCCAGATGATGTGGTTATAGCCATATCACAAAGTGGCGAAACAGCCGATACGTTGGCTGCTGTGAAACTTGCAAAAAAGAGTGGGGCTTTCATTTACGGAATCTGTAATGTCATAGGTGCAAGTATTCCCCGGGCGACAGACACAGGTTCATACATACATGTAGGTCCGGAAATTGGAGTCGCGTCAACCAAGGCTTTTACAGGGCAAGTCACGGTGCTTGTAATGCTGGCATTGGCATTGGCTAAAGCCAAAGGTACAGTTGATGATGCCGTTTATTATGATTTGGTTAAAGAGTTGAGCCGCATTCCGAAGAAAATGGAGGAAACTCTTACTCTAAATGACCGGATAGCATCTTTGAGCCGCATATTTACTTATGCAAGAAATTTCTTATACCTTGGTCGCGGATATAATTATCCTGTAGCTTTGGAAGGCGCGTTGAAACTGAAGGAAATAAGCTATATCCATGCAGAGGGTTATCCGGCTGCGGAAATGAAACACGGCCCTATTGCTTTGATAGATTCGGATATGCCCGTTGTTGTCATTGCAACCCGCAATTCCATGTACGACAAGGTATTGAGCAATATACAGGAAATAAAGGCGCGCAAGGGTAAGGTTATAGCTTTGGTGACAAAAGGTGATGAGATTATAAGTAAGATTGTAGATGAAGTTATAGAATTGCCTGATACTCAAGAATGCCTTGAACCGTTGTTGGCGACAATTCCTTTACAGCTATTGGCTTATCATATTGCTGTATGTAAAGGCAAGGATGTTGATCAGCCAAGGAATTTGGCAAAATCAGTAACCGTAGAATGATTTGTATAATTTGAATTTAAAAGTGATTTAACTATTATCGGTATAAATGGAAGTATTAAAGCATGAATGTGGAATTGCAATGGTAAGGCTGCTTAAGCCATTGGAATACTATCAGCAAAAGTATGGGACCTGGATGTTTGGGCTGAACAAGCTTTATCTCATGATGGAAAAACAGCACAATAGGGGACAGGAAGGTGCTGGTATGGCATGTGTCAATTTGGATGCACTTCCTGGTTCGGAATATATGTTCAGGGAACGGGCTGAAGGTTCTAATGCTATTACCAAAATTTTCGGTAATGTGCAAAAGAATTTTAAGGATTTGACGCCTAAGCAGCTGGCTGATGTAGGTTATGCAAAGAAAAACTTGCCATTTGCCGGTGAGTTGTATATGGGGCATCTTCGTTATTCAACAACAGGTAAAAGCGGCCTGTCTTATGTTCATCCGTTTTTGCGCAGGAATAACTGGCGAGCTAAGAATTTGTGTCTGTGTGGTAATTTCAACATGACAAACATAGACGAGATTTTTGACAAACTTGTAAAACAAGGACAGTCGCCGAGAATATACAGTGATAGTTATATTGCTCTTGAACTTATGGGGCATAGGCTTGACCGTGAGGTGGAGCGTAATTTCGTAGAAGGCAAGAAGAAGGGATTGAAGGACCAAGACATAACCCGGTATATTGAAGACAATATAAAAATGAGCAATGTGCTGAAATCCACGATGGAGGATTTTGACGGAGGTTATGTCATGTGTGGTATAACCGGTAGCGGAGAAATGTTTTCAATGCGTGACCCGTGGGGAATACGTCCGGCTTTTTGGTATCAGAATGACGAGATGGTTGTGGTGGCCAGTGAACGGCCGGTGTTGCAGACTACATTTGATTTGGAATGCGACGATATTAACGAACTTGACCCAGGTTGTGCATTGATTGTAAATAAGAATTGCGAGACTAAAGTGGAACGGATACTTGAGCAGAAAGGCGATTGCAAATGCTCTTTTGAACGCATATACTTTAGCCGTGGTTCTGACAGGGATATATATAAGGAACGTAAAAAGCTTGGTGAGCAATTGACAGGTTCTATACTTAAGGCAGTAGATTATGATACCGAGCATACAGTGTTTTCGTTTATCCCGAATACGGCAGAGGTGGCTTTTTATGGAATGTTGGGTGGTTTCAAACGATACATAAACGAGCAGAAGATAAAGCTGATATTGAATATGGACCATAAGCCTTCCTATGAAGAGCTTACCATGCTTTTGCATCAATATGTAAGAAGTGAAAAGGTCGCATGGAAAGATATCAAGTTGCGTACATTTATTACGGAAGGGGCATCCCGTAATGATTTGGCTTCCCATGTTTATGACGTGACGTATGAATCGCTTGAGCCGTACAAGGATAATCTTGTGATAATTGATGACAGCATTGTGCGTGGAACTACGTTGAAAGAGAGCATCTTGAAAATACTTGACCGCTTGCATCCAAAGAAGATAGTCATAGTAAGTAGCTCTCCGCAGATACGTTATCCCGATTATTACGGAATAGATATGCCAAGCTTGGAGGAGTTTTGCGTATTTCGTGCGACAATGGAACTCTTGAAGGAGCGCGGAATGTATCAGCTTATAGAAGACACTTATAATAGATGCAAGGAAGAGCTAAGGAAGCCTAAGGCGGAAATGAAGAATTGTGTTCGCGATATATACAAGCCTTTTACTGTTGATGAAATAAATAAGAAGATAATAGATATGCTTCGTCCTGATGGTATGTCTACTCCAGTGGAACTTGTATATCAGTCAATTGAAGGTTTGCATGAAGCTATCCCGGGGCACAAGGGAGATTGGTATTTTACAGGTAATTATCCAACGCCTGGTGGTGTCAAGCTTGTCAATCAAGCGTTTATAACGTATGTTGAGAATGTATATCAGTTCGAGCAAAAGTTTTAGTAATAGTTTGTTAGCCCACGGCAGGCCGTTGTGCTGTCCTTGGGCTTTTTTATGGTTTGCATAATACACATAAAATGCGCGGCAGAAAATGAAAAATGTAACATTAATACTTGAAGATGGGACGAAGTTCCATGGAAAATCATTCGGATATGACAAGCCTGTTGCAGGTGAAGTCGTGTTCAATACAGCTATGATGGGATATCCTGAAAGTCTTACAGACCCTTCATACGCGGGACAGCTGATGGTATTGACTTATCCTCTTGTCGGCAATTATGGAGTGCCTCCGTTTACAGTAGGGGCTGACAGAATAGCCACATTTATGGAGAGCGACAGAATATATGCGTCAGCGATAATAGTTGCGGATTACAGTGAGCGGTACAGCCATTGGAATGCAGTTGAGAGTTTGGCTGATTGGTTGAAACGTGAGCATGTTCCTGGAGTTACCGGCATAGATACCCGTGAGCTTACAAAAGTATTGCGCGAGCATGGCGTAATGATGGGTAAGATATTGTTTGACGATGAGCCGGATAACATTCCAACAGCAGATTATGAAGGTGTGAATTTTGTAGACCAGGTTAGCTGCAAGCAGATAATACGTTATAATGAGGGCGCAGGAAAGAAAGTCGTGCTTGTTGATTGTGGGGTGAAGAATAACATAATCAGGTGCCTTGTCAACCGTGGTGTTGAAGTCATACGTGTTCCTTGGAATTATGATTACACAGCTATGGATTTTGACGGATTGTTTCTTGCCAATGGCCCCGGTGACCCGGATATGTGCGAAGATGCGGTTAATGTAATACGTAAGCAGATGAGCATCTCAACCAAGCCCATTTGTGGTATTTGTATGGGTAATCAATTGTTGGCAAAGGCCGGAGGTGCAAAGATATATAAATTGAAATACGGCCATCGCTCTCATAATCAGCCAGTACGCCTTGTAGGTACAGAACATTGTTATGTAACCAGTCAGAATCATGGCTATGCCGTTGACAGTTCTACGCTTGGTCATGATTGGGATGAACTGTTTGTTAACATGAATGACGGTAGCAACGAGGGTATTCGCCATAAAGTGAACCCATGGTTCTCAAGTCAGTTCCATCCGGAAGCTTGTTCCGGGCCGGTAGATACTGAATTCATGTTTGACAAATTCGTTGACGCATTAAAGTAGGCATTTCTTGTTATATTAAAGGCAAACTTCTAATTTTATTGAAATGAAATACAACGATATAAAGAAAATTCTGCTTCTTGGTTCAGGAGCGTTGAAGATAGGCGAGGCCGGTGAATTTGACTATTCTGGTTCGCAGGCATTGAAAGCATTAAGGGAAGAGGGTATTGAAACTGTGCTCATAAATCCTAATATTGCTACGGTGCAGACATCTGAAGGCGTAGCAGATCAGATATATTTTCTTCCTGTTCAGCCGTACTTTGTGGAACGTGTAATAGAGAAGGAGCGTCCAGACGGCATTCTTCTGTCTTTTGGAGGACAGACAGCACTTAATTGCGGTGTCGAGCTTTATAAAAGTGGTGTGCTTGAAAAATATGGTGTGCGAGTTCTTGGAACACCGGTGCAGGCCATAATGAACACTGAAGACCGCGAGTTGTTTGTAGAACGCTTGAACGAAATTGATGTAAAGACAATCAAGAGCGAGGCTTGCGAAAACATTGAACAGGCTCGTAAGGCAGCGGCAGATTTGGGCTATCCTGTCATAATCCGTGCAGCCTATGCCTTGGGCGGTTTGGGCAGCGGATTCTGTGATAACGAGGAAGAGCTTGACCGTTTGGCGGAAAAGGCTTTCTCTTTTTCTCCGCAGGTGCTGGTTGAGAAGAGCCTTAAAGGGTGGAAAGAGATAGAGTATGAAGTTGTGCGTGACCGTTACGATAATTGCATAACGGTATGTAATATGGAAAACTTCGACCCTCTTGGCATTCATACGGGTGAAAGTATTGTCATTGCGCCGTCACAGACTCTGACAAACAGCGAGTACCATAAGCTCCGTGCTTTGTCAATAAAGATTATACGTCACATAGGCATTGTTGGCGAGTGTAATGTACAATATGCTTTCGACCCGAAGAGCGAGGACTATCGCGTTATCGAGGTCAATGCCCGTTTGAGCCGCAGTTCGGCTCTTGCTTCGAAAGCAACCGGGTATCCACTTGCGTTTGTTGCAGCCAAGCTCGGATTGGGATACGGCTTGTTCGAACTGAAGAATTCCGTAACAAAAACTACGAGTGCATTCTTTGAGCCGGCCTTGGACTATGTCGTTTGCAAGATACCCCGTTGGGATTTGAGCAAGTTCCGTGGAGTTGACCGCGAGCTTGGCTCTTCGATGAAGTCTGTCGGCGAGGTTATGGCTATCGGGCGTAACTTCGAGGAGGCCATACAGAAAGGATTGCGCATGATAGGGCAGGGCATGCACGGTTTCGTTGAGAATAAAGAGCTTGAGATATCTGATATAGATGAGGCGCTGCGCGACCCGACCGATAACCGCGTGTTTGTCATCTCAAAGGCGATGCACCGTGGATATACGATAGACCAAATACATGAACTGACAAAAATAGACAAATGGTTCCTTTACAAGTTGAAGCACATTATTGATATTGATGAGACGTTGAAGCGTTGCAAAAGCGTGAATGTGCTTGACAAGGAACTGTTGCGTACAGCGAAAGTCTATGGATTTACAGATTTCCAGATTGCACGTGCTGTAGGTCTTGAGAATGAACTTGGAAACATGACGAAGGCAGGTCTTGTAATACGTCAGTTGCGCAAGAATTACGGGATACTGCCTGTGGTAAAGCAAATCGATACGTTGGCGGCGGAGTATCCGGCACAGACGAATTATCTGTATGTCACTTATGCCGGAACAAAGAGCGATATTAATTTCGAGCGTGACAAGCGTTCTATCATCGTGCTTGGTTCAGGAGCTTATAGGATTGGCAGTTCTGTTGAGTTCGACTGGTGCGGCGTTCAGGCGCTCAATACCATCCGCAAGCAGGGGTGGCGTTCGGTTATGATAAATTATAACCCTGAGACTGTTTCAACGGACTATGATATGTGTGACCGCCTGTATTTCGATGAACTTACGTTCGAGCGCGTCATGGATATCATCGACCTTGAATGTCCGCACGGCGTGATAGTCTCGACAGGCGGACAGATACCGAACAACCTTGCAATGCGTCTCGATGCGCAGAATGTGCCAATACTCGGAACCTCGGCTAAAGACATAGACAATGCCGAAGACCGTGCCAAGTTCTCGTCGATGCTCGGACGCAATGGGATAGACCAGCCGGAGTGGAGCGCATTGACATCTATGGATGACATTCAGAAGTTCATTGACCGTGTTGGCTTCCCCGTGCTTGTGCGCCCGTCATACGTGTTGTCAGGAGCGGCGATGAACGTTTGTTCGAATAATGATGAGCTTGTGCGTTTCCTGAAGCTTGCAGCCAATGTTTCTGAAGACCATCCTGTTGTTGTCAGCCAGTTTATTGAGCATGCAAAGGAGGTTGAGATGGATGCCGTTGCACGCGACGGAGAAATTATAGCTTATGCCATAAGTGAGCACATTGAGTTTGCCGGTGTTCATTCAGGCGACGCGACAATACAGTTCCCTCCGCAGAAACTTTACTGTGAGACAATCCGCCGCATCAAGCGTGTGAGCCGTAAGATAGCTGAGGAACTTCATATCAGCGGCCCGTTCAATATCCAGTTCCTTGCACGCGATAATGACATAAAGGTAATAGAGTGCAACCTCCGTGCCTCGCGCTCGTTCCCGTTTGTCAGCAAGGTGCTGAAAATCAATCTGATAGAACTTGCCACTAAAGTAATGCTTGGCTTGCCTGTCGAGCGTCCGGACAAAGATTTGTTTGACCTTGACTATGTAGGAATAAAAGCCAGCCAATTCTCTTTCAACCGTTTACAGAAGGCCGACCCTGTGCTTGGTGTTGACATGGCGTCGACAGGCGAGGTTGGTTGCCTTGGAGATGACACAAATACGGCGTTGCTGAAGAGCATGCTTTCAGTAGGGCAGCGTATTCCGGAAAAGAACATATTACTTTCAACCGGTGGCCCGAAGCAGAAAGCTGAGACTTTGGATGCTGCCCGTCAGTTGGTGAAGAACGGTTATAAGATTTTTGCAACCGTAGGCTCGTCGAAGTTCCTCACGGAAAACGGGGTTGAGAACACGATGGTGTATTGGCCGTCAGATGCGGACAAACATCCGCAGGCGCTTGACATGCTCCATCGACACGAGATTGACCTTGTGGTGAATATACCTAAGGACCTCACTGTGAGCGAACTGTCTAACGGCTATAAGATTCGTCGTGCGGCTATCGACCTCAATGTTCCGCTCATCACCAACAGCCGTCTTGCTTCGGCATTCATCAACGCTTTCTGCCGTGTCAAGCTTGACGACATTGACATTAAGGCATGGAGCGAGTACAAGTGATATATTATTAATATTTTCGATATTGGATAATGATGAGTTAAAAGCTGGTGTCTTTTCATGTGGCAAACGGTTGGGACACGGCTTTTAACTCCTTGGTAACAAAGACGTTTAGTGAAGACTGTAAGACCAAAGAAGAATCTTGGGCAGCATTTCCTGACAGACCTTGGAATAGCCAAGGCCATTGCCGACACTGTAGATGCATTTCCTGAAATACCAGTGCTTGAGGTCGGCCCTGGAATGGGTGTGCTTACGCAGTATCTCATGCACAAGGACAGGAAGCTGAAAGTGGTGGAAATTGATTCGGAGTCTGTTGCTTATCTGAACGAGAAATATCCGGAACTAAAACAGGATATTGTCAGTGGTGATTTTCTCAGAATGGATTTGACGGAGCTTTTTTCCGGTGAAAGGTTTGTACTTACGGGCAACTATCCCTACGACATATCGTCACAGATTTTCTTCAAGATGCTTGACAATAAGGACTTGATACCTTGTTGTACGGGGATGGTGCAGCGCGAAGTGGCCTTGCGCATAGCATCAGCTCCGGGTTCCAAGGCTTACGGCATACTTAGTGTGTTGATTCAGGCCTGGTATGACGTGGAGTATCTGTTTACGGTTGACGAGAATGTATTTAGTCCTCCTCCGAAAGTGAAGAGTGCGGTTATACGCATGACCCGTAACGGAGTTGAGCATCTTGGATGCAGTTGGCCGTTGTTCCGTCGTGTTGTAAAGGCCGTGTTCAATCAGCGCCGCAAGATGTTGCGTGTGTCGTTGCGACAGCTGTTCCCGGATGCTAAAGCTCACGCCTCTTTCTTTAGTGATGAGATGATGACTCTTAGGCCGGAACAACTTTCCGTTTCGCAGTTTGTCGATTTGACAAATTTGGTTGAAAGCGAGATGGGCGGATAATGTACGCCATGCGTGGTGCTGTCGCCGCTTTAAGTGTTATTGTTAAGGATAAGATGCGGGTTGGGGATTGAAAGGATTTCATCTGGATTTTCCGCGAGAATGGTCGCACCGTTTTTTAACAGGAAATCTTTATCCCTAAATCCCCACAATACGCTAATGCACGGTATGCCACAATTGCGTGCCGTGGCTATGTCAACCTCGCTGTCGCCAACGTATACGGAGTTTTCCTTATCTGCTCCAAGTCTTTTCATTGCTTCGAGCACAGTGTCTGGAGCGGGTTTCTTACGTATGCTTTCGCTTTCACCGATTGCCACGCTTATGTATTCGTTGAAGAACGTATTGCATAAATGTTCTGTGGCCTTATAGTATTTATTGCTTACAATGGCCATTTGCGCTCCGTTGTCCTTCAGTGATTTCAGCATTTCAATTATTCCCGGATAAGGCCGGGTGGTGTCAAGGCTGTGTTTAAGATAATGGCTGATGAACTCATTGTACGTTTCCTCATACAATTGTTCCGATGTTCCTTCAGGCACGGCTCTTTCTATCAGTTTTTTTACGCCGTTGCCAACCATTGACCTTACTTCTTCAGTGGAATGTTCCTTGAACCCGAATTTGCGCATTGCATGGTTTGTGCTTGCTGTCAGGTCGTCGAGCGTGTATAGCAGTGTGCCGTCAAGGTCGAATATGTATGTACAGAATTGTTTTGCCATAAGTCCGTATTGTATTTTTCGGCGCATTTTGTGCGCCTTCGTTTTCAGGATGCAAAGTTACTGATAAATATCAGAAATACGTCTGCCCGTCGGTGGTTTTTATTCCGTCTCCGCCTTATGGCCGGAGAAATTATAACTGTTTTTACATGTTTCCTTTTATTCTTTTTGCGTGGAGTGTGTAAAAAACATGGTTTCTTTAATTTCTATCGCTAAGCTGCTTACAGATTGAAATGTGGTGTTTTGCAATGTGAAATACGGCCTTTTATAAGGTGAAATGCGTCCTTTTGCAGTGCGTTTTGTGGCATATCGCATGCTTATTTATCATGCTTTTGATGTCAATTTGGAATTATTGAAAATTATTCTTATGATTTTATTCGTCAGTTTCAACAATGTTTCTTATCTTTGCAAAAGATATATGCGACAAGTGCGGCGTTGCTGCCGGATATTCGCTGATAAATCTGTGACGTATGAAAAACATTGAATCGACGAATAGCGAGGAAGGCATATTGCGCAAGCTCGGGATTAAGTCCCTGAGCGATATGCAGCTTGAAATGAAGGAAGCCATGCTTGGCGGCGGAAGCGATGTGGTGTTGCTGTCGCCTACGGGCAGTGGCAAGACTCTGGCTTACTTGCTGCCGTTGACAAATATGGTGGATGCTGCATTGCCGTATGTCCAGGCCGTAGTGATAGTTCCGGGACGGGAACTTGCCTTGCAGTCGCATGAAGTGTTGAAGGGCATGGCCTGTGGAGTAAGGTCGATGTGTCTTTATGGAGGTCGTCCTGCAATGGACGAGCACAGGGAGATGCGCCGTGTGATGCCTCAGGTGGTGTTTGCAACTCCGGGACGTTTAGTTGACCATTTGGAGAAGGGCAACATTGATGCGCGGACGGTGACTTTGCTCGTAATCGACGAATTTGACAAATGCCTTAAGATGGGCTTTTCTGCTGAAATGTCAAAGGCGATGGATTTGTTGGGAGAGGTTCGCAGGCGCTTCCTCTTGTCGGCAACGGATGCTCCGGAGATACCGTCGTTTGTCAACATGGGCCGTGTCTGGAGGCTTGACTATATCAGTAGTGGCGATGTACAGAGCCGTATCGGCCAGTATGTGGTTAAAAGTCCTGAAAAAGACAAGCTTGCCACACTCGCCTCGTTGCTGTGTTCACTGGGCGGTGGTAGCACAATCGTGTTCCTGAATTTTCGTGACAGTGTTGAGCGTACAAGCGAGTTCCTTCAGGAGAAAGGCTTTGTTGTAAGCGCTTTTCATGGTGGAATGGACCAGAAGGCACGCGAAGCTGCGGTGTATAAGTTTGCCAACGGCTCGGCCAGTGTGCTTGTGGCTACCGACCTTGCGTCACGTGGACTAGACCTTCCGAATGTCGACAACATCGTGCATTACCATCTGCCCGTAGGTGAAGACGAATATGTGCACCGTGTAGGGCGCACCGCGCGGTGGGAAGCCAAGGGTAAGGCGTTTTTCCTGCTCGGGCCTGATGAGGAACTGCCGGAGTATGTGCCGGCAGTGCTTGAACCTTACACAATACCTGAAGGTTGCCAGGTGCCGCCGCGGCCGCGTATGGTTACATTATATATAGGTAAAGGCAAAAAGGACAAGGTGTCGCGGGGTGATGTGCTGGGCTTCCTGTGCAAGGTCGGCGGTCTTGACGGTTCGTCCATAGGACGGATTGATGTCATGGAACGTTGGTCGTATGTGGCGGTGGACAGTTTGAAATGGCACGATGTGATAGAACGCACATCCGGTGCGAAATTGAAAGGCATAAAGACGCTAATTGAGCTTGTAAAGTGACAAAATGTCACATATTTTGCATTTTTAGCGTAAAAAGTTTGCGTGTTTCGAATAAAAGATATAATTTCGCGATGGCGAAAAAAGAATAACCTATTAAATAATTTCATCATGAAGAAGTACAACTTTAACGCCGGCCCTTCAATGCTTCCGCGCGAGGTCATTGAAAATACGGCAAAGCAGATTTTGGATTTTAACGGAAGTGGTCTGTCTTTGGCAGAAATCAGCCATAGGGCTAAAGACTTCCAGCCGGTTGTTGACGAGGCGGTAGCCCTTATCAAGGAGTTGCTGGGTGTGCCTGAAGGATATTCGGTGCTGTTCCTTGGCGGAGGCGCTTCGCTTGAGTTCTGCATGATTCCATACAACTTCCTTATAACTAAGGCTGCCTACCTTAATACGGGTACATGGGCAAAGAAGGCCATAAAGGAGGCGAAGTTGTTTGGCGAAGTTGTTGAAGTCGCATCTTCGGCTGATGCCAACTATACGTTCATTCCTAAAGGGTGGGATTGCCCTACGGATGTTGATTACCTGCATATAACTACCAACAACACGATATACGGAACGGAAATCCGCAAGGATTTGGACGTGCCAGTGCCTATGATAGCCGATATGTCGTCAGACATTTTCAGCCGTCCTGTTGACGTGTCGAAGTATATGTGCATTTATGCTGGAGCACAGAAGAACCTGTCAATGGCCGGTGTGACCGTTGTCATAGTTAAGGACGACGCTCTCGGCAAGGCTCCGCGCACCATTCCTACAATGCTTGACTACAAGACACATGTGGACAAGGGTTCGATGTTCAATACTCCGCCGGTAGTGCCGATTTATACCGCACTTGAGACGCTGCGCTGGATTAAGAAGATGGGCGGCCTGGAGGCTATGGACAAGCTTGCCCAGGAGCGTGCGGACATGCTTTATTCAGAGATAGACAGGAACAAGCTGTTCCACGGAACTGTGGCAACTGAAGACCGTTCGGTTATGAACATCTGTTTCGTGATGAACGAAGAATATGCCGAGCTTGAAAAGCCATTCTTTGAGTATGCAACGGCTCGCGGCATGGTAGGCATCAAGGGACACCGTTCGGTAGGCGGCTTCCGTGCAAGCTGTTACAACGCCCAGACTGTAGAAGGTGTGCAGGCCCTCATCAAGTGCATGAAGGACTTTGAAGCTGAACATTGATTTTTGTAGAATAGATAAGGCCAAGGGGAGTATGTTGTGGCGGCATCTGATGGATGAGTTTGGGCCAGGCGTGCTTCCCCTTAGCGTTTTTCAGTTAAACAACGAATCCAAATTAACCAATTAAATCAAATAATATGAAAGTATTAGTAGCAACAGAAAAACCGTTTGCACAAGTTGCGGTCGACGGTATCAGGAAAGAAGTTGAAAGCGCAGGTAATACGCTTGAGTTGCTTGAGAAATATACAGACGTGTCACAACTGCTTGACGCCGTTAAGGATGCGGATGCTTTGATTGTCCGCTCTGACAAGGTTACACCGGCTGTTTTGGACGCTGCCAACAACCTGAAGATTGTGGTGCGTGCCGGTGCAGGATATGACAATGTTGACATAGCGTATGCAAAGGAAAAGGGTGTTGTTGTAGAGAATACTCCCGGACAGAACTCCAACGCTGTTGCGGAACTTGTTTTCGGCCTTCTTGTGTATGCTGTACGTAATTTTTACAATGGCAAGTCAGGTACTGAATTGCTTGGTAAGAAACTCGGCATCTTGGCGTTTGGCAATGTCGGACGAAATGTTGCGCGCATAGCCAAAGGCTTCGGTATGGATGTCTATGCATACGATGCTTTCTGTCCTAAGGAAGTAATCGAGGATGCTGGTGTTCATGCGGTAGGTTCGCAAGATGAACTGTTTGAGAACTGTGACATCGTTTCGTTGCATATTCCGGCTACGCCAGAAACAAAGCAGAGTATCAATTATGCTTTGGTAAGCAAGATGAAGAAAGGCGGTATCGTTATAAATACGGCGCGCAAGGAAGTCGTAAACGAGGCGGAGTTGCTCAAATTGATGGCCGAGCGTGAAGACTTGAAGTATGTAACAGACATAAAGCCTGATGCTGATGCGGAATTTATGAAGTTTGAAGGGCGTTATTTCAGCACCCCGAAGAAGATGGGCGCACAGACATCAGAGGCGAATATAAATGCAGGAATTGCCGCAGCAAGGCAAATCAATGCTTTTTTCAAGGACGGATGTACAAAGTATCAAGTAAACAAATAATGTAAGGTATGGCTACAATCAAACCTTTTAAAGGCATTCGCCCTCCGAAACAGTATGTCGAGGAGGTGGAATCGAGACCGTATGACGTCCTTGATTCTGAAGAGGCTCGCGCAGAGGCTGGTGACAACGAGAAGAGCCTTTACCATATAATAAAGCCTGAAATAGATTTCGCTCCTGGAACAAGCGAGTATGATTCGCGTGTATATGAGAAGGCTGCGGAAAACTTTAAGAAGTTTCAGGATAAAGGATGGCTTGTACAGGACGATAAGGAACAGTATTACATTTATGCACAGACAATGAATGGCAAGACACAGTACGGTCTTGTGGTTTGTGCATTTGTGGACGACTATCTTAACGGTGTTATCAAGAAACATGAGCTTACGCGCCGGGATAAGGAAGAAGACCGCATGAAGCATGTCCGTGTGAACAATGCCAATATAGAACCGGTATTTTTCGCATACCCCGACAACAGTGTGCTCGACGCACTGATAATGCGGTATGCGGAAACCGAGCCTGAGTATGATTTTATTGCGCCTGTAGACGGTTTCCGCCATCGTTTTTGGGTCATTTCCGATGACGCTGATATCGAAACGGTTACAAGGGAGTTCGCAAAGATGCCTTCGCTCTATATTGCAGACGGACATCACCGTTCTGCTGCCGCAGCTCTTGTCGGAGCGGAAAAGGCAAAGCAGGATGCAAATCATAACGGAACCGAGGAGTATAATTACTTCATGGCTGTTTGTTTCCAGGCTTCACAGCTTACAATCCTTGACTATAACCGCGTAGTAAAAGACCTTAACGGACTAACATCTTCCGAGTTCTTATCTGCATTGGAGAAAAACTTTAATGTAGAAGAAAAGGGAACTGAGATGTATAAGCCTAATTGCCTGCATAATTTTTCCTTGTATTTGGACGGTAAATGGTACAGTCTGACAGCCAAACCGGGAACGTTTGACGATACAGACCCCATTGGCGTGCTTGACGTTGACATATCAAGCCGCCTGATTCTTGACGAGATTCTCGGTATAAAGGATTTGCGTTCGGACAAGCGGATTGACTTTGTTGGCGGCTTGCGTGGCTTGGATGAATTGAAACGCAGGGTTGATAGCGGCGAGATGCGTATGGCTTTGGCATTGTATCCCGTTACAATGAAGCAGATAATGGACATTGCTGACAGCGGAAAAATAATGCCGCCTAAAGCTACATGGTTCGAGCCGAAACTGCGTTCAGGATTGGTTATACACAAACTTTCGTAAGTTTTGTTGCCTGATATGGGTTCAGATGAGTTTAAGACCATAACGAATATAGGCGAGGGAACTTACTCCGAAAAGAGGAGTAAGTTCCTTGCTTTCTCGCATCATGTCGAGAATGTAGACGAAGTTAAAGACATATTGCAGTCGTACCGCAAGAAATATTATGATGCCCGGCACGTCTGTTACGCTTATGTTCTTGGCCCGGAGCGTGATGTGTTCCGTGCGAATGACGACGGCGAGCCAAGCAGTACGGCAGGGAAACCGATACTTGGGCAAATAAACAGCAATGAGTTGACGGATATCCTTGTCGTTGTCGTGCGTTATTATGGCGGTGTAAACCTTGGTACAAGCGGTTTGATAGTTGCATATAAAACTGCGGCAGCGGAGGCGTTGGCGGCCTCTAATGTGGTTTCGCGGCAGGTGGAAGAGATTGTTTCTTATAGTTTTCCATACGTGATGATGAATTCTGTGATGCGTGTTGTTAAGGAGATGAAGCCCAGGATAGTATCGCAAAATTATGAAGGTACGTGTGAGATAAAGTTGGGAATACGGCGTTCGGAGGCTTCCACCCTTAGGGCGAAACTCGAAAAACTTTCATTTGAATGACGATTTTTTTGCAGGAATAAAAAAATATATTATCTTTGCACCCGTCAAATGCAGGCGAGATGGAATTTGTTTTCCGTTCCGTTTGTCAAAAAAGGAAGATTGGCAGAGTGACCGAATGCGCTGGACTCGAAATCCGGTATACCCATTGCGGGTATCGGGGGTTTGAATCCCTCATCTTCCGCTTTAGTTTTTCAAAAAATGAGAGGCAAATTTTTGTTTCTCATTTTTTTGTTTTGTAGAGACGGTTGTATGCTTCAGGCCACAGAAAAAGCATTTATGCTATTTATCAGACATTTGTTTTGCACATACAATATTTTTCATACCTTTGCACGGTAAAAATTGCGCCATGCGATTTTTTACAGTATGGTTGAAACCGGTTTATTATGTCCAGCAAAATTGATACGTCCAATATGTTCAACGTTTAAGACCGTTGTATTGTTTATGACATTACATGCAAACAGGTATTTTACAATGACGAAACAGTGTGCAATGTATTGACAATTAACTATTACATTAAAGATGAGCAAACTGAACACCATAATTTTATTTATAACCGTGATGCTGCCGATACTCTGTTCGTGCAATGGAGGCGGCACGAAGGAGGCTCTTTCCGGCGGAGATACAATAGAAATGAAATATGCCCGGCGGTTGACTATCGTAAAAATCGACAGTTGTGCTGTGGTGACTTTGCATGACCCTTGGAACAAAGGCCAGGCGCTTCACACTTATATTCTTGTACCTGATAAGTTGGCAGGAGACGATGCGGCACGTTATAAATGGGCCGAGGAGCTTGCCGGTACGTTGGCGGCCAGCGGGCAGGCTGCCGATATTGTGCGCACACCTTTGCGGCATGCGGTAATTGCCACGTCAACGCATTGTGCCCTGCTTGAAAAATTGGGGAAAAGTGACGCTGTACGTGGTGTCTGCGATGTGCAATACATAAATCTGCCATGGGTTAAAGAGCGTTTGAAGAAAGGAGTGACGACCGACTGCGGCAACGGCATGACGCCTACGCTTGAAAAGATTATCGAGACCGGTGCCGATGCAATATTAATCTCGCCGTTCCAAAACAGCGGTGGATACGGACGCCTTGGCGAATGGGGAAAGCCGATAATAGAAGTAGCCGATTACATGGAAACGTCAGCATTGGGGCGTGCGGAGTGGATGAAATTCTATGGAATGCTGTTCGGAGCTGAGCATGAGGCGGACAGCATCTTCAACGATATGGAGTTGCGTTACAACCAGTTAAAGGCCATCGCGCGCAAATCTGCTACCCGGCTTTCGATAATCATTGACAAAGTTAGCGGCCCGGTTTGGTATGTTCCTGGCGGTAAAAGCACCTTGGGGCAGATTATGGCCGATGCAAATGCGGAATACGCATTTTCTTCCGACGGAAATAGCGGAAGCCTGCCACTTACTTTTGAAACCGTACTTGCAAAAGCCAAGGATGCTGACGTGTGGATGTACAGGCATGACAGCCGTCAGCCTGCAACTTACAAGGCGCTGCTTGCTGAAAATCCGGGTTACGCCCAGTTCAAGGCTTTCAGGGAACAGCGCGTCTACGGGTGCAGCACTACAGGGGAAAGCACATTTTACGAGGATACACCTTTCAGTCCTGATTTACTGTTAAGAGATTTCATCATAATAACACATCCTGACCTTAAGCAACTTGGGGAGCCAAAGTATTTCCGTAAACTGAAATGAGCAAAGGCACAAAAGCCAACATTGTAATGGCTGCAGCATTATTGCCGCTGTTTGCCATGAACCTCGCCTTCGGTGCGGTGGACATTCCTTTGGCGGATGTCGTAAGTATTCTTACCGGCAAATACGATGGCGACGGCGCATGGAAATACATTGTGCTCAACGCGCGTCTGCCGCAGGCCATAACGGCGATGCTGTGCGGCAGTTCGCTTGCAGTCAGCGGATTGTTGCTGCAGACGGCGTTCCGCAATCCATTGGCCGGGCCGTCGATATTCGGAATAAATAGCGGAGCCAGTCTCGGAGCGGCCATTGTCCTGCTGTCGTTTGGTGGCGGCATAACGGTTGGCAGCGTAACCCTTGGCGGCTTCATGGCCGTGCTTGCCGCGGCGTTTGCCGGGGCGGTGGCTGTAATGATGCTTCTGCTCGTATTCGCGGGGATGGTAAGAAGCAACGTGATGCTGCTAATCGTAGGTGTCATGATAGGTTACATTGCCTCTTCAGCCATATCACTTTTGAATTTTTTTGCGACCGAAGAAGGGGTGCACTCTTACATGGTATGGGGGCTTGGCAACTTCGGTGGCGTTTCGTTAAATCAAATTCCAGTGTTCGCAGCAGTTACGGTTGCCGGCCTGGCATGGGCGCTAATGCTTATAAAACCGCTTAATGCGCTGTTGCTTGGCGAGCAATATGCCGAGAACCTTGGAGTCAACACTATCCGCCTGCGCAACCAGCTGCTTGTTGTTACGGGTCTTCTTACTGCGTCTGCAACGGCATTTTGCGGTCCTATAGCGTTTATCGGCCTCGCCGTTCCGCACATATCGCGCATGACGCTCAATACCGACAACCACAGGCATCTTATCCCATCAACAATCTTTACAGGAGCGGCGGTTGCCCTTGTCTGCAACTTCATCTGTACTTTGCCGGGTGAAAACGGCATCATTCCGCTAAACGCCATAACCCCGATAATGGGCGCACCGGTGATAATATACGTGATAACAAGGCGCAGGTACTGATTTCCGGCTTTTTGCCATAGGGGTGTGCGCGTAGCGTTTTTTTATTATGTCTTGCATGATGCGGCGTCCTAATAATGTTCCGTAGTAATCTCGTGACGGTTTGTTGTATTTTGTTTTCGACATAAGATTGCGGAGATTGTTCAACGCTTTGTCAGAGGCTGACTTTCAACAGGTTACAACGGCTGTTGTAAAAGGTGGCAAATTGCATTCCAATTGATGGCCTTTTACATAGCGGTTTGCCACCTTTTGCATGCCGTTTGACCGTCTTTTACAAACAAGTATTCAGGCAATGAAAAGTCATCGCAGCTGTGAAAGGCTGATAAAGTATAACAAATTGAAAAAAAGATTGACATTTTATGAATTCTGAACCATTTGTGATATATTTGCATCATATACTAACACTTCAACCCACAATAACATGAAAAAGAACAAATTTCTTACAGTGGCGTTGGCCACTACGATTGGGCTGACCGCTTTTTGCGGAACGGCTGGTGCGCAAGAAACTGCATTGCCGAAGCCGGCGCAAAGCAATGTTGTCGGCAGCCTGACAAAGGCTTTGCAGGACCGGCGCTCAACACGCACGTTTACGGATAAAACATTGTCAGACCAGACGTTGGCGGACTTGTTATGGGCTGCCGACGGTGTAAACCGCAAGGACGGCAAACGTACCGCTCCGTCAGCGATGAACCGTCAGGACGTGACAATATACGTAGGCAAGGCTGACGGCACTTTCAGATATGATGCGGAAACAAACACATTAGTGAAAATTGGCGGCGGGGATTTGCGCAAGGCTGCAGCTGGCCGCAACAAGTTCATTGCCACCGCTCCTGTTGTCCTCGTGATAGCCTCTGACATGGGCTTGACGCAAGGCAATGCCGCCATAAGTGGACTGAACGTCGGTGCGGTGATGCAGAATGTGTACTTGTATTGTGCGGCAAACGGGCTGGCTACAGTATGCTGCTACGCTGGTACCGAACCTGCCGATATGCAGAAATTCCTCGGCATAAAAGAAAACATTGTTCCGCTGGTTTATATGCCGGTAGGATATTGAAATTGACGATGTACAAGTTAAAAGTGAAAAATCCACATGTCGACAACTTAACGGACATGTGGATTTTTCACTTTTAACTTTTACGTATTCACTGTTTTTATTCGTATCTCATTGACTTTGCCGGACGTACTTTTGATGCAAAGAAGCTTGGCGCTATTAGTACAAAGACGCTGACTATCAACGTTGCTGCGTTGAGCAACAGTATTGCCGGCACGTTCAGCTCAACCGGAACAGTGTCAACATAATACGTTGCCGCGTCAAGCTTTACTACTCCTGTAAGTTCTTGCAACGCTATAAGGCCGAGTCCGACAATGTTGCCAATAAGCATGCCTTTGCCGATTATGAATACGGCGAACCACAGGAATGTCTTGCGTACAGTGCCGTTGCGTGTGCCAAGGGCTTTCAGCACGCCAATCATCGCCGTGCGTTCAAGGATTATTATGAGCAATCCTGAAATCATGGTAAATCCTGCAACGCATAGCATCAGTGCAAGGATAATCCATACGTTCAGGTCAAGCAGGTCAAGCCAAGTGAAAATTTGAGGGTTGGAGTCTTGTACAGTTTCCGATGAATAAGTCTCACCGTAACGGTCAATCGTGCGGTTCACCTTTTTCACCAAGTTCTCTTCAACGGCGTTAATGTCGTCAAAATTGTTTACAGTTAGTTCGGCTCCGCCAGTCTGGCCGGTTTCCCAGCCGTTAAGGCGTACTGTTGTATAAAGGTCGGTGAAGCAGATTGCTTCGTCAAACTTTGACAGGTTTGTCTGGTAAACGCCTGAAACGGTGAAACGGCGGGCGCGTACTCCGTTGTTGTCTATAAAATAAGCAAACACTTTGTCGCCGGTTTTCAGCCTCAGCCTGTCAGCCATTATTTTGGATACCAGTATCTTGTTGTGCCCAATGGAGTCACTGAACATTGGTATTGAGCCGTTTACAAGATTGTCATGTATGAAAGTAGTGTCATATTCTTCAGCAATTCCTTTGAATGCGACGCCAAGAAAATCGCTGTCGGTTTTCAGTATTCCTTGTTTGACGGCATACCTTTGCACATGCTTCACGCCGTCAATCGAACGCAATACGGCCATCATGCTGTCGTCTATGCAGATTGGGCGCGTGTCACGTCCGTGCAGCGACATGAAGTTAGCGACAGTTATATGGCTGCCAAAGCCAACGACTTTGTCACGTATTGTATGCTTGAAGCCGAACACAACACTGACTGAAACAAGCATTACGGCAAGGCCGATGGCGACGCCTGCAGTGGCGATGCGCATCGCCGGACGACCTACTTTCTGCCTTGCGTCGTTTGCAGAATAAATGCGTCTTGCTATGAATAATGGCAAATTCATTCTTCGTCCACCCTCCCCGGATAAGCTTCAAGAGCCTTGCGCAGCACGATTAGCGACCGTACAAGGTCTTCTTTGTTTAATACGTATGCAATCCTCACTTGGTTGCGCCCTGCCCCTGGAGTTGTATAAAAGCCTGAAGCAGGAGCCATCATGACGGTTTCGCCCTCGTAATTGAATTCTTCAAGGCACCATCGGCAGAACTTCTCGCTGTCGTCAACAGGAAGTTTTGCAACCGTATAGAACGCTCCCATAGGTATGGGAGAATACACTCCGGGTATTCGGTTGAGTCCGTCAATCAGGCATTTGCGCCGCTCTACGTATTCGTCGTACACGTTCCTGTAATATTCTTCTGGCGCATCGAGCGAAGCCTCGGCGGCAATCTGTCCGATAAGGGGAGGGGACAGACGCGCCTGACAGAATTTCATCACAGCACGCCGCACCTCCGCATTCTTTGTAATCAGCGCGCCAATACGTATTCCGCATTCGCTATAGCGCTTGCTGACAGAGTCAATCAACACCACGTTTTGTTCTATTCCTTCAAGGTGGCACGCGCTTATGTAAGGCGAACCGGTGTAGATATACTCGCGGTAAACTTCGTCGGAGAACAGGTAAAGGTCGTATTTTTTCACGAGGTCGCGTATCTGGTGCATTTCGCGTCGCGTGTAAAGGTAGCCTGTCGGGTTGTTGGGATTACATATAAGTATGGCGCGTGTGCGTTCGTTTATAAGCTCTTCAAACTTCTCCACCTTTGGCAATGAGAAGCCTTCTTCGATTGTTGTGGTTATCGTCCGTATCTTCGCGCCGGCAGATATGGCAAAAGCCATATAGTTTGCATAGGCCGGTTCAGGTACGATAATCTCGTCGCCGGGGTTCAGGCACGACATGAAGGCGAACAACACAGCCTCACTGCCGCCGCAGGTGATGATTATGTCGTCGGCGTTTACATTGATGTTGTACTTCTTGTAGTATGATACGAGCTTTTCCCTGTAGCTTGAATACCCTTGTGAAGGTGAGTATTCAAGAATTGTACGGTCAATATTGTGTATCGCATCAAGCGCAACCTGTGGGGTCGGCAGGTCTGGCTGGCCGATGTTCAGATGGTAAACCTTTATTCCACGTTTTTTCGCCGCTGCGGCCAAAGGTGCCAGTTTGCGTATCGGCGACTCCGGCATTTCCAATCCGCGGACAGATATTTGGGGCATGTTTGTTGTCTTTTTATTATTGAAAACGGCAGCAAAGTTACAAAAAACAATTGTAATAAGCTAATAAAACAATAATTATCAGTTAAAGAAGTTCCATGACACACCGAAGCGGAAAATACGTCCGTTTATGGGATAATGTGGCACAAGGAAACTGTTTCCACTGCTTGCGTTGACATGGCTCATCATTACGAAGAAGCGCGTGTGCTTCAAGTGCATGTTCGCATAGGCGTTCACTATCGGGTAATTGCCGGTTTCCACATTGGCCGCTCCATTGTCCTGAACGGTGAACTGACCGAGGGCGGGGCTATAGTCAAGCGCCTTGTACTTTGTGAAGAAGCGTGCGTCGGCACCCAAGTCAATCGTAAGTACCTTGGCAACCTTGAAATGCAGGTATAGGTTCGTGTACACATTGAGCATCGGTACTGGCAAAACATTCTCGTCGCTCGACTTCTGATAAGTCACTACGTTTTCCCAATAGAGCGGTCCGAGACGGAAATCCTGCGCCAGCTGTAATGTGAGCAGGCTTATGTTCTTGCCGCTTTGCCGCACCGATACAGTGTTGCCGCTGCGTCCGAAATCTTCGGTTATGTTGTAACTCTGTGCAAAATACGTATAGTTCTGCAGGTTGTCATAAGCCACACGAAGCCGTGTACGTGTGCGCTTGAGTGAGAATGCACCCTCGATGTGTGTGCGCATTTCCTGGTCAAGGCCGTCGTTGTCCCACCAGAAGTGCTTTGAATGGTAATGGCGGTAATAGAACGTGGGGTTGAGCCTGTGGAAATAAGCATTGGCGGCAAGCGTCACCGTGTCCTTGAACAGGCGGAAGTTGAGGTCGGCTTTTCCGTCAATCTTCAGCTGTCCGGCATCCTCGCCGAGCAGCCAGGCTTCAGCAGTAACGTCATAATGAAGCGTTTTCCCCTGCGCCTTGAGCAGCTGTCCGCCTACGCTAAGGTTGTGTTCGTTGTATGAAGTGCGTCCTCCAACAGAATCAGGCAGTGTGAAATGTCTTAAATCGGATGTGATGAAAGCCCTCAGCCCGGCTTTTGCCCATTTGTTGAAACCTTCAAGCAGTGCTACGCCGAAAGTATTTTTCAGGGAGTAATGCGTTGTTCGGTCATATATGGAGTCGCCGGTGAACTTCTCGTTCACGGGGAACGTGTTTGCATAATAGCCTTCCGGAGTGTCGTATGCCTGATATATGCGTTTGTAATTGTCGAACTTCAGTGTATGTATGAAGCTTGTTACAGGCACATATTCGTCTTTCATCCACATTGTGTCTTCCTGTGCGATACTGTCCTGGCGCGCCGAGGCGGCAAGCAGGCTGTCGGCTGCGGCCTTGTCAACAGAAATACGGTCGCCCGACGTTTTCACGGTGTCAGCCGGTTCGTTGCCGGCAATCACGGCGTCGTCAGGCCGTCCGGAAAACGTCTTTTGTTCGTCAAATTCGTCTTCATCAAACTCCCGGCCTTCCTTTTCCGCTTTCTTTCTGGCTTCCTCTTTGGCTTTTTTTGCGGCGTTCTCCTTTTGCGACTCCATGGCAAACTTCTTTGCCTTGATTTCGTCTTCGGTCATCTTTACCTTGCGCCTGAAACCGAAGCTGTATCTGTGGGAGAAGAAAATGTGCTGGTTGTCATTGCGGTTCCAGTTTTCCTGCAACACCGTAGGTATCTCGTCATTGCGGAAGTTGTCCTCGAAGGATTCCGGGTGGGTGATGTATTGGTCGTCGGTTATACCGCCGTTTTCGGCCACTTTCTCATGGTTGGTCGATAGCAACAGGTGTGCCTGATAGCGTTCGCCGAGATACGAGCCGTACATTGAATAATTGAAATGCGACGTGCTCTGGTTCTGGTAATAGCCGCGTCCGTAAATGTAATCGAACTTGAAACCTACGCCCAACCGCTTACCAGCGTTGACACCGAACAGGGCCTTGAAGTGGTCCTCGCCGTTTGTCCTGTTGCCGCATGTATTATAAGATATGTTTGTGATTGGCGACAGCGTGTTGGTGAAATGAAACTTGTCAACAGGCGTTATGAAGTAATCATAAGGCTGCGTGAATATGAACTGCTCATTCTCGTCGCGGTCGATGAAGATGCGGTTGATGCGGGCTGAACCGAGATTGCCAAGCGTGTTGTATTCTCCGCGCAGTCCTTCGGTGAATATGGAGTTCATGTACATGTGGGGCATGGTGTCGGGTTCGGCGGCAATACGCTCACCGAACCGTTCGTCCACAGTCCACACCTTCAGCCCTTTCGGTATTTCCTGGTCTTTATGTTGAAGCGAGTCGCGGCGCGACGTGCTGTTTGTATTTGAACTTGTAAAGCTGCCGTTGTCAGTAAGTTGGTTGAAGTCTTGCGCGCCAACAGGCAGGCAGGCCAGCACCAGCAGAACCGGCAAAGCGAAGATTAACTTTGCTCTCATTTCATGAAACGGAATACGCATTCTACAATCTTGAACACCATCGCAGCGAGGATGATGACCGTACCGGCCTCACGGCCGCATTGGTAAAACACAACTACGCCAACAACTGCACCCACCATGAATATGATGTTGAGAATGTTGCGCAGCACGATATAGCGGTCGCTGCCGTTGCCGCGCCTGCGTGTATGGCGGCTGTCGCCGGCAGTATTGTCTTGATTGGTTATCATTGATAGTTCGTTAAATTGATGCTAAATGAAAGTTTATTGCAACGCGGCCTTGCGGATGACGTTGAAAAGATAGTCCTTGCGGTCTACGGTCTTACGGCGGAACTTGGCCGAACCCGGCACAAGGCGTGTCTTTCTCTTGTTGAGCGCGTTCTCGTCGTTAATCCATTCCTCCGCCTTGTACACATATCCGCCTCCCGGAGCGCGTCCTTCCTCGTAGCGGTATGATATCCGGCTCATGGTGACGGTCAGGTGGTTGTCCTTGCAGTAGGCGATTAGCGTATAAAAGAACTTCGTCCTGTCAAGTGCGAAAAACGTGTCGGTAAATACCAGCCATTCCCTTATGGCCGCCACGACTATGTGCTCTTTCTTGTTCACAAGAGTCACGTTGCTGCCTTCTATCTGGTTCTCGGTTTTGGTAAGGTCGGTGAAGCACTGCAACATTATGTCGTATATCTGCTCGGCAGTCTTGCCAGGAACATCCACGTCCATCGTCCAAACAACCTTCCCGTCAACCTCAGTGACGGCGCCTTCAAGATATTTGGCGTCGGGGTTAGGCTTTTCTTCCTTTTGTTCTTTTTCCTGGTTGCCGGTATTTTTACCTGCATCCGGCCTTTCCCAAACGCCTTGTGACATGGCCGCGAATGGCATTAGGAATATGGCAAGAATAAAAAACAGTCTCATTTCTAACGCAAATATTTTTGCAAAGTTACGAATTTTAAACCGACAGCCATAACAAAAAGCATTATTTAACATCAATGGAGAAACGACGGACATCGGCGAAACATCATGGCTGCGGCGATTTGGCAGTGTTGCAAAAAGCAAGCAATAGGGTGTAGAGGCTTGCCAAAACGTCAGATGTGAAATGTCAACGGAAATACATGAAGCAGGAAACGGTAAGGCTGTAAACTGTGTTCCGACGAGTCAAAAACAGCCTTTCGTGTTGCCGTTAGCCGTTTCTTGCAATGTAAAACATGGCCTTTTGCAACGTAAAAGGATGCCTTTTGCAATTGGAAAGGCCGTCGGAAAGTGCCTAAAACACCGCGCAAAAGCCTCGTTTTGACGGTTTTTGCGCCCTGTTCCTGCGTCTTGCGGCTGCACATTTTGCAATGTTCCGCCATAACGTATTGTCCTGAAGGCATTTGCGTTTGCGCACTTTTACGGGCGTTATTTCGGCCAAACGTATTTCCATTTCAGAAGAACGCAACGTGGAAACGTCATGGAAAATCAAAAAGAAAGCGGAATGACTGTTCCGCTTTCTTTATTTTTCTTTTTCTTCCAGCATGGCCTGTAGCCGCAGAAGCTCGTCGCGGAACTGTGCGGCCTGTATGAAGTCAAGCTCTTTGGCGGCCTTTTTCATAAGGCGTGTGGTGTTGGCTATGCTCTTTTCAAGCTGCTCGCGGCTCATTGTCTGCACAATGGGGTCGGCGGCGAAAGCCACGTGCTCTTCCTCGATATACGGCTTGTACTTGGGTGAAGTCTTTGGTGCCGCTTCCTCGACCGGGGCAGTGCCGAGCGCATTGCGCTTGATGTCTTTGGTTATCTGGCGCGGAACTATGTGGTGAAGCTCGTTATAATGCAGCTGTTTTTCGCGTCGGCGCAGGGTCTCGTCGATGGTCAGCTGCATGCTGGCCGTTATCTTGTCTGCATACATTATTACCTTGCCGTTTACGTTTCGGGCGGCACGTCCGGCGGTCTGCGTCAGCGAGCGGTGCGAACGGAGGAAGCCCTCCTTGTCGGCATCGAGTATCGCTACGAGCGAGACTTCGGGCAAGTCCAACCCCTCGCGCAACAGATTGACGCCCACAAGGACATCGAACACACCCTCACGCAGGTCGTTCATGATTTTAACACGGTCGAGCGTGGCAACGTCGCTGTGTATGTAATTGGCCCGGATGCCGTGGTTCAGCAGGTATTCGGTCAGCTCTTCGGCCATGCGTTTTGTCAAAGTGGTGACGAGGGTGCGCTCTCCGCGCCCGTTGCGTTGCAGTATTTCCTCCATGAGGTCGTCCACCTGGTTCTCGCTCGGGCGCACTTCTATTTCGGGGTCGAGCAGCCCGGTAGGGCGTATTACCTGCTCGACGACAATTCCGCCGGCCTCTGCAAGCTCGTAGTCGGCGGGTGTTGCCGAGACGTATATGACCTGATGTATCATCGAGTGGAACTCGTCGAACGTAAGAGGACGGTTGTCGAACGCCGCAGGAAGCCGGAAACCGTATTCCACGAGGTTGGTTTTCCTTGCGCGGTCGCCGCCGTACATCGCGCTGATTTGCGGCACGCTGACATGGCTCTCGTCGATAACGAGCAGGTAATCTTTCGGGAAAAAGTCAAGCAGGCAGTACGGCTTCTGTCCCGGCTGGCGTCCGTCGAAATATCGAGAATAGTTCTCTATGCCTGAGCAATGTCCCAGCTCCTTAATCATCTCCATGTCATATTCAACACGTTCCTTAATGCGCTGGGCCTTAATGGTGTCGCCAATCTCGTTAAAGTAATCTATCTGTTTGGTCAGGTCGTCCTGTATTTCACGTATGGCGATTTCCGTCTGCTCTTTTGAAGTCACGAAGAGGTTGGCCGGATAAATCTGATATTCGTCGAAAGAGGCCATACGGTGGAAACTTATGGAGTCCATTTCCTCGATTGAGTCGATTTCGTCGTCCCAGAACGACACGCGCAACACGTTGTCGCTGTACGCCATGAATATGTCTACCGTGTCGCCCTTTACGCGGAAATTGCCGCGCTTCAGCTCTATGTCGTTACGCACGTAGAGGGCGTTGACGAGGCTGCGCAGGAAAGCGTTGCGGTCGAGCTTCTGTCCGCGTTTGAGCGAAATGACGCTCTTCGCCATCTCCACAGGGCCGCCCATACCGTAAATGCACGACACTGAAGACACCACAACGACATCCTTCCGCCCTGAAAGCAGTGACGAGACAGCAGAAAGGCGCAGGCGGTCAATCTCCTCGTTGATAGCCAAATCCTTCTCGATGTAGGTGTCGGTCTGCGGCAGGTATGCTTCGGGTTGGTAATAATCGTAGTATGAAACGTAGTATTCCACGGCGTTGTCGGGGAAAAACGACTTCATCTCGCTGTACAGCTGGGCTGCAAGTGTTTTGTTGTGGCTCAGGATGAGCGTAGGTTTGTTCACATTGGCAATGACGTTTGCAATGGTGAACGTCTTGCCGGAGCCGGTTACGCCGAGCAGAACCTGCGCCTCGTCGCCGGCAAGCACGCCGTCGGTAAGCTGGCGGATGGCTTCAGGCTGGTCGCCAGTAGGACTGTATCCGGAAACAAGTTTGAAATCACTCATGGCTTAAAATTCATGTTGAAGGGCAAGGGTAGGGCGCAGACGGATTGGAAAATACGAGGCAAGACGTAAGTTCCTGTCATTAAGCATGTTGCTGCGGACTTTCCAAAAGACCGTATATTGCGTCGCAAAAGGCCGCCTTTTACGCTCCAAAATGCCGCATATTGCAAGGCGAAAGACCGCCTTTTGCAAACCTTGGCATGCTGCCCTGTTCCGCAAGATGCGCCCGGGCAGTCTGCAAAGTTACGCAATATTCATGATTACCGGCAATAAAGGCATACATAAAAGTGAAATTTTTGCAAAATTGGCAGCAAAGCTTTGCCAATTATAAGATAATGTGTATTTTTGCATCCAAATACGGAATTTTATGAAGAAGAAATTTCTAATCCCAATATTTGCCGTAATATTGCTTTCAGGGTGCGCACACGAATTCAATCAAGTGTATAAATCACAGAATTACGCTTACAAGTACGAGTATGCAAAGGAGTGCTTTGCCCGTGGCAAATATGCGCAGGCCATAACGCTGCTGCAAGAGCTTGTGACCATCCAAAAGGGTACGGACAACGCGGAGGAGAGCCTATATATGCTCGCCATGGCGCAGTATAACGACATGGATTATGAGGGCGCAGCGATGACATTCAAGAAGTACAAACAGACTTATCCTAAAGGCATTTATGCCGAGATGGCCTCTTTTTATATAGGTGAAAGCCTGTACATGAGCACACCTGAGCCGCGACTGGACCAGACGCAGACTGTAAATTCGATAGCCGCATTCCAGGAGTATATGGATATTTACCCTGAAGCCAAGCTTAAGGACAAGGCGCAGCAAAGGCTGTTTGAACTGCAGGACAAGCTTGTGAAGAAAGAGCTTTATTCGGCGGAGCTGTATTACAACCTCGGAACTTACTTCGGCAACTGCACCAGCGGAGGAAGCAACTACGAGGCTTGCATCATCACGGCGCAAAACGCTATAAACGACTATCCCTACAGTGCAATGCGCGAAGACTTCGCTTTGCTTATAATGAAAAGCAAGTTCGAACTGGCACAGCAGAGCGTGGAGGAAAAGAAGCTTGACCGTTACAGGGATGCCGAAGACGAATGCTACGGTTTCATAAACGAGTATCCGGAATCGAAAAACAAGAAACTTGCCGAGAAATACATCGCATCGTGCAAGAAATACACAGGAGAGAAATAACAACAAAAATTATAACCTACATTATAAAATGGATTACAAAAAGTCAAAAGCCCCTACGAACACAGTGACCCGCAATATCATGGATCTCTGTGATGAAACAGGAAACATCTACGAAAGCGTTGCCATCATTTCCAAGCGCGCAAACCAAATCTCTGTTGAGATAAAGCAGGATTTGAGCAAGAAGCTTGCAGAGTTTGCGTCTTACAACGACAGCCTTGAGGAAGTTTTCGAGAATAGGGAACAAATAGAAATATCAAGGTATTATGAGAAACTGCCGAAGCCTACTCTCTTGGCTACACAGGAGTTCCTCGACGGCAACGTGTATTGGCGTGACACCCAGAAGGACAACGCAAAGGAAGCACAATGATACAGCGTAAACAGACATTGTTCCTGCTGATAGCAGTGATAGCGGCGGTAATCTGCCTGTGCCTTCCGTTGGGCGAGTTTGCGGCAGGAAACGTAATGGGCAGAAAGTCGGTTCTGTATAATCTTTGGATTACACGTCCCGATGGCAGCCATGATTTTTCTGTATGGGCACTGTTCGCCATACTGCTTGTCACTTGCCCCATTTCACTGTTGGCAATCTTCTCGTATAAGAACAGGATTACCCAAAGCCGCTTCTGTATGTTCAACATACTGCTTCTGCTTGGATGGTATGTTGTATTGGCGGCCATGACGTTGAATACGAAGGGTGTAGGTGGAAGTTTCAGCGTATCGATAACGTCGGCTCTTCCTGCCGTATCGATAATACTTCATTTCATGGCAAGGAAAGCCATCTTGGCCGATGAGGCGTTAGTGCGCTCGGCAGACCGCATACGTTGACAGAATAAATAAGGTGAAATAAATAGCCGGTGGATACATGTTGGTATCCATCGGCTTTTATTTTTCTGTTCAAATTATCTTTGGATGCACTTTGTAAACAATGCTCAGAAAGTGTAATTATTTTACATTTTCATGCAGAAAAGGCTTTTATCCATGCAAAAATAGAATTTTATTGAAAAAAGACGCGAAAACATTTGGTGGTTCCAAAAAAACTGCGTACCTTTGCATCGCAATTAAGGGAAAGGCCCCGTGGCTCAACTGAATAGAGCATCTGACTACGGATCAGAAGGTTACAGGTTTGAATCCTGTCGGGGTCACAACAACGAATGCTAAATGATTGATTATTAATCATTTAGCATTTTTCCTTTACATAAATTGTGCAATAGAAAAACAAAGTTGTTCAATCGTATGAAATGGCAGTTGTGCATATAGCAACGCTCAATGAATAGCATTTCTTATTTAACGCTATTCAACAATGGACAGGCTTGCGTGTAAGTTTGTCTTTTTATTGTTTTGCCATTATTCCAATTTTTATAATACAGTGATGTGTCATGCTGCTTTGCGTGGCAGGACGTGTCACATCATTTCGAGTTGAACAATGAACTATACATATAAAAACATCTTGCTCATCAACTTCCCGGTAATGATGAGCATTCTTGTCGAGCAGTTAATCAATATCACCGATGCTGTTTTTCTTGGTCACGTGGGTGAAATAGAGTTAGGTGCGTCCGCTCTTGCCGGGATATGGTATTTGGCTATCTATATGCTCGGCTTCGGTTTCAGTCAAGGCTTGCAGGTTGTTGTGGCAAGGCGCAACGGTGAGCAACGTTATCTCGAAGCAGGAAAGACGTTTTTTCAGGGATTGTTTTTTCTGTCAGGGTTTGCAGTCCTTTTGTGCCTGTTCTCAAATTTGGTTTCTCCACTGCTTCTGGCCGGAATGATTACATCTGCCGAAGTGTATTGTGCGGTCATGGATTATATGGATTGGCGTATTTGGGGGCTGTTGTTCTCTTTCCCTTTTCTTGCATTGCGTTCGTTCCTGGTTGGTGTCACCCGGACAAGAGCTTTGAATGTGGCGGCTGTTACGGCCGTGCTGGTGAATATTCCGGGCAACTGGCTGCTTGTATTACATTCTGATATGGGAATGGCAGGGGCGGCTATTGCTTCGTCTTTTGCCGAGTTCTGTTCGTTGGTGGTATTGGTTGCCCATGTTCTCAGGAGAAAGGATAAGCGTTGCTATGGCTTGCATTGTTGGCGGTTTGACAAGCGTATATTATGTCATGTTTGCCGTGTGTCTGTGTGGAGCATGTTCCATTCGTTTATCAGTGTTGCACCGTGGTTCCTGTTTTTCATGGCTATTGAGCGTTTGGGCGAGACGCAGCTTGCGGTGGCAAATATCATTCGCAGCATTTCCACGCTGTTGTTTGTCGTTGTCAATTCGTTCGCTGCGACTACATCTTCTTTGGTTGGCAATCTGATAGGTGCAAATGAAAAAGATAAGGTGTTGTCGTTATGCGGTAGGGTTATCTGCTTGGGTTACGCGATAGGATTTCCGTTGATAGCCTTTGCGCTGATGTTCCACAATTCGGTTATCGGCATGTACACTGAAAATCCGGGTATAGTGCGAGATGCATGGTTGCCGTTTGTAGTGATGCTGTTAAACTATGTCTTTGCGCTTCCAGGCTATGTATATATGAATACTGTTATCGGAACGGGAGCAACACGGGTGGCTTTTGTTTTTCAGGTGACAACAATTTCTGCATACCTGCTGTATTTGTGGTGGTTGAGTCGTTGTGATGTGCCTCTTGCTGTCTATTGGACTGTGGAATATTTGTTTGTAATCGGGCTTGGAGTCCAGTCTGTTATTTATCTTAAATGTAAACGTTATTAAAATCAAAATATCATGATGAAAAAGATGTATCCACGTAAGGGAGATACGCAGACCGTGTATCTGAATGCTGTAGTAAAAGACCCTTCTATTGAAGTGGGCGACTATACAGTTTATAATGATTTTGTGTCAGACCCGTTGCTTTTTGAGAGAAACAATGTGCTTTATCACTATACCATTAATCATGAGCGGCTGATAATCGGAAAGTTCTGCTCCATTGCCTGTGGTGCGAAATTCCTATTCAACTGTGCAAACCATGCATTGAAATCCTTATCTACTTACACTTTCCCTCTGTTTTACGCGGATTGGGGCTTGGATAAATCGGATGTTGTAACCGCCTGGGACAATAAAGGCGACATAGTGGTAGGGAATGATGTTTGGATTGGCTATGAAGCGGTTATAATGGCTGGGGTACGTATCGGCAACGGAGCAATCATTGCCGCCCGTGCAGTTGTCACAAAAGACGTGCCTCCATATACAATAGTCGGCGGTGTGCCAGCCCGGCCGATAAGAAAACGTTTCAGTGACGAAACAATAAATAGGCTGGAAGCGCTTAAATGGTGGGATTGGCCTTGTGAAAAGATACGGAGATGCTTGCCGTATATTTGCAATGGGGATATAAATGGGTTGGTTGAAATGCTGTTTTGAATACTTAATAAAAACGCCCGACTTTACATTCTTGAATGTGAAGTCGGGCACTTGTCTTGCAGAAACATTGACTTACAATGTTTGTTGCGGTGCGTACGGGACTCGAACCCGTGACCTCCTGCGTGACAGGCAGGCATTCTAACCAGGCTGAACTAACGCACCTGATGCGAATAAGGTTTGTCTTTTATGTCTTGCGGTGCGTACGGGACTCGAACCCGTGACCTCCTGCGTGACAGGCAGGCATTCTAACCAGGCTGAACTAACGCACCCTTTCGGACATCTCCTTATTTGCGGTTGCAAAGGTATGAATATTTTTTATAACGGCCAAAGAATGTAGAGACTTTTTATAAAAAAAGTTGCAAAAGCAGGGCGTCATGATAGTTTTTGCCGTCAAAAAGCCAGTCTTTCAGTTCTGTTGAGCGTATAAATCCGCATTTTTCGAACAGTCTTAGTGACTGGATGTTGTCTTTGTCTACATACGCATATATTTGATGGAGGTGCAAAATGCTGGTTGAATATTCCTTTATTTTGCTGATTGTCGCTTGAGCCAGGCCCTGATTCCTGAATTTTTTTTCTATAACAATGCCAATTTCGGCCCTCATGTGCTTCGGGTCAAAATTTATAAGGTCAACAATTCCAACAACTTCGTTATTGCCGTTTTCTATCATCATCCTGACTTGACGGTCGGTGTAAATGTCGTTTTTTGAATTGGCGATATATTCGTAAAGTGTATATCGTGAATACGGGACACTTGTCACGCCGACATTCCATAAATCGTCGTCATTCTCGATGATGTATAGCAAATCGAGGTCTTCCGGCTCCATGGCCCTCAGGCGTACAGGGTGAGGTTTCGCTGTCATCAATTTATGATTTCTTTGTTTGTTATTATGAAGTTGTATTTCGGGTTGTATGTCCCTATGAATACGTGCTTTTGCGGATGTCGAGAGAATATTTCCAATATCTTTTCGTATTTATAAGAACTGGTGTCATATACCGCATAAACAGGATTGTTTTTGTTTCCTGCATGTGGAATGGCCAGGTGTCCGTCCGGATTTGAATTTTCGTCGCATTCAATATAATCAGCTTCGAGGCCTTTTTTTTCGGCAATCAGGCGGCATGAAGCAAGAGATTTGGCCGAGCCGATGAACAAATAGCGTGAGGTTGTTTTCCTTCTTTTTCCCCTAAAGCCCAACACCTTATTTATATAATGGTGTGACATCCTTGCTAATTCGAACGTGGCTTTTATGTATATGGCGGCATTTATGGGGATGGATAGCCAGAACCCGAGATGCCCGTAATGCTTACGGAAGAAGATAAGCATGGCTTTGTAGAATATGTGGACATATCTGAACGATGACTTTTGCGTGCTTTCCCCCTTGTAGTGAAGTATCTGGGTTGGAAGATACCAGTTTTCAAAGTTTTCCTGCAATAGTCTGTATGACAGGTCAATGTCTTCACCATACATGAAAAAGTCTTCGTCCAGCAGTCCTGTTTTTGACAGGGCGCTTTTCCTTGCCATGAAAAAAGCTCCGCTTATGACTTCGATACGTTCCGGTTTATCCCATGGCATGTCGCACATATAATACTTGCCGAAGCGTTTGTTAGCCGGGTATTTGGCGCACAGACCACACATCTTGTAGAATGAAGTCATTGGTGTGGGCAGTCCGCGGCGGCTCTCCAGCGCACGTTCGCCGTTGTTTTTCAGCATCTGTACACCGAGTCCTCCAGCCTGCGGATGCGTGTCCATGAAGTGCAGGCATTCCTTTATTGTGTTTTCACCGACAAACGTGTCGGGGTTCAGCAGCAGTACATATTTGCCTGACGCACGCTTTATGGCCGTGTTGTTGGCTTTTGCGAAGCCGTTGTTGTGATTGCTTGCGATGAGCTTTATCCCCTTGCAGCGGCTGCTGATGTAATCTGGCGTGCCGTCTTTTGAGTGGTTGTCAACCACGTATATTTCCGCTTCCACGCCTTCGAGGGCCTTTTGCAGGCTGTCAAGGCATTGCAGCAGATAATGCTTTACGTTGTAACTTACTATGATGACAGACAACTTCATTGCTCTCCTCCCGTTTCAGATATACACCGGCTGGGGCTTGGATATATGAATATCAGGCATACGAGGCATATTATTGCCATGTATCCGAAAGCCACGTTTTTGTCGAACAAATAGTATAAGAGCGTGTTGGCTGCCATAGGCACGCAAAGCATCATCATCCTTACGCTTCCCCATTTTGAAAGGGCGCGCCCTTTGTCGGCGGCAAGTTCGGCCATTGTCTTTTTTAACTTGAACAGCTTTAGCGATAGCGGTATCATGCCTATCGTGAGGATTGTCATGACAGACATTGTTATGAATTCCGCATTTGCGTCGCTCGAAAAGCCGCAGGGCAACGGCATTCTGGTCTCATACAGGAATACGATTGCCAGCGAAACAATGATTCCTGCGTACATTTCGGTTGCAAGTAGCCGTCGGGCTTTTTTTATGGTATGGGATGTTGCCATTGCAAAAATATGTGATTATAAGTGTGTGTCTGCTTTATGGTTACGTCATTGCTTCCCGTCAAACGGTATACGGTTTATGATTGAGCGCCCGAGAGTAACCTCGTCGGTGTATTCAAGCTCCTCTCCGACCGAAACTCCTCTTGCTATCACGCTAAGCTTCACATCCGCTTTGGACAGTTTGCGGTAGATGTAGAAGTTCGTGGTGTCGCCTTCCATGTCGGGGCTTAGTGCAAGTATCACCTCGGTTACACCGCCTGCGGCGACTCTCTCTATCAGCGAGTCTATCTCGATGTCGCCGGGTCCGATGCCGTCCATGGGCGATATCACTCCTCCGAGTACGTGGTACAGGCCGTTGTACTGCTGCGTGTTTTCAATGGCCATAACGTCCTGCACGTTTTCCACCACGCATACGGTCGATGCGTCGCGGCGCTTGTTCGAGCAAATAGGGCACACTTCGGTATCGCTTATGTTGTGGCATACGGTGCAATATCTTATTTCATTGCGCATGTCGCCAATCGCCTTTACAAAGCGGCTTACTTTGTCTTTGTCCTGGCGCAGCAGGAACAAAGCCAGCCTTAATGCCGTCTTTTGGCCTACTCCAGGCAATCCGGCCAGTTCGGAAACGGCCTTGGCAAACAGTTGCGACGGGTATTGTTGAAGCATGATTTTAAAGATTTCCGGCGGCAAAGTTACTTTAATATGCCGTAATAACCAAGACAAAACATCTTTTTATTGGCCCCATGTTGTTATATTCGCTTCCGCCTTGTTTTCCATGCCGTCATGTCTTTTTGTGTGCCTTTTTTCATCAGCCGTGTAACCGCTTGAAATGCAGTGCGTTGCAAAACATGGTCTTTTGTCGCGTGAAAGGCGGCATTTTAGCGCGTAAAAGACGGCCTTTTGGCTTGCCGTTTGCCGTCTGTTTGAAACCGTCTGCTTGTTCATGCCGGTGGGAATGGCCGTAAAGGGGGCATGCCTTCCGCAGCATGTGCAAGGGTGTTCTGCTGCTTTTCCCTGTTTTTATTTTGCATTGCGCCCGGTTTGCATTATCTTTAGATAAGATAAGCTGCACCTCGGCAATGAAAATAAAATGCCGTTTCACGTCTTTTTATTTTGCATTGCGCTCGGTTTGCATTATCTTTGCACACGGTAAAATTGGTGGACAGGACTTTCTGTCCGGCTTGTATGATAAAGTTGTTGTGCATGGCTGTTGGTTTTTGCCGTGGCCTCATATTGTGTCAGGAAAACGCGCCATGCGGAAGAATTTGTTGATATGGAAATAAAAAAGTCTGAATTTGTAATAAGCAACTCTACCTGGACGATGTGTCCAAAAGACGGCAAGCCTGAATATGCTTTTATCGGCAGGAGCAATGTTGGCAAGTCGAGTCTGATAAACATGTTGTGCAATCATAAGAACTTGGCCAAGACGTCATCCACACCGGGCAAGACTTTGCTGATAAATCATTTTATAATCAATAACGAATGGTATTTGGTTGACCTTCCTGGATATGGCTTTGCCAAACGTTCAAAGACAGTCCAGAAAAAGCTGGAACAGATGATAACCTCGTATATCCTGCAGCGTGAGCAGCTTGTCAACGTGTTCGTGCTGATAGACATACGCCACGGTTTCATGCCTATTGACCGTGAGTTCATCGATTGGCTGGGACGCAGCAGTGTACCGTTTTCGATAATATTCACCAAGGCCGACAAGCTTGGCCCCGTAAAAGCAAGGACGTCGGTTGAAGGCTATATGGACTCTCTGCGTGAAACATGGGAGGAGCTGCCTCCGTATTTCATAACGAGCAGTGAGAAAAAGGACGGGCGTGACGACGTGCTTGACTATATAGAAAGTATAAACAAAACATTGAAGGAAGGCAAGTAGAGTTCATTATGGCAAGCGTTACACCTTATCTTGACGTGCAGCATCTGACCAAGTCCTTCGGCTCTCGCGTTCTTTTCAATGACATATCCTTCGGTATTGCCGAAGGACAGAAAGTCGGGCTTGTAGCACGTAACGGCTCGGGCAAGTCCACATTGCTGTCGATTATTGCCGGAACAGAGGGATATGATTCCGGCAGTATAATATTCCGCCGCGACCTGCGCGTGGGGTATCTTGAGCAGTCGCCCGGATTCAATGCGTCCGATACCGTGCTCGATGCCTGTTTCAACCATGCCGGCAACGAGGAAAAAATCCTCAAGGCCAAGCAGATACTTACACAGTTGAAAATAGAAGACCTTGCGCAGACCATGGGCACGCTCAGCGGAGGGCAGCAGCGTCGCGTGGCTTTGGCCAACGTTTTGCTTACCGAGCCAGACATGCTCATACTTGACGAGCCTACAAACCATCTTGACCTTGAAATGATAGAGTGGCTTGAAGGTTATCTGGCGAGAGGCAGCAAGACGCTTTTGATGGTTACCCATGACAGGTTTTTCCTCGACAAGGTGTGCTCTGTGATATTTGAGCTTTGCGACAAGACGATTTATACCTATCGCGGAAATTACAGCTATTATCTGGAAAAACGTCAGGAACGCATCGACAACACCCGTGCAGAGATAGCCCGTGCCAACAACCTGTACAGGAAAGAGCTTGACTGGATGAGGCGGATGCCGCAGGCCAGGGGGCATAAGGCGCGTTACCGCGAGGACGCTTTCTACGAGCTGGAGAAAATAGCGAAGCAACGCATCGAGGAAAGGCAGGTAAGGCTTAAGTCAAAGAACATATACATCGGCAGCAAGATATTTGAATGCCAGTATATATCGAAAAGCTGGGGCGAGGGAAATGTGATATTGAAAGATTTTTATTATAACTTCGCCCGGTATGAAAAGATGGGTATCGTTGGAAATAACGGTACGGGAAAATCTACATTCATAAAGCTGCTGCTTGGATTGGAGAAGCCGGACAGCGGACGTTTTGACATAGGCTCGACTGTGAAGTTCGGTTATTTCTCGCAGGAGGGGATGAAGATAGATAGGCAAAAGAAGGTAATTGACGTGGTGACAGATATCGCCGAATACATCGATATGGGCGGAGGCAAACACCTGTCAGCTTCTCAGTTCCTTCAATATTTTCTTTTCACGCCGGAGCAACAGCATGACTATGTGTATAAACTGAGTGGCGGAGAGACGAGAAAGCTTTATCTCTGCACAGTGTTGATGAGAAATCCCAACTTCCTTGTACTTGACGAGCCGACGAATGATTTGGACATACAGACACTACAGATACTGGAAGAATATTTGGCGGATTTTCCCGGATGTGTCATAATCGTAAGCCATGACCGCTATTTTATGGATAAGGTTGTTGACCATCTGCTCGTTTTCAAAGGCGGTGGCGACGTGCGGGACTTCCCCGGTAATTACACTCAATACCGCGAATGGTGTTCGCTTGAAAGCAAGGATGCTGTAACTGAGGCAAAAAAAGCACCTGTGGCAATGGAGAAACGACATTCAGAACGGAGGCGGATGACTTATAAGGAGAAAATGGAATATGCCAGTCTGGAACGGGAAATTTCTGAACTTGAAGCGGAGCGCAAGCTGCTTGAAGAGCAACTTTGCAGCGGTATGCTTTCTGTGGAAGAGCTTACGGAAAAAAGCAAGAGGCTACCCGTACTAAAGGATGAACTTGACGTGAAAGAAATGCGCTGGTTGGAATTGTCTGAAATAGCTGACGGAAAAGATATTGTGACGGGCATGGAATAGGAATGTACCGTCTTGTATATGGGTGTTTTGCGCGCTTAAAAATAGTTAAAAATGTGAGAAAGGCCGGTTTATGTGCTTTTTCTTCAATATAAATTATTACTTTTGCACGTCAAATTTAGAAAATCGACCGTTTGTTTCCGTCCGTGAAACAAATTCAATCATTAAATTTCCATACGTACATTATATGTATAGCAAAGACGAACTTTTATCTAAAGATGTCGCCGAACTTGAAAGTATTGCCGGACAGTTGGGTGCTAAAATAAAGTCTGGTGACAGCCAGGAAGATATTGTTTATTCAATTCTTGACAAGCAAGCCGAAGTGGAAGGCAGTAAAAATCCGCTTGGCACTAAACGCCGTAGAGTGCGCATCGTAAAGAAAGATACCGACAGGGTGTATTCTGTAAACGGAAAGGAAGGGGAAAACTTCGACCTAAAGAAAAACAAAGTTGCTCCCGAAGTTCCTTCTCTGTTCAATGATGTGCAGGCTGCGGCTCCGGCAAAACCGAAAGCAACAAGGGGAAGAGCTAAGGCAAAAGCAGATGCGCCGGCTGCGGTTGACACTCCAAATACAGATATTAAAAATCCAGTAGAGGAGCAAGAGCAGGCAGACATTGCCGATATGGCGCTTCAAACTGTGCCTGAAACACCGTCGGATGAAATAAAGGTTGACGAAGGCGCTGAAGTTTCTGTACCTCCATTCATGCAGGATGAAGAGGACACTGTGTCGGAAGTGCTGCCGGATGTGCCAGAGGAAGGATATTCTTCAAACGACAGCGATGACGATGTTGACGGGCAGTCGGATTTGCTTGCCCAACTTCAGGCAAAAGTAAACGCTCATAATGAACTTGCAGACGAGAAGCGTGAGGCCGTTGTGTCGGGCGTGTGGGATGGCGACCCGGGGGATGGAACTGATTTCATAACCGTGGTTGACTTGCCTATAGAAGACCAGATGGCCATTCCTAATTTTGATATGTTTGACAATCCGACAGCTCCTTTGGATATGAATACGGTTGCGTATGCTCCGCGTATGGAACAGGATGTTATGCAGGCTTTTGATTTTGAAGACATCATCACCGCCAATGGAGTGCTTGAGATAATGCCGGATGGATACGGTTTCCTGCGTTCAAGTGACTACAACTATCTTTCCTCACCTGATGATATCTATGTCTCGATAGCCCAGATTAAGCGTTACGGGCTTAAAACAGGAGATGTGGTAGAATGCCATGTACGTCCTCCGCACGATGGAGAAAAGTATTTCCCGTTGACAACCATTGACAAGATAAACGGCCGTGACGCGGCGGAAGTGCGTGACAGGATTCCTTTCGACCATCTTACGCCGCTTTTCCCGGATGAGAAGTTTACGTTGTGCGGCGACCCGTCAACGACCAATCTCAGCACAAGGATTGTGGATTTGTTCTCGCCTATAGGCAAAGGACAGCGTGCGCTTATCGTAGCCCAGCCAAAGACTGGTAAGACAATATTGATGAAAGACATTGCCAATGCCATTGCGGCAAACCATCCGGAGGCTTATCTGATGATGCTACTTATCGACGAGCGTCCTGAAGAAGTAACGGACATGGCACGCACAGTGAACGCTGAGGTGATAGCTTCAACATTTGATGAACCGGCGGAACGTCACGTAAAGATTGCCGGGATTGTGCTTGAAAAGGCAAAGCGGATGGTGGAATGCGGCCATGATGTTGTGATATTCCTTGATTCGATAACCCGTCTTGCGCGTGCATACAACACCGTTGCGCCGGCCAGTGGCAAGGTTCTTACCGGTGGCGTGGACGCCAATGCCTTGCAGAAGCCAAAGCGTTTCTTTGGTGCGGCCAGAAATATTGAGGGCGGTGGTTCTCTGACAATAGTGGCAACTGCACTTATTGATACAGGCAGCAAGATGGATGAAGTGATATTTGAGGAATTCAAAGGAACGGGTAATATGGAACTCCTGCTTGACCGCAACTTGAGCAACAAACGAATTTTCCCGGCTGTTAATCTTGTCGCATCAAGTACCCGTCGTGATGATTTGTTGCAAGACAAGCTAACACTTGACCGCATGTGGGTGCTTCGTAAGTTCATTGCGGACATGAATCCGATAGAGGCGATGAATACAATACATGACCGGATTGTGCATACTCGTGATAATGATGAATTTCTTGCCACGATGAACTCTTAGACTTTTGAAAAGGTATGGACTATTGGTTATGTTCTTAACTTTTGCCATGAAAATTTGGGTGTGATGATATTTTTGTGTAAATTTGCACCCGATTTGGGGTTCCGTAGCTCAGTTGGATTAGAGCAACGCCCTTCTAAGGCGTGGGTCTAGGGTTCGAATCCCTACGGAATCACAGGAAAAAGGACTTCGTTAGAAGTCCTTTTTTTGATGTGCAAACTTGACTGTATATTTAATATTGTGAGTTTGTTTTTGTGAGAAATGCAGAAAAATGTTTATTTTTGCAATAACAAACTGACCTTGATAATCGCATTATGAAATACACTTTGATTATACTGCTGATTTTTTTCTCTTCGCATGTGAGTGCACAACAAAAGCATGAATGGGAACAATATTTGTACCAACTAAGCGAGATGGAAGACATTGAGGCGGATGTTTGGGAATCTTATTATGACATGCTTTGTGACTTGGAAGCCAATCCGATAAACATAAACACCGCAACTCGCGAAGAATTGGAGCAATTACCGTTTCTTACGGCGAAAGAAGTTGAAGATATAAGCGAATACCTTTATTTGCACGGGCCGATGAAATCGCTTGGAGAGTTGGCTATGATTGAAGGTTTGGACTATTTCAAAAGGCGTCTTTTGTTTTATTTCTCTTATGCCGGTGAGGTTAAGGACAGGACTTTTCCTACGATGAAAAACATTTTGAAATACGGCAAGCATGACTTGATGGGGACGGTGAAGATACCATTTTACAAGCGCAAAGGCGACAAGGACGGATATGCAGGTTATCAATACAAGCATAGTATAAGGTATGATTTTACTTATGGCGATAGAGTAAGGTTTGGTGTTTTGGGAGCGCAAGATGCAGGAGAACCGTTTTTTGCAGGAGAAAACAAGTTAGGATATGATTTCTATTCGTTTTATCTTGTACTTAAAAAATTAGGGCGGATAAAAACTTTGGCGCTTGGCCGTTACCGTGTAAGATTTGGCATGGGGCTTGTAATAAATAACAATTTTAGTTTTGGAAAGTTGTCAGCCCTTTCGTCCTTGGGGCGTGGTGGAAGCAATATCCGTGCCCATTCGTCGCTGTCGAGCGGTAATTATTTGCAAGGAGCGGCTGCGACCGTGAATGTTGCGAAAGGACTTGATGTCAGCGCATTTGTTTCATACAGGAAGTTTGACGCGACATTGAATGCCGATGACGGTACAATTGCCACTATCCTGGAGTCAGGATACCATCGTACGGAAATAGAGATGGGTAAGAAAAACAATTCTTCCCATATACTGGCAGGTGGCAATATGGATTATCGGTTTGGTGGATTTCATGTCGGTTTGACCGGTGTATATGTTTCTTTGGACAAAAGGTTAAAGCCTAAGACTGAGGCCGTTTACCGCCGTCATTACGCCAGCGGAAAGGATTTTTATAACATAGGCGTTGATTATGGCTATACGGGGCACAGGATTTCATTTCATGGAGAGACGGCAACGGGAGGATGCAATGCTGTTGCGACAGTCAACTCGTTGAGTTACAGTCTTACGGACAACTTTGACTTGTTGGCTTTACAGCGGTTTTATTCGTTCAGATATTATTCATTGTTCGCGGAAAGTTTTAGCGAGGGTGGGGCGGTTCAGAATGAAAGCGGTGTGTATTTGGGTGCCAATTGGCGGCCTTTCCCGAACTTGAGCGTCATGGCTTATTCTGATTTTGCTTATTTTGCATGGCCAAAATATCAGGCATCAGACAGTTCACGGTCGTTTGACAATTTGTTGCAAATGACATACGCTCCGGGCGAGTGGGCTTTTTCCGCACGTTATCGGTACAAGATGCGTGAACGTGACAATGAAGGAAAAACCGCATTGATTTTCAAGAAAGAACATAAGGGACGCTTGTCGGCGGCGTATGACAACGGCGTTTGGGGCGGTAAGTTCCAGGCGGATGTTGCCTATGTGGATTACAAGAAGAAAAGTTTTGGCTGGATGCTAAGCCAGAATGTCGGCGTGAGGATGGAGAAATTGTTTTATGCAATAATGTCGTTCGGATATTTTGATACAGACGATTATGACAGCAGGGTGTATTCATACGAAAGGGGCATGCGCTATTCATTTTATTCGCCGGCATATTATGGTAATGGTGTCAGGGCCGCGTTGTTGGCCGCGTCAGACTTTTCAGATAAGATAACGGTAACAGCCAAGGTCGGTGTCACAAAATATTTTGACCGTGACAAGATAGGAAGCGGTTATCAGGAAATTGACGGTTCGTCAGCCGCTGACCTTGAATTGCAGTTGAGGCTGCGGCTGTAATGAAAACAGGCTGAATACGGTTATTGTCTCGATAAACCGTATTCAGCCTGTGTAGAGTTTTCCATTTTGCCAGGAAAGGCTTAGCCTAAATATTTCATCAGTATCTTTGCATTGCCGCTTTCACGCAGCTTGGCGATGCTTTTTTCCCTGATTTGGCGTACACGTTCGCGCGTAAGTCCGAGCTGGTCGCCAATTTCTTCAAGGCCTTTCTCATGGCATCCTATGCCGAAACATTCGCGTATGATGGTTATCTCACGTTCTTTCAATACCTTGCTGAGAACCGTATTAAGCTCAAGTGCCATAGACTCATGGTCTACAACACGGTCGGTACGGCTGTCCTCACCGCTCGGCATAACGTCAAGCATGCAGTTGTCCTCACCGTCTTGGAACGGTGCGTCAATGCTGACATGATGTCCGTCGGCAGCCAGAGACTGGCCTATCTTTTCCTCGTCGAGCTTTGTCACCTCCGAAAGCTCTGATACTGACGGGTGACGTTGGTTCTCCTGCTCGAATTTGTTTATCTCGTGGTTGATTTTGTTCAGTGAACCAACCTGGTTCAGCGGAAGGCGCACGATGCGGCTCTGCTCGGCTATTGCCTGCAAGATACTTTGCCTAATCCACCATACGGCGTAGGAAATGAATTTGAAACCGCGGGTCTCGTCGAATTTCTGGGCGGCCTTGATAAGACCAATATTACCTTCATCTATCAAGTCGGTAAGCGTAAGTCCTTGGTGCTGGTACTGCTTGGCAACAGAAACGACAAAGCGCAGGTTTGCTGTGACAAGTTTGTTTTTTGCTCTTTCACCTTCAGGACCGCCTTTCTTAATCTTCTGCGCAAGTTCAATTTCCTCGTCTATGGAAATCAGAGGAGCGCGTCCTATTTCAACAAGATATTTGTCTAAAGCCTCGCTTGAGCGGTTGGTAATACTTTTTTGAATCTTAAGTTGTCTCATCTAAATGCCTTGAAAATGTAAGTTCCTGATTATTAAGCTGATAGCTCATTTTACCTCTAAAAACGGTGCAAAATTACAAAAAATATCAATAAGTTGTTCCACTTTATAGGTTAAAAATTTGCAAATTAAATCTAATGCGTTGTTTCCTGCAAGTTCGTTTACTTGTGTAAAGGCAGTTTTACGGCCATGGCTTTTAGGCTGGTTTGTTTGGTATTATTTCAGAGTGGGAGCGAGGTGGCACAACCGGTGGCGGTGCTTTGTATTTCAATATGCGGCGTTGGGCATTGTAAAATGTGGTCTTTTGCTGTGTAAAATGCCGTTAATTACCGTGCAAAATGCCGCATTTTGTAGAAGAACAGATGTTCTGTTCCTATTTTGTTGATAATCAGAAGGTTGGACTTTTAATAAATGCAAAAGCCTGCTTCGATAATTTGTTGGATAACGAAACAGGCTTTTGCCTATGTGCTTATTCAAATACTTCTTCTATGCCGCCGGGCTGGTAATCGTCAAATTCTGAAGAACAAGGATTAAAGTCTTCAGGTATGTCGAACTTTTCGTCGGGACTATATCCGAGCGATTTGTCTGCAAATACTTTCTGCATGTAATAAGCCCAAATGGGAAGAGCCATGTTCGCTCCTTGTCCCATGTGGGTCGAGTCGAAATGGATGTCGCGGTCTTCTCCGCCGACCCAGCAGCCGCTTACCAGAGATGGGGTAAATCCCATGAACCACGCGTCGGAATTTCGATTTGTAGTGCCGGTTTTGCCGCCCATGTCGCAATTAATGTTATACCGATAACGCATGCGGCTTCCCGTTCCGCCGTTCATCACCGCGCGCAGCATTTCAAGCATCTTGTATGTGCTTTCCTCGCTTATCACCTCGTTCATGCGCGGCTGGAAAGTCGCTATGACATTGCCCTCGCTGTCCTCGATTTTAGAGACAAACATCGGGAAACAGTGTATTCCGTGGTTGGCAAAAGTTGTATATGCTGATACCATTTCGGCAACTGAGACTTCATTCGGGCCGAGGCAAAGAGCCATTGACGGGAATATGCCGTATGTATTTATACCGAAGTCACCGAGAATGCGCAATAAATCCTGTGGGTTTAGCCTGCTCATGAGGTATGCTGAAATCCAGTTGTTCGATTGTGCGAGTCCCCATTTCAGCGTTACCATCTGGCCGTATCGCGCACGGCTGCCGTTGCGCGGAGTCCAGTTGCCGTAAGTCTGCTGCACGTTTGGAGCTACATCGCATGGCGACATGCCGTTTGACATGCAAAGCGAATAAAGGAATGGCTTTATTGTCGACCCGACCTGGCGGCGTCCCTGTGTGGCCATGTCGTATGTGAAGTGGGTGAAATCGACACCTCCTACGTATGCCTTTACCGCTCCGTTTTTGGGGTCCATGCTTACAAAGCCTGCACGCAGGAAAGACTTGATGTACCTTATCGAATCTAAAGGTGTCATCACCGTGTCCACCGCTCCATGATATGTGAATACCGACATCTCGACCGGTGTCCTGAACGCCTTTTGTATTTCTTCTTCCGTAGAGCTTTGCTCCTTCATGGCCCTGTAGCGTTCACTTTGGCGTATAGAGCGGTTCAATATGTTTCTTACTTCGGCAGCGGTCAGCGCGTTTGTGAAAGGTGCATTGGGCTTTGTCCTGTTTTCTTTGGAAAAAGCCGGTTGGAGATAATGACCCACATGCTTTATTACAGCTTCCTCGGCATATCGTTGCATCCGTGAATCTATAGTGGTGAAAATCTTAAGTCCGTCTGTATAGACGTTGTAATGTTCTCCGTTCTTCTTGAAGTTCTTGTTGCACCATCCATATAAAGGGTCTGTTTCCCAGGCAGTTGAGTCAATGCTGTATTGTATGCGGTTCCATGACGGGTAGTCGTCAAGGTTGGGCTTTTCTGCCATAATATACCGCCGGAGGAAATCTCTGAAGTAAGTCGCGATACCGTCCTTGTGGTCTATCCTGTGGAAGTTTAGTGCTAATTGCTCGTTTGACGCTTCTCTGTATTGTGCTTCGGTAATATATCCAGCCTTTGCCATTTGTCCAAGCACTACGTTGCGCCGTTCCACGCATCTGTCAGGGTATCTTACAGGATTAAAATAAGAAGGATTTTTGCACAAGCCGATAAGTGTGGCGGCTTCATTTAAAGTCAGGTCTTTGGGATTTTTCCTGAAATAAACATCTGAAGCGGTCTTTATGCCGACGGCATTATGCAGGAAATCAAAATAGTTGAGATACATGGTGATGATTTCTTCCTTGGTATAAAACCGTTCCAACTTTACCGCAATAACCCATTCGATAGGTTTTTGCATCACGCGTTCGAGTGTGCTTTTCGCCGTTGCCGAGTAAAGCTGTTTCGCCAGTTGCTGAGTTATTGTCGAACCGCCGCCGGCGCTTTTCTGTCCAAGGATGCCGCGTTTGACAATTGCTCTTGTCAAGGCAATGAAGTCAATTCCGGAGTGGTCGTAAAAGCGTTCGTCTTCTGTTGCCACGAGTGCTTGCACCAAATAAGGCGACAGACTGTTGAAGTCTACGTGTACACGGTTCTCCCTATTTATATTATATGTACCAAGTATCTTGCCGTCAACAGAATATACCTGTGACGCATATCGACTTATTGGGTTCTGCAAATCGGCTATGTCAGGCATGTATCCTATCCATCCAAACCAAATGGAAGTAAACGCCACCGCTAAAAATATTACAGAAGTGCAAAGCACGCCCCACAATATGCGGACAAATGTTTTCCTCATTTTTTCTTGTTCATAGACTATTTAGCTGCAAAAATACTACTTTTCTTTTTATTTATCCAGCATAAATTAAAAATAATGCTTAACTTAGCACACGAATTTGTATTTACAATTAACAGCAATGGCAATACATAACTTTGTTACAATCGCCGATTTGTCACGTGAGAAAATCCTCTATATGATAAAATTGGCGCAGGAATTTGAAAAACATCCCAATAGGGAAATTCTAAAAGGAAAGGTCGTGGCTACGTTGTTTTTTGAACCGTCCACGCGTACGAGACTTAGTTTTGAAACTGCAGCCAGCCGCCTTGGTGCGCGTGTAATCGGTTTTAGCGATGCTAAAGTTACCAGTGCTACAAAGGGAGAGACTTTGAAAGACACAATTCTGATGGTATCAAATTATGCAGACGTGATAGTTATGCGTCATTATATTGAGGGAGCCGCGCAGTATGCAAGCGAGGTGGCTCCCGTGCCCATAATCAATGCGGGTGACGGCGCACACCAGCATCCGTCACAGTGCATGCTTGACCTTTATTCAATATACAAGACGCAAGGAACTCTGGAAAACCTTGAAATCTGTCTTGTCGGTGACTTGAAGTACGGGCGTACAGTACATTCATTGCTCATGGCCATGCGCCATTTTAACCCGACATTCCATTTTATTGCTCCAAAAGAACTTGCCATGCCTGACGAGTATAAGCAGTATTGCAAGGATAACGGGATAACGTTTATAGAACATACGGATTTCAATGAGGAAGTGATAGGCAAGGCTGACATTCTTTATATGACCCGTGTACAGAAGGAACGCTTTTCTGATTTGATGGAATATGAAAAGGTGAAGAACGTTTATATTCTTAAAAACGATATGCTCCAGAATGCGCGTGCGAACATGAAAATACTTCATCCGTTGCCACGGGTTAATGAGATTGAATATGAGGTGGATACAAACGTGCACGCATATTACATCCAGCAGGCACAAAACGGACTTTATGCACGTGAGGCTATAATATGTGACGTGCTGGGTATATCGTTCGATGAAATTGTGAATGACAAAACAATAATAGAATAAAAACTCCATTAAACAAGTCTTGGAAAAATGAATAAGAAAGAGAGACTGGTGGCGGCTATTGAAAACGGAACCGTTATAGACCACATACCTTCGGAGAAAACATACGAAGTGGCAAGTGTACTCGGACTGCAAAATCTTGATACCGTAGTGACAATCGGGTATAATTACTTGTCAAAAAAGATAGGCCGAAAGGGCATAATAAAGATAGAAAACAAGTTTTTCAGCGATGAAGAAATATCCCGCTTGTCTGTAGTTGCTCCCAATGTTGTGCTGAACATAATACGAAACTTTGAGGTTGTGGAGAAGAAAAAGGTAGAAACTCCTGATGAGTTGAGGGGAATTGTCAAATGTAACAATCCAAAGTGTGTTACAAACAACGAACCGATGGCAACCATGTTTACTGTTATAGACAAGAATGCAGGCATCATACGTTGCCACTACTGCGACAAAGAACAGGATATAAGCAAGGTGCTGTTAATATAAAGACGCAGATAAGTTTTCAAGTAAAATAAACATTCATACTATGGAAAGAGACCAACTGATTTTCGACCTTATTGAGAAAGAACACCAGCGCCAATTGAAGGGCATGGAACTTATTGCTTCAGAGAACTTTGTCAGCGACGAGGTGATGCAGGCTATGGGGTCATGTTTGACGAACAAATATGCCGAAGGCTACCCCGGCAAACGCTATTATGGCGGATGTGGAGTGGTTGACGAAGTTGAGACTTTGGCGATAGAACGCGTCAAAAAGCTTTTTGGCGCTGAGTTCGCCAACGTGCAGCCGCATTCAGGTGCGCAGGCTAATGCCGCAGTACTTCTGACAGTTCTCAATCCGGGTGATACGTTCCTCGGACTGAACCTTGCTCATGGCGGCCATCTTTCACACGGTTCAAATGTCAACACGTCAGGCATACTTTACCATGCTGTAGGCTATAACCTTAATAAAGAGACGGGGCGTGTTGATTATGATGAAATGGAGCAACTTGCTATAGAGCATAAGCCAAAGCTGATTATCGGCGGCGGTTCGGCTTACAGCCGTGAATGGGACTATAAGCGTATGCGTGAGATAGCAGATAAGGTGGGGGCGTTGCTTATGATAGACATGGCGCATCCTGCCGGACTTATCGCTGCTGGTTTGCTTGATAATCCGTTGAAATACGCTCATATAGTAACCTCGACAACACATAAGACTTTGCGTGGTCCTCGTGGAGGTATTATATTGATGGGTAAGGATTTTGAAAATCCGTGGGGCAAAACAACTCCTAAGGGTCAGATAAAGATGATGAGCCAGTTGCTCAACAGTGCGGTTTTCCCCGGAACTCAAGGCGGTCCACTTGAGCATGTCATCGCAGCTAAGGCAGTGGCTTTCAATGAAGCTTTGCAACCTCAGTTCAAGGAGTGGGCAAAACAGGTTCAGAAGAATGCAGCTGTGTTGGCCGACGAACTGATAAAGCGTGGTTTTACCATTGTGAGCGGAGGTACGGACAACCATTCAATGTTGGTGGATTTGCGTTCAAAATATCCCGACCTTACAGGAAAGGTTGCAGAAAGTGCCCTTGTGGCAGCTGATATCACCGTTAATAAGAATATGGTGCCGTATGATACTCGCAGTGCTTTCCAAACTTCAGGAATTCGTCTTGGAACGCCTGCCATCACTACGCGTGGAGCAAAAGAGGACATGATGTTGCTCATAGCCGACCTTATCGAGGAAGTGCTTGACAGTCCCGAGGATGAGAAAGTTATAGCCCGTGTCCGTGCAAAGGTTAATGAAACAATGTCTAAGTATCCTTTATTTGCGTATTAATTTAAGGTATCTGATAAAAAATTAAAGCGTGGCAAGCATAATGGCTTGTCACGCTTTTTTATGTTTTTAGTTATACCGTATAGCTATTTTATCAGTACAAAGCCGCCTTCTGGCTGTATCGTTACCGGCGTGTTATTAGGATTTTTAATGTCAATATGCCTCATTGTGGCTCGCCGTTTGTTGTCATCGTAATATATAGTTGCCTTGTCCTCTTTGTTTATCATGTTTAAGTCAAGCTTTAGTTTCAGCGGTTCTTTTGTAGCGTTGATGCCAGCGATGTACCACTTGTCTCCGTGCCGGCGTGCCAATACGCAGTATTTGCCGGGGTAACCGTCAATGAACGCCGTTTCATCCCATGTTGTCGGCACGTCTTTCATGAAGTTTATTATTTCTTCAGGCGCATCGGTTAGATTGTTGGGAGCTATCGCGAAGTTTTGTACGGGGTTTTGGAACAGTACGGCGGTAGCAATTTGGAACACGTCAGTTGTTTTGCGCACACATCCTCCGTCATTGGTTCTGTTCAGCCTCTTGTTGAGCAGTGTTCCTCCAAACTCCATGCAGCCGACAGTGTTGCGGATGAATGGATGCAGACAGGCGTTGAATGCCTCGTTGTCATTGGCATGCTGGCTGAATATTAGGTTTTCTGAAGCCAGTACCGCCTCGCTGCCTACATAGTTCGGGTACATGCGTTCCCAGCCTCGGGGCAGGGTGCATCCGTGGAAGATTACCGTCAGTCCATAATCGTCGGCATCGCTCAATATCGCTTCGTAAAGGCGCATGGTTTCCTGCTTGTCGCCGCCAAAGAAATCAACCTTTATGCCTTTTACGCCGATTTCCTGCATCCATTTCATTCCACGTTTGCGTGCTATGGGGTTGTCCATTATGCCCGTAGGACTTTGTTCTATGTCGTTCCAATATCCGCTTGAGCTGTACCAGAGCATTACGTCCACGTTTTTCGATTTTGCATAATTTACAAGTTCTGTCATTTTTTCGCGCCCGATGTTCTTGTCCCACCATGCGTCTATAAGTATGTGTTCATAGCCCAGGCTGGCAGCAAGGTCGATGTATGTAACCTGGTCGTCATAGTTAGCGCTTCCGTCCTGCCACATTATCCAGCTCCAAGTGCCGCGTCCGTACTTGTATTTGTGTTCAGATGTGAAGCGTGGTTGCACCACGTCCCACGGTATGGTGGTTTCCACTATCGGTTTAAGCGTCTCGCCTACGGTTATTGTACGCCAAGGGGTTGCTCCCGGCAGTGCCATTCCTGGTGCTACGGTGCCGTTACCGTTGTTCTCTTCAGGCATGGGGAAGGCTATTGTGAATACGCCTTCAGCGGTCGCGTCGTTCAGGTGAGAGGCGCAGTACCTGCTGTCAACGCCGGTTTCGCTAATCAATACCCATCCGTCATTGCCTATATGGAACAGGCACGGGAATGTGAAGCCGTGTCCGAATTTGGAGCGTGCAGTCAGCGGAGCGTCTGCCGCATATTCCTCTTCATAACTCGGTTTAGTACGCTTCCAGCCAATCATCGCGTCACTTTGCGGCGTTAGGAAAGTAGTGGTTTGTACCGGCAGGTTGAATCCCGTTGTTTCGTTGTTTATGACAATGCTGCCAGTCTCGCCATAGCGTGGCATCTCATAGCGGAATGCAATGTCGTTGTTGCTTACCCTGAATGTTACGTCAACAGTTTTATTCTCTTTGTTGGCAAGGCTTACTTTCAGCTCGTTGGCCGTATAAGTTACAGCCGATTTCTTTATTCTGTCCAAGGTGTAGCTTTCGTTTATGCTCCTTGTTTTGCTGCCTGAAAGCGTCATGTCGCGGCTGAAGTCGCCAACATCGGCCACAAAGCCCAGCGGAGAAGGTTCAAGAAACACTTTCTCGTTGTATGTAACAGAGTATGACGGGCGGCCTCCGTCAATGGTGACGTCTACCTTCAATAGGCTGTCCGGGCTGTATACGGACGTTTTCTGTGCCCACATTTGGCTGCAAGCCATAGCCATAATAAATAGTAATTTCGCTTTTCTCATAAGCGGTTTTAAGGTTAAATGTTGTTTATATTGGTAATAGTCTTATGCAAAACTATTGATTTTTCACGAATAATCAAAACATTTTTGCATAAAAGTGTAAATAATACAATATTTGTTTTATCTTTGCGGAGGATAATCGCAGCTTGGTGATATGAATGCGGGTATTGGCGATGTCCATGCGTGTTGACTTTTCTTTGATAATGCTATAAAACCAAACATAAAGTAATCATGAACAAACATTGTTTATTATTGGCGGCGTTGTTGCTGCCGGGGGGCATGCAGGTGAGTGCCCAGGACGAGAACGTCATGGTAGTGCAGGCTGACAAGATTGGTGCGGAAATCCAGCCTACCATGTACGGACACTTTCTTGAAGACATCAATTTTGCGGCAGACGGAGGGCTGTATGCCGAATTGGTGAAAAACCGTTCTTTCGAGTTTCCACAGCATTTCATGGGCTGGAGGACATTTGGCAACGTGTCGTTGCAAGATGACGGTCCGTTCGAGCGTAATCCTCATTATGTGCGTCTTTCTCCGGCAAGTCACGGCGCAAAGTTTACCGGCATAGAGAACGAAGGCTTTTTCGGCATTGGTGTGAAAGCCGGCGAGGGGTACCGCTTTTCTGTATGGGCACGTGGAGCCAACCAGAAGATAAAGGTCGAGCTTGTCAACACGGCTTCGATGGGCGAGACTCAGGTTATGACATCTGACGAGTTGGCGATAAGCTCTGCAGACTGGAAGAAATACGAGATGACAATCACGCCGAAAGAGACGTTTGCCAAGGCTCATCTTCGCATTTTCCTCGCATCAGACGGAGATGTAGACTTGGAACATGTGTCCCTTTTCCCAGTAGATACATGGAAGGGACGCAAAAACGGTTTGCGTAAGGATTTGGCGCAAGCCTTGGCCGACACCAAGCCGGGTGTGTTCCGTTTTCCGGGCGGTTGCATTGTCGAGGGTACTGATTTGGCCACCCGTTATAATTGGAAGAACTCCGTTGGCCCGGTGGAAAACCGTCCGTTGAACGAGAACCGGTGGCACTATTCGTTTCAGCACCGCCTTTTCCCTGACTATTTTCAGTCTTACGGAATGGGCTTTTACGAGCTTTTCCTTCTGGCGGAGGACATGGGAGCCGAGCCGTTGCCGGTTGTAAGCTGCGGCCTTGCGTGCCAGTTTCAGAACCAAGACGAGGATGCCCATGTTAAGGTTGACGACCTTGGTTGCTACGTACAGGACGCGCTTGACCTTATAGAGTTCGCCAACGGTGATACCGCTACAGTGTGGGGAGGTCTGCGCGCGCGTATGGGGCATCCGTCGCCGTTCAACCTGAAGTATATCGCCGTGGGCAATGAGCAGTGGGGCGAGGGATATCCTGCGCGTCTGAAAGTGTTTGTCGATGCTATACGCAAGGCTTATCCAGACATCAAGATTATCGGTTCGGCTGGCCCGAACTCCGAGGGAAAGGATTTTGAATATCTTTGGCCGGAGATGAGGAAACTTAAGGTTGACCTTGTTGACGAGCATTTCTATCGTCCGGAAGATTGGTTCCTGGCTTCTGGCAGCCGTTATGACAATTACGACAGGAAAGGCCCCAAGGTGTTTGCCGGCGAGTATGCCTGCCACGGTAAGGGCAAGAAGTGGAACCATTTTCATGCCTCGCTCCTTGAGGCTGCCTTCCTTACTGGCGTTGAGCGTAATGCCGATGTCGTATATATGGCGACGTATGCTCCGTTGTTCGCCCACGTGGAAGGATGGCAGTGGCGGCCTGACCTGATATGGTTTGACAATCTCCGCTCCGTCCGCACGTGCAGTTGGTATGTGCAGTGGCTTTACGGCCACAACCGCGGAACTAACGTTGTACCGCTCACAATGGACAAGAAGGCGGTTAGCGGACAGCAGGGGCAGCACGGGCTGTTTGCGAGTGCAGTTTGGGACGAGGTTTCAAAGACTTACATTGTAAAGGTGGTTAACACGTCAGGCGAGGCAAGGAAGCTGCGGATAGACATTGATGGCCTAAAGAAGAAAGCAAGGTTGGGCGATGCCAAGTGCCTTGTATTCCATTCAGACAATCTCGACGCTGACAATACTCTTGACAATCCGTCGCTTATTGTGCCGCAGGAAAAGCCCATTGCTGTTGGCGGACATTCTGTTGAAACAGAAGTAGGTGCTTATACTTTCGCTGTATATAAGTTACCAGTCAAAAACGTTTGATGATACTTTTTAGTACCGCATACATATTGACTGGTAAAGTCATGCTTTGCAAAAGGTGGCATATTGGAAGCCAATATGCCACCTTTTATATGATAAAAGGCCGTCTTTTACATCGTAAAAGGCGGCCTTTTGTTAAGTCGTTGATAATTAGAACTTTCCGTTAGAATGGCAAGGGACCGTCCATCGGCGAGCCACCGCCGTATGGAGGCGGCATAGGCATGCCGTCATCGCCGTTGATTTTCGAGCCTATGATTTCACCTCCGTCGAACGGAGTGTTGTTTGAATCAGTAGGATTGTCAAACCTTGTGAACTCGCCTCGGAAGTTAAGCAGCACGTCGCCGGTGCCGCCTTTGCGGTGTTTGGCAATTATTATCTGCGCTTTTCCATGCAGGTCGTTCCCTTTCTCGTCGGTGTATATCCGGTAATATTCAGGACGGTGTACGAAAAGAACCATATCGGCATCCTGCTCTATGGCTCCCGATTCTCGCAGGTCGCTGAGCAACGGGCGTTTCCCCTCTGCCCCTTCACGCCCTTCGACGGTTCGGTTCAACTGCGAAAGGGCAAGAACCGGAATGTCAAGTTCTTTTGCAAGTCCTTTCAACGACCGGCTAATGGTTGACACTTCTTCCTGTCGGCTGCCGAAACGGGCACCGTTGGCGTTCATCAGTTGTAAGTAGTCAATCATTATAAGCTGTACACCTTTCTCGCGTACAAGTCGGCGTGCCTTTGTGCGAAGCTCGAAAATCGACATGCCGGGAGTGTCGTCTATATAAATAGGTGCGGCTTGCAGTTTGCCCACATTCTTGTCAAGGCGTTTCCATTCCTCGTCGTCAAGCTGTCCGTTCAATATCTTGCGTCCTTCAATTTCGCACACATTGGATATGAGTCTGTTTACCAATTGCACGTTGTTCATTTCCAAAGAAAAGAAAGCTATGGGCCGGCCATAGTCTACGGCGATGTTCCTTGCAAGCGACAAGGCGAACGAAGTCTTGCCCATGGCAGGGCGTCCGGCAATGATTACAAGGTCGCTGCGCTGCCAGCCGGCGGTAAAGTCGTCAAGCTTGGCGTAGCCTGTAGGTATTCCGGTAAGTCCTCCCTTGTTGGCGGCGGCTTTCTGCAAGATTTCCACGGCCTGCTTTACAACGGGGTCTATCTGCGTATAGTCCTGCCGCATGTTCTTTTGCGAGATTTCGAATAGCGAACCTTCGGCCTCTTGCATCAGTTCGTCTACGTCTACAGTCTCGTCAAACGCCTTTGTTTCAATGACACTTGCGAATGAGATTAGCTGTCGGGCGAGATGCTTTTGAGCCAAAATCTTGGCATGATACTCAATGTGTGCGGATGAAGCGACACGTGAACTTAGTTCCAGAATATAGGCAGGGCCGCCTACGTCTTCGAGTGTTCCTTGCCTTTTGAGTTCCTCGGTGACAGTCATTATGTCTACAGGGTTCTCGTCAAGGCTCAGGCGCTGTATCGCGCTGTATACTTTCTGGTTGCGTGGTTCGTAAAAAGTTTCAGGGTGTAATATTTCACTGACAATTGAGAATGCGTCTTTGTCAATCATAAGTGCGCCAAGCACAATGCGTTCAATATCAATCGCTTGGGGCTGAATGTGCGCATAACTGTTGTCAAGTGCACGGCTTTTCTTATTTTCAGGCATATATTTTTATTGGTTTAGTAGTGCAAAAGTACAAATAAATATCCGGTTAAAGACGGTATGTTACGAATTAATGATTAAATTTGCAGGTATAAAAATATTCAGAGAAATGATAGATTTTCCTTGTGCCAAAATCAATCTCGGCTTGAACGTGACCAATAAGCGTCCGGACGGATACCATGACCTTGAGACTGTTTTTTACCCTGTACGGTTGTGTGACAGGCTGGAAATTGAAGAAGTATCGGATAGCCAAAGCGTTGATGGCTGTTGCAGTCTCAGTCTGGACGGACTTTCCATAGCCGGAAACGCCAACGACAATCTTGTTGTGAAAGCTTATAATTTGTTGAAAGGAATATATCCTGAACTTCCAAGTGTTTCGATAAAGCTGACAAAAAACATTCCGTCTCAGGCCGGAATGGGGGGAGGTTCTTCAGACTGTGCATACGTCATTAGAATGTTGAATGAGATGTTTCGTCTGGGCATGTCTGTGGATGAGATGCGTGGGCTTGCGGCAAGATTGGGAGCAGACTGTGCTTTTTTTATCAACCCGGTACCATCGTTCGCTACAGGGATAGGCGAGAGGTTGACACCGGTAAGTGTCGACTTGGCCGCTTATAGCATAGCAATAGTAAAGCCACAGTTGATGATTAGTACAAAAGAGGCTTTTTCACATATAACTCCGCGGCGGCCTGAAGTGTGTTGCCGTGATATTGTCGCCATGCCAGTTGATGAGTGGAAGGATGTTCTTGTAAACGATTTCGAGCAAAGTATAGAGACACTGCATCCTGAAATACATGAAATAAAACAGGCTTTATATGGAATGGGAGCGGTATATTCGGCAATGAGCGGAAGTGGAAGCGCGGTTTTTGGGATTTTTGAAAATAGGCCAGAAGATTTGGAAACCGTGTTCAGAAATTGTTTTACGGTGGTAGTATAATGGATGTTTTTCACTTGCAATACAATTAAATTTGGTCAAAGGATTAGGTAATGCTAAAGGCAAAAGAGTCGGCAAATATTTTCGTTGTCGGCATACACTTTGTAACCATGCTAAAGAAGAACACGAAGAACTCGCTCATGAACTTGTATGACAAAATATTGCAGAGGAAAAGGGCGTTCATTGAAAATGTTAATAACGAACTCAAGAACCGGGCTTGTCGCATACAACCAGCTTGCAAAGAAACTGTTACTCAAAATTGACATCATTGGTAAAAGTAGGTTTGTTGAATGATTTAATTATACCGAACAGACGTGTTTTCATCCTTTTTGTATCTTTATTTTTCTTCGTTAGCTCTTATATCTTGTTTGATTTATCGCTAATGTTGTTCTAAATTTCCGATTTAACATTTAGCTTTGACACCTTCTTCGTATTAGTAAGTATTGATTTATTTGCTTATGGATATGACAAAAGAAGTATTGGCGAAGATTTTTGGAGCCGCTGGGTGTGTAGAGTTGAGTATAGGTGACATTGAAAGTTTATATTCCGAAGGTCGACGGTTAGCATCGGCCGTAGGACGTGGCAACGGTCGCAACCGGCTGAAACGTGCGCTGGCAGATGCCGTCAACTCGCTTGGTGGAGGATGGATGGACGGCTGCCGTAGCATAATAGTGTGCATATTTGCAGGCCGTGATGTTGACAATCCGCTGATGTTGGACGAACTGGAACCGCTACGAAAGTTTGTAAACGGTTTGCCAGAAACTGTTTCTGAAAATGTGAAATGGGGCATTGTGTTCGATGACAGCCTGTGCGACAGTGTGGAAATAGCTATCGTTGTAGGGTAAAATGTGCGTGATTGTAGTAGAGAAAATAAAAAGATTTGCTATCTTTGTGCGAGATATGTTTAACTTGAAAAGAACTTTTATAATTTGTTGTTATGGGAAATAAAACGAATAAAAAGAACCAGTCAGGGCTCTCGAACTATTTTCAAGAGCTGAATGTAAATGCGCCTTTATTTGATGAACTTGAGAAAGACCCTGCCTGGTGGCGAATATTAAGGGAAGATAAAGACCTTTATATAAATGTAAGAAAAGACAATTATATAAATGTTTACTATCGAGGAGCTTCGGTTATGAAGCTTAGTTATTCTAAGGGAAAATTCAAATCAGCAATTCATAATTATTATCTCGGCGTAGATAAGGATATTGCAGAAGAAGTCGGATATGAATATGGACCGAAAAATCTTTCTCCACTAGAAATAGTATCTAAAATAAAAACGATAAAGCATAGGGTTGAGTCAAATAAAAAGAACAAGGCAGACATTAAGGATGAAGATTGCGGAGGCGCTGACTATAGTGAAAAATATGTGCAGGGCAAAATGTATTTGACCGGTTCTTATTTGGATACGGAGTTTGCTCTTTCTTTGGACAGTGGAACCCCAATACGTATGGATTTGGTCAAAGTGGACAGTTGCGGAAATATACAATTTGAAGAGTTGAAACTTGTTGGTGATATACGTTTGACTAATGGAAAGATAGAGAAGCAGATGTCTAATTATAACAAATTCTTAGAAGGAATTGATAAAAAATCAGTTGTTGATTATTATAATAGGGTCTTAGTCATAATGCGGAAAATCAAAATATTGCCGGATAGGATTTCATGTGATAAGATAAACGGGGTAAATGATGACGTTAGGCTGGTGGTAACGAAGTATAAAAAGAAAGGTAAAACGAACGACCGTTGGAATCGTTTAAATAAAATAAAATGTTTATGTGATGCAAATAATATAAAATCCAACATTGATGAAGTGTTGGCTGATTATGAGTCTATTTGAAAATAAATTATTGTGTTATGCGGAAACAATAATTAAATGAACAAGAAAAGAAACCAAAAACGCAAGGCGCAGATTGAGACAAGGACTAAAAACGAGTCGTTCAGGTTTCAAGTTTGGTGGAACAAGAATAAGCGTGCGCCTGAGATTGCCGACGAAGACCCTGCGGTTAACTCTGAGATAGACGCTATTTGCGAAAAAGACTTGTATGAAGGTTTGCTCGCATTGGCAGAAGTATTGGATGGCATTCGTAAGGCTTTGGGTTATGAGCAGGCGGTTGACAGATGTTCGTTAAACGGTTCCGTAATTGCTTATATCCTTGGTATTACGTCTGTAAAACCTGCTGATGCGCAGAGTGGAAACTCTCCGCTTTCCGATGCCGGAAAGATAAATCCTCCGCTTCAGGTAGACATTTATTATAATGCAGACTGCCGTAACGAGGTGGTTGAATGGGTGAAGGAACATTATCAGAGCATGACATCGAGGCTCGGACAGCCGGCATTAAGGTTGCATAACGTTGTAGTTGTATTTAAAAGAGTAGTGAAGCAGTGACCGTGGCTTTACATTATCAAAATAAAATGACCGTATGGAAATAACAATCCACCGCGGAGCAAGCCAAATAGGCGGCTGCATTACGGAAATATCAACCGATGGATGTAAGATATTCATCGACCTTGGAAGCAACCTGCCTGGCACTGCCGGGCAGGAGTTTACCAAGGAACAGGTGGAAAGATTGACAGCTGGGGCGGACGCAGTGTTTTACACTCATTATCATGGTGACCACGTTGGGCTTTGCCGTTTTGTGCCGGAAGAAATCAAGCAGTATATCGGCCGTGGTGCAAAAGAAGTTATGATGTGCCAGTGTAAGGCTCTAAAAAATCATGAATACGAGGCGGTTGTCGGGCGTATGGAGGTTTATGAACCATTGCAAAGCGTCGATGTTGGAGGCAAGGGACTTATTACTGTTACCCCACTTTTTGTCGACCATTCGGCTTTTGACGCTTACATGTTCAAAATCTGTTGTGAGGGCAAGACGGTTTTGCATACCGGCGATTTCAGAAGGCATGGCTTCTTGGGCAAGGCATTGATGCTGACGCTTCGTAAATATGCAGGCAGTGTGGACGTGTTGATAATCGAGGGTACTATGTTAGGACGCAAGCAGGAGCGTGTGATTTCAGAGAACGACATTGAGCGGAATGTCATATCGTTGCTGAAAGCTCACAAGTACGTGTTTGCGTTGTGTTCGTCTGCCGATAAAGATAGGCTTGCGTCATTCCATGCAGCTTGCAAGGTAACGGGGCGTTTGTTAGTTGTAGATGAATATCAGAAAAGCGTTCTTGATGTGTTCTCACACTATGCAGGGAGTATGTCAAGTTTGTTTGATTTTAACAAAGTGTTCAGGCTTGTCAATTTTAGAGCCTTGAATGTAAGGCGGCTGTTGGGTAGTAAAGGCTTCCTGATGCCAGTCCGGATGACAGGCGGACGCTTGATTAATGCTATGACCAGTGTATATCATGACGAGCCGGCTTGGCTTATTTATTCAATGTGGAGCGGATACGCCGATGAAGGGAAACCGTATGCGGTAAAAGAGGTGGTTGAGTTGAGGCGTTTGTTTGGCCATAGGATTGCCGATGGAGTGGTTGACGGATTTCATACCAGTGGCCATGCCGATGTCGGGACTTTGATGGATGTGTGCAGGACTGTGTCCCCCAAAGTTGGCATAGTGCCTATACATAGGGATGAAAGTTCTTGTATAGATGATTTATCTTTTAGTGGTCGGTATCGAGTCTTTTCGTCTGGCGAAAACAGTTTTGACGGCATTAAAATTAGAATCAATGAAAATATTGCACCTGTCTGACACCCATGGAAAACATCGCGAGCAGCACGTGCTTCCCGGAGCTGATGTTATTGTCCATTCAGGTGATTTTACTTGGGCTGGTTCGGAAAGTGAGGCGTATGATTTCATGGATTGGTTTTGTGCCTTGCCTTATTGTTATAAGCTGTTCATTGCAGGCAACCATGACTTCTGCATGTATGGTGCACATGCAGTTGACGGGTTGCCTAACGATGTGTATTACCTGTATTGTTCAGGTGTAGTTGTCGGTGACCTTTTGTTTTACGGAATTCCAATGTTCATGCAAGATTGTATTGATGGTCAGTATGACAAGCGTTTGACAGATATTCCTGAAGGTGTTGACGTGCTAATCACGCACAGCCCGCCTTTTGGTGTTCTTGATTTTTCAGACCAAGAACCAAGGCGGATTCATTACGGTGATACAATACTAATGCAGAAAGTCCTTGAGCTTAAGCCGCGCTGCCATCTTTTCGGTCACAACCATAGTGCTTATGGTGTGGATGTGCGTTGTGGAATAACGTTTTCCAATGCAGCCGTACTTGACAATAATTATGACCTTGTCCGTGCGCCGAATTTGATAGTTGTCTGATTTTACTTTTTACGATTTATACTATTGGACTTGTAACTGTTTGTGTATCAGTATGTTGTGTTTGGACTCTAAAATGCCGTGTATTGTCGTCTAAAATGCCATGTTTTATGATGCAAAATGCCGTGTATCGTTATGCCGAATGCGGCCTTTTGCCGTTCCACGGCCGTTGTATGGATGTTTGCCCCCTAAAAACTTCCATCCTTCCTGCTTCAGCTTCCCTTTTTTTTCAGTCCGCTTGGCTTTTCTCGCATGCATCCTTTTCCGTTTTTCGTGCATATATAATTAATGTGTACTCCCCCATGTTTGGGTCTTGTTTTGTGAACGTATGTTAAAATCGTTCTATTTGGATAAATTTCTTGCCGTAAAGTTTGGTGTGTTCGTGTAAAGTGTGTACTTTTGCATCCGCTTTCGAGGGGCAAGCCCTTGTGAGGCGAAGTTCTTTGAAAAGTTGACACAGGCGAGGAGCAGCGCGGCCCGTACGTGGCCGGATGTAAGTCCGGCGTTGTACG